>Ga0206101_1000039_pt1 | contig 62074 bp, 64 predicted proteins | sample 1B0metagenome_FD_148613 | JGI IMG/M metagenome (GOLD analysis project Ga0206101, IMG submission 148613) | Enriched microbial communities from leaf-cutter ant dump, University of Wisconsin, Madison, United States - 1B0 | ecosystem: Environmental > Terrestrial > Nest > Insects nest > Nest dump... | reverse complement strand
GTCGAGCTGCAGGACGCGCGCGCCGCGCAGGCTGTCGGGCACTTCCTCGTCGTCGGAGATATATTGCGCAACGGCGGAGAACATGGCCGTTTTACCCACGCCGGCCTCACCCGTATAGCACAGGCTGGCCTGTTTGCGGCGGGACAGGATCTTGATGGAATCCTTTGTTTCCTCGTCACGGCCGACGACAGGATCCAGACGGCCGCGCTCGGCCTTGTCGGTCAGATCGTCGCAATACTGGCGGATGACCGCTTCGATCGCGCTATCCGGAATTTTCATCTTTTCCGCCACGACGGGCAGGTTGCGGTTGTTGAACTCCTGCTTCGGGCGGGGCGTGTTGCTGCTGCCGTTCTGGTTCGCGGGCTTGGCGGCCGTCGGGCGGTTGTCGACCACATCGTCCTGACGCGGCATCAAAACCGTCGTATCCGGCGTGGTTTCGATATTGTAACGTGCGATCTGCGCGCCGCCGTCGTGATGCGGCGGGAAGGACAGGTTGGTCAAAAGATTCTTGGACATGCCGACGACGTTGCCGGTGGGATCCTTTTTCAGGCCCGTGTCGTTCGGGTTCAGCTTTTCGCTGAATTCCTGCGGGAAGCCGGGGGCGAAACCCTGGTTTTCCAGCTCTTGTCTGGATTCGGCCGTGAGTTTATAGACGATGCTGTGCTTGCCGGCGGTGTCCGCGCGGAAAGAGACGTCAAACTCAACACCGACCTGCTTGAAAGCGCCGGGGCCGGCCACTTGGGCGTTGGCGTTGGTTTTCAACTGGTAGGCGACGGTGGAAATGCGGGTTTTGCCGCTTTTTTCCTCGACAATATTTTCGTCGTCCAGCGCGAAAATCGTTTCATTCGGCTTGAAGCTTTCTTCGCGCGGATCGTCGGCGAAGACGTGAATAGGGTTCGTCGGCCTGCCGCTGTCGTAGCGGACGGCATACTGGCGGGAATTTTTGGCATCCACCAGGAAGCGATAGCCGTGGTAACCGTTTTCGTTGTCATACGCCATGATTTAAGACTCCTTGAGAACAGGGGTGTTATTATTTTGATGATCTTTGTGATCTTGTCTTTACGTAAGTATTAGTCAGGTTAAATCCGGCAGATACGATAATCAAGGTAAAATTACAGAAAAACGTTAAACGGATGAATATTATTATGAAATATTACAGTTTTTAATAATAATATTACGTTTTTATTTCCATAACGTATTATGTTAACTTTTTAAAAAGACTTTCCCGCTAAAGACTCGGGCGGTGGATCAGAATCAAGAGGTAAATGCTGCGGCGCATGCTTTTGTCCTGCGCGCTGCCGCCGCAGTGTGGGCCTTGGGTCACTTATGCAGGCGGAACCATGTATTGCGCACGGTTCCTTCCTTAACGCCCATGATGCGCCCGATTTCCGGCCAGGAATGACCCTTCTTGCGTAAGGCGAGGACGGTTTTTTTGAAACGGGGGCCGGTTTTCTGGCCGCGGACCTGTACGGCAAAGGGCAGGTTGTCCCAGATTTTTTCGAATTTCCTTTTGAGCGCGGGATTCTCCCGAAGTTGCTTGTCCATGACCTCGCGGCACGGCATGTCCGCGTCCTTGCCGACTTCGGTCAGTGTGCGGCCCGACTCTATGCGGCGCAAATATTCTTCAAAATCCTTTTTTCCCCATTTTTCCGTGCGGCCATGCGTTCTTAAGGCATGCTGGCGCCGGCCGTCCCTGACGGCCTCCGACAAGGGACGGCGGTTGACGATGCTTTTCCGCAGCTTGCGGATATGCGTCTTGCTGGGCGCGGGAGGCAGTATGCCTTCCTTTCTTTGCTTGTTCATGATCCTGCGCTGTTTTTCCCGCAGCCCGCGCGCGATCAGCCCCCGCCGCCAGGGCAGGCCGAACATTTCCTTATAGTCGTCCGCCGAAAGGTTATGGGAGAGGATCAGATGCTTGTGCAGCGAAATATACTCGCGGCCGCACAAAAGACAGGTCAGCTTGTCTCCGTCGAGATAGGCATCGACGTCTTCCATGCGCGTGAACTCCTTTGTCCGGGGAAAGCCGGGCAAAGGCTTCAGGACTGTCGTCTGCTTTTGTTTGTTCTTTTGTTTGCGGGGCATGGCGGAAAAAACCTTGTAATATCCGTCGGCACGGTCAATCTGGCCGCGCGGCGGCCGGCCGGAAAAAAGGGGCGATGGCTTTGCTGTAGTAATAGCCGCTGATGATCTTGCCGTCGACCTGGGCATAGGCGGGGTTCATGCCCCAGCGTTTGTAGCCCATGCTTTCATAGAGGTGGATGGCGGCGGCCTGCGTGTCGCGCACGTCGAGTTGCAGCACTTTGTAGCCCATGTCTATGGCCAGTTTTTCCGCCGTTTCGGTCAGCTGGCGCCCCGCGCCGCGGCCGCGCGCCCAGGGCGCGATGAAGGCGGCCAGCAATTGGGCGGAAAAGGCCTGCGCCTCGTTATGGCGGCTGGGTTCCACCAGTTGCACGGCGCCGCAGACGATGCCGTCCATGCGGGCCAGCAGCAAATGGCGTTCGGGCACGACGGTGACGCCCTTCCAGTACCGCTCCATCACTTCGCGGGCCGGCGGCGCGATCCAGCCGAAACCGCCGCCGGCTTCCACTGCGGCATCGGTCGCATCGCACAGGTCGTTCAGATCGGCGGGGGCGAGCGTTTCAACAATGTCGATGGTGATCACGGCATCAGGCGGGGCGATGTGCGAGGGCGGTGCGTGCATGGAATATGTCTCCTGCCGTGCGTTGTCTTTAAAGATGTTATGCGCGGACTATACCATAGGCCGCGCCGATGAAAAAAGCGTAAATCCCTGCGATTTTTTTACGAAAATATCAAAATAAGGGACCTTACGGGCCGAAACCGTTCGGCCACAGCAGATTGAACTGCGCGCGCGCAGCAGGCGTCTGGCTGTTCAGCAGGTTCACCATCTCGATATTGCGGCTTTCGTTGGCGAGCTGCCTGATCGCGCCGTCGCGCGCATGGGCATCCGCGCCGTGGCGCAGCAGTATGCGCGCCATTTCCGTGTCGTTGCGGAACACGGCCTGATACAGCGCCTCGCCGCTAAGGGCATTCACGTTAACGGCATCGACCGTGGTGGTGCGATAGCTGAAATCGGGGTACAGCGGCGGACCGTAATTGTCACCAAGGCTGAAAGGCCCCGCGCGCGGCGTTGTGTGAAACGGGTTATTATAATCGACCGTGGACATGCCGAGATGATCGAAATCATAAACGGGCGGCGCATAGGGTACGGCCGTCAAAACCGTTTTTTGCGCGGTGAGCAAGGCCTCGGCAATCTGCGTATGGCCGCCCGTGACGGCCGCGAGCAGCGCAGCGTTGTCTTGCGCATCGGCGGCGGCACCGTCGTTCAGCAGCGCGCGCACCAGTGTCGTATTACCGTGCCCCGCCGCCGCGACCAGGGCGGCGCTGTTTTGCGCGGCGCTATGGGCGCCGGCCTTGATCAGCGTCAGGGCGGCTTCGGTATGATTGCCTTCTGCGGCGGCCAGCAGCGCGGCGCTGCTTTGCGCGCTCGCGGAAACGCCCGCATCCAGCAGCACTTTGACAACATCATTTGCGCCGCCTGCCGCCGCCACAATCATCGCGCGGTCACCGTATTTCACCATATCCAGTCCCTGTTCGATCAGGGCGCGGGTGCGCCAACTGTCGGCTTCCGCCGCGGCGGAAAGCAGGGCGGCGTTCATCTGCGCTTCCGAGCGCATGGACAGCGTATGCTTCCAGAACTGGTCGATGGGGGAGATATTATAGCCGTACTGGTTTTCCGTGCCGACGTTAAAGGTCGCGATCGTGTGCGTATCCGTGGCGGGATCCTTGGGCAGGTTGTCCAGCGTGACCGATCCCGTGCCGAGCGCAAAAACGGCGGCGGCGGCCATAAAGGCTTTGCGAAAGCGCGAGGCGGCAGGTTTGCGTCCCTTCATGGCGGGCTCCCTGGAAAAGCTTTAAAATAATCTGTCGGTATAAGCAGGTTTTTTGATCTTTAATGCTCCGGCTATGCGCTGTCAAGATTGCCTTATTACATAAAATTAACTTTTTAAGGCTAGAATTTTAGCAAAGCGGCCTTTGTGCTGCGCAAAAGCTGTTTTCGGGTGGATTCTCAAAAGGGCGGGACGGTCATGTTTTTCAAACGCGGAAAAAAAGACGATCATCAACCTGTGGCAAAGCCCTTGACCGAGCACAAGGCGGGAGGCAGTTTTAACGACGCCGCGCCGCAGGTGCTCGCCGGCCCCGCCGCCGATGAATATTTCAGGAAGTCGAAGGCCTGGAAGGCCATGCTGGGGGAAATGACGCAGCTGGGCCATGCAACGCCCGATCCGGCCACCGCAACGCGGCTGCGCGCCCGCAGCGGCAACCGCTACGTTTATATTGACCTGCCCAATGATCGCATCGAGCTGCTGCACGGCGAAAACGTCTTTGTTCTACAGGCGCAAAACGGCGGCACGGTTTTCAAGGGCAAGCCCGTCAGCTATGGTCGCGACGGCGTGGCCGTCAACAGTTTCGCACCGACGCATTATTCTACCGATCCTATCCATCATGCCGTGCAGGTTTTTGATACGGCGGGCCGCGAGATCGACGACCCGCAGCAGCGCAACCAGAAAATCCTGCGTCTCATGGCGGCGATGTCGCATCAAAAAGACCCGCAGCACAAATGGGATTATTTCGGCGATTTGAAGGAATTGGCGCAAAAAACGGGGCTTCAACCTGCAACGGCGCCTTTCCAGCCCGTGCTGAAAACCGAGCGTAGCGTCCTGCCGGTGCGGGTGATGAAACCGGTTACCCTGCGCCCGAAGGCCGGGCTGACGTCTTGAGACCTATAATGTATAGTAAAAACAGTCATTTATACCCATTTAGATATAATTGACATAAAGCTACCCTTTCTGGTACAGTCTGCATGAATTCATGAATTCGCTTTCCGGCAGCCGGCATGCATAACGCATATACGGTCGCGGCGGGCGGATCGGCATCTCAAGGGTGTAGCGAAGCGGATGACCATGTCCAGGCAACAACAACAGGTGATGAACGATCTTTTGATCGAAGCCGTGCGCCGCAAGGACGTGGCACAGGCCAAGCTCTATGTGCGAAAGGGCGCCGACGTGAATCAGACGCTGCATGTTCAGGAGAAACTTGTTTTCGGCAGCAGCATTTCCTTCGGCACAACCCAGGCGCCGCTGATCCATATGGCGGCAGACGACAATTGCTTCGATGCACAGATGATCGACTTTCTGATCGGCGCCGGCGCGGATATCAATGCGAAAAGCGGCACGGGCAATACGCCTTTGATGCTGGCCGTCAAGGCGGGCAATGCCTATCGCGTCAAATTCTATCTCGATCGCGACGCGGATCCGCTGGCGACCAACAATAAAGGCGAAATGGTTTTGCAAGAAGCACAGCGCCTCTCGAATGCGCTTGAAAGGCGGCAGGAGATCATCAACGCCCTGCTGGCGAAGATCGACGATCAAAACGCCGCAGCGCCCGCGCAGGCCGTTCAGGCCAACAAGCGGGATGTGACGGCGCCGCAAGGAAAAATCGATGTCATGAAACCTGTCATCATCGGTCGCAAGCCGAAACCGCCCGGCAATGCCGGCGGCTTCGATCTCTAGGCGGGGGCGTTTTTTTGAAAAACGATTTTGACAGCATCGCAAAGCCCGCCGTGACACCCGAACAGCGCCGCATCGTGAACGATGAATTGCTGAAAGGCGTACGCATGGGCAACTATAAAGAGCGTGTCGATCTCTGCCTGCAAAAAGGCGCGGATATCAATACCGCTACAAGCTGGGAAAAACGCACGCCGCTGATGATCGCCGTCACGATGGGCGATGCGGCGCGCGTTGAATATATTTTGTCCAAAGACCCCGATCTTTTCAAAAAGGACAAGGACAGCCAGAATGTCTTCGATCTTGCTAATAACAAGATCGAGGATTACGGCACTCGCCAGAAAATCATGGACCGCCTGTTGCGCGCTTTGCCGGATGGCGCACCCGTGCCGGGCCGTGCGCCGTCCGATGCGAAGCCCGCCGCCGGAGCCGAGGCGGAGGAGGAGGAGGGAATCAGCCTTTCCAAACCCATCCGTTTTCGCGGCAAGCCGCCGTCGCCGGGCGGCAAGACGGGCGGCGGATTTGACCTGTAACGTCTATGGCCTGATGCGCCGCCGTTGCTTTCGGCAGATGGATCAAGGATTATGTCATTCATCTGAACGATGTTATACTTGTGAATGGGCCGCAAAGGCGCCCCTTCCTTTTTATCCCAAGGACGAAGGGCCGACGCGGAAGGCCAAAAGGCGGAAGGTCAAAAAGATTGAGACCGCGCGGCGGATGCATTAGGCTGTAAATCGTTTTGGCGGACGCCTGTCCGCGCAGGACTTTCATCAGGGGGTTTCGTAAGGGTTGAGAGCTATGACACGCATTCTGACGGCTTTGATGTTTTCCGCAGCCTTGTTGCTGGCGGCCGCGACGGGCGCTTCTGCGCAGGATAAAGCGCAGGCGCGTCACGTCGAGTTGCAAAAATTCGAGCAAAGCGGCGGCAAGGTCGAATACATGGGCTACAAACTGGGGCTCGACGCCTGGCTGCTGACCAAGGCCGACGGCGCGGTCATGACGGCCTATACGACCAAGGAGGGCGGCCTTATCGTCGGCACCTTGTTCGAAACCGACGGCACTTCCGCCACCGTCGGGCAGATGGCGTCGCTCTCCGCGCGTCAGGACGGCGCGCAGGATGCCCTGCAGGGCGCGCTCTTGCCCGACAGCAGTGCGTCCCGCGCCGAGCGTTTTTACGCCGAGATCGAAAACAGGGCGGCCTGGGGGGAATCCGGCGCCAAGGACGCGCCTTACGTCTATCTGCTGTTCAACGCCGATTGCGACCATTGCAAGGATTTCTGGGTCGAAATCCGCAACCATGTGAAAAACGGCGCGCTGAAGGTGCGCTTCGTGCCCTGGGGCGCGGCGGAAGCCAACCGCATCGGCGGGGCGGCGATGTTGTCCTCGCCCGATCCGGCGAAGTCCTGGTCTGACTTCGTGGACGGCAAGCGCGCCGCGCTGGGCGCGGACAAGGTCAAGGACGGCGCCATCGCTGCCGTGGATGCGAATACGGCGCTGGTCAAGCGCTGGGGGGTGGACAAATACCTGCCCTTCCTGATTTACCGCCGTCCGGCCGACGGCAAGATCACGGCGGTGCTGGGCCCGCCGCAAAACATTATGCTGTTCATGGCGGATATCGCCAAAATCGGCGGCAAATGAAGAAATAGAAGAAAGACGGATGCGTTTAAGGACATGATCACGGCACAGGCACTGGCAGTTTGTATTTTCGCGGCGGCGCAGACCTATGCCGTGCCGCCCGCCGTCATCATGGGCGTTTTGCACGTCGAGGGCGGTCGCGTCGGCATGGCTACCAAGAACACCAACGGTACCGAAGATCTCGGCCCCATGCAGATCAATACGATCTGGGTCCCGGAACTGGCGCGCCACTGGGGGGTGCCGCAAGCCACGGCGAAACGGCTTGTGCGCGATGACGCTTGCGTGAACATCGGCGTCGGCGCATGGATCTTGCGCAAGAAAATCAACGATACGGGCAGCCTTTATAAAGGTATCGCCTGGTACCATTCCGCCACGCCCAAATACGGCACCGTCTATCGGCAAAAAGTCATCAAGGCGATGCAACGCTACCAGATGATGCGCCGTCCCGAAGACCTCGTTTCCGTCGCCGCGCCGGCGCAGGGCCGCCGCCCGGGTTGAGTGCCGTTCGGCAGAGCCGGAGGCATGTCGCGGGGCAGGACTATTTTTCATCATCACGGCATTTGGGCAGATCGGTCCGCGTAGTTTCCAGATTGCCTGATATAAAATGATGAAAACAAGCGGTTGTCTGTTTGCAATGCCGCGGAAAATGGTTAAGATCAAAGTCGCAAAAAAATCTTTCCCTTATTTTCGGGCAGTGATGGAACAAATTCTCATGAACAAAAAAATTTCCCTTCTTGGTGCTGCGGGTCTGGTTTGGATGATGTCTGCCTGCACGCCGATCGCGAAAGTAGATCAGCAGCTGGTGGCGTCTCCGGATCCCGTCGGCCTGCGCCTTGCTTCCGCCGTGGATAAGGCTTCGGCTGCCCTGCATACGCTCGCTGCCGTCGAACAGGCGCGCAACCCGGGCGTTGCCATCCAGTCTGTTCCCTATGCGCCGCAGGAATTGCGCCGCACCGTTTCCGTCGACTGGGTCGGCCCGATCGAGCCGATCACCCGCACGCTGGCGGACCGCGCCGGTTACGAGCTGCGCGTGAATGGCGATCTGCCGCCCGCGCCGCTGGTCGTCAACGTTCAGGCAAAACAGAAATCGGTTATCGAAGTGCTGCGCGATGTCGGCTTGCAGGCAGGCCTGCGCGCGAACATCGTTGTGGATCCCGACCAACGTCTTGTGGAGTTGAACTATGCGCCTGTATCCGGTGGTTAATCGTTTTATCGTCGCCGGTGTTTGCGCCGTCGCGCTCTGGGCGCATGTTGCGGATGCCGCCGCGCAGGCGCCGCCGAACCGTAACGCCACGGCCATTGCGCTGACCAGCCAGCCGGGCAATACGGGCCGCGCCGCCGCTATCGCGCCGGGCGCGGCGCCTTACATGCCGGGCGGACGCACCGCCGGCCAGCAGGCGCCGGAAAAGCAGCTGACGCAAGACCAGCTGGACGAGTTGCGCCGCAATCCGAACAGCAAGGAAGCGAAAGCCTATAAACTCGCGCTGGAAGCGCAGGAAAACATTTCCCTCTTCGGCCGCGCCCCGCCGGAAGTGGACGTCAACGAACTGGATGCGGGCAAGCCCCTGCCGCCGCCGAACAGGGATACGCTGCAGAACGTACACAAAACCTACGGCACGCGCTACGGCGTTTCCGACGACTTGATCAACGAGGAAGTCGCGCTTGACATGCGCCGCGATGCGCAGCGCGAAGCGGCCTTGTCTTACGGCGCCCGCGGCGGCCTTGCCAAGCGCAGCTACGAGGTCACGGAAAAGCTGGTCGGTTACGAAGGCGTGCTCGACAAGGTTTTCGATTTCCGCCAGTTGCTTATCAAGGCTCCCTCCGGCCTGTTGATCGAACCGCCGATCGTGCGCGAATCCCTTGACGCGATGGTCATCACGGACAACGGCAACGAAGCGGCCGTCGCGGATCAGGTTTTGAAAATCAACCGCCAGGCGAAAATCGTGGCAACGTCGCGCAACTGGCGCCAGTATCTGACGATGCCCTACGAAAGTCAGATCACCCCGCCGCCGCGCGTACTGTGGCCGAAAAACCGCGAAGAGCAGCTACAGTGGAATACCTGGGTTGCCGAAGGCTGGGATGCCGGCTATCTGCAGGGCGAGGAAATTTTCAACTCCAGCCTGAACCAGTTGGTATCCGATTACCGCGGCATGGTGCGTTACCGCATGCTGCTCGCGCAGGGCAAGATTTCCCAGCCCTATGCGCTGCATGAAGACCGCGGCGTTACCGGTGGTCGCAATGAAATGCGTGTGGGCGACCGCGCGCTCCGCATCACCGGTCCCTCTCAATTCCTGACAGGCGGGGATCTATGGAAGCCGGCAGACCGGTAAGCCTCCTTAAACGGGGCGTTGATGATCTCAAGGAAACCTGGCCGGACGAACCGGATCGTTTTCTGGAGCATCATATCGACCCCTTTTTGCTCTGGTGCGTGAGGCGCGACTCGTCGGATATCACGTTCCAGTCGAACCGTCAGGTTTATTCGGAGATTCACGGGACGCTTTATCCGTCCACCTACCGCGCGCTGGACGCCGCCGATCTGGCCGCGATCGTCACCAAGCTTTACGGAACGGAGGCGCTGGCCATTCTGGCGGGCGGCGCCGACATCGACTTGTCCTACGAGATCATGGTCGACCGTTTCACGCGGACGCGTTTCCGTGTGAACATGACGGCCATTCTCGCCGACGGCCGCGACGGCGTGCAGGTGACGATGCGTACGCTGCCTTCCGCGCCGCCGACGATGAAGCAGCTCAACATCGAAAAGGAAATCATCGCCGCCTGGAAGCCGCGTCAGGGTCTGGTGCTCGTGACGGGTCCGACGGGTTCGGGTAAGTCGACGTTGCTCGCGGCGGGCAACCGCATGCTGATCGAAAGCCTGCACGGCTGCGGCAAGATGCTGACGTACGAAGCGCCGATCGAATTCACCTACGACACGATCACGAGCCGCCGCTCGCTCGTGGCGCAGTCGGAAATCCCGCGCCACCTGCCCAGCTTCGCGGCCGGCGTGCGTAACGCGTTGCGCCGCAAGCCCGAAATCATCCTGGTGGGGGAGGCGCGTGACCGTGAAACCATTTCCGCGGCGATCGAGGCGGGGCAGACGGGCCATACCGTTTACGCCACCGTCCACACGACCGGCGTTGCCGCGACGATTCGACGCATGGTCTCGACCTTCGAGCCGTCCGAGCGAACGGAGCGCGCCTTCGCGCTCATGGAAACCATCCGTCTTGTCGTGACGCAGACGCTGGTGCCGAAAATCGGCGGCGGCCGCGTTGCGTTGCGCGAGTTCATGCCCTTCACGGAAGAAATCCGCGAGGAATTGCTCAGCCTCACCTTCGACGAATGGCCGCTGACGCTGATGAACATGGTGCCCAAATACGGCAAGACCATGGAGAAGGCGGCGCGCGATGCCTTCGAGGCTGGCCTTATCGAAAAACGCCACTACCTTATTTATGCGGCTGGCACCAAGGAAGCCAAGGAAGCGCGTGCGCGCGGCGAGATGGATGAAAGCGGCGGGCATTAATAACCACGGGATCTGAAGACGATGTCAAAAGAAGAACAGGAAGAAGGCCAGACGTGGCACTGGCGTAACACGATGAAGACCGTGCGCTTTTTCCAGTTTGATGCGCGCGCAGGGCTTTTCGTGGCGCTACTGCTGGTGCACTTTCGCATCTGGACGCTGATCTTGCTGGTCGGCGTTTTGGGTGTTTTCTATATTCTCGAGCGCAAGGGCCTGTCCTTTCCGGCGGCCTTGCGCGCCTTGCGGGTCTGGCTGATCGGCACGAAGCGCCCCGGCTGGATATGGACGCGCCGCAATAAACTGGCGGATAACGGCTGAGCTTGAATATGTGAAGAAAGGCGGCGGGATAAGCAAAAGCTGCCTGTTGATCTTGCGGCGATATTAAAGCTATAACTGTATATCCAAATAATCTTTAACTTCGTGTTTTTTGACATCGGGACAGACAATGAAAAACAGCCATTCATACAAGCTTACCCTCGGTCGCGCCGTCATGGTTTCCGCCATCGCGCTGATTGGTTTCGCCACGACTGCCCAGGCAGGTTTCGAATGGCGCGGTCCGCTGGAAGCACCGCGGCCGCCGGCGGTACAACCCGCGCCTGCGACGGCCGATGATCTGCCGGCGCCCGTGACGAGCTGGGATGGCGCCGCGCAAGCCGCGCCGGCATGGAGCGCGCCTGCGCCCGTCGCGCCGGTGGAGGCAACTGCCACGCCGAGCCCCGCACTAGCGCCTTTTGTCGCGGCAACGCCGCTGCCCGAACCGGTGGAAGCTGGTGACGTGCTCTCCGGCTTCGGCACCGATCTGCCGCTGGTTATCGCCCTGCAACAGGTTGTGCCGGCCGGCTACCAGTATTCTTTTGCCGAAGGCGTCAATTTGGGCCAGCCCGTTTCCTGGGAAGGCGGCAAGGCATGGCAACAGGTGCTGGGCGATATGCTCGCCAAGGAAGGCCTTGGCTACCGCCTGCAGCAAAACATTGTGGTCGTCGGCTACTTCCCGCCGGAAGAAACCGCGCCCGCCGTTAACATGATGGATGCGCCGGCGACGGCAGAGGCGCCGATTGCATGGCACGATCCTGCGCCTGTCGCGGCGGAAGCGCCGAAGGCGGGTGAGCCTGTCAACATCCGCCGCCAAAGGCCGGGCCGCGTGACGGCCGCGGCGGAAGAGGAAACGCAACCGCAACCGGCGGCAGAGGCGGAAGCCGCGCCGGCATGGCAAACGTCCACGGATCGCACCGCCGGCCAGTCGGCCCGCGCGATGTCCTATCCGCCGGAAAAATCTTCTTCCGCGCCGATCGCGGTAACCTCCGCGCCGCCGGCCGCGCAAAACAAAATCTCCGCGCCGGATGCGGCTGCCTACCAACAGCCGCTGTCGGCGCCGCCACCGATGGACATGGGTATGATGTCGCAAGAGCCGCCCGCGGATGAGGCGCCCGTGGATATCACCCGTGCTGATCGGGCCGCTGCCGGCGCAACGGCGCAGGTAGAGACAGCCGCACCGGAAAAAGCGCCGGTTGTCGCCAGCAACGGCGCATGGAACGGCCAAAAAGGCGATACGCTGCGCGATACGCTGAAAAACTGGTCCGATTCGGCCGGGGTCGAGCTTTACTGGTCGATCGATTATGACTATCGCCTGAAAAAGAGCGTAACGCTGGATGGTTCCTATGATCAGGCGGTTGCCGCGCTTCTGGACCAGTTCGCCGATGTGCGTCCGCAGCCCTACGGCCAATTGCATCAAGGAAAAGGCGGCCCCAGAGTCTTGGTGGTTCGTTCCTACGACCTGACGCCGTAAGTGCCTTGTAACGCTCTGATTTAACTTAATGTTTCTGAAATATATCACATTTTAACTAAATGTGATAGAATAGAGGAATAGGGTTAAACTACAGAACCGCCTTGATATTTCGATCAAGGGAGAGCGTCGGGGGTATTTTCTGGGCATGTCATTCGCCGCACAAATGAAAAGCTTTAAAAAGGTTATGCTCGCGCTGGGGCTTTGCGCCTTCGTCGTGGCAGGCTATATGACGTTCAGCGTGCAAACCTCATGCAGAGCCAGCGCGCAGACATGTTGTGCGCCGGAACCGTGTACGAGCCCCGCAGGCGGTATGGCCATGCAGATGGCTGTCATCGGCACCTGGTCCCTCACCAACATCGGGCTTGCTTTCGGTCAGGTGACGTTGGATTTCTCGTTGGCGATGCTGGCTTTCGAGCAGGCGATCGGGGCGAAAATTTTCGAAGTCCAGCAGAATATCGTGAAGTGGTGGGATGAATTCTGGTTCTACAACCTGCGCCCCGCCATGCAGGCCATGACGATCCAGTTGAACGTTTCCGACGCGGATCAATCCCGCGTTCTGGGCTCCTTCGGCGACGCGATGGATATGAACCGCACGAACCTTGCCCTGATGCAAAGCGAAATCGAATCCCACCGCGCGCTGCGCCCGTCTGAAAACGAATGCGTGGCGGCGACGGTAAGCGGGGGGATGGCGCATGCCGCCGCCATCCGCAAGGCCTATAACACCGCGGCGCCCGTCGAGGCCCTGTCGCGCTCGAACAACGAAACCGGCTCTACCGGCGCCGGCGGGGCGGGCGAGGATATTTCCGCGCGCTGGTCGGCCTATGTCGACCGTTACTGCGATGCCTCGGCGAACGCGGGTAATGCGGGTTGTACTGCGGATGCTACCTTTGCGGGCCGCGATATCGATATCGCGGGCGAGATTTTCTCCAAGGATACGATCGACGTACGCGATGCGGATACCAAGCGGATCGTGGACGACATGGTGATGAACCTTGCCGAGCCTTTTGTGCCGAATCCCGTATCGGCGGCCATTGCCTCCACGGCGGATGGGCGCGAATACGTCATGGATCTCAACGCCTACAAAACGAAGCGCCAGGTCATATATGACGCGCTGTACCACATCGTTTCCCGCCGCGTGCCGGGCGGCACCGCTATGGGGGAATTCATCCGGGCGATGCGCGAACAGACGCCGTCGGCGGGGACGTCCGGCCTCGACGGTTCCTATATTTCCGACAGCCCCAGCCATAACGAGATCATGGAAGTGATGATGAGCGAGCGCTTCCGCACCGGTACCTACGGCACGGAGCAGATCGGCGATCCCGAAGCCAACGGCCGCGAAGCCGTCATCCAGCAGGCCTTCATGGCGATTTCCATGTCCGATACGCTGGACTTGATGGATAAATACTCCCTGCTGTTGGCGGCCGAAGTCGGCGAGCAGACGAAACTGGGCAAAACGCTTGACGGCGCTCCACTTGACGCAACGACGAGATAACAATGATTATGCAGAAAATAAAATCATTCTTCTCCGGGCGCCGGTGGCGCTTTGGCAAGCCGGCGATGGTGGCGACGCTGATTTTCGGTTTCGTTTCCGGCTACAACGGCATTACGGCCTATACCAACTATTGCGCGGCACAGTACACCGCCGTGCCGATTACCGTGACCGTGACCTACGGCGTCTGCCCGTATTATTGCAGCCCGGGTTCTCCCGGCCCTTGCGAAGCGCCCGGCACGGCCAGCAGCGCCAGGGAAATCGTTTACAACGCGACGAACACCGCGCTGCAGCTTTCCACGCAGCAGCTGGAAGTCTGGCTGGCGCAAAGTATCGACCTGATGGTGCAGGCGCTGCTGACCCGTCTGAACCGCACCGAGATCAACATGATCGAATGGTGGGGGACGATGTGGGACTATAACCTGCGTCCCGCGCTGCAGGCGCAAACCATCCAGCTGAACACGGCGACGGCCGACCAGGCGAAAACCTACCAGTCCTCCATGGACGCCGAGCACGAAACGCAAACCAACCTTGTCATTCAGAAGGTGGAGGTGCAAACGCATCAGGTGACACGCGACAACGTCTGCCCGCCGGCCGGCGTTTCGCCGGGCCGTAGCGCAAACTTCGCCTATCAAGTACCCAAGAGCATGGAGGTCAAAGGCAACGCCGTCGCCAGCAGTAAGGTCGGCTCCACCAGCGAGCAGGGCACGGCGCAGCATGTTTCCTATCGCATCAATACATACGAAGAATTCTTCTGCGATCCGAACAGCAACGGCGGTGCGAACGTCTGCGCCGGCACGCCCGATCCCAACTTCTATGATGCGGACGTCAAAGTTTCGGAAATGGTCTATAATAAGTTGACCATTCCGGTGAACGATGCGGCGGACGGCGAAAAATACCAAAAGGCGATCGAGGAGCTGGTTGAAAACATGTTCAATACGATCACCATTACGCCGACGGCGGAGAATGCGCTCAACACGCCGCAGGCGCGCGAAAAAATCCTGCAGCGCCGCAGTTATCTCGCCCGCAATAACGCCGTGCGCCAGATGGCGCGAAGCATCATCGGCGAGCGCATGCCGGGCAGCCAACTGGGCCAATGGATTTCCCAGATCCGCGAAGAAGCGGGGATTCCGGTGGACGAGGTGGGTGAAAACCCCAGCTACCGCGAAGTCATGCACACGCTGTCGGTCGACCGTTTCAACAGCGGTAAATTCGCCACCGAACTGATGAAGGACCAGGCGGGCGTGGAGATGGAAAAACTCTCCGCGCAGGCATTCTACCTGATGCAGCTGCGCGATTATTTCGAACTGCTGGAGCGCATGTCGCTGGTGCTGGCCGTACAGGTCGCGGCGATGGTGGATAACAAGCCTTCGACCTCCTTGAGAGGGGCGGTCGATACGCGGTAAACGGAACGAAAGACGGATCTGATATGGAAGTGAAAACAGGAAAAACAGACAGGTCGTTTATCCGTCGCACGCTGGCGGCGCTGCTGGTCTGCGGCCTGCTGGCCGTCGGCTCCACGCGTGCCGAGGCGCAGTGCGAGGCCGCCGTGACCATTCCGGCGGCGACGGGCGTCGCGGCTGCCAACGCCGGGGAGATCGAGACGCTCACGCTGGCGCTGATGGCGACCTATACGACGGAAATTACCGCGACGCAGGGCATTCTGATCGGCCTGATGGAAGTGATGGAGCAGACGATTCTCGACCGCATGAACCAGTTCTGGGAGGATTGGGAGGAGGCGTTGCAGGCCATGACCGCGCAGATCCACGCGGGTGTCAACGACCAGACGCGCCAGATGTCCAGCATGTTCGACACCAGCAACCTGACCGCCATGGCGCGGACGATTCAGCGGGCGGAAGACCGCGCGAAAAAGCAGTTTACGCCGTCCCAGCAGGGATGCCGCTTCGATACGACCGCGGTTTACCGCGCGGCGGCCAACCGGACCACGGCGCATTACCGGAACCTTATGGTGAAGGAAGTGATCGACGTGGGTACGAACAAGGCCGGCAGCCTCGGCTCCACGGGGACGGGCGAATTGCTTGCCACGCGCTGGCAGCGTTACCAGAGCGCTTTCTGCGACCCCGATTCCAACAGCGGCAATGCCGCTTGCACGGGCGCCATGCCGGATCGCAACGCCAACATCACGCCCAGCCGAACGATTTTCGGACAGGAGACGATTGATGTCTCGAACCCCAACAATTATCTCGCCGTCAACGAGATCATGTATAACATCACGGGTTTCGAGCCGCCGCCGCCCATAGATTCCCTGAATACCCCGCAAGGCAAGGAAGCGCGTCAACGCGCCCGCAACTACCTGGCGCAGATGGATGTGGCGACGGCGCTGGTCTCCAGCGTGGTGGCCGAGCGCATGCCCGGCGAGGAAGCGCCCGCGATCGGCGCAATCCGCAGCAGCGTCGGTGTGCCTAACCCGTCGGAACGCCCCAGCGAGCGCGAAATCCGCCAGGCGACCATCGAGCAGTTTTTCGATCCGAACTATTACATCAACCTGATCGACAACCCGTCGGTCGTGGCGCGGGAGGAAACTTTCCTCTACGCCTATAACCTGATGCTTTTGTACAAGCTGATCGAAAAAACCGAGAAAATCGCAAACGCCTATGCGGTGCAAACGGCGAATATCATCCAGCAAGGCGAAACGACCTCGCGGGCCGGTGTCGAGCAGTATGCGCCGCTGCGCTGAGGCAGTGCGCCGAGGGTATGCCAGGGGGATGCCAAAGGTATGAAAGATGCGGAGAAAAAAGATGTTCAAGTTTAAAACAGGTCAAGGCTCGAAAACGCTGGCTGCCGTCGCCGCGGGGCTTTTGTTTATGGCGCCCGCGCCCGCCTTTGCGCCTTGCGAAAACGCCGTGACGGCGACCTCGCAGTTCAACACGCTGCTCCGCGACCTTGCCGACGACCTCAACGACTTTGTCGAGCAGGAATCCAACTTCATCGACGACAAGATCTCCGATACGGCGACCGACGAGGTATCCGAGCGCCTGGAGGAATTCGACGAGAACTTCCGCGCCGGCATGTCCGAGTGGTGGAAAGAGCACTTCCTGCCTGCGCTGCAGGATATGACGGCGCAGTTGCATGCCGCCAATATCGACCAGAGCATGGCTTTCGGCAAGCTGATGGACGGCCAGTCGCTGAACGAATTTTCGCAGGAAATGCAGTTCCAGCAGGTCGAGGCGCAGCGCCGCTATATGCCGAACGAAACAACCTGTCAGGTCGATACCGTCGGCCCCGGCATGCTGCGCGCCCAGCGCATGGCCCGTGCCATGACGCGTGCCCTGACCGTGGAAACCCAGCCTGTCCGCATGAACGCGGAAGGCAGCATTTCCGAAGGGGGCACGGGTGAATACGTGGCGAAGGCCTGGGAGGAGTATACCTCCGTGTTCTGTGATCCCGACAAGGGCGGCATGGGTTGCGGCGGCACGCCCGGCACGCGCCCCGGTGCGCATACGGATATTCCCTCCCTGCTTTGGGGGGACAAGCAGACGATTGATCCTGCCGATGCGGAAAACCAGCAGGTGGTCAATGCGGCCTTGCGCTATCTGATCTCCCCCTGGGCGCCCGATCCGATCGCGGAAGAGGTGATGGATACGCCCGCGGGCCGCGCGGCGATGCTGCAGCGCCGCGCGCAGGCGGGCCGCGTGAATGCCGTGTACATGGTCATGAGCCAGCTGATTTCCGAACGGGTCGGCGGCAGCGGTGTGGATACCAGCGAAGTGCGCACCGCCGCAGGCTTGCCGCCGGCGGATGCCTCGACCGACGCCAGCTATCGCGAAATTCTGAATGCGGTGAACAAGGACAGATTCCACAATCCCGAATATGTCGTGCGCATGGTCTCCAACCCCGAACAAGTCGTGCGTGAAAAAGGCGCCGTCACCTCTTTGTTGATGCAGCAGATGAACGATCTTTACAAACGCATGGAGGAAATGGTCTTCATGGAAGCCTCCGTCTATGCCGGAGAGCTGGATTCCCGCATACCTTCGCCGACGATGCGCCCCACGCGTTAAAGGTCGTTTTTATTATATTATGCAAACGGTTGTTTTGGCTAATTACTTGATATAAAATAATTAGTTGAATAATTGTATGAATTGCGCGTCGACTCCGTCGTTTATCTCTGTTATGCTCCTGTCACGTTCAAAAATCGAAACGGGGGCACCCAATGCACCTTTCCTGGAACCAACAGGACGGTATTGCAAAGGCACTTCTCGCGGCTTATCCGGAAGAGGACAGGCTGGCGCTGAGGCATGAAGACCTCCGCCGGCTGATCGTGGCGCTGCCGGGTTTTCAAGATCATCCCCATCCGCCGGGCGAGGCCTGGCTCTCCAAAATCCTCTGGACATGGATGCGCCTTGCGCATGAAAGCCTCGATGCCGCTTATGCGGCGGAAGAAGAGGTGATCGAAGTCGCTTCCTCCCCCTGCAGCGCGCCGCCCTTGACGGGCAAAGACGAAGGGAGGAGCGGTTGATATGACGGCACCCCATTCGCATGACAAAGATGATAACGGCAGGTCTTTGCATTGGCACATATTGGGGGGGAATAACAAGAGCCGCATCGGCATGAACAGCGGCCTGTGTGAATACAAGGAAACCGACAGCATGGGGGCGGTGCAAACGCGCCGCATCGTTTTCGACCTCGGCGCCATGACGGCCGATCCGCGCAATCTGGAAGACCCTGCGCTGTCCGATTGCGATACGGTCATTCCCGATATGGCCGATTTTCTTTACAAAGCCGACGACCCGTCGCACAAGCCCTCGAAACCGGCGGATGCTATTTTCCTGACGCATAACCATTCCGACCACATTGCCGCGTTGCCGATGCTGTTGCTGATGGGCTATGCCCTGCCGCGCATTTACGCCACGCCCTATACCGCCAAGCGGCTGGAGCAGGAACTGTCGAACGCGGGGCTTGATCCGGAAGAATGGCCGCAGATCGTGACGATCGCGCCCGGCAAGCCCGTGCAGGAAGGCCCTGTCAAGGTCTCCGCTTTCTGGGTCAGCCACTCCACGCCGCAATCCGTCGGTTTTTTCATCGAAACGCCGGAAGGCAATATTTTATCGCCGGGTGATTTCAAGCTCGACCAGACCGTTGTCTGGGGTCCTGCCTTTAATGAAGACCAGTTCAACCGCATTGTGAACAAGCCCGTCGATCTGCTGTTGCTGGATTCAACAGGCGCCGACCGCGACATCACGCCGACGACCGAAGAGGACGTGCGCGAATCCCTGCGCGAGCTGATGGAGCTGCACCCCAACAAACGCTTCGTGATCGCGGTCATGAGCGGGTTTGAGGAAAACGTCGCCTCCGTCGCCAAGGTCGCGGCGGAATACGACCGCACCGTCTGGGTTTCCGGCTGGTCGCATGAACAGTCGCTCTCCGCGCTGCAGCAAACGGGATTGACGCTGTCGGATTCCATCGGCGAGAAGGTCGATGTGCGTGTGCTGGGCACCGGGCGTTCTATCCGCGAAATGGGCGAAGCAAAGCCGAAAAATTCCGTCGTGATCGTGACGGGCGCGCAAGGTAGCCCCGGCGCGGCGCTCACGCGCGCGGCGGACGGCCATCACAACGCGCTGGCGCTGGATCCCAAAAAAGACATTATCCTTTTCTGCGCGCCCGTCATTCCGGGGCAGGAAGGCCAGCATGCGCGCCTTCTCGCCTCCCTGCGCGCCAAGGGGCATACGGTGCTGACCCGCAAAGATGCCGTGCTGTATTCGCAGGCACATGCCCGCGTGCCGGAGCTGGTCGAAATGGCGAAGATGGCCAAGGCCAAGACCGTCATGCCCGTGCACGGCGATACGAGACTGCGCCGTGCCTGTGAAGACATCATGCAAAAGACCGGACAGAAAACCGTCAGCGCGGATAACGGCGATGTGCTGCGCGTCACCAAACGCGGTGTCAAAACGGCAGAGCCGGAAACAAAAGGCAAGCCCAGGCTCGTCGGTTTCAAAACCCTGCAGGGCACGACATGGTCGGATCGCCATTACCTGATGAAAACCGCGCCGCAGCCGCCGCGCGAGAATATGCCGGATGCCGCGAACAACAACAACCGCAAGCGCCCGAAAATCTTCAACGTCAATCCAAAGTGATTGCAGGCCGGAATAATTACAGGAAGTTGACAAGCGACAGCTGGTTGACGAGGCTTGTGACTTCGTAAGACGCGCTGAGCTGGGTTTGCAGCGCCTGTATTTGCGCGACGACTTCCGTCGTGTCCACGTTTTCCTTTTCGATCAAAAGCTTGTCGAGCATGGCGGCATCGGTCTCGTGGTTGTCCTGCACGGTTTGCAGCGTGGCGAATTTGATCCCCAGCTTGCCGTTCGCGCTGTCGACGGCCTCCACCCCCGTGCGGGCGATGCCGCTAATGGTATCCAGCACGGCCTGGAAATCCGTCGAGGTCGGGCCGGGCGGTGACAGGGCGGGGTCGGGTGTCGACGTGATATTCGCGGCAACCGCCAGCGCCAGCATGACCTGCTGAAAACCGTTTTGCGTCGCGATAGAGGTATAATCCAGATTGACGTTCTTGTCGATCTGCGCCGTCACGTTGCCGGCGGAGGTCATTTCCGGCGCAAAACCGATGTCGGTCGGCGTGAAGCTTTCGATATTGGTGATGAATTGCGCCGTGGTGATGGCGCCGCTCCGCCAGTCTGCGATCATGCCCTGCAAGGTCATGTCGAAATTGCCGCCGTTGGGATAGGGCTCCGCATCCGTCGCGCTGCCGGCAAACAGATAGCGTCCGTCGATCTCCAGATTGGCGATATCGCCCACCAGGTCCAGTTGCTGGCGCGCAAGCGCGCTGACGGTTTCCATGTCCACCTCGCCTTCGCGGATTTGCGTGGCGATGCTTTCGATCAACTGGCGGCCGGAATCGGCGGCTTGTTGCATGCCGCCGCTCATCAGCTGGACGCGCGTCGAGACGGTGTTGATATTCGTCAGATAGGTTTGCACAAGGTTTTTATCCGTGCGCAACTGTTGCACGGATTGCGCGGCGACGCCGAAACCGCTGAGGTTTTCGTGTTTTTTCTGCGTCGTCAACTGGCGCTGCAAATCGGCCAGCGTGGCGTTCAGTTGTTTCAGCCGCGCGATTTGCGTTTGTGACTGGTTCAGAAATGAAAGGCCGCTGGTGGTCGTCGTCATGGCTTTGCTTCCTTAATCCCTGTAGGCGTTTCTTAGACGCTGTTCAAAAGCTGGTTAAACATTTCCTCCGTCGCGCTGATCATGCGCGCGGCGGCGGTATAGGCGGTTTGCAGGCGGATCAGCTCCGCGATTTCCTGGTCGATGTCCACGCCGCTGATGGTCGCGTTGCGCGCGTCCAGTGTGGCGAGATAGGCCTCCTCCTGCTCCGCCAGGCTTTCCGCGCCGCTGTAATCGGCGGCATGCGCGCTGACCAGACGGGTGGCATAGCCGCTGATGCTCGTGCTGCTGGGCAGTCCCGTCGACAGCGTGCCGGCGGGCCCCAGATTGTTCTGGCGGAAGGCGGAAGGCGCGACGTTGGAAAGGCTCATGCCGAGGTCGTTCAGCGGCGTGCCGCTCACATTGGTCAACGTCAGGCTGCCGCCTTCGTCGGGGGTCAGTTGCAAGGCGCCACCGACCAGCGTCGCTGTCAGGCCCGGCACGGCATTCAGCGCGGCCAGCAGTTCGGCTTGCGTATCCGTCGGAGAAATGGTGATCGTCACGGGGCTCTGGCTGCCAACCTGCACGGTGAAGGAGGGGTTGGAAGCGTTAAAGGTGCCGAAGCCAAGCCCCAGATCGGCCATCCCCGCCGCGCCGATGCCGTTATCGGCAATGTCGATATCCGTCGCCGCGTTCAGCGACAGCTGGCCGAGGCTGTTGAGCGCCGCCGCGCCCGGAAAGGCCGCATTGATGGCATTGACCAGATCCGCCGGCGTATCGCCGGGATTGATCGTGATGTTGGCGGGCACGCCGCCGATGGTCAGCGTGAAGCCGGTCGGCGGGGTGATGTTCGGCGCCGCGGAGAGATCGGGCGTATAGCTGTTAAGGTTGACGTTGCCGATCACGCTGTTGGCTTGCGTCATGCCCGCGGCGGCAAAGATGGTGCCTGCCGAAATATCCGCCGTGCCGATCGCATCCTGGCGAATGAAGCTGCCGAAGCCGTATTCGGAAATGCGGTCGATCACATCCGTCGAACCCGTATTGGCCGCGCCGCCGCTGGTGCCGCTGCGCAGCAGGGTCGGGTCATTCACGATATTGCGGTTCACCTGGATATTCGCGGCAAAACCGGTATAGGTGACAGGCGTGGGCGGGGCGGTGCCGGCGGGCACGTTGCCGTTGCCGTCCGTGAAAAGGCGCAGGCCCAGGCTGTCCAGGCGCTCCGCCATTTTCTGGGCCAACTCGTCCATCTGCGCCTGATAGGTGGGCAGGGTATTGTCGCGCATGTCGAACAGGGCACCGATCTTGCCGCCGATGGCGGTACTGGAGATTTCGATGCCACCCGCCGTATTGATGCGCAGGCCCGAAAGGTTGCCGCCGGGATAATAATCCGTTGCCGTCATATTGACGTTCTGGCTGAAGACCAGCTTGTTGGCGGATGTGTCGGCCAGCAGCTGGCCTTGCTTGGTATTGACCACCATGACATTGTCCTGGTTGATATAGGTCGATACCTGCATGTATTCCGACACCGTGCGCAGCGCGATGTCGCGCTGGTCTTCCAGATCGGCCGTGGACTGGCCGTTGGAGGTCAGGTTGGAAATGCGGATGTTCAGCTGCGCGATTTTTTCGAGCTGGATGTTTACTTCCGCCGTATAGCTGCTGATCTCCGTTTCCGCCTGCGTGCGCAGGTTGTTGATCAGCGCCGAGAAGTCGTTGAAGCTGCTGGCGACGTTTTGCGCGGCGTTCACCACCTGGCCGAGCATCAGTGAATCGTTGGGCGTGGCGGAAAGATTGGCGAAAGCGGCCTCCAGCTTGCCGATCCGGGCGGAGATCGATTGCTCCGCCTCCGACGCGCCGTGGAAATCGACAATGCGGTCGAGATAGGTTTGTTTCACCAGCGCGCCCTGCGAGACGCTGGTTTGCTTGAAAATATCCTTGAGCAGGGTCGTGTCCACATTGCGGATCAGGCCGCCGGTTTTCACGCCGACGCCCATGCCGCCGATCAATACCGTCTCCTGCGGCAAAATTTTCCGGGTGTAACCGGGCGTGGAGGCATTGGCGATATTCGTCGAAACGGTATTCAGCGCGTTCTGCGCTGCTTTGAGGCCACTGAGGGCGGCATTTAAAGATACGGTCGACATATAAATAAAACCTTGTTTTTCAGTTATTTAGCTTTTTAACCCTGCGGCCGCCGCCAGGTTTTGCGCGGCATGCCCGCCGGATACAAAAGCAAAAGCCGTGCCAGATGTGCCTTTTGCCCTGTTACGGCAAAGGAAGCTTTGCAAAGCTCGTGCCTTCTTTATCCGCCGTTTTGTTGAGGGGGGGCGGTGCGTTTGGCACGCGGCTTGCACAGCCCTTTAACGGGATATGTCTTGACATGAATGTAAAAGGGCGAAGCTGGAACAATGACCGTTGCCAATGCCGATATGACAGAGCGCACCGCCGGGCTTTATGCCGGCGGTCGCACGGCGGGCGCGGCAAAGCCGGACAAAACTGCCGACCCTTTGCAAGCACAGACCGACACGTTCAATGACGCATTGAAAAACGCGCAGCGCCGCGAAACCGCGCGCATGGCGGGCGGCACGCCTGAAATCCGCCGCGCAGCGGCAGGGGCAGACGGGTCTTCCGCAACCGAAAGCGGCGGGTTCATCGCGTTTATCAAGGGTGTGCTGGATGTCATCAACCCGTTGCAGCATTTGCCGGTCATCGGCACGATTTACCGTCACATCACGGGCGATGAAATCGGCCCCGTCGCGCGCGTGGCGGGCGGCGCGCTTTTCGGCGGGCCCGTGGGGCTGGCCATGGGCGTCGTGAACGCCGCCGTCGCCGGCAATACCGGCAAGGATATCGGCCAGACGGTGCTGGCGATGGCCTTTGACGGCGATAAGCAAAAAACGCCTGCGCCGGCGCAGACGGAAACCGCTGCGCCCGTCATGATCGCCGCCGCCGATATTATCTGGAACGAACCGGATCGCGCGGCAAAACCGCCGAAAGATTTACCAGCAGAACATGCCGGCCCGCATGGCACGATGCTTGCAATGACGGACCGTCAAGAAATTCTTTCCGCCGTTACTCCTACACACCTACGCACGCGGCCGGAAAGAATGGATGAACCGGTGACATCCCTACCCTACGCACCACCGGTTCACACCGCGAAGAAAGGGATGCTCGCGCCCACAGAATCCACATCCGTGGTTTCAGGTGCCGGGCTGACAGCGGCACCAGATGCTGTGGGCGAAAGAACTCCTGCCCCTCATCCGGCGGAAACGGTTGCTGCAACGGCAACCGTTCCGGGTTCCCTAAAACCCGGGGCCTCCCCTGTTCTTCAATTGCAAGATGCTCCAGCGCATGATGCCAGAAGGGCGCCATCGCCGGAGCAAATTGCCCGCGCGGGCGATATGCCTGCGGACGATAAAAGCGAAGGGAAGAGCAGGGACGGCGCCCTTGGCCTTGTCGCCCCCGTCGCCGACCGCGGGTTGATCCCGCAGCGCATGGCGGAGGCGCTGGAAAAATACGCGGCCATGAAGCGCAGCGAAAACGCCGCGCCGCGTGGGCTTGTTTCCGTGCATTTCTGAATTTTGAAAGATGCCTTGACCGCTACGGCGCAAGCGCCCATGATCGGGGCATGAATATTATTGTGCAAACATTCTCCTTTCGCGCGGCCACCGGCGTTTTGTTCATGAACGGCAAGCGCTATGACTGCACGCTCGGCCGTAGCGGTGTCACGCTCGACAAACAGGAAGGGGACGGCGCCACGCCCATCGGCACCTTTCCGCTGCGGCAGCTGATGTACCGTGCCGACCGCCACGCTGCGCCCGAAACAGCCTTGCCGCTGGAGGTTCTGGCGCCCGATACCGGATGGTGCGAAGACCCCGCGCATCCCGATTACAATACCAAAGTGATCCTGCCGCATGATTCCGTCGTCGACCGCATGACGCGCGAGGATAACCTTTATGATTTCGTGATCGTCGTCGGTTATAACGACGATCCCGTCGTGCCGGGACGGGGCAGCGCGATTTTCATTCATCTCGCCCGTCCCGAAGGGACGCCGACGGCGGGTTGCGTGGGCCTGAAACTGCCCGATCTTCTGGATGTCATCGGCCAGTGCCGGCCCGACAGCCATATCACGATCCTGCCCCCGCCCGCGGATGCTCTGCCGGCAGAAGCGGAAGACGCGGCGGAATAAGCTGGTTTTTCGGTGATTCTCCATATTGACCTCCGGCGCGGGGCGGTTATCATGCCGCTTCGCCTTTGAATGCCGGAACCCGATTGAATGGAGTATGAATATGCAAAATACAGCCACGGCCGAAAAAACTGTCGATAACAGCGGTGAAGTTTCCGGCCAGCGCCTGAAATCCTTCATCGAGCGCGTCGAGCGTCTGGAAGAAGAAAAAAAAGCCCTTGCCGAAGATATCCGCGATGTCTACAGCGAAGCCAAGGCCACGGGGTTCGAGCCGAAGATCATCCGCAAGATTGTTTCTTTGCGCAAAACCAATCTGGAAAAACGTCGCGAAGAGCAGGAATTACTCGATCTTTATATGTCCGCTATCGGCATGGCCGAATAACCCTTGCGGGTTCGTTTTTCAGGGACGGAAAGCTCCGGCCGCATTATCTGTCATAACGGGGAACTTTATTAAAAAAGCCTAAAGCTTCAAAAAAAACAAAGGTTTCCGCAGCTAAAGGCTTTTATCTTTATGCAGGACGTATTATCTTGTTGAGGTACGTGCGTCATGCAATGTGCCGTTTCTTTTGTCAGGTTTCTTTTGAAAAGCGTGCTATGACACTCTCCCGTTCCATCCCGGCATGTGCGATTGCCCTTTTCCTGCTGGCGGCGACACCGCAGGTTGCCCGGGCGCAGTATTTCGAGCCCAGCCTAGACGAAGGCCTGACGGCCTTTCACTACGGCGATAACGACCTTGCGGCGCGTCATTTCTGGCGTTTGGCGGGCAAGGGGGATGCCAAGGCGCAATATTATCTCGCCTATATGCTGGATACGGGTCTCGGCATGGGCAAAGACATCGTCGCGGCGGCGCGCTGGTACAAAAAATCCGCCGACCAGAATTTCCTGCCCGCGGTTGTTTACATGGGCTACATCTATTCCACGGGCCACGGCGTGACCCGCGACGACAAGGAAGCTTTCAAGTGGTATGCCAAGGCGGCGAACATGGGCGACCCCATCGCGCAGAACAATCTTGCGACCATGCTGCGCGCGGGGCATCCCTACCGGCAGGATCTTGAAGTGGCGGCGCAGTGGTTTTATGCCGCCGCCGTTCAGGGCAATACGCGGGCGCAGTATAATCTCGCCACCATGTACCGCAAAGGCGAAGGTGTGCCGCAAAACGGCACCGAAGCGCTGAAATGGTATACTTTCGCCGCCAACCAGGGCGACGTCTATGCGCAGAACGTACTGGGCTTTTTGTATCTGAACGGCATCGGTGTTGACAAGAACGAGAGCGCGGCGATCGACTGGTACCGCCGCGCGGCGGAGCAGGGGCATACCACCTCCATGATGTCCCTCGCCCGCCTGTACGAGCAGGGCAGGGGCGGCGGCAACGAGGAATTCGCCGCGACCTGGTATCTGCGCGCCGCGCAGGAGGGCAGCTCCTATGCGAAGTACCGCATCGGCATGATGTTCCTGGAAGGCCGGGGCCAGTTCAAGCAAGACAAGCGTCAGGCCGTCGACATGCTGGTTAAATCAGCGGATGAGGACGGCTATGCCCCCGCCATGGTGGCGCTGGCGCGCCTGCGCGAGGAAGAACAGAATCTCCGGGAAGCGAAGCTGTGGTATGAACGCGCCGCGATTGCCAAGGAGCCGAGCCTTTCGGCGATGCTGGAGCTCGGCCGTCTGGCCGAACAGGCGGGCGATCCGGTTGAAGCCCTGAAATGGTATTTGATCGCGCATGAATTGTCCCAAACGTCCGGCACGACGGATCAGCGGGCCCTTGCCGTGCAAAAGCGCGTTCAACTGACCAACACGCTCTCCGAAGATATCGTGCAGCGCGCACGCAGCGCCGTTGAAAGCTGGAAGCGCGAAAAAGACGCGGATGCGCGCCGCGAAGCGCGCAGGGCGCTGAACAGCGGCAGCTCGTCCAGAACGCCCGCTTACGAATACGAATAAGCGGTACTCCCATGACGGAAAAAACGCCGCATAAAAACGCCGCTTCGCAAGAGGTCGTGATCGGCCTTTCCGCCGTGATCGTGGCGGTGCAGCAGCATGCGCCGAAGGTCTTCATCGTGCGCGGCGCGGAACACGCGCTGGCCGCAGGCGTATCGTCGCCCCACGACGAAGGGGACGCGCTGCCCTTCGGCCCTTTCCACCCCGCCGAGCACACCACGCTGGAGGAAGGCCTGCGCCTGTGGGTGCAGGACCAGACGCCGCTTAGCCCCGGTTATGTCGAACAGCTTTATACCTTCGGCAATCGCGGGCGCTATGCGGGCCAGAGGGATGAAACCAAACGCGTGATTTCCGTCGGCTATCTTGCGCTGACCTACCAAAAGGCGGCGGAGGAGCAGGCGACGGAAAAAGTGTTCTTCGGCAACTGGTACGACTATTTCCCGTGGGAAGACTGGCGCGAAGGCCGCCCGCGCATTTTGCAGGATGCGATCGAGCCCGGGCTCAAGCGCTGGATCGCCGGTGCCGCCGGCGCGGAAGAAAAGAACTATCGCCGCCTGCGCGCAAACCTGTGCTTCGGCCTTGAAGGCGTGGCATGGGACGATGAAAAAGTGCTGGAGCGCTACGAGCTGCTCTACGGCGCGAACCTCGTCTACGAGGCGATCCGCGACAAGGGGATGAAGGTCGATTACGTGCTGGTGCCGGGCCGCAGCATGCTCTACGATCACCGCCGCATTCTGGCGACGGCCATGGGCCGCTTGCGCGGCAAACTGAAATACCGCCCCGTCGTTTTTGAAGTCATGCCGCCGGAATTCACGCTGCTGCAATTGCAAAAAACGGTGGAGGCGATTGTCGGCCACCGCCTGCACAAGCAAAACTTCCGCCGCCTGGTCGAAGGCTCAGGCATGGTGGAGGAAATCCCCGGCAGGAAATCCGCCGAGGCTGGTGGGCGTCCGGCCGCGCTGTTCCGTTTCCGCGGCGCCGTCGTGATGGAACGACCCGCGCCGGGCATGAAGCTTTCCGCCAGCACGCATTAATGCCCGCGGCGGCATGCACCTGTAATCCCGACATAAATAAAGGGGCTTATATATTTTGCTGCCCAAAGTAAGAAGCATCGTCCTGCCGACGGGCAGGACGGGCAAGGGTGACGAAGTATATAAAGCCCCTAAATAAAAACCCCCGGCGACAAGGCCGGGGGTTTTTACTACGGACGCTTACTGCTGCTGCGCGTTGTATTGCGCGATTTCTTCGGCGCTGATGTTGCCATCCTTGTCGATGTCAAGGAAGCCGCATGCTTCTTCGGAAAGCCCGGCCGTCGTGCATTCGGTCATTGTAACGACGCCGTTGTTGTCCGCATCCAGCGCAGCGAAATCCAGCGCCGATTGCGCCATGGCAGGCGCGGACAGAGCGAGAATGGCGGCCATGGCCAACGGAACAGCATAGAATTTTTTCATAGTTAAAGGCTCCTTGTGAAGTGTGATGTATTGCAGTTGGTTGCCAGCAGCTCTGACCGCTAATCAGCCGACATGAAAGTTTACGGTTCACGCCCCGGAAAGTTCCGTGCGCGGCGGCTTTTTTAATGGAATCTGCAACATGCGCCGATCCGTCCACGCGGTCTTTCCCGCATATCCGAAAGCCCTGGGGCCTATTGGCATATCAAATTGAAATAAATACGTTTTTTATATTTATGCTCATTTTGTTGATAAATAGCTTGAGTTATGCTCTAATAGAGTATATAAAATACTCAAAACGAGCAGAATAACTGCCGAATCAAGGCTGCAAAGCCTAAAGGATAGATAAGACAGGCGCGGAACAGGATGCGCCGCAAGACAGGAGAAACAAGATGTTCGATACCGTGATCCCGCAAACCGATCCGCAATGGGCTGAAATGAAATTCACCCCCGCCGTCGCGCGCGCGGCCGCGCCGCTGTACGAGCGTGTGAAGCGCGTGGTGAACGAGCTCGACTGGGCGGCCTATGCGCCCTATGTGCTGGAGATCAATCGCCTCAAAAAAGAAATGGGCGCGGTCGTTCTGGCGCATAACTATATGACGCCGGAAATTTTCCACTGCATTTCCGACTTTGCAGGCGACAGTTTGCAGCTCGCGCAGCAGGCCGCGAAAACCGATGCGGACCTGATCGTGCAGGCGGGCGTGCATTTCATGGCGGAAACGTCGAAAATCCTCTCGCCGGAAAAAACGGTGCTGATCCCCGACATGCGCGCAGGCTGCTCGCTCGCTTCGTCCATCACGGGGGCGGATGTGCGCTTGCTGCGCGAGAAATACCCGAACGTGCCGATCGTGACCTACGTCAATACTTCCGCCGAAGTGAAGGCGGAATCCGATATCTGCTGCACGTCGTCGAACGCGCTGGCCGTCGTCGAAAGCCTGCCGGGAGACAAGGTTTTGATGATCCCCGACAAATACCTTGCCCGCAATATCGCGAAACAGACCGGCAAAACCGTGCTGACCTGGGAAGGGGCCTGCGAAGTACATGAGCGTTTCACGCCCGAGGATATCAGGAAATTCCGCAAGGCATGGCCGGGCGCGGTGGTGCTGGCGCATCCCGAATGCCCGCCCGAGGTCGTGGCGGAGGCCGATTTTGCCGGCTCCACCAAGGCCATGAGTGATTACGTCACGGAAAAGCAACCGAAACGCGTAGTTATGGTGACGGAATGTTCCATGTCCGACAACGTATCGGTCAATAACCCGAATGTCGAATTCGTGCGTCCTTGCAATCTCTGCCCGCATATGAAGCGCATTACCCTGCCGGCGATCCTCAAAAGCCTGCAAACGCGCACGACGGCGGTGGAGGTCGACGCGGCGGTGGCCGATCGCGCCCGCGCGGCGGTCGAGCGCATGCTTGCGGTTAAAGTTTAATGCGGGTGGCCAAAGTATAAAAATATGTTTTCGGTTTTGCCGGAAGGATCAAAGAAATGAAAAAAAACATTGAAACGGTAAAAGCGGATGTGGTGATCGTCGGTTCGGGCGCGGCGGGGCTGATCGCGGCGCTGACGCTGGCATCGAAACGTGCGGGCAGGGTGATGGTGCTGAGCGAAAAGCCGCTGGACGGCGTCTGCGCCAGCGCCTGGGCGCAGGGCGGGATCGCCGCCGCGGTCGCGCCTGAAGACACGATCGACAGCCATGTGGCCGATACGATGAAAGCCGCCGCCGGCACGGCGGATATCGACGCCGTGCGCACGCTGGTCACCGCCGCGCCGCGATATGTGGAGGTGCTGGCCAAATACGGCGTGCGGTTCGAGCGCGATGCCGACGGCGCCTATTTGCTGAACCGCGAGGCCTGCCATGCCCGCCGCCGTGTGCTGAAGGCCGCCGCCGCCGACGGCTTCGGCGCGGAACTGATGCGCGCCCTTGCCGAAGCCGTGCGCCATACGCCGGAGATTGTTTTCGCGGACGGCGTTTCCGCCGAGCGCCTTGTGCGCCGCGACGGCGCCGGCATGGGCGCGGTCACGGGCGTTTTCTGCCGCCGCCTTGCCGATAACGCGCCGGTTGTTTTTGCCGCGCGCGCGGTTTTGCTGGCGACGGGCGGCATCGGCGGCCTGTATGCCGCGACGACAAACCCGTTGCATGCCATCGGCCGCGGCGTCGCCATGGCGGCGCGCGCGGGTGCGGTGCTGTCCGATCTTGAGTTCGTGCAATTCCACCCGACCGCGCTGGACATCGGTGAAGACCCTGCGCCGCTCGCCACTGAGGCGCTGCGCGGGGAAGGCGCCTATCTGGTCAATAGCCGCGGCCGGCGCTTTATGCCCGATTACCATCCCATGGCGGAGCTTGCCCCGCGCGATGTGGTCAGCCGCGGCATCTTCGCGCAAATGCAGGCGGGGCAGAAAGTCTATCTCGATTGCCGCCATATCGATACGGCGCATTTCCCCGCGCTGTTGCAGGCGGCGGCACGTGCCGGCTTGAACCCGTGCCACGACCTGATTCCCGTCATGCCCGCCGTGCATTATCACATGGGCGGGATCGCGACCGATTTGCAAGGCCGTGCCAGCCTTGCGGGCCTCTGGGCGGCGGGCGAATGCGCCGCGACAGGCCTGCACGGCGCGAACCGCCTTGCCAGCAACTCTTTGATGGAGGCGGTCGTCATGGGCGCGCGCGCGGCGGAAGACATCGTCGATGCCCTACCGCGCATCAGTCGGGACATCCGTTTCGACGCCGCCGCCTTGCCGGCGTTGAAAACCGCGAAAGAACCCGTGCCGGAGCGCGATCTTTTGCGCCAGATCATGTCCGATCTTGTCGGCGTCATCCGCCATGAAGCGGGGCTGAAAGCCGCGATATACGATCTGGCGCAGCTGGGCGCGCGCGCCGAAACGCGCGATGCCCGCACCGCCGATATGGCGCTGGTCGCCCGCATGATTGCAACCGCCGCGCTATTGCGCACGGAAAGCCGTGGCGGGCATTGCCGCAGCGATTATCCGAAAGCGCTGAAGAACTGGCAAAAACGCACATTCATCACACTGAAGGATATCGATATCCGCACCGCCGACCTGCTGCCGGGCGCCAGAACGCCCATCCGCGCGACGACAGAGGAGAAAGCCGCATGACCACGCTTCCCTCCCCCCTCAGCCCGCTGGTGATCGAACCGCTTGTGCAAATGGCGCTGGCCGAAGACCTCGGCCGCGGCGGCGACATCACGACCAACAGCACCGTGCCGGCCGAAACGCGCGCCCGCGTGGTGATCGCCGCGCGTGAAAGCGGCCGCATCGCCGGCATGGACCTGGCCGAAGCCGCCTTTCGCATAATCGATAAAGACCTGCGCATCACGCGCCTGAAGCCCGAGGGCAGCGACGTTGCCAAAGGCGATGCCGTTCTCGAAATCGAAGGCCGTGCGCGATCGATCCTGACGGCGGAGCGCGTGGCGCTGAACTTCATGGGGCATTTATCGGGCATTGCGACGCTGACGCTGAAAATGGTGCGCGCCGTCGGCAACCACAAGGCGCGCATCGCCGCGACGCGTAAAACCGCACCGGGCCTGCGCACGGTGGAAAAATACGCCGTCATGGTGGGCGGCGGCATTCCGCACCGCTACGGCCTCGATGATGCGGTGATGATCAAGGACAATCATATCGCCATGGCGGGCGGCATCAAAACCGCCATCCGCAACGCCAGGGCGCAAATCGGCCATACCGTGAAAATCGAGGTGGAGGTCGATACGCTGGAACAACTCAAGGAAGTGCTGGAAGAAGGCGCGGATATCGTCATGCTCGACAACATGTCGATCGAGGACATGGCCGCCGCCGTGGATAGGGTCGCGGGCCGCGCCGTGATCGAGGCCTCGGGCGGCGTGACGCTCGACCGCATTCCCGCGATTGCCGCGACGGGCGTGGATTTGATCTCGACCGGCGCGATCACGCACAGCGCGCCGAATTTCGATGTCGGGCTGGATTTCAAATCCGCCGCCTGACGATATTTTCCTGTCCTGTCCGTCACGCCGCCGTTGTCGCACAACGGCGGCTTTTTTTGCTTTGAAAAAAAGCCCTTTTGAAATTGTTTCCCTTTGGGGGGTGGCGTATAGTGTTACGGGCGACTCAAAACATTACGAAAAAGATTGGTCGCCCGTCACGGACTCCGGCCCTTTAAGAACAGAGAAATGACCCCAGATACAAGTATGATCCCCGCTGAACTGATAATGCTCTTGTTGGCAATCGGCAGCGTGGGCGGGTTTTTATCGGGGCTTTTGGGCGTGGGCGGCGGCGTTATTTTCGTGCCGGCGCTGTTTTTCTCCCTCTCCTCCCTTGGTTTCAGCGGCGACCATGCCATGCATATCGCCGTCGGCTCCTCCCTTGCGGTGGTGCTGGCGACGGGCGCGACATCGGCTTTCGGGCATTACCGCCGCGGCGGGCTGGACGTGGCGACGGCCAAGGCCTGGGCGCCCCCGATGGTGCTGGGCGTGATCGCAGGGGCCATGGTGGCGTCCAGCGTCGAGACCGCCGTGCTGAAGGAAATCTTCGCCGGGCTGACCTTCTTGATGGCTTTTTACATGGTCTTCGCGCGCGAGCATGCGGAGGCGAAACCTTTACGCTTCTTAACGCTTTCGGTGCAGAAATGCGTTTGCTTCGTGATCGGCCTTGTTTCCGCCATGCTGGGTGTCGGCGGTGCGGTGCTGACGGTGCCGATGATGAACTACGTGGGCCTGCCGATCCAGCGAGCCGTGGGTACGGGCGCCGCGCTGGGCGTCGCCGTTGCTTTGCCGGGCATCCTGACCTACATGCTGACAGGTTATTTCGTACGGGATACCCTGCCGCCCTGGTCGGTGGGCTATGTCAACATTCTGACCGTGGCGATGATTTTGCCATCGTCGATGCTGCTGGCGCCGCTCGGGGTCAAGGTTTCGCATAACATGCCGCGCCGCATGCTGCGCCGTGTTTTTGCAACGGTTCTGCTGATCGTTTCAATCAGGATGTTTTTGAGCTTATGAGGCCCGCGTTGCAAAAAGATTCAAGCCGGGCGATCGCCCTGTGGCTGTTTACCTGCGCTTTTGCGGTTTTCCTGATGGCGCTGGTGGGGGCGGTTACGCGCCTGACGGAATCCGGCCTTTCCATCGTAACGTGGGATCCCGTGATCGGCGCGATGCCGCCCCTGACGGAAGCCGATTGGCAAAAGGAATTCGACGCCTACAAAACATCGCCGCAGTACCAAAAGGTCAACCGCGGCATGACATTGCCCGAATTCAAGAAGATTTATTTCTGGGAATGGTTTCATCGCCTCTGGGGGCGGGTGATCGGGTTGATTTACGCGCTGCCGCTGGCATGGTTCTGGCTGCGCCGCCGCCTGCCGGCGGAATCGAAACCCGCATTCCTCGGGGTTCTGGCGCTGGGTTTCGCGCAAGGGGCGATGGGCTGGTTCATGGTGAAAAGCGGCCTTGTCGACATGCCTGCCGTCAGCCATTATCGCCTTGCCGCGCATTTGATGCTGGCTTTCCTGATTTTCGCCTGTTTGTTCCGCATGGGCCTTGCCTTCAGCCTGCGCCCCGTGCCGGATGCCGGGCGGCTCGCGCCGCTGCGCGGCATGATCAAGGGGGCCATCGCGCTGGCCGCGCTCACCATGACCTGGGGCGCTTTTGTCGCGGGGTTGGATGCGGGGCTGCTTTATAACACTTTCCCCAAAATGGACGCGCATTGGATTCCGCCGGAATTGACGGCGCACAAACCCGTCTGGCGGGCGTTTTTCGAAGAACCCGCGACCGTGCAGTTCACGCATCGCGTGCTGGCGCTGCTGACGGCGGCGAAAGTCGTTTATCTCTGGGCGCGCAGTCGCGGTTTCAATGCGGCGGGGCGCGTGTCGGCGCTTTTTACGGCGGCGGCGGCGGCGGTGCTGTTGCAGGCAGGGCTGGGTATTGCCACGCTGCTGTCCCATGTGCATATCGTGCCCGCCACAGTGCATCAGGGCGGCGCGATGGTATTGCTGGCGCTGCTGGTCTGGCTGCTGCATGATATTCCTGACATCAAGCGGGAGAAATAGGATATGACCGAGATGATGGCTTACCGCTTGGCGGACCCGCTGATGCAGTATTATCTATACGCGTTGCTGGCGCTTTATCCCGCCTGGCGGATTTTCAAACGGGCGGGGCTGCCGCCGGCGGGGGCGCTCTGGCTGTTTCTGCCATGGGCAGGTTTTGTGGCGCTGGCCGTGCGGCTGGCCTTCGGCAAATGGACGCGCGTTGCGCCCCTCAAGGAGAAAAGGGAGGACGCGGCATGAGCTTGCTCAACGTCGCACCGCCCGAATGGGCGCAATACCTCTTGCAGGGCGTGACGATTTTTATTTTGCTGAGTTGCGGTGCGGTAATCGCGGCGCGGGCGGGGCGCAATCCTTATTGGTCGCTTTTGTTCCTCGTGCCCTTTGTTTATGTGCCGTCGGTCGTCGTGATGCTTTGGATCTTCGCCTTCGTCAAATGGCCGAAAGAACGACCGGACGCGTGCGCCGGAAAACAACCGGCAAAATCCGTACGGTAATCCCGCGGCTTTCTTTCGCCTAGCTCGGCGGCACGGAGCAGGTACAGGGCGCCGGCGCGGGGGTAGGTGCAGGTGCCGGTTTCGGTGCGGGCGGTTTGGGCGGTTGCGGCACGCTCCAGATTCCGGCCTCGCTGTAAGCGGCGTAAAGCTTGTACCGGTCGGCGTTTTCGGGAACCAGCAGGCCGTTGCGGCTGCCGTCGTTGTTCAGGATCACGAATTTGCGCACGGGCGGCTTGCCGGCTTCATCCTGCGCGGCATCGCGGATATCCACGGCCAGCACGGCGTGATTCAGCTTGTCCTCCGCCGGCGGACCGACGGTGATGACGAAAAGGCGGTCTGCCTCGACATCCAGATAACGCAGCGCGAAATATTTCAGGATCGCGAAATCCTCGCAATCGCCGCGGCGGTCGTTGATGGTTTCCAGCGGCGATGCCCAGTATTCGTCACGCTGGCCTTTGTAATGCGGGCTGTCCAGTTGATAAGTGATCATGCGGTCGATCAGCGCGTCGACGGCCTTGGCCTTTTCCTCGACCGAGGCATCGCGCAGGCTGTCGAGCGGCGCGAGGAAAGCCTCGAAAGCGGCGCGGTTGGCGGGCTGTGCCATCAGCATCTGGTGGCGGCCCAGCACGGCGTACCATTCGGTCGTATGATTATTCTGTGTTTCAAAAACGGCGTCGCCCGTGCTGCCGAGAATGGCGGGGCTTTTATCAAGCAAGGTGAAATCCAGATTCATCGCGCGCTCGGCATAAGCGGCGCGCGGGCCGAAAACTTCCGTCAGCGCCGCGGCGACCTGATCCTTGACAGGATCGGGCGCGGCAACATGATATGTGCCGAAAACGACAGCGGAGCCAAGGGCGGCCTTCAAAAAGGCGCGGCGGAATTTGCTCAGTTTGTCCTTAGGCTTTTTCGGTTTGTTTTCTTTTTCAGCCATAATGTTCTCTAATCATGCGCAGAATCGGTAGAAATTGAAATGTTGTATGAATATACACATTTTCAATAATTTTTGCAAATAAAAGAAACGTTATTTTTCAGTGCGTTGCGCATCTGGAAGGCTAAAAATGCCGATAGTGGGCAGATGATCCGATCCGATGGGCGGCCCCAGCCGGTAATCCACTACGCCGATGCGCGGGTCGGTCAGCACGTGGTCGATGGGAATGCGCAGGAAAGACGCAGGCAGCCAGTGCGGCCAGCTGGGCTGTACGCCATGGTGCAGGCGCGCGGAAACCAGCCCTGTTCGCGTCATGAAGGCCTGTACGGCAGGGCTCCAGGGCGTGGCGTTGATGTCACCCGCAAAAAGGACGGGGTTCCGGCGGCTGCGGATAAAATCCGCCGTCTCGGATAATTCCGCATCGCGGCGCGACAGGTTTTGCAGGGGGGTCGGTGTGTGCACGGTGACGATATCGAGGGTCTGCCGGCCGAATGTAACGGCAAACGCGCTGATATGGGCATGTGCGTCGCGGGCGGCATCGGGCGATATGTCCGCCGCCGGGTGGCGCGACAGCAGGGCGACTTTGTGCCGCGCGGTTTGGTAGGGGTATTGCGGCTTCAAGGTTGCCGCCATGCGGCGGAAAGCGTCATTGACTTCGGCAAGGACGATGACATCGGGCTTTTCCCGCTCTATCAGGGCTTCCAGCAAAACCGCATCACGGTTTTGCGTCAGCACGTTTGCCTGCAGGACCTTGAAGGTCCGCGTGTGCGAAGTTTGCGGCATATGCCGGTCAAGATAGGGCGCAAGGCTTGCCATGTTGAGGACAAAGGCAAGCAACAGCAGCAGGTAATAGAACTGCGGCAACCGCAGCCACAGGGCGGCCGCGAAAAGAACGACGCAGCCGATCGCATATTGTAATACGAAATGACTGGGAATATCCGTCAAAAGAAGGGATAGGGGAGCATAGGGTGTCAGGCTGCACAAAATCAGAGCCGCAATCGCCCAGACGCAAAGCTGTTGAAAGCTTTTGCGCGGCGTTGTCATGGCGTATTGATGCCGATCACGGCAATGGTCGGCAGGTGGTCTGCGCCCGTATTGTCGCCGAGGGTATAGCGGAGAATATGCAAGTGATCCGATACCAGAATATGGTCGATGGGAATGCGCAGGAAAGACGCAGGCAGGAAGGTGGGCCATGTCGGCAGGATGCCGTGCCCCGCACGGGCGCTTTTCAGGCCGGTTTGGCGCATGAATGTTTTCATGACGGGGCTCCAGGGCGTTGCATTGAAATCGCCCGCGACGACCAGCGGCGTGTTTTGCGGCGCGGCATAGGCTTTGGCGACGGCGCGCATATGCGCATCGCGCCTGGCGAGCGTGCGCAGCGGCGTATAGGGGTGCAGCGAAACGAAGCGGATGTTTTGCCCATGCGCCGAAACGGTAAAGCTATGTGCCGGCGTCACGGGCTCGTCAAATATACTGACGGCAACGTCCCGCAGCGGGAATTTGGAGAGTACGGCAAGCCCGCGCGCATCGCCGCGCGGGTGTATGTCCTGATGCGGATAAAGATCCGCCAGTGATTTGAACATCGCGGCAAAGGCATCGTTGGTTTCAACGGCGGTGATGATGTCGGGATTTTCGCGGCGGATCAGCGCCTCCAGCCGTTCCGTGTCGCGGTTGAGATAGAGCGTGTTGACCTGTAGCACTTTAAACGTTTTTGATTCCGCAATTGTTTGCGGCGGCGCCCTATCCAGATAGGGCGCGAGCGTGGCCACGTTCAGGGCGAAGGCAATCCCCGGCAAGACGAGATACACGCGCGGCATTTTCAACAACAGCACGATGAAACTGCCAAGGATGGCGCCGATCGCGTATTGCAGCACAAAATGGCTCGGCAAATCCGTGATGCGGGCGGACAGCGGAATATAGGGGGTCAGGCTGAAAGCCGGCAGCGTGACAACGCCGATCGCCGTCAGCTTGCGAAAGAACTTGAAATCCGTTTGCCGCATCACTTGCCCCCGATGCCAGGAAAAAGCCCGATGGTTCAAACTACCATCGGGCTTTTTGTGTCGCAATCCAAAGCGGGCTGTTAAGCGGCTTTTTGCATCGCGACGTTGAGGTTCGAAATCAGCTTGTCCATGAACTGCTCGGTCGTCAGGTATTTCTGGTCCGGCCCGACGAGCAGGGCGAGGTCTTTCGTCATGTCGCCGCCCTCGACGGTGGAGATGCAGACCTGTTCCAGCGTTTCGGCAAAGGCGATGACATCGGGCGTCTCGTCGAAACGGCCGCGGTATTTCAACCCTTGCGTCCAGGCGAAAATCGAGGCGATCGGGTTGGTCGATGTCGGCTTGCCCTGCTGGTGCTGGCGGTAGTGGCGGGTGACGGTGCCGTGCGCCGCTTCCGTTTCCACCGTTTTGCCGTCGGGCGTCAAAAGGACGGAGGTCATGAGGCCCAGCGAGCCGAAGCCCTGCGCTACGCTGTCGGACTGCACGTCGCCGTCGTAGTTCTTGCAGGCCCAGAGGAAGCCTCCTTCCCATTTCAGGGCGCTTGCGACCATATCGTCGATCAGGCGGTGTTCGTAGACAAGGCCGGCCTTGTCGAACTGCGCCTTGAATTCCTCGTCGAACACTTTTTGGAAGATGTCCTTGAACTGGCCGTCATAGGCTTTCAGGATCGTGTTCTTGGTGGAAAGGTAAACGGGATAGCTGCGCTGCAAACCGTAGTTGAAGCAGGAACGCGCAAAGCCCGCGATGCTTTCATCTGTGTTGTACATGCCCATGGCGACGCCGCCCCCCTTGGCGAAATCGTAGATTTCCCATGTTTCGGGCGTGCCGTCGTTATCGGGCGTGAAGGTCATGGTCAGCTTGCCCTTGCCCAGGATTTTAACGTCCGTCGCCTTGTATTGGTCGCCGAAGGCATGACGGCCGACGACGATCGGCTTCGTCCAGGTGGTGACGAGACGCGGGATGTTCTTGCAGATGATCGGCTCGCGGAAAACGGTGCCGTTCAGAATATTGCGGATCGTGCCGTTCGGTGATTTCCACATTTTTTTGAGCTTGAATTCTTCGACGCGGGCTTCATCAGGCGTGATGGTCGCGCATTTGATGCCGACGCCGTATTGCTTCACGGCATTCGCGGCGTCGACGGTGATCCGGTCGTCGGTTTCATCGCGGCTTTGGATCGACAGGTCGTAGGATTTGAGGTCGATGTCGAGATAGGGGGCGATCATCTTCTCGATGATCATGTCCCAGATGATGCGGGTCATTTCATCGCCGTTCATTTCGACGACGGGGGTTTTGACCTTGATTTTTGCCATGATCTTTTACTCCTTTTGGGTCTTGGTTTCTTCCACGGCTTCGGCGGCCGTTTTGGTTTTGGGTGTTTCATCGGCCGTTTTTTCCGCGGGCGGATTCAGCGTCAGCGCCTCCGCGGCGGTCATGACTTTTTCCGCTTCCGCGTCCTTTGCAGCATCGCCGGCATCGGTTTTTTTCACGGGCGCGGTTTTGGGCGCGGCGGCGGCTTCCAGCGCGGCTTTTTTATCCTTGAACCAGGAAGCTGCTTTTTTCTTTGCGGATTTGACCTGCTCGCGCGTCATCTTGGCGGATTTGGCGAGTTCGTCGCGCGACTTGTCGCACCATTTGCGCTCGTCCCCGCCCAGCTTTTCCATGCAGAGCGTGTACCATTTATAGGCTTCTTCGGGCTTTTTCTCGCGCTTGTCGAGCGCGGCGAGGCGGATGAAGCTGAAACCGTAGCCGTGATAGGCGCTGTTTTCGAACCAATAGCGGGCTTGCCGGGGGTCTTTTTTCAACGCCCCTTTGCCCTTGCTGTAAAGATCGCCCAAGATGAACTGCGCGCGCAGGTCGCCTTCTTTTGCCAGCGCCTTCATGTCATCCATCGGGTGCGGGTCTTCGTCCGCCATCGTTTGGTACGGCGGATCCGGGATGTATTTGATTTTTTCGGCCTGCGCGGGGGGCACGGCCAAGGCCGTCGTCAGCAAGGCGGTAAGAAATATGTGCCGGAACATGTCTATTCATCCTCGAATACGGCGAGCACGTCGCTGAGCGAACTGCTTTGCCTGATCGTCTTGTTGCCTTCATATACCGCATATTGCGCGGGTTTCAGGAAGCTGCGGCTCGGGATTTTCGCGATCGAAAACACGGGGTTTTCATGGCTGGCGCGGAAAACCGAAAAAACGGCCATGTCAGGCAGCGTGTCGATCGCGTAATCGCGCCATTCCCCGCGCTGTACCCTGCGGCCGTAAACGCCGAGGATCTGGCTGAGCTCCCCCTTGCTGAACGCGGCGCGGCCGCCTTGGCGCATTCTGTCACGAAAAAAAAGCAGCATGGGTGTCCGGCCGGTGATCCCTGATCGTCAAAAAAACTTTGCATCCGCATTCTCGGCATCATAGGCTGAATATATACGAAAAAAAAGGATTTATCAGGCGTTTCGCCAAGGAGATTTGCCCAAGGAGATTGACGATGGCTTTGATGAAAACCCCCGCCGCTGAAACAGGACTGCGCGCGCCCGATTTCGCATTGAAAGGCGTGGACGGCAGGACATGGACGCGGGACGATGCCATGGGGCCGAAAGGCCTGTTGGTTATGTTTATTTGCAACCATTGCCCTTATGTGAAGGCAATTGCGGCGCGCCTGGCGGCGGATGCGCGGGTTTTGCAGCAAAACGGCATCGGCGTGATTGCCGTGATGCCGAACGATACCGCGGCCTATCCCGCCGATTCATTTGAAAACATGCAAGAATTCGCCAAAGAACATGGTTTCGGCTTTCCCTATGTTATCGATGAAGCGCAAGACACCGCAAAGGCTTATGGCGCGGTCTGCACACCCGATTTCTTCGGCTATAACGCCGATGGCGTCTTGCAGTACCGCGGGCGCCTGGATGCCGTCAACCCGAGCCATCCCGCAACGGCGGAGACGGAGAAAGAGCTTTTGAACGCCATGCTGGAAGTCGCCCGAACGGGCACGACGACGGCGGCGCAGGTTCCTTCCATGGGGTGCGGCATCAAATGGAAGGCGACTTAAGGCGCGCGGCCATGCCGCAATGCGGCATAAAAGGCAGATCTTTTATTTATCATAAAACATAACAAAAGCGAGAAAAATCAAGAGAGCTGCTTTGCAAAGCTTGCGCGGTACGCACGGATTTTTAGCGTTTGTTTCGAAGGGGCCGCTATGGTAAAACTATCCCTTCGACATATTCATAATATAGGAAAACGGGAAAGACCATGGCCTCGCCGCGCATACCACGCAAGCCGGAAGATGATCCGCTGATGCAGCGTCTGCTGGCTGCGACCGTTGCCGATCCCGAAAAGGCGGTCAAACAGGCCGCCGCCGACAACAGGCTGATCGAGGCGCTGGGCGGAAATATCGTCGATGTGCGCATGGTCGAAGCGGCGTTGCGCGACGGCGCCAACCCCGACCGCATCATCCGCAACGGCTATCCCGCGCTGCACGTCGCGGTACGCCGCCAGAATCTGCCGCTGCTGCAATTGCTGATCCAATACGATGCCAATTTGGACGACGTCGATGCCGCGGGCAATTCCGTGCTGGATGCTGCCTATCAGGAACGTTTCGGCGCGGGCGTGCGCGTCTTATCCGAAGCGGGCGCGAAGCTGCGGCTTACGGGGCTTGATGCCTATGACATGATCCCGGAAGAGGGGGAAAACTATCAGCGCCGCATCGACGAAGTCATGTTCCGCGCCCTGCGCGGCGGCACGGCGCAGGATGTGAAAAATGCCCTCGCCCTCGGTGCGGATCCGAATGCGGAGGAATATCACGCGCATCCCGCCTATGGCGCGTTGCATCTGGCGATCGCGCGCTGCGATCTTGAAAAGGTGACCTTGCTGCTCGATGCGGGGGCGGCGGTGGAAAAAACCAGCGGGCGCGGCGAATCCGCGTTGGATATGCTCTGGTGGGCGGGCGCGCGCGAATTGTTCACCGACGACTGGCATAAGATTTTCAAGCTGCTGGAAGACCGCGGCGCGCGCACGCTTTTCAGCCGCCATCCCGATGAGCTGACGCTGAAGGATCTGCGCCGCAGCGTGCCGATCGGTCTTGACGGCGAAACGACGGCGCTGCATTTCCTTGTCCGTATGGGCAAGATGGATTTCGTGATGGATGTCATCAAGCGCGACGGGGACGGGCTGACGCCGGAGGATATGAACAAGCGCAGCAGCTATTACAAAAATGAAACGCTGCTCGACGCCTTCGTCAGCAGCAAGCGCTTGTCCGATATTTTCACGGCGCATGTCTGGCAGGGCCGTCTCGACGACATGCTGTCGCTGCAACAGGCCGTCAACGACAATCCCAAGGCCTGCTGGCAGGTGGATTTCGAAGCGGCCAAGCAGGATGTGCTGCGCTACCGCCGTCGTCAGTTGCAAAAATCGGCGCAAAATAACCCGGGCCTGAAACTCAAGCCGAAAAAACCCGATACGCCATAAACAAAAAATAATACCCCAGGAAATTTGAAAAATGACCGCCGATAAACCCAAAAAGCAAAAGAAACCCGCACCAAAAGCCGTCGCGCAAAACGATGCCATCCAAGCCGCCCTGGATGCCGGCGACAGCGCCGCGCTGATCGCTCTTGTCGGCGGCGGCGCGGATGTCAACTGGCGGGATGCCGGGGGCCGTTCCCTGATGCATTACGCCGCCGCATGGAACGATGCCGCGCTGGTCGAGGCGCTGGCGGCCAAAGGGGCGGCGGTAACGGTCTTCGATGACAAAACCGAAACGCCGCGCGATTACGCCATCGCTTTCGGCCATAATGCGCTCGCCGCCGATTTGCAAAAACGCATGGCAACGGAAGAAAATGCGGCAAGCCCCGCCGCGTTGCCGTTCAAGGATATGGCGGCTTTGCGCGCGGAATCCGTCGCCACGCTGACCGACCAGTTCAATTACCATGTGCGCACGGGGCGTTTGTCGGGCCTGTTGACGCTGGCGGCGCGGGACGCGGACGGCCTCATGGCGCAGGACGTACTCGGCACGGGGCCGGAAGGCGATACGACCTTGCTGAAAATCTGCCAGCAGGGCCGCCTGGGTGATCTGCTGGATGTCAAGCTGTGGCAAAAACGCCCCGATGATTTTCAGGCCGTCTGGCAGCACGTGCCCGCCGATTACAAAAAAGGCCATGATGGCGAGGGTTTCGTCGCCAGGCTGCGCCAGGCACGCCTGCAATCTTTCAGCAAGATCCGCCTGAAGGATTTAAAGCCGAAACAGCCGTAAATCAAAACCCGCCGTTCGGCTTTGGATTTTTCAGCGCGGCGTTGATGTCGGCACGGGGGAGCCGCTTTTTCTTCGGCAGCAGGCCTTCGAATTTTTCAGGCAGCTTGAACAGGCCCGTTTTGCCGTCCTGCCCGACGAAGGTGCGGATGATGTCGTTATAGGCCTTCACCTTCTCTCCCGTTTTGCGCACATAGCGCGGCAGGGCGATGCTGGAATCTTTTTTGCGGCCGTAGTCGTTTTCATACCAGTTTTGGCTGATCAGCGCGTAATCAAGCGGGGTATGGCCTTCGTTGTTGCGGGCGTTGATATCGGCGCCTTTTTCCAGCAACAGGCGGGCGATATCATCGTGGCCCAGCAGGGCGGCGGCGTGCAGCGGGGTGGAGCCTTTGGCATAGGGCACGCTGTACATCATGACCGATACGGTGCTGGCATCTTGTGTGCGCGCATTCACGTCGGCACCTTCGGCGATCAGTTGCTTGACCAGTTTCAGGTTGTTTTTTTCAACGGCGCGGAAAAGCTTGTTAATGCCGCGCAGGCCCGGCTTGTTGATGGCCTCGGCGCGTTTGGCGGCTTTTTCTTCAGGGGTGGCGCGTTTGAAAATATCACGTAAAGACATAATACGGCTCTCCGTTGCGGGCGAATAGGATAGTCAAAAATGTAAATGCTGGGTCATTCTCTTAACACCCGTATCCGCCGCCGTCAATCCTTGGTTATGTCAAGGAAAGCCGCCCGTTTTTAATATTGTTTTTAATACTGTTTTCAGGGGGTTTTTCTTGACCAAGACCCTGTTTTTAGGCCAGTTTAAGCGTCGATAACCATTTTTGCGAATAAAGGCGTTCCCATGTCCGATCTTATGCATGAAATCGATGAAGAGCTCCGCCGGGAAAAGCTCCGCGCGTTTTGGAAAGAAAACGGCCCGTGGATCATCGGCGGCATTCTGCTCGCCCTCGTTTTGACAGCCGGCATGGGCTATTGGCGCAACCATCAGGCGGGTAAGGAAACGGCTGCCAGCCAGCAGCTGCTCGCGGCGGCGGGAGCCGATAACAAGGAAGCCCTGAGCGCCCTTGCGACCGAGACCAAGGGCGCGCATGCGGGCTTCGCGGGGCTGATCTCCGCCGGCATGTACGCGCGCGAGGGCCAGACGCAGCGCGCGATCGAGCTTTACGACCAGGTCGCCGCCATGCGCGGGCTGCCGGAAACCTACCGCGATCTCGCCGCGCTGCTGTCCGCCAGCCACAAGCTCGACAGCGGCGATCCCGAAAGCCTGCATAAAATTCTCGCCAAGCTGGCCAGGGGCGGTACATGGCGTTACTCCGCGCTGGAAATGCAGGCGCTGCTCTACGCCCGCGAAGGCAAGATGGGCGAAGCCGTCAAGGCGCTGACCGCCATTTCCGCCAGCGCCGATGCGCCCGAAGACATGCGCCGCCGCGCCAGTACGCTCCGCGAACTCTATCTGGGTGCGGAAGGGACGAAAGCCGATGCAGGGAAATAATTTTTTCAAGCGCCGCCATACGGCTTTGCTGGCGGGGCTGTTGTCCGTCAGCCTGCTGACGGGCTGTGGTGCCGTCAGCGACATGTTCGGCGAGGAAGGCCCGCCGCCGCTGCCGGGGGAGCGCATCTCCATTCTGCAGCTGCAAAAGGAACTGGTGCCGAACCCCGCGCTGGAAGAGGAATCCGTCGTCTTGCCGGATGTCTGGGATAACCGGTATTGGCCGCAGGCAGGCGGCTATCCGAACCATGCGATGAACCATGTCGCGCTGGGCGGCAAGCTGGAGCGCGTTTGGAAAAGCGCCATCGGCAAGGGCGGGGACGACCGCACGCCGCTGACCGCCGTGCCCGTGACGGCGGACGGAAAAGTTTTCACGCTGGACACGGCGGGTAATCTCGCCGCCTTTGATCTTGAAAACGGCAAGCGCCTGTGGCGGGAAAGCATCGTGCCGAAGGGCGAGGGCCGGCATGCCGCCGTCGGTGGCGGTCTTGCCTGGGATTCGGGCCGCCTGTTCGTGACGGCGGGGTATAAACACCTGCTGGCCGTCGACCCTGCCAGCGGCAAGCACATTTGGCGCGTGGCTTTGCCAGCTCCCGCGCGTGCTGCGCCGACGGTGATGGACAGGCGCGTTTATCTCGTCACGCTCGATAATCGTCTTATGGTTTACGGGGCGGAAGACGGCGGCTTGCTCTGGCAATATTCCGGGGTGAGCGAGAGCACGAACCTGCTGGGTTCGGCCTCCGTCGCCGCCGATGAGACGTTGGTCGTGCTGCCTTTGTCGTCGGGCGAGCTCTACGGCCTGCGCCCCGAAAACGGGCAGGTCGTCTGGCAGGATAATCTTTCCGCGGTGCGCCGCATGGGCGCGCTTTCCGCCATTGCCGACGTGCGCGGCCTGCCGGTCATTGATCGCGGCGTCGTTCTCGCCGTCAGCTACAGCGGCCGCCTTGTGGCGCTGGATCAAGTCACGGGCCGCCGCTTGTGGCAGCGCGAAATCGGCAGCGCTGAAACGCCCTGGGCCGCGGGCGACAACATTTTCATGCTGACGACCGAACAGCAGCTGGTGGCCTTGACGCGCGGCCGCGGCGAGATCCGGTGGGTCGTGTCCCTGCCGCGCTGGGCGGACAAAGACCATACCGAGCCGCTGGTCTGGGCAGGCCCCGTGCTGGCGGGCGGCCGTCTTTTTGTCGTCGGCGGCAAAAAGGAAATGCTGGAAATCAATCCCGAGAACGGTGCGGTGATCGAAACCCATAAATTGCCGTCCGCGACGACCCTGGCCCCCGTGGCGGCGGCGGGGACGTTGCTGGTGCTCAGCCGCAACGGCGATCTTTCCGCTTACCGGGCGGCGCCATAACCGTGGTTTTTAAAGAAGAATGACCTTTACCGTTGCCATTATCGGCCGCCCCAACGTCGGCAAATCCACGTTGTTCAACCGGCTTGTCGGCAAGAAGCTGGCGCTGGTGCATGACACCCCGGGCCTCACGCGTGACTGGCGGGAGGCCGATGCCTTTTTGATGGATATCAAGTTCCGCGCCATCGATACGGCGGGGCTGGAGGAAAGCTTCGACACCACCATCGAGGGCCGTATGCGCCGGCAGACGGAACGCGCCCTCGCCCGCGCCGATATGGCACTGCTGGTCGTGGATGCGCGCACGGGCATCACGCCGATGGACCGCCACTTCGCCGACTGGCTGCGCAAGCAGAACATGCCGACCGCGCTGATCGTCAATAAATGCGAAAGCAAGGCCGCGATGGAGGGCATGTTCGAAGCCTATGAGCTCGGCTTTGGCGAGCCCCTGCCGATTTCCGCCGAGCACGGGCAGGGGATGCACGATCTTTACGACCTCTTGCGCCCGAAGGTGGAGGAAGCCGAAGCCGCCGCCGCGCAGCGCGCCGAAGAGGAAGAGTCCGAGGAAAATATCGAATTCCTGTTCCAGAAATACCATGAAGGCGATGAAACGGGCTTCGGCGACGAAGAGGCGCTTGAAGAAGATCTGGCAAAACCGATCAAGATCGCCATTGCGGGCCGCCCCAACGTCGGCAAATCCACGCTGCTGAACGCGCTGGTCGGAGAGGAACGGGCGATGACGGGGCCCGAAGCTGGCATTACCCGCGATGCGATTCATGTGGACTGGGAATTCGGCGGGCGTAAGCTGCGCTTGGTCGATACGGCAGGGCTGCGCCGCCGCGCGCGCGTTGTGAACCATATCGAACGCATGTCGGTCGAGGACACCATGCGCGCCATTCGCCTGGCGCAGGTGGTCATCATGGTGATCGACGGCGAAACCTTGTTTGAAAAACAGGATCTGACCATCGCGGGCCATATTATCGACGAGGGCCGCGCGCTGATCGTTGCCGTCAATAAGTGGGACAAGGTCAGGAACAAGGAAGAGGTGCTGGAGGAAGTACAGTACCAGCTAAGCTCTTCTCTCGCGCAGGTGCGTGACGTGCCTGTCGTGACCATCTCCGCGCTCAGCGGCCAGCGTCTTGACAAGCTGATGGACGGTGTTTTGAATGTCTATAACCTCTGGAACCACCGCGTGCCGACCGGCAAATTGAACCGCTGGCTGCGCATGATGGAAAGCCAGAACCCCGCGCCGCTGGTGAACGGCCGCCAGAACCGCCTGCGCTACATCACGCAGATCAAGGCCCGTCCGCCGACCTTCGCGCTGTGGGTATCACGCCCCGACGAATACCCGGATTCGCACAAGCGGTATCTCATCAACGGCCTGCGCCGCGATTTCAACATGCCGGCGACGCCCGTGCGCCTTGTCTTGCGTACCAGCCGCAACCCTTACGCGGATTGATTTATATGGAGTCCTTTTTTTGACGGTTCGCGGCGATCAGGTGGTCAATGCGGGCGTCATCGATGCCGGCGGGTTCCTGATGCATCATGATTTCCGCTTTCGGGAAGGCTTCGTAGAGTATGGCCTCCAGCTCCTCCGTAATGTCGTGTGCGCGGGCGAGGGTCATGTCGCCGTCGAGTTCCAGATGGAATTCGATGAAGATGCGCTCTCCCGTGCTGCGGGTGCGCAGGTCGTGGATGGAAACGACGGCCTCATGTGCCAGCACCAGCGCCTTGATCCTCTCGCGCGCCGCGCGCGGCAGTTCCTTGTCCATCAGGATATCGGCGGATTCCCGGCCGATTTTATAGGCGCCGTAAATCAGCGTCAGGCCGATGCCCATGGCGAAGAGCGGGTCGAAATAGCTCCAGCCCGTATAACCGCTGAGGCCGATGGCCGTCAGCACGCTGAGGTTCATCAGGATATCGCCCTTGTAATGCAAATGGTCGGCGGCGATGGCGACGGATCCGGTTTTTTTAATGACATGGCGCTGGAAGGCGACCAGCCCCGCCGTAAAAAACAGCGAAATGAAAATCACCGCCATGCCGATCGCGGGCGCCGTCACGGGTTCGGGAGAAATGAAGCGGCGGGCGGATTCGACCAGTAGGAAAATGCTGGAGCCGAGAATGAAAATCGCCTGCCCCAGCGCGCCCAGCGCCTCCAGCTTGCCGTGGCCGAAACGGTGATTGCGGTCGGCAGGCGTTGCCGCGTGGAGAATGCTCATCATCGCTACGCTGCTGGCCAGCACGTCGAAAAACGAATCCATCAGCGAGGAGAGAATGCTGACTGCATTCGTCAGCCAGAAAGCGGCCAACTTGATGGTGATCAAGATGACCCCGACTCCGATGCTGGCGGTGGCGGCCATGCGCTTCAGCCGCGTTTCGGCGGTTGCTTCGCCGGTATCTCCGCGCAGGTAGGGGTTCGGGATATTCATGCTGTGCGGGTTATCCTTTTACGCGGCGGCGACGATTTTGCCTGTCGTTGTGCAATCGGGCGCGGCAAGGTCGACGAAGGCGCCCGCTACGCTTTCGGGCAGCGGCAGATCGGTCTTATCCTCGCCGGGATAGGCGGCGGCGCGCAGTTCCGTCGCCACGACGCCGGGGTCGATGACGTTGATGCGCAGGTTACTGTAGGCGACTTCCTTGGCATAGGTCGCGGCCATGGTTTCCAGCGCGGCCTTGCTGGCGGCATAGGCGCTCCAGTACGGGTGGTCTTGCCGCGCATGGCCCGCGGTCACGAAAATCGCGCGGCCCGCGTCCGATGCGCGCAGCAGCGGGTCGAGTGTGCGAATCAACTGCACGTTCGCCATGAAGTTGACGCGCATGACTTCCTCGTAAATCTTCGCATCGGACAGCGCCACCGGCGACAGCGCGCCCAGGGTTGCAGCATTGCCGACCAGAATGTCGAGCCTGCCGAAACGCTCGGCCAGCGCGGGGCCGAGGGCGGGGATCTTTTTTGTCTCCGAGAGATCAAAGGGCAGTAAGGTCGCCGTGCCGCCGCGCGTCTGGATGCGGTCGTCCAGTTCTTCCAACGCGCCTTGTGTGCGGGCCAGTAAAATGACATGGGCGCCTTCGTTTGCGAAAGCCTCCGCAACGGCAGCGCCGATGCCGCGCGAGGCGCCGGTAATCAGGGCGATGCGGCCGTCAAGACGGCCGGTGGTTGTCGTCGTCATTGTTTTGCTACTCCTTCTTCGCGCAGCAGGTCTTCCAGACTGTCGCGGTCTTTCGCGGTATAGCCCTGCTCCGGTTTTTGTTTCTTTTCCGCCGTGATTTTCAGCGGTGCGCGTTCGGGCGCGAACAGGCCGCGTGCCTCGGCCAAGGCCTTGTCGCGCAGGCTGTAAACGGTTTTGGCGGCCTGATGGTCGCGGACGGCTTCGGGCCATTGCCCGCGGTCCGTGGCCAGCACAAACGCCGCCGGAATAACCAACGCGGCCAGCAGGATTTTGATCCCTGTTTTCAGCCGGCCGGCGCCCGCGGCTTTTTTTTGCGGCGCTTTTTTCTTCTGCGCGGGCATCAGGGCGCCTGCAGTTCGTCATCGCTCAGGATTTCACGCGGCAATTCGCGGCGGATTTCCTGTTCCGCCTCCTGCGCGTTTTCCCGCATGCCGTCGAGGGATTCGGCGGCGTTATCGCGCGCTTTTTCCGATTCCCGCATGAAGTCGTCGCCCATGTTTTTCAAGTGCTGGGTGATGATGCCGGGCTTTTTCTTGCCGTCTTCGCTTTCTTCCTCGCCGGTGTAATCGTCCAGCCAGGCATAGGATTTATCGAGCGCCATGAAGGTCAGCGATTCCGTGAAGAATTTCGGGTAATCGAACTTCGACGGCGGCATGATCGCGGCAAAGGGGATATAGAGCAGGAAGATCAGCAGGTAGCCGCGAAAAGCGCCGAAAAGCATGCCGAGCGTTTTATCCAGCGCGCCGAGGCCCATGGCGTCGATCGTGCTGGAAATCGCCATGCCGGCGAGGATAAGGATGATAAAGGTTCCGAAAAAGACCGCGGCATAGGCGAGGAACACGCCCAGCACGTCGGGCGGGATGACGCCGAAGATTTCCTCCGCTTCCTTGCCGCTTTCCACGCCAAGCCAGGATTGCATGGAAGGGATCAGGTCGTCGCCGAGGTAATAGGCGGCGGCCGTGGCGGCGAGGAGGTTGACGATGGTCAGCACTTCCCGCACAAAACCGCGGAAAAAGGCGATGACCGTCGACAGGATGATGATGATGCCGATGATGGTATCGAAAAGAATGGGGCTCATGGATTAATCCTCGCTGAACAGGGGCAGCATGTCGCGCAAGTGCCGTATTTCGGTCAGTTTCATGTCTTTCGGCACGGGAATTTTCTTGTCGCCGCTGCCGGGGATGAGCGCGCGGTTGAAGCCGAGCTTGCGCGCTTCCTTCAGGCGGTGCTCCATCTGGCCGACGTTGCGCACCTCGCCGGAAAGGCCGACCTCCCCGAAAATTACCATGTCATGCGGCACGGGAATGCCGGAAAGAGAGCTGAGCAGCGCGACGGCCACGGCCAGATCCGCGCCCGGCTCGTTCACGCGCAGGCCGCCTGCGACGTTGAGGTAAACGTCGTTCGGACCTATCTGCACGCCGCAGCGCGCCTCCAGCACCGCCAGCACCATCGAGAGGCGGCCGGAATCCCAGCCGATCACCGCGCGGCGCGGCGTGCCGAGGGGGGAAGGTGCGACCAGCGCTTGGATTTCGACCAGCACGGGGCGCGTACCCTCCATGCCCGCGAAAACGGCGCTGCCGGAAATTTCCTCCTGCCGCTGCGACAGGAACAGGGCGGAGGGGTTTTCGACTTCGGCCAATCCGGCTTCCGCCATTTCAAAAACGCCGATTTCATCGGTGGGGCCGAAACGGTTTTTCACCGTGCGCAGGATGCGGAAGGTATGGCCGCGGTCGCCCTCGAAATACAAAACGGTATCGACCATATGCTCCAGCACGCGCGGGCCCGCGATCTGGCCTTCCTTCGTGACGTGGCCGACCAGCAGCAAAACCGTGCCGCGTTTTTTCGCCATGCGGATGAGTTCCTGCGCGCTGGCGCGCACCTGCGCGACCGTGCCGGGCGCTGAATCGAGGTTGTCCAGATACATGGTCTGGATGGAATCGATGACGATCACGTCGAATTTTTCGCGATCCATCGTTTCGATGATGTCGCGCACGTTGGTGGCGGCGGCCAGCGCGACGGGCGCGTCGCTATGGCCGAGGCGTTGGGCGCGCATGCGCACCTGGTCGATCGCTTCCTCGCCCGAGACATAGGCGCAATGCGCCCCCTGGGACAAAAGCGCGGTGACCTGCAAAAGCAAGGTGGATTTGCCGATGCCGGGATCGCCGCCGATCAGAATGGCGGAACCGGGCACCAGCCCGCCGCCGGTGACGCGGTCGAATTCCTCGATCCCGCTTTTGCGGCGGGGCAGGGCGGCGGCGGCGCCCGACAGTTTGGCGAATGCAATGACCTTGCCCTTGCCGCGGCCAAGGCCTTTGGGCACGGCGGCTTCGGCGGTTTCCTCGACGAGGGTGTTCCATGCGTTGCAGGCTTCGCACTTGCCCGCCCATTTGTTATGGGTGGTGCCGCAGGATTGGCAGACATATAAACGTGCCGCTTTGGCCATGAGGGGTTCCAAGGTTGGTGAACGCGCCGTGCTTTGACGTTTTTAGCATTTTTAGGGGCAAAAAGAAAACCGCAGATGGCGGGGCCACCTGCGGTTTTTATCTTTTATCGGCCCTGACAGGCCTGCCGGCAGTATTACGCGGCTTTTTTGTCGAGGGCGGCTTTCGCCTGTTCCGCGATATTGCCGAAAGCGGCAATGTCGTGAACGGCGATATCGGCCAGCACCTTGCGGTCCAGCGTGATGCCGGCGGCCTTCAGACCCCCCATGAATTTGGAGTAGGTCAAGCCGTGCATGCGGGCTGCTGCGTTGATGCGCTGAATCCACAGGCCGCGGAAGTCGCGTTTCTTGTTGCGGCGGTCGCGATAAGCGTATTGCAGCGCCTTTTCGAGACGTTGCAGGGCGATGCGGAAGCATTTGCTGCCGCGGCCGCGGTAGCCGCGCGCCAGTTTCAGGACTTTTTTGTGACGGTTGATAGAAGAGGTACCACCTTTAACGCGTGCCATTATGCAGCCTCCTTCTTCGCTTTATTTTTTGCATTCAGCTGCTGTTGCTTCTTGAGCTGCTGGCGCGTTTTGCGCTTTTTGCTGCGCTCGTAAGGCAGGAAGTTGTCGAGAATGATCTTGGCATCCATTTCCGCCATGATCAGGGTGGAACGGCCTTCCATTTTCATTCTTTTGGATTTGCTGGTCATGCGGTGGCGTTTATGCGCAGCGCGTGCCTGTACTTTGCCCTTGCGGGTCACACTGAAGCGCTTTTTGGCGCCCGAGTGGGTCTTCATCTTTGGCATTTTCTTTTCCTTTCAACAGAGGTAACCGGTACCCGAGGCAGCCAAATACGAGCCAGGGCACCGCCGCCGCCCGAAACCTGGAACGGCAGGGCAGCTTTATGGTCAGCCTTTATAAGGCGGAGCGGGGAAAAGAGTCAAGTTAAAGAGTCTCGAAAACAGTGCGGGAAAGCGGGTTTAGCCTGCCGCAAAAGGCATGTTTTTACATAAAAATAAAAGAAAGTGCTTTTTTGATTGATTGTTCAAGTTTTGGGTCCGTAAAACTTGACTTTCAGGTCCCGAAACCTAAAAAATCAAACTAAGGAAATGAAGGAGGTGTCGCGATGATACATCAGATCCTCAATATCTTGGGCCTTGGTGACGGTTCCTTGAACGGTGCCAAAGAATGGCGCCGCCGCCATATCCGCCATAATACCCGTGATATCGGTGTTCAGGCGGACGTCGACATCGGCGGCCGGCGCTATAAAATACGTGACTGGAGCATGGGCGGCCTTTGTTTCGAAACGCCCGCCAATGCCCCCGCCACTGTCGGCGCAGAGGTGGATATGGATATTCATTTCCGCCTGTCCGGCGAAACCGTCACCATCCGTCAGGCCGCGGGCCGTCTTGTGCGCAGCGTCAGTCGCGGCATGGCCACGGAATTCAGCGACCTGACGCCCGATATGCGCCGACGCCTTGAAAAAGTCCTCGATACGATCCATACCCAGCGTTTTCTGGAATCCCAGCTGGTGGTGGCCTGAGGCCGTTCGTGCGCGGGTTGATCCGCTCTCTGAAACGCGCTAAAAATAAAGCCCGACGGCTTTATTAAAAAGGATCATATCCAGATGTTCGGCCCGATTATCGCCCTGCTCGCATTGTTCGGTATTGCTGTTTTGTGGTGCTTCTTTATTTTTGTGCCGCGATACGCCAATAAAAAACTGATCTCCGTCTACAACTGGACGGTGCTGGGCGTTCTGGTCATGATCTGCCTGCCGTTCGTATTTTATATCGACAGTTTCCTGCCGCCTTCGCGCAAGGAATACTTGCGCGATTTCGCCATCATCGGCTGCCTCGGCATCGAGATCGTCTGGCTGGGCATCGCCTTTTTGTTGCGCAACTTCTGGGTTTTCCGCGGCAAGAAGAACAATTACTTTTAAAACGGGGTTTATTCAAAATGACAACGATGCCTTTCGACCGTGACGCCGCCGCCCGCCGTGTTGCGGCGCTGTTGTTGGATATGCAGGCCGTGCATGTCAATCCCGAGACACCGTATGTCTTCACCTCCGGCTGGGCGAGCCCCGTTTATATCGACTGCCGCCGCGTGATTTCCTATCTGGCGCCGCGGCGCGAAATTCTGGCGCTGGCGGCGGATTTGCTGACATCGAAAATCGATATCGATGCGGTGGACTATATCGCCGGCGGCGAGACGGCGGGTATTTCCTATGCGGCCTGGCTGTCCGAGCTTCTGGGCAAGCCGATGCTTTATGTGCGCAAAAAACCGAAAGGCTTCGGTCGTAATGCCCGTATCGAGGGGCATATGCCCGAAGGCGCAAGGGTATTGCTGGTGGAGGATCTCGCCACCGACGGCGCGAGCAAGGTTTCCTTCGCCGAAGCCCTGCGCGAAGCCGGCGGCATTGTGACGGATGTATTTTCGGTTTTCTTCTACGGGATTTATCCCGAAAGCGCCCAGATCATGTCGGATGCGGGGCTGACATTGCATGCGCTCGCGACATGGGCCGATGTGCTGGCCGAGGCCAAGGCGCGCGGGACTTTCCCCCCGCCGGTGCTGGCGGAGGTTGAAGGCTTCCTCTCCGCCCCTGCCGCATGGTCCGCAGCGCATGGCGGCACAGACAGGCGCGCCCAAACGGCCTGATTTTTATCGCATAAAATCAATCCTTTCCTGCCACCGCAAATATATGCCTGCGGCGGCGCGGGTCCGGGCATGCATTTTATTGACATATTGTCATAATTTTGCTTAAACAGGAGACCGTAAAAATCAACCAAGGGCACCGGATTCGCCGGTGGCTGCTATACAAACGATCCGGACGGCATGCATGGCGCTCGACTCATCCGATTTTGAATTGATTAAAAGCCTGCGCAAGGCCGTGCGCGACGGCGACGAGATATCGCACGGCCTGCTGCGGAACCTGAATGCGCGCATGGAAGAACAGCTCGCCCAGCAGCGCGAGATGACAAAGGCTTTCAACCGCGTCGCCGATGCCATCGAGGGCCTGCGCGCGGATCTGGCGCCCAAGCTGGATAAATCCGTTGCGGGGCTGAAAAAGCCCGCCGCGCCGGGCGCGAACAGGAAAGGTACCGAGCCATGACGTGTTATTACAGCAGCAGCCGCGCTTCCCAGACCGCGAGCAATGCGCGTGATGCGAAAAGCTACGCGGAGCGCGCCCTGAGCGAAACGAAAAAGCTGAAAGAACAGTTCGACCGCATTCAAAAAGATCAGGCGGAAATCTTGAAAAACCAGCGCGAGATTTTGCAGCACTTCGCCGATGTTGCGGCCGCGGTGCAGCAGATGCGCGAGGAAATGTATCCGACGGTCAGAAACACGAAACCTTCTTTACGAAAACCTTCTGCCGCAGGAAAGACGCAAGCATGAGCGACTGGAGTTACTACGATAGGTCCGAAATCATCGACAACGTCAAATCCATCAAGCGCACGGTGAAAGAAACCGATGCTGAAGTCGGGCGCCTGAAACGCGAGATCGAGCAGATGACCCGCAATCAGGAAGAGATTTTGAAAGCCTTTCGGGAGATGGCGCGCGAAGTGCGGGAAATGCGCGAGGAATTGTATCCCAGCGTGAAAAACACCAAGCCCGCCTTGCAGGGGCCCAAAAACGGCATGAAAAAGGGTTGATGCCGAAAAGGGTTGATTCGATATCCGTCAGTCGACGCGGCGGCTGACCAGCACGGGCTTGTTGTGGTCGATTTTCATCGTGATCGACAAGAAGGCGACAAGATCGCGAAAGCTGACCGCGCCCAGGAATTCCTCCCCGTCCGCCACCAGCAGCATTTCACGCCCCGTGCGCTGCATCATGTCCAGCGCATCGGCGGCATTGAAATCCTGCGGCACGGTGTTTTCCTCGTTCGGGCGTTCCATGATGCTGGCGACATGCAGCCAGTGCCATTTGTGGCGATCCAGCGACAGCAGGGTTTGCAACGTCACGATCCCGCGCAGCTTGCCGTGCTCCACCACGGGAAATACTTTCTGATAATGGCGGTAAACGTATTGGTCGACCAGCGCGTTGATGGTGAGGTCGGGCGAGACGCCCACCAGCTGGTTGTGCAAAAAGCGCGCCACCGTTTCGCGCCCCAGCAGGGAGCGGCTTTCCGTCTGGCGCACGGCATAGCTGCCCGCCGCATGCAGAAACAGGCCCAGAATGCCCGTCCACATGCCTGAGACGACGTCGTCGTGCTTGACGATCTGCCAGCAGGCATAGGCCAGCATGGCATAGGCCAGAACGGCGCCAAGGCCCGACGCGATGCGCGTGGCGAGGACGAGGTTCTTTTTACGCTGCCAGATCACGGCGCGCAGCGCGCGGCCGCCGTCCAGCGGAAAGGCCGGCAGCATGTTGAAACCCGCGATCAGCAGATTGATCATGCCCAGATACGTCAAGACCCACGAAACAGGGTCCTGCGTGCCGATATGCATTTCATAGAGCTGGTCGAGCGCCATGAAGAAAAGACCGAAGAGGGCGCTCATCGTCGGGCCGGCCAGCGCCATCAGGAATTCACCCTTGGGGTGGCTGGGCTCCCCGCGCATTTCGGCCACGCCGCCGAAAATGAACAGGGTGATGCTTTCGATCGGCATATTGTAGTATTCGGCGATAATCGCGTGCGCGACTTCATGCGCGATGATGGAGGCGATCAGGCCGAACAGCGTTGCCACCGCCATCAATTGATAGGTTTCAAGGCTGAGGCCCGGAATTTGCCGCGGATAGGTATTCGTCGCCAGCGTCCAGAAGATCAGCGCCGACAGGAACAGCCAGCTGAGATCGGCGCGAATCGGAAAGCCGAAAAAATGGAAAATAGTCACACGTTTAAAAAACACGGCGGGTTATCCGATAGATTGCATAAAGCGTCCGGGCGATATACGGCTTGGCATACTTTGGGACTTTCTATTAAGATATGGGACAGACGTTAAAAAACAAGTAACGAATATCCGTGACGCATTCAAACGACATCTTTTTTTCAACGGGCAAGCGCCTTGCCGCCATGGGATTGTGCCTTTTGCTGGGCGCTTGCGAAAGCATGGGGTTGTCTTCGCTGAAATGGCCGGGGGAAGGGTACGGACAGCTGGACAGCGGCGTGGCCGCCGTGGCGGCGCCTGCCACGCCCGTCAGCGATGCGCGCGTCCATTGCGTTGTCGGCACGGGCGCGGCCCGTTTCGCCGCGGGCTGGTACGAATTTGAAGACGCGCCTTTTGTCTTGACCGACCATGAGCGCGTCAATGTCGTGCTGAAACGCAAAAAAGGAAAGGACACGATGTCCTTTCAGGGCGTTTTGGATAACGCGGGCCAAAAAATGATTTTCTGCCCCGTGCGCGACGGCCCGCCCGACAAGCGCATCACCTGCGCCAGCCTTTATGTGCTGGAAGACGATTTGAACCTTGGCATCCGCCGGACGTTTGATATTCCCGATGCCGCGCGCGGCAGCCATGTCAGCTGCGCCTACGACCGGAAAAACCTGAAAAAGCTTTAAACCAATAAAAGGGGAGGGCGTTTGTATGAGCCGGCCGTCTTTTCAGCAAGACCAGAAAACGCATGACGAGCTGCAACGCGCCGTAAAGCTGCACAAACAGGGCAGCCTTGCCGAGGCGGAGGCGCTGTACCGCGGCATTTTGAAGCGCAAGGCGAAACATTTCGACGCGCAGCACCTGCTGGGGCTTTTGCTCTTACAGGCCGGCAATGCCGAAAGCGCGGCGATCGAGATTTTCAAGGCCTTGAAAATCGACCCGGCATCCTGGATGGCGCACAACAACCGCGGCAATGCATTGCGCAGTCTGAAGCGGTATGACGAAGCGGTTCTATGCTACGATAACGCGCTGAAGCACAAGCCCGATTGCCTGGAGGCGCGCATCAACAAGGGCCACGCTTTGCGCGACGATCATAAACCCGATGCGGCGCTGGAATCCTACGACGCGGCGCTGGCGCTGGCGGCGGATCATCAGGAAGCGCTGGTCGGCAAGGCGCAGGCCTTGCAAGCGCTTGGCCGGCATGCGGAGGCCGTGGATTGTTTTGACAAGGCGATCGCCGTGAAGGGCGCTTTTCCGGAGGCGGAAGCCCTGCGCGCCGTTTCGATCCGCGCCACGGGCCAGAACGTGCTGGACGCGGATCATGCCGCGCGGGCGGTCATTGAGCAGCCGGACGTGGCGGACCATCACTACCGGCTCGGCCTCGCGCTGAAAGAGCAGGGCGACACGGCGGCGGCGCTGGCGGCCTTCAGGGACGCGATTGACCTTGATAACCGCCACGGCGATGCGCATGCCATGGCGGGCCTGCTGCTGCAGGAGCAAGGGCGCTTTGCCGAAGCGCTGGCGCATTACGATCTCGCGCTGCAAATCAACCCGAACCGCGCCGATATATTCATGAACATGGGGATGGTGCTGCGCGGCCTGCGGCGGTATCCGGAAGCGATCAACAGCCATCTGAAAGCCATCGCGCTGCAGCCCGACTATGCCCATGCCTATCTGAACCTTGCCAACGTCATGCTGGATTTGAAAAAACCGGCCGAGGCCGTGGCGAGTCTCGATCGCGCCCTGGCGCTGGATCCCGGCGAGATTTCCGCCTGGAACAACCGCGGCGCCGCGTTGCGGGAAATGAAGGATGTGGAAGGCGCGATCGAAAGCTATGACCGTGCCTATGCTCTCAACCCCGACCACCATTTCGTCGCGGGCATGCGCCAGCACCTGCGCATGCAGCAATGCGACTGGTCGCTCTATGATGAGGTGCCGGCCTTGGCGGCGAAAATCTGCGCGGGCGTGCCTGTTTCCATGCCGTTCCCGCTGGTGGGCCTTCCGGTATCCTCTGACGTACAGCAAAAGGCGGCGGCGCTGTATGTTGCGGAGAAGTATCCGCCGCGTCCCTCCGTCTGGCAGGGGGAGAAATATCATAACGATAAAATCCGCATCGCCTATCTCTCGGCCGATTTCCACCGCCATGCGACTTCGTATCTGATGGCAGGTCTTTTCGAATGCCACGACAAGGACAAATTCGACATTATCGCGCTGTCTTTCGGCCCTGATGACAACAGCGACCTGCGCCGCCGTCTGGAGCGGTCCTTCACGCAATTCATCGACGTGTCGCAAAAATCGGATGAGGAGATCGCAAGGCTGATCGTCGACCTGCAAATCGACATTGCCGTGGATCTCAAGGGTTTCACGCAGGATGCGCGGCCGAACATCCTTGCGGGCCGCGCGGCGCCCGTGCAGGTCAGCTATCTCGGCTATCCCGGCACCATGGCCGCGCCCTATATCGACTACGTCATCGCCGATCCCGTCGTGCTGCCCGAAGACATGCACGGCTTTTTCAGCGAAAAAATCGCCACTTTGCCCGACAGCTATCAGGTGAACGACAACAAGCGTGCCATCGCCCGCGCCGCGCCCGCCCGCGCCGATTGCGGCCTGCCGGAGGGGGCTTTTGTCTTTTGCGCCTTTAACAGCAGCTATAAAATTACGCCGGACGTATTCAATGTCTGGATGCGGTTATTGTCGCAGGTGGAAAACAGTGTGCTCTGGCTGCTCGACAGCGGCGCGGCGGTGCGGGCGCATTTGTCACGCGAAGCCGCGGCGCGCGGGATCGATCCTGCGCGACTGGTTTTCGCGCTGCGCGCGAAAATGGAAGACCATCTGGCGCGCCACGCGCATGCGGACCTGTTTCTCGACAACCTGCCGTGCAACGCGCATACGACGGCTTCCGATGCCCTTTGGGCAGGCGTGCCGGTGCTGACCTGCCTTGGCGATACTTTTGCGGGCCGCGTCGCGGGCAGCCTTTTGCATGCGGTGGGCCTGCCCGAAATGGTCACGCGCAGCATGGATGAATACACGTCGCGCGCGCTGGAGCTTGCTACGCATCCGGGCAAGCTGGCGGCGCTCAAGGAAAAACTCGCGCAAAACATTAAAACCGCGCCATTGTTCGACACGCCGCGGTTCACAAGGTATATCGAGGCTGCCTTTGAAACCATGCACGAACGCGCACAGGCCGGTGAGTTGCCCGAAAGCTTTTGTGTGCCGCCTGTTTCCTGACGGCGCGGTAAGAAACAAAAAAGGCGGCCGAAATACGGCCGCCTTTTTAAATCGGGCAAAGTTTTACATCGAGAAGCTCTGTCCGCCGCCGAAGCCGGGCGGCTTGGGTTTGTTTTTCTGCTCGGGTTTCGGATCCTGCGGCTTGGGGGCGGGGCCTTGCGCGGGCAGGTGCTGGTCAGTGAAGGCATGGAAAGCCTTCAGTTTATTTTCGAACAGGGCATCCAGTTCCGGCAGATCGGTTTTGCCCAGTACGGGGCGGATGATATGCTGCGTCATGATGCCAAGGCGTTTCAACGCGATAAAATTCTGGTGCACGAAGCCCTTGCCGAGCTGCGGGTTTTCGTCCGCCATTTGCAAGACATGCTCGCCGCCTTTTTGCGCATCGGTCAGCGTGGCGATTGCGTTGGCGACGGCGATCTGGCGGAACTCGACCGGCGCTTTCAGGATTTGCGTCGGGCTTTGCGCCTGATAAACGCTGGCCGTGTTCAGGACCTCCAGCACGTCCCAGTCGAAACGGTCTTTCATGAATTCCAGATCGTCGCGGGTCAGGCCGGGAATGCCGACGCCCAGCAGGCCGGCGGCCACGGCGGTGGGATTGACGCTGGGCGATACGGTGCTCAGCAGCCGGCCGACGGAAAGGGCGGCTTCGAAAGATTCGGGCAGGGCTCGGGTATGGTTCACCAGCGTGTCATAAGCCGTGCGCACTTTCGGGCTGTCGTAAAGGCCGGTTTCCTCAAACGCGGGATAGCGGACTTCCGCCGGGGCGTAGTCCGGCGTCATGCCGGGCACCTGCATGCCGAGGCTTTCCAGTTTTTCCGCCAGCGCGGTTTGCGCGGTGCGGTAGCTATAGAGCTTGTCGAGGAACAGTTCCTCCAGCTTCGGCGCGCCGCTGTTGTCGAGGACGGCATTGCCCATTTTATCAAAGAAAGTCGCGCTCGGCGCCATGGGAATGGAAAGATTGCCTTCGCCCGTCATCAACAGACGGTCGATCTGTTGTTCCAGGCGTTCCGATACCTTTTGAAAATCGTCGAAGTTGAGAATCGCGCCCGCAAGGGTTAGTTGCTTCACCACCGGGCTTGCCTCCTTCAGGTAGGCATAGCCGGTGTTGTTGTGACGGTGAAATTCCCGCAACGCTGCAGCGGCGTCTTTACCGAAACGCTTTTCGACGACGCTCCAGGTATCGGGCGGCATGACCTGCAGCAAGGCAACGGTCGCGGCCTTGTTGTCGTTCGCCGTCGTGCCCAGCAATTGCGCGGTGCGCAGGGGCAGCGAATGCGTACGCAACTCTTCCGGCGCTTCTTTCATGTTCTGCATGTAAGTGGTGAAGGCTTTGAACAGGGTCGGATCCTGCGGTAAACCGGAGTCACGGAAATCCATGATGCTGACACTCCTCGAGCTTAAGTATGAAATCTTCTTTTTACGGTCGCCGTACCTTGGCCTTGCTTGGAGGCGGGCGGCGGCGAGCTTGCTTTTGTTTTTGAAAGTTTTTTATGCCTGAATGTTGTAGCAAATCATCAAGTCTATGTCAATTGTCTTATGGGAATTTTAAGCGTAGCCGATAGAAATAAAAATGTATGAAAATCAAACATTTAACTTAATAATGTGCAAAATGCCCGTTGAGCGGCTGTTTTGCGGTTAAAAGGGAATACCCCTTTCGAAAACCCTTCATTTTGCTATATTTTTTAAAACCATCGGCCATATGCCGCCATATGTCAAGGAGGACACCCATGACCCAGACCGCGATGACAAGCCGGCAAATGCTGGCCAAGCTGGTCGGATTCGATACCACCAGCGTCAAATCGAATCTGGCGCTGATCCACTGGGTTCAGGATTACCTCGACGGCTACGGCATTCAGTCAACGCTTATCCATGATGCAACGGAAAACAAGGCGAACCTGCATGCCGTGATCGGCCCCGCGGACAAGGCGGGCGTTGTTCTCTCCGGCCATACCGACGTCGTGCCGGTGGAAGGACAGGCCTGGGACAGCGACCCGTTCGCGCTGCGCACGCACGACGGCCTGCATTACGCGCGCGGCACTTGCGACATGAAAGGCTTTATCGCCATCGCACTCGCCAAAGTGCCGCAGATGGTGAAGGCAGGGCTTGCCGCGCCCGTGCATTTCGCGCTGTCGTATGACGAGGAAGTCGGCTGCCTTGGCGCGCATAGTCTTGCCGATCAGCTGGTCGGCCTGCCGGTGGCGCCGAAGCTGTGCATCGTGGGCGAACCCACGCTGATGAAACCGATTACGGGGCATAA
>Ga0206101_1000038_pt1 | contig 62382 bp, 52 predicted proteins | sample 1B0metagenome_FD_148613 | JGI IMG/M metagenome (GOLD analysis project Ga0206101, IMG submission 148613) | Enriched microbial communities from leaf-cutter ant dump, University of Wisconsin, Madison, United States - 1B0 | ecosystem: Environmental > Terrestrial > Nest > Insects nest > Nest dump... | reverse complement strand
CGGCGCCCACGAACGCCACGTCGATCCCGAGCGATCGCGTGAACTTCCACAGATTGGCGAGCGTTCTGTTCTCATCATCCCATTTGGTCGGGTAGCCCGCGATCATCAGCCTGGTGCTGTCCAGACCGTACGATGGGACCAGCGGCGCATGGAACTGCTGCGCGTCCGCCGGCGGTGACGAGAGAATGAGCCCAAGCAGGGCAATGATCAGGATCGTACCGTTCAGGTAGGGCAATAGCGATAGCTTCCGACATCGATGAGACTTCATCGGTCAGCTCCTTGAAGTGAGTGAAAGGATTATGGAAATGATGGGGTGCCGGAGTGTGCCCCGTTTATGTCTGCTATGTCTGCACGGTTATGCTCAACGCCGTGTTGCTGTGCCGCAGCCTCCTGTGTTCACTGTTTGATGATCGAAGCGGTTGTCAGCAGCATTCCGCCCGCGTCGCGGATGCTGAGGATATAGGTGCCAGCCGGGACGCCGTCGCAGTGCCAGAGCGCGGCGCCGTGCCAGGGTTCGACCGAGCCGGTGGCAACGAGTCCGCCGAGCAGATCGTACACCTCGAAGCGGGCTGGCATGTGGCGCAGATCGCCACGCCATGCGATGTTGAGTTCGTCGTGTACCGGGTTGGGCCACAGGCTGACGGCGCGTTGTTTGTCTTCCAGCGGCAGATCGCGCACGCCTGATGTCGGGAAATCACGCGGGATCTCCAGGCCTCCCGCAAGGATCACTGCCTTGCCATAGGCGGCCGAGCCGTACCAAAACGCTTGACCGAAAATCACTTCCGGCCAGCCGTCGCCGTCGCAGTCGTCGATCGGGATGCCATAGCTATAAATCGTCTCGATATCATCGCGGTGCCATGCATCATAGCTGCTGTCAGGGCCATGCGGACCGCCGGAGAACACCCGCAGTTCGTGAACATTATCCGTAATGGTCATCAGAATACCGACCACCTGGTAGCGACGGGCGGAGTCATTGAGATACCCGAGCGGCATGACAGCTCGGGGACGCGGCTGCTGGCTGTAGAAGACGGCATCGGCGTCATCCATGCGGAACGACCGCGTCCGTGCGCTCTTCCCATCGGCGTTCGGCCGGTACATATACACCACGCCATACCACGGAGACATCCAGATCTCATCGATGCCATCGCCGTCGCTGTCGATTGCCGAGAAGTATACACTACATGGATGCTCTCCCGGCCGCAATTCTATTACCCTTGGTGGTCTATTCCAGTTCCACGGCTCCTCCTTTGAGCCCCAGTAAAACTTCAATTTCACATGGTCCTTGTACTGTCCCGCTGTCGCTATGTCCAGAGCACCGTCGCCATCAAAATCTCCTACCGATGCCGAGAATTGATTGATCGCCAATGGCCCATCGACATCAACAATCTTTACGGTCGGCTCATCTCCCTGGAAGTCTGCTCCTCCTCGGTAAATCCATAGTTCCGGTAGGGGGACATCATCACACAGGCGAGTCAGGATCAACTCATCAGCGCCATCGCCATCGAGATCGGCGGCCTGCCAGCCGCGCAGGCAGAACTGGAGCTTCGTGTCGATGATGGTGGCCGGAGTGTCCGGGAGGTAGCCGTCATCGGTGCGGAAGATGTGGACACGTAACGAGCACTGGCTCGTCACCGGATGACAGCTATCACGGGTGACACCGATCGCCCTGTGGCCCGTGCCGTAGAAGTTCCCGGTGAAAAACCAGTCTGGTGAGGCTCCGGTAGCATGAAACCTCCAGCGAACAGTATCGTTCAGCCTGACGGAATCGCCGTAGAAGACACGCCATTCCCCCCCAAAGCGAACAGCAAAATCGCCGAGTCCATCGTTGTTCACGTCGAACCCGCCACCGACACCATTGCCGACACGTTCATCCGGTTCATGCCCGCGCACGCCCCATATCTCCCGCAGGCGCACCGCCTTCGGGTTCTTCGTGATCGTCTCGGTCTGGCTCCGTGCCGCCAGCGGCACGAGCAGCGTGAACAGGCTCAGCAGGTACGGATACAGGGACTTCATTGCGTTATCTCTCCCGGTTCATAGTTCGTTACACATCCATGCCGCCGAACATAGCAATCTCCACCACATATTGCAATCGTATAATCTATCCACCCATCCGCACACAATTGACTGCAGGTATACAGTAGTTTCCCGCGTTTTTCGCTCATATCGCACATTCCTATCGCTGGCTTCTACAGCCAGAGCATTGGAAAAAATTTTCATCCATCGTACCCGGGATGCTGGCGAAGGAGAAGAACTCGATCTCTCGTCCGAGCCCTGCCTGCATGTAGCGAAGGCTTCCGACATCGATGAGACTTCATCGGTCAGCTCCTTGAAGTGCGTGAAGGATTATGGAAATGATGGGGTGCCGGAGTGTGCCCCGTTATGATATGAAGTCATGTGCACGTGGCGGAGGCATTCTCCTGTCGTCATCGTGAGGAACGACGTGGCGGCATGTACGCGAATCCCGGCGAGGCTTGCTCCGTGGTGATCGGCTACTACAGATGGCGGACCGGGGAGCGCCTGCGTTCTATTTCGTGCACCGCTTGAAGAGCACCGTGGGAAGGTGGTCGTCGTCCTGGCGGACAGTCACGCGCAGTTCCGTTTCGGTGAGACAGAGCCGGCGCGATGCAAGCTGACCATCTTCGAACACCATGCGGTATTCGCCGGTGGAGACGCCGGGAATGAAGACGGTGCCGTCCGAGAAGACCTCGCCCTCGTATGAGGCATCGCGCCGCTCGGAGACCAGCGTGACGCGGAGCCCGTTGACGAAGGCCGGCGTATCCTTCCTTCCGTCGGCGTCCTCCACCATGCAGGTGCCGGTCAGGTCGATGCCTGGCGCCACCGGCACATCCACCACCTGAACCCCGCTCGGCAGCGTATAGATATCGAATACCGAGCGGCTCGGGTACAGTTCCTCGGCGCCATAGCTCCAGCGATCGAGTATCAGCCTGCACTGCCTGTTGGCCGGCAGCGAGCGGAAGATGCCGTCGTCCGACCTCATCTCCGTTCCGCCGATGTCGAGCCATGCGACGGGGGGCTCCATGCTTTCTTCGTCCGGGTCGCGCACGCTGTTCTGGTTGCGATCGTGGAATGCCTCGATCAGCACTGCCGACTGGCCGACCGCGGTCTCCGAAAAGAGCGTCAGCCCGCGCGGCGAGATAAGGGCGCTTCCCTGCGCCAGCGAGGCGATGCTTGTGCGCCCCTGCGTATACGTGGTAAGAAAAGAGGCGCGGAAGGGATGGAGGTCGAACGAAAACTGCGCCTGAAGCAGCCCCCGGTCCCAGTATTCGACCGAGGGAACATTATAGCCCAGGTTCACCCCGATGTACCGGCTGAGCCGGAAGTAGGTGGAGAGATTGATGCCAAGGAATTTCTGCGCCACATGGTCGTACTGTCCCTGTCCCGTGATGAACAGCCCGCCGATCGGCGATGCCGTCAACTGCAATGAGCTGATGATGCCCTTTCCTGTGGGATAGAGCGGGTTTGGGAGCGTTGCGTCCCCGCTGCCGTTCATGCCGGCCCAGTAGAACTTCGTGGAGCCGATGAAGCCGACGTCCAGGAGATGTCCCGAAATCTGCGGCTCCACGGTCCAGGCGTCGGTTTCCTCGTAATGCTGATAGCGTGCGCCGCCGCCGAGCGATACCGGTCCGACCGGGAGATTGGCCCCCGTGTAGACGGCGTACGTCCTGCGCTCCAGCGAAAGCGAATCGAGCCCGAGCTGGAACATCGTACTGTTCGGCATAAGCGTATAGAAGCTGCCGCCGATGAGGTTCGATCCGAATTCATATGCGGCGTTCAGAGTGGACGAACCTCCCAGCCAGATCGCAGCGAACGCGGAGGGGAAGATGCTGTCCCGCTGCCAGCGGCGCAGTTCCTGCGCGCGATAGTTTGCGGCGGCGCCGAGCGTCAGATGATCCATCACACCCACCTTCAGACTCGCCCGTCCCAGTCCCGATGTCCCTATCACCAGGCTGTCCGCGCCAACAGCTACCGAATAATCCACATCACCCGCCGGAATCATTCCCTGATCGAGCTGCAGGCGGAATTCGCGCAGCTCGGTCTCTCCGTAGGGGCCGACTGCGCGCGTGATGCGGTCCACGGTGCCATAATTCATCGGGATGCGGAAGCTGTAACGGCCGGTGCTGTCGGCGCGGGTCACATCCACCAGACGGTTTGCATCATAGAGCTCCACGGTCCATCCCGGCTGGGTCTGGCCCGTGAGAAGATAGGTGCCGTATCCGGTCCGCGGCGTCACGGGCGCGTTCGTGAGCTCGATGCCCTGCACCTTCCTCTGGTCGATCTGGAAGGTTCCAAGCCGGATGCTCGTCAGCACCGGGGAGGCTGGCGCCTGGTACATCCAGCTCGCCGCCCCGATATGGATGTCGGAACGTTCCTCGGTTCCGCCGCGCAGCGACGCGACCGCGTCCACCTGAAGCGTTCCGAAGAGAAGCTGCTGCCCCAGGCTGAAAAGTCCGACCGAGGAGCGCGAAAGCCCCGGATTGAACATGTTCGCCAGCGTCCAATTGATGCTCAGGCCGCTGAAGAGCTGACGGTGGATCTCTATCTCGCGTTCCGTAGCGGAGGCCGGACCGGAGGCCATTCCGAGCGCACCGTATTTTCCCTGCGCCTGCTGCCACTGCACCAGCGGAATCCGTTCATCAGGGGCGATCCTGAGCTTCAGGTTGACGGCATCGTAGTAGACCGTGATGCCCAGCACACGGGCGATGGCAGACTGCTCCACATAGACCTGTCCCTGAACCACCCTGAACGCATTGCCGGGTATGGGAATCTCGCCGGTGGGCGTGTGCGCGGAGTTCGTAAGCCGGGAAATCTCGATCGTGTCGGTGCCTCCAAGCACGGCGAGCAGCGTCGTGAAATCGGGGGATACTTCGCTGCGGATGCGAAGGAAATCGCAGAAGGAAATGTAGGGAACGAACAGCGTATCCCCCACGAAGCGCGCCAGAAAGTCGTTGACGGCGACACCCGACACCTCGATACGGATCAGTCCTTCCTCGGAAGGACTCACCGTCTCGAAATCGACGAGATCGGGATTGCCCGCGGGATTGCCGGCCGCGGCATGCGCCAGCGGCATCAGCAGTAGAAGCACCAGGAGGAGGGACCGGGCCATTGAGATTATCTGTAGGAAGCGTGCACGGTGAGCAGGCCGAGATACAGGCCATGACGTTGCGACGACGAGCTTACCGCGGTGCCGCCGACGCGGACGAGGACCGTTCCCGTGGTACCACGGCCGTTCGGGATCTTCACGTCCTGGAAGAGCGAGCCGGTTGAAAACTTCCGCCACGTGACGCCGTTGTTCGTGCTGTAGCCGCAATGGCTGTTCGTGATGTTCAGGTCCAGCTTGATCCACCACAGCAGGAAGAGGTCCATCGGGGAGACCGTAATGCGAATGTACCTTCCCTTGCGTCCGGTTATCACAAACTGGGCGGCCGAGGCGCTGTTGTACGGGATCTCGGAGATGCCCGAGCGGTAGAACTGCCCGAAGTCGATCCCACGTACGCCGGTCACCTCCACATCCTGTGCATGCGCGATGGCCGCGAGCAGGAGGAATGCGAGCAGCGGGGTGAGAGGGCGCAGGATGGGGAGGACCGCGCGATATGTACGATGCATGATCATGGCCGGCATCACTCCTTCGCCGCGACAAGAATCCGATCGCCCGAAACATCGAGAGCATAGCGCCGGGCGACGTCGGGAGCGGGGATCACGGCGTCGTTCGCCCCGCCCCTTTTTACGCTCTGTGACTCGATCTCCAGCGTGTAGGAGCCATCGGCCAGGCGCGGCAGGCGGATGGCCTTGCGGAGATTGAACTCGGCCGTGTACTGGTCGGAGGTGCTGGTAACGGTGTCGCCGCCGGCATCACGGAGTACGGCATGCAGGGTGCCGCGGTAGGCGCTGTTGCCCGTGCGTTGCAGGTCGAGCAGCAACAGGGCGTTCGGGCTGTCATTCTGTGCATGCACCGCATTGAATCGGATGCCCGTCTCCAGGCTTCCCTTGCGGATGATGATGGGCAGGTCCAGTTCCATGCGCATCCTGATGTCGGTTTCAATGCCGGCGGCGGAATCCAGATCGACCGGCAGCATGCTGTTCACCGGCGTTCCGGCCACGATCAGGCGCGCCCAGTATTCTCCGGCCCCGGCGCTGTCCGGGATCGTCACCAGCACGCGGATGAGCCGCGAACTGCGCGGCGCAAGCGTGAACCGGCGCGGGAAGATCTTCACCCAGTCGCGACCGGAGCGCATCTGCTCCTCCGGTGTGCGCGGTGCGTCGAGCGTCTGCTCGCCCAGCGAATCGGTGCGGATAAGCTTGAATCCCAGCTCGGCGTTAACCTCCACCTGGTTGTCGGACGTGTTCGTGACGTTGACCTCCTGGGAATGCTCGCGCATCGTCAGGATGACCCGTGTCGGAGCGACCTCGATCTGTGCCGTGGCGATGCCATCCGCAGCGCAGAGGAGAATGCCGAGCAGGAGGGGGATGAATCGATACGGACGATGTGTTTTCATGATGCTGAGGGAGCGATGGCACCGGCGCGCATGGCAGTTGTGCGCGCCGGTGCTATCATTGCGGAAACGTTCGATGCGAAAAAAACATCAGTTCGAATAGGCTGCGCTTATCGTAAACGTGCCGCTGTATGTGCCTCGCTGTTGCGTGGGGCCTGGCGTTATCGAACCACCTATCCATACAAAGGCCTGTCCCAGGCCGTCGCTGCCGACCGTGTTGCCTTCCTCGTCGGCGCTGAGCGGGATTGCCACCGTGCCGCTCGAAGCATCGGCAGGCGTCGCCGATCCCTGTGCACTGGTCGTACCTGTGCGCAACGCTCCACGGTCGATCATTACAACCATGCCGGCGCCTGTGCCGGAAAGAGTTGCCAGCTCAAGCGTTGGCGGAATCGTGATGACAATGTTGTCCCCTTCGTCGCCGCTGAAGGTCACAGCGGCGGCTGAGGCGCTTGTCGCTGATATCGAGGCGGAGGAGCCTTTCGTAATACTGCCGAATGCCAGCGGAGATGTGACAGCAGCCGTGATCGGCGTGACAATGGTGGCTGTACTGCCGACGGTCGCCGACTGGGCGATCGCCGTGCCTCCGCCGCATGCTGTCATGGCGGCCATCGCCAGGCAGGCAAGCAGGCTTTGACTGATAGACCTCGAAAGAAGCATAGACCTCCAGGTAAATGTACGGGGAAAGGCATCCGGGTCCGGAGCGATGTCCGGACGTTCATGGTCTGACGGGGAGATCTGCCCTGTCCCGGCCGCATGGTGGTGACGATATTATCATGCCATAGAAATTTTCCGCTGATCTGTTAAAATTTCGTCGATTTTTACCATGCATCTCTGTACGGATATCTAACACATTCCGGAAACCGGACAGCCTTTGCAGGTGCCTTCGGCGACTCTGCGGCATGTCCGGTGGTGCGTCCGCCGTCCCTGGTCTTCCGCCTTCCCGGCGATGCGCAACGTTTTCACGCGTCGTATCTTGGCTGCTCCGGGTGGCGGGAGGATTATCTTTCCAGCGCCGTTCCCATCATCGTCAGGGGTATCTCATGGCCCGGCATATCATTCGCGGGAACTCCCAGGGGGAGTGGCGCGTCATTCTTGTTCGCGACGAGGCGGGCGTGGATCGGCTGAACGCATTGTTCGATCAGGGGTGGTTCCTTGAGCCGATCGATCTTCCCGGTCTCCCGTATCTCATTTTTCCTGTCACGCACGATGATCTCGGCGAGCCATCCCGCTGTGATCGTCCCGCGAACACCCGGCGCAGAACCGATCCCCTGGTGCTGGTGCTTACGCGCACCGGTCGGCGCCAGCGTCAGCGCGGCCTGGTTCTGCGGCCGGACGAGCGCGGATACGTCGATCTGGGAGTGCTGAAGGATCAGGTGAAGGAGGAGGGGGGGATGGCGCGCGTGGATACGATCTTCGGCATGGAGGACGGCGGCTGTCTGGCGATCGTCGAATGGCGATAAGCATGGCCGGCTGCCGGAGCGCGCGATGGAATCCGCGAACATCGCATATCACCGCGGGAATGGGAGCTATCCGTAATTTCGGTTCTCGTACGCGCCGGCGCGCCGGGGGGGCTCATCCGGCGGCCGAACATCCATTCCATCAGACTGCACGTGTCAACATCCGAACAAGCGGGATCGCGTCCGGCCGGCGGTGGCCGCGCCGCGTTTCTCGTCGCAGCCGGCATCCTTCTCAGTCGCCTGGCGGGGCTCGTTCGCGAGCGGGTCTTCGCGCATTACTTCGGCAATTCCATCGCCGCCGATGCATTCAAGGCGGGATTTCGCATACCTAATCTTCTCCAGAATCTCTTCGGCGAGGGGGTTCTTTCGGCCTCCTTCATCCCCGTGTACGCCGGCCTGCTTGCGCGCGGCGAGGAGAAGGAGGCGGGGCGCGTAGCCGGTGCCGTCGCGGCTCTGCTGGCGCTCGTCACATCGGTCCTTGTCCTGGCGGGCGTTCTTCTCACTCCCATCCTGATCGATGCGATAGCCCCCGGCTTCGATGGGGATAAGCGTGAACTGACCATCAGGCTCGTCCGCATTCTCTTTCCCTCGGTTGGCCTGCTCGTTATCTCCGCATGGTGTCTCGGCGTGCTCAACAGTCATCGCCGGTTCTTCCTGTCATATGTGGCGCCGGTGATCTGGAATGCCTCGATGATCGGCGCGATGGTGATCTTCGGCGGGAGGCTCGGGCAGTTCCCGCTTGCGGAGGCGCTGGCCTGGGGATCGGTGGCGGGGAGCGTGCTGCAGATCGCGGTTCAGTTGCCGGCCGTACTCTCGCTGGTGCCGCAGCTCCGCATCGCGCTCGATTTCGCCCTTCGGAGTGTGCGCGTCGTCATCCGCAGTTTCATTCCGGTCTTCTTCAGCCGCGGGGTTGTGCAGGTGAGTGCGTACGTGGATAATCTCCTCGCGAGCCTGCTGCCCACCGGCGCCGTTGCTGCCATCGCGTATGCCCAGATCCTCTATACACTTCCGGTGAGCCTCTTCGGCATGTCGGTATCGGCCGCGGAGCTTCCGGCGATGTCCAGCGTCGTCGGGTCGGAGGAGGATGTGGCGTCGTATCTGCATCGCAGGCTGGAGGCGGGGCTCCGGCGCATCGCGTTCTTCATCGTCCCCTCCGCAATGATGTTCCTGACCCTCGGTGATGTGGTGACTGCGGCCATCTACCAGACGGGACATTTCACCCATGATGACACGCTGTATGTCTGGGCCATCCTTGCCGGCTCCACGCTCGGCATGCTCGCATCGACGCTCGGACGTCTCTATTCCTCCACCTACTATGCATTGCGCGATACGCGCACGCCGCTCCATTTCGCCATTGTCCGCGTGACGCTCACGACCGCTCTCGGATATTTGTTCGCCGTGGTGCTTCCGCCGCTGTTCGGCGTCGAGGCGCGGTGGGGGGCGGTGGGACTTACCTCCTCGGCCGGGATCGCCGGGTGGATCGAGTTCGCGCTGCTCCGCGGGAGGATGAACCGCCGGATAGGGCGTACCGGACTGCGCACACGATTTCTTCTGCAACTCTGGGCCGCCGCGACGATCGCGGCGGGCGTTGCGTGGGGCATCCGGCTGCTTGCGGGGGAACTTCATCCCGTACCGGCCGCGGCGATCGTGCTCGGTCCCTATGCCCTCGCCTATCTGGCGCTGACCGCCCTCTTTGGCATCGCCGAAGTGAATGAGATAACGCGCCGGATACGATGGTTTGTCGGCCGAAGATGATAAGGTGATAGAGAACTATTCCGATCCCCGCCGGGGGAGCGGAATGATTTTCCTGAAAATTCCTTCAAAATATTTACACGATTTTCCGGACGCAATGGGACGTACAGCGCTTCTTTTCGGAGCAACGGGACTCGTCGGCGGGCATTGCCTGGAGCTTCTGCTGCGCGATGAAATTCATACGCATGTGGCGGCATTCGTCCGGCGTCCGCTGGAGCGGAGGCATCCGCGCCTGGACGTTCATGTCATCGACTTCGACCGGCTGGAAGAATATGCCGGTCTTATCGCCGGTGACGACATCTTCTGCTGTCTCGGCACCACCATCCGGATCGCCGGTTCGCAGGATGCCTTCAGGCGCGTCGATTTCTCGTATCCGCTCACGATCGCATCGCTCGGCGCCGGCAACGGGGTCGGACAGTATCTCCTCGTCTCCTCGCTCGGCGCCGACGCGGGTTCACGATTCTTCTATACACGTGTGAAGGGGGAGCTGGAGCGGGAGATGCGGAATGTCCCGTTGCGCGGGCTGCACATCTTCAGACCGTCGCTCCTGCTCGGCGACCGCCGCGAGGTCCGCCCTGGCGAGCGGATCGGAGCCGTGCTCGCGCGCGTGATTTCTCCGCTCATGGTCGGACCTCTCGCAAACTACCGTCCCATCCATGCCCGCGACGTAGCCGCCGCCATGATCGCCGTGGCGAAACGCGATATCGGCGGACCACATGTCTACCTGCCGGATCGTATCGCCGCGATAGCCGGGGGGAGGGTATGATTCCATCCTTCGATTTCGCCGGGCGCTGCTGCTGCATCCCTCCATCCGAATTCCTCGAAGAGCACGCGCAGCTCCTCCGGCAGCGGCGCAGTGATGTGAATCGCCTCGCCACGCTCGGGATGCGGGAAGCTCAGCCTGCTGGCGTGCAGGAGCAGCCGGCGTAGTCCGAATCGCTCGCGGAAGAGCCGGTTCTGGCGGCCCTCTCCATGCGTGCTATCCCCGATGACGGGATGGCTGATGTGGGCCAGATGACGGCGGATCTGGTGCCGCCGTCCCGTCACCGGTTCCGCAAGTACAAGCGAGTAGCGCGCCGTGCCGTATCTGCCAACGGGGATCGGCAGCTCCACCGTCGCCAGCCGGCGGAGCATCGTCTGTGCGTCGATCGTGATCTCCTCGTCCGGATCAGTGAACGGATGGTCGATATATGCCGCCTCGGGCGCCCATCCGCGCGCGACCGCCAGATAGCGCTTTGTTACCGCACGGGTCCGGAAGAGATGGGAGAGTGTGCGCGCCCGCTCGGGCGATAGCGCGAAGAGAAGAACGCCCGATGTGCCGCGATCCAGCCGATGGATGGGATAAACGCGCTCTCCGAGCTGATCTCGCAGCAGGCTCATGCATGTCTCACGGTCGGCGGCCATACCGGTCCGGTGTACCAGCAGCCCGCTCGGCTTGGCGATTGCGACGATTCCGGCATCATTATAGAGAATGTCGAGCATCGATGACGACATTAAGGCAAAAGTAAAAAGGCAAAAGGCAAAAAATATAAGAGGAAAGAGGAACTTTACGAACAGGATAAGTTTTTGTCGTGGCGGGACCTGTTTGAGCTGGGGGCCTTCATCGTCAATCGTGCCTTTCCCTGGTCCACTATCGAAATCGGAAAAAATCTCTTGCCCCTTATCTCTTCTTCCACATTCCGTTCTTCTCCGTTTCTTCCTGGCGGACATCTGCAGACCATGTTCCCTACGCTTTTCCGTGGCGCTCCCGGGGTGCGGTACGTGCGTGAACGTATCGAGACCCCGGATGATGATTTCCTCGATCTCGACTGGGTCAGGGGGGGAGCGCGGCGCCTGGCGATACTTTCACATGGCCTGGAGGGGAGCAGCCGCAGATGGTATATGGCGGGGATGGCCACCGCGCTCAACGATGCCGGCTGGGATGCCCTCGCCTGGAATTACCGCGGATGTTCCGGTGAGCCTAATCGTACCCTCCGTTTCTATCACAGCGGCGCGACGGATGATCTCGATGTTGTGGTTCGCCATGCCATAACTTCCGGCGACTATGATTCTATCGTATTGATAGGCTTCAGCCTGGGAGGGAATCTTACGCTGAAGTATCTCGGCGAACGTGGCGGGACAATCCATCCGGCCATCTCCGTCGCTATTGCCTATTCGGTGCCCTGTGATCTCGCGTCAAGCGCCGCGCGGCTGGCCCATCCGGTGAACCGGATCTACATGCGGCGGTTCATGAAAACGCTGCGTGGGAAGATCCGGACGAAAATGGAACTGATGCCCGGCATGCCCGACGTCTCCGGTCTTGAGGGCATCGAAACATTTCAGGAGTTTGATGACAGATTCACCGCGCCGCTTCATGGATTTCGCGATGCCACGGATTACTGGTATCAGAGCAGCAGCCGCAGGTATCTGGAGGGAATTACCGTGCCGGCGCTTCTGGTCAATGCCCGGAACGATCCCTTCCTGACCCCGGAGTGCTATCCGGTAGCCCAGGCACGGAGCCTGCCGTATCTTTTTCTGGAAATTCCGTCATCCGGCGGGCATGTCGGCTTCATCGCCGCGGGAGCGCGCAGACGGTACTGGATGGAACATCGCGCCATCGCATTTCTCCGGCAGATGGCGCCGTAACTTCCCTTGATGGACCGCGCCGGTGGGCGGATTGAGACGTCCGATCGATGAGGTGTGCCCAACGGTCCCCGGACGTGCTGTGCAGCCGGACCTGTTGTCGCTTCATAATGGTGCACCTCTCGGCGTATTGGCATGAAAATGCGATGTTCGGGCTGATGCAGCGGCAGCCGGAATAACAGATCAGGGAGGAATGCCGACGCTATGTGGAGGATGTTGCATCGCATGACCGGATGGGTTGCCGCATTGTTCAAGCGCTGTCCGCAAGGTTCGCGCGCAGAGGGTGCCGGCACGTTTCTGGTGATAGGGCATCGCGGTTCACCCTGCAATGAGGCCGAGAATACCATTCCATCCTTTGAAATGGCCGTTGAGCGCGACGGGGCAAATGCAGTCGAGCTCGACCTGTGCATGACTGCCGATGGCGAGATCGTCGTCTGGCACGACTGGAATCCGGTCGATCCGGCATGCCGTCTCCGTCGCGCCGGACTGGAGCCGGATGTCAGGTATTGCCCCTGTTATCCGGATGATGAACGTCCGGTCAGTTCCTGGCGCTACAGGGAGTTCATCGCGGAGCATGGCTACGCCGAGAAGGATTCCGGCTGCCGGTATACCTCCGCGCATATTCCCACGCTTAATGAATTCATGGCGTGGGCGGTATCCAAAACCCGGCTCCGCGCTGTTTTTCTGGACATCAAGATTCCCGACGAAGAGGTGAAGCTTGCACCGGCGATGATGGAAAGAATGGAGGAGATAATTTCCCGTTATTCGCACCGGTTTGCAATTGTTTATGAAACAGCGCACCCCCGCGTGCTGGAGGCATGTAAACGCTGCCGTCCCGATCGTTGCTACACGCTCGATGTCGAGGCGATTCCGGGCATCATCATCCGTCCCTCGAAATTCAGCGCCATGCGCCCCGCTATTCTCCGTGGCAACTCCATTGCCACACTACAGCGCCCGCGCCCTACCACGCTGGCCCCGTGGACGACCCACAAACGTATCGCGCAGCACGATCTCTATCTGCGTGATCGCCACGGGAGGAAGGGGGGCGAATATATTTCGCTGGTCTGCTTCATCGTAAACGATGAGGAGGAGATGCGATGCCTCGTGCGCATGGGGGTCGATGGTATCCAGACGGACCGGCCGGCGCTGCTGCGCAAGATAGTGAGCGGTCCCGGGGACGCTTCCCCCTCTTCGGCGGATGGCGGGTCCGCGCGTGATTTGAACCGTATGCCGGTTCGATCATCCACCCTGTGATTCCCGGCGGTGCCCGGCCCGATGTATCGGGGAGGGGAGTGAAGGGCCGGTCCGTCAGGAGGATGGGACCCAGGTCCCGCTGTGCCGTTCGAGCGGTCTGGTCCCTGGTATCCTGTGAGTCGCTCCAACCCGGTTGCGGTGCCGGCATCTATGGAACCTGGAAACATCCTGCCACGATTCCACAATATGGGCGTCTCAGGCGCTGCGGCCGGGTCGTCGTGCAGGGGCCATGTGGTCTGTTCCCCGCCCGGAACCCGATCGACAGGTACCCCGGGCAGCAACATTCTCCGGTCCGCTGGTGCAGGTGCCGTGGACATCAGGGGCCGGAGGGGGTCGGGGGAACACGGGAGCATGTTCAGGGCACAGGTTGCCGGGAGGATATGTTATCTTGGGACGCGGGGGCTGGTTCCGGCATGCGGCACCGGGTGCGGTCCCCGATCCCGGCCGTGTCTCTCCGGCAACCCATACAGGGCGCCTTCCCATGTTCATGATATCATGTTCCAGCTCGACAGCGATCTCGCCGGCACGAAGCAGGATCTCTATCTTCTTCCGGGACGGCAGCTCTCCATGCTGATCGAGGGGGAACACGATTTCATCGTCGGCGCCGCCAGCTTTTCATCATTGCTCTATCATCTGTTTCCCGATGTGAACCGGGCCGGATTTTATATTCTGAGAGGCGGATATCCGATCCCTGGCCCTTTTCAGGGAAAGCCCGGGTGCACCGGAATTGCCCTGGGCTTTCGATTCCGTCTCATCGTACTGTTGCGCGGTATGCGAACTGGAAGGGCCGGAGGGAATATCCCGTGGTACTTCAGTCGGTCAGGTGCTTTCAGGTGATAATGCGTGGTGCGCGTAAAAATGCCGGCGCCGGATGATGCCGGCGCCGGATGATGCCGGCGGCAACCATTTCTAACGTATATATCCGTGGACGACTCTACACCTGCCAGACTGGAACGTGGCCTCGGGTTGAAGGAGGCGACGGCGCTGAACATGATCGACATGGTCGGCATCGGGCCGTTCATCGTCATACCGCTGGTCATCCAGATGATGGGCGGCCCGCAGGCGATCGTCGCCTGGATTGCCGGTGCGCTGCTGTCGTTCATCGACGCATTCGTATGGGCCGAGTTGGGAGCCGCGATGCCGAAGGCGGGGGGGAGCTACGTGTTCCTGCGCGAGGCGTATGGTGCGGGTTCGTGGGGGCGGCTGATGTCCTTCCTATTCATCTGGCAGACCATGATCCAGGCGCCGCTGGTGATCGCATCGGGGGCCATCGGCTTCTCGCAGTATTCCACGTACATCTTCACCGATCTCGGGCTGGTCGGGCAGAAGGTGGTCTCCGGCGCGCTGGTGCTGGTGCTGATGCTTCTTCTCTACAGGCGCATCACCACCGTCGGAAAGATTTCACTCTTCCTCTGGATCGGCGTCATCGGCACCATCATCTGGCTGATCTGGGGGGGCGTCACGCATTTCGATGCCAGCCTGGCCTTCGATTATCCGCCGGGGGCATGGGATCTCTCATGGGCCTTCTTCGCCGGTCTCGGCGCCGCCACTGTGAAGACGATCTATACCTATCTCGGCTACTACAATGTCTGCCACCTCGGCGGCGAGGTGCGCGAACCCGAGAAGATTATTCCGCGGAGCATCTTCATCTCCATCGCAGGAATCGCCGTGCTTTACCTGACGATGCAGTTCAGCGTGCTCGGCGTGGTGCCGTGGCGCGAGGCGATGACATCGCAGTTCATCGTCAGCACGTTCGTGGAAAAGATCTACGGCTCCACTGCCGCCACCGTCGCAACGCTGCTCATCCTCTGGATCGCCTTCTCCTCGCTCTTCTCCGTCATGCTCGGCTATTCCCGTGTTCCCTACGCCGCGGCCGTGGATGGAACCTTCTTCTCCGTCTTCGGCCGGCTCCACCGAACAAAGCATTTTCCGAACGTCTCGCTTCTCGTGCTGGGCATCACTGCGTTCGGGTTCAGCCTCCTGTTCAGGCTGAGTGATGTCATCACGGCGATTCTGGCGATGCGCATCCTGGTGCAGTTCATCGGCCAGGCGGTTGGGGTGATTCTCCTGCGCCGCCGCTGGCGCGCCGAGGGGCGGCGCCTTCCGTTCCGGATGTGGCTCTATCCGCTGCCGGCCCTGCTCGCCATCGTGGCGTGGCTTGCGATATTTGTTTCCACGGGCTCGGCGTTCATGCTCGGCGGCCTCATAGTGGTGGGCGCCGGGGTGATCGTCTATCTCATACGCGCGCGCATGCTGGGCGAGTGGCCGTTCGAGCGGAGCGCGGCGGGCGTCTGAGAAGATGAAGCGGAAGCGCTGGACAGAGAACTTGAAATTCTGCTGCTGAATTTCCGGTCGTGACGTATATCGCGGGGATAATATTCCCGGCGCACTGGATAATTGCGAAGCGTGGAAATGCGGGCAGCTCCATCAATAACTGACAACCGGCTGTAAGCCAGGGCCCTCCATATCATGAGCAAGCATTTCTTCCGCGCGCTGTTCCTTGCGGCAATGCTGGTTCCCGCTGCATCAGTTGTGCGGGCACAGGATGACCAGCAGGTGAAGGCGCTGATCGTCATCGCGCATCCCGATGACGAGACGACATTTGCTGCCACCGTCTACAAGATCACGCACGATCTCGGCGGACGGGTGGATCTGGCGCTCATCACCAATGGCGAGGGGGGCTTCAAATATTCCACGCTTGCAGAACCGATCTACGGCGTCGAGCTGACGGACGAGAATGTCGGCCGCGAGTACCTGCCGACGATCAGAAAAACCGAACTGATGAACGCGGGGAAGATCATCGGGATCAGAAAATTCTTCTTCCTCGATCAGCAGGATAACACCTATACGCTCAATGTCGATTCCGTGCTGAAATATGTATGGGATGTGCCGGCGATCAAACATCGTCTCCATACCATCATCACCGATGGCGCCTACGATTACATCTTCACCCTGCTCCCGACCGAGGATACGCATGGTCATCACAAGGGGGCCACGATAATGGCGCTGGAGACGGTGAGCGAGATGAAGAAGGGGGAACGGCCGGTGGTGCTGGCGGGTTCGGTGTCGGCGCGGAACGATACGGCGAGGCGATCATTCAGGGGACTGCCGGGATATCCGCTGACCGCGATTTCATCCGGCGCGCCCTCGTTCACATTCGATCGCACCAGTAAATTCGGCTATCGCGACCAGCTTGATTACAGGATCGTGGTCAACTGGGAGATCGCCGAACATAAATCGCAGGGGACCATGCAGATGCTGATGAATCTGGGAGAGCTGGAGAATTTCTGGTATTTCGACCTGAACGATCGCGCGGATATGTCGGCCGTGGAACGATTGTTCACAACCCTTGCCGTGAACAGGTATGAACGGAAGGAGTATTGAACTGCGGGTATGAACAACTACGGCAGGCGTTTATATGAGAATTACAGACTGAACGGGGAAGGGGACAGGCCGGCCGGTCATACAACAGTGGGGATGTCCGGACGGTTCTGCCATTCCCCGCGAAGCTCAAGCAGCTTCTCCACGATCTCGAATGCGGCGCGCGGACGGGCCATGCGGAGCGCATTCCGGCGCATCGCGTCGAATCGTGCGCGATCATCGAGAAGCCGGTCGATCTTATAGGCGAGTGCGGGCAGATTGTTGCACCGCAGCGCCACCCCCTCCTCCAGCAGGTGGTCCGCGTTCCGCTCCTCCTGTCCCCGGATCGGATCGATGATGACGAAGACCAGCCCCTTCGCCAGCGCCTCGGATGTCGTCAATCCTCCAGGTTTTCCCACGACGATGTCGGAGGCGGCCATGTATTCATCCATCGCGGTGGTGTATCCGATGGCATGCACGGTTACGCTGTTTCCCGCTCCGCCTGCCGCCTCCAGATCCCGCATGCGCTCAAGCAGTTCCCCGTTCCTTCCGCACATCGCCAGCACCTGCGCGGGATGACGCATCTCCATGAGCGACTGCATGATGTTGTCGATCGGCCCGACGCCATAGCCTCCCGCCGAGAGAAGGATGGTGGTGCGGTCCGGATCGAGGCCGAACTGCCTCCGCATATCTGCCTGCGTTTTCTGCTCCATGAACACCGGATCGATCGGGATGCCGGTCGTGGAGATCTGCGAGGCGGAGATGCCGAGCCTGCTCAGGTGCACGCGGGTCTCCTCCAGCGGCACGAAATAGTGCTCGAAGTGCCGGCAGAGCCACATGGCATGGACGTCGAAGTCGGTGACGACGATGGCCTGGCGGATGCCCAGCCGCTCCTTTGCGCGCAGGTATGCGATGATTTCCGCCGGCAGGAAGTGCGTGCAGATGACCACGTCCGGCTCATACTCGCGCAGCAGCCTGACGAACGGCCGGGTGTTCAGCTTCTCGAACGCGATACGGATCGGATCGCTCTTCCACGGCCTGTCGTACTGGTCGTAGAGCCAGCCGAGAAGATCGGGGGCCTTGTTCATGATCTCGATATGCGCCCGGGAATAGAACGTGCGGAAGACCTTTGTGGTATGCTCCAGCACGTCCACATGGCGCACCTGGCGTGCGGCGCCCATCGCGATGAATGCGCGTTCGATTGCCTGCGCCGCCCGCACATGTCCCGCCCCGGCCGAGGCCGAAAGGATCAGCACGTTGCCGAATCGCGCGGTTCCGGCGCTGCGCTGCGCCGTGCTCTCCGTGATGGACTGTTTGTTCACGTCGTACGGATAGATTGGTCCGGGTATCTCCAGGAGGATATCCCGGCATGGGATTCCTCTGCAAGGTACGCGTTCCATGCGTCTTTCCGAGGTGTGCGTTCGCCAATTCGGTATCTTGTCCGGATCGCGGGACGCCCCCCCGGAGATATGGAACAAAGTCAAAAGGCAAAGGGCAAAAGAAAGTCAAAAGGCAAAGGGCAAAAGGCAAAAGAGAGTCACTTCCCCGGGGATGTGGGAGAATTCAATGATGAGGTGCTCGTCCTCTCCTCGCTGAGGTCACTTTCCCGGGGATGTGGGAGCATTTCCGCGACAATGGCGGCTGGAGTGAATCCCGGGCGGGGTTTATCCGTCTATGGCCATTCGCGCAGGTGCGTCTCATCGTTTCGTTCCGCCGCTCTGGCCGGTCATGGCGAGCGGCGTGGCGCGGATCGGCCCACCGGATGCGTGGATACGACACAGCCGGCGGATATATGCCGCCGACGCTTCAATATGTCAGGCATTATCATGTACCATTTTCTTAGAACGTTCGGACGGAAGGGGGCGGGCCTCGTCGCCCTCGGCATTGCGTATCTGGCCTCCATGTCCGCCGGTTCGGCGCAGGAGCCGGGGGCAGCCGGGGGACGGAGCATGCTTTGGCGGGTCGAATCGGAGGGGAGGAGCCTTTACATCCTCGGCTCGGTTCACATGCTTCCGAAGAGCGCATATCCGCTGGCTCCCGCAATCGAGCAGGCATTCGAGGAGTCGGACAGGATCGCCTTCGAACTGAATCTCGACAGCGCAACCAACATGGGGAATGCGTTCGCGCTGGTTCAGCGCGGGACGTACCAGGACGGGCGGACGCTCAGGAGCAGCATCTCGCCGGAAACGTACAAGCTGCTACAGCAGCGGCTGAAGAAGAGCGGAATTCCCTCGGTGATGTTCGACAGGCTCGAACCGTGGATGGTAGCCATGATGCTCTCGGCAATTGACATGCAGAATTCCGGCTATGAGAATCGGTACGGCATCGACATGTACTTCCATGACAAGGCGAAGAAGGCCGGGAAGGAGGTGGTGGGGCTGGAGACCATCGATTTCCAGGTCGATCTCTTCGACAAGCTGCCGGAGGAGGCGCAGGAGGAATATCTGAAGCAGACGCTGGAGATGTCCTCGGATAGCGCAAACGGCGTTGTCGATTCTATGGTGGATGCCTGGAAGGCAGGGGATACGGACCTGCTTGAGAAGATCGCGGGAGGGAGCATGTCCGGCAACGACGAGCTCTACAGGGGAATGCTGTACGACCGCAATCACAACTGGGTTCCGCTGATCGAGGGGTTCCTTCAAAGCGGTGACAGATATCTGGTGGTGGTGGGTGCGCTTCACCTGGTGGGCGATGACGGAGTGATCGAACTGCTGCGCAACAAGGGGTATTCGGTGGAGCAGCTCTGAGCGAAGCAGGGAGATCATCGCGAAGGATGGTTCCCGGACCTGCGGGCTGTTACCTGGCGCTTCCGGAGCGTCCTGTCAGAAACTCTCGAACTGCAGAACTGATTGAGGAAGGCTGGCATGATACGCATCCGCAGCACGATTCTGATCTCGCTCATCGCCTTCGGGCTCGCAGGCGCGGTGGCACTCGCAGCCATTAGGATGATCCGGAGCGCCCCCTTCGGCATGCTTCCGGATGCATCAATGCTGGAGGAGATACGCGACTATCGTACATGGATGAAGGTGAATCCGCGGCGTGAGCGCATGGCCATCGTTACCGCGCTTCTCTGCTCCGCTCCTCCCCGTTATATCCCGCGGTGGCGCACGACCCAGCCGCTTCCGGGTGCGGCGCCGGAGGATCGTGGCACCCGTCTGCCGCAGAACCCGCACGACACGGCCTTCATCCTGGTCTATGTAAATGCGGCCGGGTGCGAGGCGATGATGACGCAGTTGCATCCGGCGTTTCCCGCTGGCTCCATCATTGTGAAGGAGAAGTATGCGAGCGCCACCAGTGCCGATCCGGAGCTGCTCACCGTCATGGTCAAGCACGGACGCGGCTACGATTCCGCCCGGGGCGACTGGGAATATATGGTGGTGAATGGCCGGGGTACCTCGATTGAGGCGCGCGGGCGGCTTGGTACCTGCTATGGCTGCCACCGCGAGCAGGTCGATGATGATCATATCTTCCGAACGTATCTTCCGCACGATATTCTTCAAACGCTCCGGTAATCGTCGCGCTTTCATGGCCGTGACGTATGTTCAATTCACCTCACGGACGCCGCGACGGCGGAGCCCGTGAGGCCGCTTTTTTTATGACGTCGATATTTGCCGAACGAGGACGGATACTCGTAACAACGCCGAAGCGGCTTTCCGGATATCTGGCAGGGGAGCTTGTGGCGCTCGATGTTCCTGTCATCTCCGAGATGATCACGGGGGTGGAGACGGAGGGGACGCTGGCCGATGCCATGACCCTGAATCTTCATCTCCGCACCGCCCACCGGGTGCTGTTCCTCCTCGGATCGTTTTCGGCGCGGACGCCGGACGATCTCTACAGAGGTGTGACCGCGATTTCCTGGGAGGACTACATCGACGCCGATGAGTATCTCAGCATCGTTTCCTCGGTCGATACGCCCTCGATCCGCGACACGCAGTTCGCGAACGTGAAGTGCAAGGACGCCATCGTCGATCGTATCCGCAACCGAACCGGGCGTCGTCCCGACTCCGGCGCCGACTGCAGCGGCGTGGTGGTCTTTCTCTACTGGAAGGATGATGACTGCGCCATCTATCTCGATACCTCCGGCGAACCGTTGAACAGGCGCGGCTACCGGGCCATTCCCTACAGGGCGCCGATGCAGGAGACCCTGGCGGCGGCCGTGGTCATGGCGACCGGATGGGAGGGAGACGGGAATTTCATCAACCCTATGTGCGGGAGCGGCACGCTTGCGATCGAGGCGGCGCTTGCAGCGCTCGGACGTGCTCCCGGACTGCACCGGAGGGATTTCGCGTTCATGCACCTGCGGGGATTCGAGCGGGAGGCATGGGACGATCTGCGCCGTGCCGCGCGTGCTGCAGGACGCAGAAGGCTCGATGGCAGAATCATCGTCACCGATCACAGCCCCGATGCCATCACCGCCGCGCGGAAGAACGCCGCGACAGCCGGCGTCGATCATCTGATGGAATTCTCCGTCTGCGACTTCGCCGAAACGCCGGTGCCGGAGGATGGGGGCGTTGTGGTGCTCAACCCTGAATATGGCCGGCGGCTGGGGGATGCGCGGCGGCTGGAGGAAACGTATCGCCGTATCGGGGATTTCTTCAAACAGAAATGCCAGGGATATCGCGGCTATGTCTTCACGGCAGGTCCCGACCTTGCGAAAAGGATCGGGCTCCGCACAAGTCGCAGGATACCCTTCTACAACACGACGCTCGACTGCCGCCTGCTGGAGTACGAGCTCTACGCCGGAACGCGGAAGCACCGGCAGGATGAAGAGCTCCCCTCGATAATGTGACCCGGTGATTCCTGGCATTGCCCTTGCTTCATTCCTGGCGATGGCGAAGTGAAACGGCATGGCCATCGAACAGCCGGCTGGCGTGCCGTGATGATGAAAAACAGTGCAAGGAGAACAGTCATGCCACGGGGTGATAAGAGCAAGTATACCGACAAACAGCGTCGGAAGGCGGATCATATCGCCGAGGGATACGAGGATCAGGGAGTATCGCACAGGGAGGCCGAACGGCGCGCCTGGGCGACGGTGAACCAGGAATCCGGGGGAGGCAACAGGTCCGGGAGCGGGCGTGGCAGGAAGGACACGCACGAATCCAGCCGGAAGGGAGGAAGGAGGAGTCAGTCGCACAGGACGCACGCCGAACGGAGCGCCGCCGCGAAGAAGGGATGGGAGACGCGCCGCCGCAAACAGCATGCGTAGCGTAGCAGGACGATCGATCGAAACTTTGACCGGACGGCCGTGGTGAACCTGGTTCCCGCGGCCGTCCGCGTTATGCCTGTGGCCTCGCCCGGGTTCGCCGCGATGGACGATCATTTGTTCCGGAACGCTGCCAGCAGCGGCGCGATCGGGTCATCCTTCTGATGCGATATCCGGCGGAAGATGGAGCCGATGTCGAAGCGATCCGGCGCCAGATCATCAGTCACCTCCTCCCAGCGCAGGGGAGTGGAGATCGTGGCGCCGGGAACGGCACGAAGAACGTATGGAGGGACGACATGATGGCCGCGGGCATTCTGCATCACATCGAGATACAGCCTGCCCCGGCGCGCCGATTTGCGCCGCTCGGTCGTCGCCGCATCCGGCAGGGAGTCCGTTACGCATTCAGCGATCTCCATCGCCCACGTGCGCGCTTCATCGTACGCTCCATCGCCGTGCCAGGGCGCAAGCACATGGAGTCCGGTCTTCCCCGATGACTTCGCATATGCGTCGATGCCCTCATTCGCCAGTACGGAGCGTATCTCCCGGGCGACCGCGATGGCATCCGCGAATGACGATTCGCCCGGATCGAGATCGAAGAGGACGTAGTCGGGGCGGTCCAGCGACCCGATGCGCGAGAGCCAGGGATGGAAGGTGATGGTTCCCTGGTTCACGAGATAGAGAAGCGTCTGTCTGTCGTTCACCAGAAGATACTCCACCGTTCTGCCGTCCTCGGTTTCCAGCGCGGCGCGTGGAATCCAGTCGGGATAGTAGTCGGGCGTATCCTTCTGCCAGAAGTGGGGAGACTTCGCCGAGGCGAGTCCGTCGGGAAGACGCTCCAGCGTCATGGGGCGGTCCCTGAGATGCGGGATCAGGCGATCGGCGATCCGCCCGTAGTATGCAAGGACATCTCCCTTGGTGATTCCCGTCTCCGGGAACATCATCTTGCCGGTACTGGAACATTCGATTTCCTCGGGAGGAGCGGGCCTCTCCTGCCGCTGTGTTCTCCGCCGGCCCGTCGGCTTTGCATGCTCGGGCTTCTCCTTCTTCGCTGCTTCCTGCGCCTTACTGTCGTGGCGGGCCTCGTCGTCCTTCATCTTCACCAGCAGCCAGTTCCTGCCGTCATTTCCCTTCATCCTGATCAATGCGAACCCGCCGCGCAACTTCTTCCCGTGCAGCTCCACCTCCACATGACCGGCCTCGATCGATTCGGCAAGCGTCATCGGCTTCTCCTTGCCGGCCATCAGATTGCGGTAGGTGCCGTGGTCCCATATCTCCACATGTCCGGCGCCATACTCCCCCTCGGGAATATCGCCGCTGAAATCCGCGTAGGCGAGCGGATGGTCCTCCACCTCCACCGCCAGCCGGCGTATGGACGTATCCGGCACGGGCTCCTTCGTCACCGCCCAGCTTTTCAAGACCTCATCCGCCTCCAGCCGGAAATCCCAGTGCAGCCGCGATGCATGATGTTCCTGTATCACGAAGATCGGCCTCTCGTGCCCCCTGCCGCTCTCGGCGGCGGGCTCGGAGGTGACGTTGAAATCACGTTTGCCCGCGTATGTTTTCAGCGACATGATATTCTCCTGCGCTCCACCGTTATTTCCCTGATAAATGCGGAGGCTGGTATGGAGAAGGATAGCCTCCCCGTGGTATATTCGGAAGCGCCGCGGAGCATACCGCAAGCGGCATACCATGTACCGTGTTATTGCGCGCCGCGCCGGGAGCTATGCCGGTGTTTTCTGTCAGATCGGACCACCCGGCCGTGACAGAATGCATCCGGAACAGGAAAATTGTTGCGACAAATATCGTCGTGACGTATATTGTGTTCGTTATGGGAGAAGCGCTCAGGAAACGATTGAAGCAGACGACGTTCCACGGACCGGTGCAGGAGGCGATTCTGAACCTGATGGTGGCGGCGGGATATCTTTCGGGCAGGTTCGATGCGATCTGCAACGGGTTCGGGATCTCGCACCAGCAGTACAATATTCTTCGCATCCTGCGGGGGGCGGGGGAGGAGGGGCACCAGTGCGGTGAAATCGGCGTGCGCATGCTCGACAGGGCGCCGGACGTCACGCGACGGCTCGACGGATTGGTGAAACTGGGACTGGTGGTGCGCGATCGCCTGGAATCGGATCGCCGTGTCGTCATCACCAGGATCACCGACAAGGGGCTCGGCCTGCTCGCCCGAATCGATCCGAAGATGGAGGAACTGGAGTCCTACGTTGCGGACAGGCTTTCACCGGGCGAATGCCTGGAGCTCTCCCGTCTCTGCGAAGCGCTGTACAGCGATGATTCATAGGGAAGGCACCGGCCTTTTCAGCTTCGATATGTGTCGAGACGAATATCGTCGAGACGTTGAACGGCGACAAAAACCTTCAACCATACATTTACGGAGATAACACATGCATAGCTATCTGCGACCTCTTGCCCGCATTCTGATCGGGCTCCTTTTCATCTTCAGCGGATTTTCCAAGATCGTCGCATTCAGTGCGGTCAGCGGCATGATGGGAGCGGCCGGATTCCCGGCGCCCGGCATCCTTCTGGTGGTGGCGATCATCATCGAGCTTGCGGGGGGCATCATGCTCGCCGTCGGCTACAGGGTGCGCGAGGCATCAATCGTACTGGCGCTCTTCCTTGTGCCGACCACGCTGGTCTTCCATGTCGCCGCAATCGACGGCACCCAGCAGGGACAGATGGAGATCGTGGCGACGCTGAAGAACCTGGCGATCATCGGCGGGCTTCTGCATCTGATCGCAGGCGGAGCCCGTGCGGCAGAGCAGGGGATGGAGCGGGAATCGAGCGCATCCCACGCCGTCTGACGACGCCGGGACCACGAGGCTGCTGAAATCAGGCAATCAATCGAATTCGACAGGGGGAACCAGTGACTACGATACGACCGGGAAATGAGCGTGGACACTTCGACCACGGCTGGCTCGATACCTATCATACATTTTCGTTCGCGGATTACTACGATCCGCGCCAGATGGCATTCCGATCGCTGCGCGTGATCAATGAGGACCGGGTGAAGGGGGGACGGGGATTCGGCATGCATCCGCACCGCGACATGGAGATCATCACCTATGTGGTGGAGGGGGGATTGCAGCATCGCGACAGCATGGGCAACGGTTCGGTGATCATCCCCGGCGAGATACAGCGGATGAGCGCGGGCACCGGCGTCGCTCACAGCGAATACAACGCCTCAGCGACCGATCCGGTGCACCTGCTACAGATCTGGATCCTGCCGGAGCGGGCGGGACTGCCGCCCGGATACGAGCAGAAGCGGTTCGAGGACGAGGAGAAGCGGGGAAGGCTGAAGCTGATAGGAGCCGCCGATCCGCGCGATGGCGCCGTGAAGATCCACCAGGATGTGGATCTCTATGCCGCTCTTCTCGAACCGGGCGATGCCGTGGCTCACGAGTTACGGCCAGGACGGCATGCCTGGCTGCAGGTGGTGCGGGGAGATGTGTCGCTGAACGGCCACAGGCTTCATGCGGGCGATGGTGCGGCTGTCAGCGATGAGGAGCGCCTGTTAATCGAGGCGGCGGCGGATGCCGAGCTGCTTCTGTTCGATCTTGCATGATCGAACCATCGTGAAGCGGGTTCAATCAGATCATGAAGCAGAAACAAGGGAACCGATGAAGATTCTTGCATTTGCCGCATCGCTGCGGAAGGATTCATTCAACAAACGTCTGGTGCGGATTGCGGCGGATATAGCGCGCGAGGCGGGGGCGGAGGTCGATGTGGCCGATTTCGCCGAGTTCGACATGCCGACGTACAGCGCCGATGCCGATGCCGCCGAGGGACAGCCTGCGGGGGGAAGAGAACTGATCCGCCGGATCGAGGCGGTCGATGGCATCATGATCTCCTCGCCGGAATACAACTACTCGCTGCCGGGAGGGTTGAAGAACGCCATCGACTGGGTATCGCGCTACAGGCCGATGCCGCTGCGCGGCAGGAGCGGGCTGCTGCTGGCCGCATCTACATCCCAGATCGGCGGAATTCGTGGGCTCTGGCAGCTCAGGATTCCGCTGGAGGGGCTGGGCGTCTTCCTCTATCCCGACATGTTTGCGCTGGCGCAGGCCGGGCAGGCTTTCGATGAGAAGGGGGGACTGAAGGATGAAGCTCTGGCAGAACGTTTGCGTGCGATGGTGACAGGATATGTGAAACTGGCTGAGAAGCTTGCCCCCGGCGGGGCATGAGCATGGGCGTTGCCGCCGTCTGCATCCAGGCATGACCGGCCGTGACGGGTCCGATCTCTCTTGCGCAGAATCATCATGCGCCATGGCCGGTGTCTGCCGCCCGCAATCTCCATTCCCGTTCTACCGGCAATATGCCCGTTGCCTGCGGCGAGCGCGGCAGCGCCATCACCGGCGCGCGTGCGTACGTTCGGATGCGCGACCCCCAGAGCAGAGAGGCTGTCGGCGGGGGTCGCGCGATCCGTTACGGTGCCGTTCCAGCCGGATACGCGCCGGAGATGTTCTCGCTGGTACGAGGAGTCCCCGGCGACCGGGGGGCACAGGATCAGTATGTCGAATCGTCGCCGGCTGCGACAGGAACGGCGGCGCATTCATATCTGCGTGGAGCGAATGTACGGGGGAGAGAAGGCATGGCGCTATCACATACCGGGGTGATTTTTGGGGTAGTGATCCCAATTTCATGATCCCAATTCATTTGGAGGGCATGCGCGATGCCGCCCCGTGCGGGAGCGGCATTGTTGCGCAGTCGCATCCTTCCGTCGATGTCAGAACTCGGCCGAGCCGGGCACGCGCGGGAAGGGGATCACATCCCTGATGTTCTTCATGCCCGTCAGGTACATGATCATCCGTTCCAGGCCGAGCCCGAATCCCGAATGCGGCGCGGAGCCGTACTTCCGGAGCTCCAGGTACCACCAGTACGCCTTCTCCGGCAGATTGTGATGCTGGATCTTCTGCAGCAGCACGTCGTGGCGTTCCTCGCGCTGGCTGCCGCCGATGATCTCGCCGATGCGCGGGACCAGGATGTCCATCGCTCGCACCGTGCTGCCGTCCTCGTTCTCGCGCATGTAGAATGCCTTGATGCTGGAGGGATAATCGGTGACGATCACAGGCTTGCGGAAAAGCTGTTCGGTAAGATAGCGTTCGTGCTCGCTCTGCAGATCAATCCCCCAGCCTACCGGGAATTCCCATGCCTGGTTCGCGGCCTCCAGCAGCTTCACCGCCTCCGTATATGTTATCCGCTCGAACTCCGATCCCACCACATGCTCCAGCGTCTCCAGCACCGTGTTGTCGATCCGCTTGTTGAAGAACTCCAGATCCGGCGCGCAGGTCTCCATCACATGCCTGATAACGTACTTCAGGAACTGTTCGGCCAGCTCCATGTTGTCGTTCAAATCGCAGAAGGCCATCTCCGGCTCTATCATCCAGAACTCCGCGAGGTGACGCGGCGTGTTCGAGTTCTCGGCACGGAAGGTGGGGCCGAACGTATAGATGTTTGCAAAGGAATGGGCGAAGATCTCCCCTTCGAGCTGGCCGCTGACGGTGAGGTAGGCGGGGGTTCCGAAGAAATCCTGTGCGAAGTCGATGGCCCCCTCCGGCGTCCGCGGAAGATTCATCAGATCGAGCGTCGTCACGCCGAACATCGCCCCCGCCCCCTCGGCGTCCGAGGCCGTGATAACCGGCGTGTGAACGTAGATGAATCCCTGTTCCTGGAAGAACGTATGGACTGCATGGCAGAGGGCGTTGCGCACGCGGAACACGGCGCCGAAGGTGTTGGAGCGGGTGCGGAGATGCGCGATGCTGCGCAGGAACTCCATGGTGTGCCCCTTCTTCTGCAGAGGATAGGTTGCGGGGTCGGCCGCTCCGTAGAGTGTGGCCCCGGTGGCGCGGAGCTCAACGCTCTGGCCGGCGGCGGGGGATGCCACAAGCTCGCCGGTGAAGGCGACGCACGCCCCCGTGGTCACATCGTTCATGATTTCGCCGGGGATCGCCCCCTCGTCGATCACCACCTGCAGGTCCTGAAAGATGCTGCCGTCGTTGATCTGCACGAAGCTTATCCCCTTGCTGTCGCGGCGGGTCTTCACCCAGCCGCGCGCGGTGATCCGCGTCCCGGCGGGCTTTGTGAAAATATCTCGGATGTAGTCGCCAGGTTTGATCATGCTGATACTGTCCTTTCTGTCTATTTCCGTGTGAACGTTCCTCTGGAATGTCTTAATGCTGATTCCGCGCGATCAGCCCTCCAGATCGCCATGCCACAGTCGGCGCATCTCCCCGCTCGTCGCCAGAAGCTCCTCCAGCGTTCCCTCGGCCTCTATGCGTCCCTCGTTGAGCACGATGATACGATCGGCGCGCTGGAGTGCCACGCGACGATGCGTTGCCACCAGGCATGTCGCGTTTCGTCCGGTGAAGAGGCCGTTCCACAACGTCCTCTCCGTCTCCACGTCGAGCGCGCTGGAAAGATCGTCGAAGATGAGAAGCTCGGGATCGCGTACGAACATACGAGCCGCGGCGCTTCGCTGCACCTGTCCTCCCGAAAGCTTCACCCCGCGCGGGCCGACCGTCGTGGCAAGGCCATGCTCCAGCGTCTCCACATCCGGCGTCATCACCGCAAGCTGAACTGCACCGTGAATGTCGCCGTTCTGCTCGGGAATACCCATCAGAATGTTGTCGCGCAACGTATCGCTGAAGAGGCGCGGCACCTGCGCGGTGTAGGCCGTGCGCGGCGGCGTGAAGAAGCTGGCCGGATCGTGCACCGGCACGCCATTCCACAGCACTTCGCCGCGGTCGCGGGGCAGAAGCCCCAGAAGCACACGGAGAAATGTGGTCTTTCCCGAGCCGATCCTTCCGGTTATTACCGTGAAGGAGCCGCGTTCCAGCCGCAGGTTCACATCGATGATCCCGCGTCCGGTTGACGGATGGATATAGGAAAGGCCCTGTGTCTCCAGCACTGCAAGCTGATGATCGTCGGTCTTCGTGATATGGGGCACCTCCGGGGGGGGCTCATCCACGTGGATGGGGGCATGCGCCACCAGGCGTTCCGGCTCGCATCCCTGCAACAGGGCGAGCATGCGCTCGATGGAGACGCCCGTGCGGCGGTGCTGTGCCAGCATGTCTCCCATGAAGAACATGCTGATGGTCATCCGCTGCAGGTAGGTGACGAAGAGGGCGAAATCGCCCAGGGAGAAATTCCCCTTCGACATCGATGTCGCCAGCATCAGCAGGATGATGCCGGTGCCGATGTTCACCATGTTGGCGTTCAGGGACCGCAGCAGTTCCGTCAGCAACGTATCCTTCAGCGCCACGCTGCGGCGGCGCTCGTTCAGTTCGTCGAACTGCCGGAGCATGTGCTCCTCCGCGGATGCGACTTTCAGCGCCTGCACCGATCCGAAGATCTCGCCGATGAAGGCGGTCACCCGGCCGGTGGCTTCGCGGTTCGCCTTCCGGTACTTCCGGATGCGTCCTCCCATGCGGTGCGCCAGCACGCCGATGCCGACCAGCGGAAGGAGCACCACCAGGGTGATCATCGGATCGATGCCGAACATGATCACGAGCGCGACGATGGCGAACAGCACGAAGCCGCTGAAATCCGTCCATCCCTCGATGTATTCCACGACCTCTTCGACGTCATCACGGAATCGGCTTACGGCCTCGCCGGGGGAGTCCGGGAGCGTACGTGTGCCGGCGCCCGAGACCAGCCATTCCAGCATGTTGCGCCGGAGCAGCAGCCCTACCGAGAAGTACATGCTGCTCCATAGCCAGATTCCCCCCGCCAGCACCGTCATACGTGCGATGGAGACGCCCGTGAGCAGTGCAAGCAGCGTATAGACATTCAGCCCCACATCAGGCCGGCCGTCCAGCGCGTCGAAGAGCGCGCGCGTGGCAAGGCCGGCCGCGATAGGCAGGGAATGATGTACGCCCCAGGCCAGGCAGTTCGCAAGGAAGAGCCCTGGCCTGTAGCGAAGCAATCGACCGATAACACGCAATGTATACATGGGATCACTCATCTGATTCCTGTTGCTGTTACGAAAAAGCAGTAGGGGGGATGCCGTCCATGTGTCGTTACGCCATTTCCTGGTGCAGCCCGGCCTTCAGCAGGGCATGGAACCGGGAGCCGGGGTCGGCCGCCAGGAGCTGCCGTCTGCCATGCTCAAGGACATGGCCGTTGTCGAGAACCAGAATCGAATCGGCGCGGGCGACCGTCGAAAGCCGGTGGGCGATGATGATGGCCGTCCGGTCCTGCAGGAGCTTCAGCATGGCCCGTTCAAGCAGCCGCTCGGTCGCCAGATCCATCTTCGACGAAGGTTCATCGAGGATAACCAGCCCCGGGTCCTGCAGGAAGATCCGGATGAAGGCGAGCAACTGCGCCTCGCCGGCGGAGAGCCCGCCTCCGCCGACGGTGAGCTGTGTATCGAGACCATCCGGCAGCGAGCCGTACCAGCCTGTCAGCCCCAGTTCGCCGATCACCTCCATGATGCGCTCGTCCTCGATCTCGCGGTTGAAGAACGTCAGGTTGTCGCGCACCGAGGCATGGAAGAGCTGCACATCCTGCGTCACCATTCCCACGCGCCGGCGCAGCTCGTGCAGCCTCGTATCACGGATATCGACGCCGCCGATCCGGATGGTGCCGGAGGTGACGTCGTAGAGCCTGAAGAGGAGGCGTGTGAGCGTCGTCTTGCCGCTGCCGGTTCTGCCGAGCAGTCCCAGCACCTCCCCCGGCTTCAGTCCGACCGTGAGCGACGTCAGGATGGCCTGCTCTCCGTAGGCGAAGGTGACGTTCTCGAATCTGACGCCGAGCGGGCCGTCGGGTATCGCCGCGTCGGCGCCATCGCGCATCACCGGTTCGGTCCGGAACAGTTCATCCACGCGACCGATGCTGGCGCCGGCCTTCTGAAGATCCTGGAGCTGCTGCGTGAGTTGATCCACGATGTTCCAGACGATCTGTGTGTACTGGAAGAAGAGGTAGATCGTGCCCAGCGTGATCGCGCCGGTGCGGAAGAGATGGATGCCCGTTCCCAGCGCCAGCACATCGCCGATGGTGAAGAGGGTGATCACGATCACCCACATCAGTCCGCGTGTCATCCATGCACGGCGCCCCTTGTGGAACATGTGCCGCATCACCTCATAGAACCTCCACATCACATACGGCCCGCCGCCATTGGCGCGGATGTCATCAAGGCCGGCAAGCCGCTCCTCGATAAATCCGTACATGTCGGCGCTGGCCTGGCGCTCCTCCGCCGTCGGAGCCACCGCCATGCTTCTGGTCCGGTTCAGGATCAGGAGGCTGATAACGAAGTAGACGCCGAGTAATGCGCCGATACGCCAGTCCTCGCGGTACAGGAGCGCCAGCACGCCCAGCACCAGCAGGCCGCTGCCGATAATCCGGATCACGAACTGCGAGAAGAAGTTGGAGAGGGCCGTAATGTCGCCGTCGATCCGCTCGATCAGTTCGCCCGGTGTGCGATCATTGTGGAATGCCATGTCCAGCCCGAGACAGTGCCGTGCGAGGTCGAACCGCATCCTGTTGGTTGCGGTCCAGCCCACGTCGGCGCCGACATAGGTGGCACATGCCGAAATAACCTGGTTGCTCAGGCCCACGCCGAGAAACAGGAGCGCGGCGGAGAGCAGCGACCCCGTGGCCGAGCCCTGGCCTGCCGTGTCGATGAAATACCGCACGATCTGCGGATTGAGAAGCTGAAGTGCGATGCTCGCCAGCAGCAGAACCGCGAGCAGAAGCGCGCGGCGCCACTGTGGCCTCAGATATGCAAGCAGCAGATTCCAGTAACGCTGTATAGAAATGTCCATGACGGTTTCCTTCGGCGAGGACCGTTTCCGGCCACGCCCCATGATTGTCGTTGGAGGTACGTCATAGCGGGCCCGCCTGTGCGGGATATGGAGTGGTCGTAATGGCTGCCGGCTTTTCAGTCACTGCAAATGAAAAGGCCACGGGGATCGCGGTGCCCGTGGCCTTTTCGCTGGAAGTTTCGAGGGCGTACATCCCTGAAACAAGAAGGCCGCGGGCTGATGAGTCGCCCGCGGCCGTTCATATATATCTATATAGGAACTAGGAGCAGGCTGACTCCGGGATATTGACCCGGAAACCGACATTCGCCATATACGCGGTATGTAGAGGGTTCATGATGATGTTATGCATTGTGCCTGCTCCTATCGGCAAGAGTTCGTGTATAAATTCGGGAAGCGAAATAACGAAGATGTTATCGATTTACCAAAAGGTTTTTGAAAATTTTTTCGGCGGAAGGAATCAATTGATCACAACAATATCATCGCGCTGCGCCATCTGCCTCCGGCATCCGCTCGCGTCACTGTCGGCAGTAGATCCGGACTGCGGACCAATTCCTGTTCCAGGTATGCTGCGATCGATAAATCGCGGGAACCGGCGGAAAATATCGCCGAGCCGTGACGAAACGTCACGCGAACGTGAATCCAGTGCACGGATGCCCGTAACACCCGGGAACATTGATGATGTATCCTTTGCCGGCTTGCAGGGCGCATCTGGCACGCATCGCCGCGCATGCTGCGAAGGATCTGTCGATCCGCCGCCAGGATGCTTCCCATCCCTGTTTCTGCGATCCGCTCATGGTTCGGAAATATCGTCCGGTGCTCTGCTCCGGCGATACCGTATCGCCCGCCGATGGTGATGTCACGCATATGTTATGATGATGTTACGTCCGGACGCTGTGACAAATGCCGTGCTGGAGTGTCTTTATGGATAGATCGGAACTACAGTCCGCCATGTGAAGTGTGTGAAGGAGGGGGGGGCCACTGGCCAGTTCCGGTTTGGTGGATAATGCAACCTTTGAAATATGACATGGTCGTAGCCGCTGGTTTCAGTGAGATATGCGGGGAATTGCGACGGGGCTGTTACAGAACGGAATGACTTGTCGGAGGAAACCGGTGTAACAAAAGCAGGGTTGGCGAGTTTATTGGCATAGAAGACGTGATTATCAGAGCTTTGAATAGTATGAGCAGGTAGTGTCAGGTTCTGCCAGGGAAAAGCGTCATATGCGTTATTCTGCATTAACAGTTGAACAGGAAATTGAACGGATCAGTGAACAGGAGGGGGAATCATGAAAAAGTCATTTGCCATGTGGGTAATTTCGGCCATGCTTGCGTGGCTTGGCATCGCGATCATGCAGCTTGGATAAGATGTTGAACAGGCATCGATAAGACGATGAACAGGGTGACGTAATTGATGGTACAAGGGAGTGCGAATACCGAGGGGCCCCCGGTTTCGTAGGCCAGGACGGAGAGACGAACGACAATTCACCGCGTGGTCCGCGGAGCGCGAACCACAGCCGTCGTCGGGAGCCATGTTCGTGCGACGGAGAATGTTCCCACCATACATCACGTTATCCCGGATTGCAGAGCGCGCATCGTTCGCGCCATACCGTGTCACCGGCTGAGCTTCACAGCATGGGCTGTATAATCTGAAGCGGCCGCATCCATCACCATTTCATTCCCATATCAGTTCCCGCCTGCCTTCCTGCGGGCGTTTGACCATGATGATATGCCCGGGCGGATGAAAAATGCTATACTTCGAGGGTGGCATCGCACATGCGGCTGATGCCGTATCGTCGTCCGAGAATCCCTGAACATCCGAAGAGCATATGCATGATCGTAACATCTGCTTCGTTTCCTCCGAGGTTGCTCCCTTTGCCAAGACCGGCGGTCTCGCCGATGTTTCCGGGGCTCTGCCGAAGTATCTGGCCCGGCATGGCTGCGATGTTCGCCTCTTCATGCCCTTCTACAGCGGTATCGATCTCTCGAACGGTCAGTTCCATGTCGTAGAGTTTCTGGCCGATCTCGCCGTAAGCTTCGGCGGCGAACTCATTCCCTACAGAGTCCTCACCGCCCGTCTTCCGGATTCCGGCGTTGACGTCTATTTCGTGGACTGCCCCAGGTTCTACGGCCGCGGTTCGCTCTATACCGACGATGCCGACGAGCACCTCCGGTTCGTGCTGCTGTCACGTGCCGCCATCGAGTGCTGCCAGCGGATGGGATGGGCGCCTGATGTGATGCACTGCAACGACTGGCAGACCGCGCTGATCCCGCTCTACCTGCGAACGATCTATTCGTGGGACAGGATGTTCAGCCGGACCCGGACGGTCCTTACGATCCACAACATCGCCTATCAGGGGGTGTTCCCGTCCGGTGTGATCGGCTCCATCGGTCTGGAGGAGTATGTCTCGATGTTCGCGCTGGAGGATCTGCATGGCGGTGTGATCAATTTTCTGAAGACCGGCATCTTCTACGCCGACGTTCTCACAACCGTAAGCGCGACCTATGCCCGGGAGATACAGACGCCGGAATATGGTGCGGGCCTGCATGAGTTCCTCCGGCGCCGTAGCGATGCGCTGGTGGGCATCGTGAACGGTATCGACCCCGCCGAGTGGAGCCCGGAACGTGACAGGCTGATCCCGCATCATTATTCGATCGATGATCTCTCCGGCAAGGAGGAGAACCGGCGATTCCTCCTGCGGAGCATGGGGCTGCCGGATGATCCCCATGCTCCGGTGCTCGGCGTGGTTTCGCGGCTGACGGCGCAGAAGGGGTTCGATCTCTTCTTCGACATCATGGATGATATCCTTGCGCATCGCAACATCCGGTTCGTCGTGCTCGGGAGCGGGGAGAGCCGCTACGAGACGTTCTTTGCCGGGCTCCAGCAGCGCCATCCGCAGAAGGCCGCCTTCCATGCGGGATTCCAGAACAGCCTCGCTCATCTTATCGAGGCCGGCAGCGACATCTTCCTGATGCCGTCGCAGTTCGAGCCATGCGGCCTGAATCAGATCTACAGCCTCCGCTACGGAACCGTTCCGGTTGTGCGCCGGACAGGAGGATTGAACGATACGGTGGAGAATTTCGATTCCTCGACGGGTGAGGGGACAGGGTTCGTCTTCGATCATTTCACGCCGGAGGGGCTGCGCTGGGGGATCGAACGGGCGCTGGAGACCTTCCAGCATCCCGAGACGTGGCGGCGGCTCGTGCGCAATGCCATGTCCCGCGACTTCTCCTGGGATGTGCAGGTGGAGAAGTATATCGAGCTCTACGATGCGCTGGCGGTTGGGGGGTGAGAGGGAAGAGGGTCATCTTGAACGACGGTTGCGCCGGGAGAAGATGAAATCCGCCGGACGCAGTACGGTCGAAAGTGACTGAAGATCGCGCGCAAAGGGAAGCGGAGAACGGGGTATATGCATATCGTGCCGACATCCCGCTCCCGCCGTGGGCCATTTGATATGACTATCCCTTCCTGCTCGATCGCACATCGTCCTACGTGTCATCATCCGCGATCCATTTCTTCAGAATCGGTGGCCGGTAGGTTGCGATCCGTTCGAGAAGCCGGCCGATATCATCATCATCGATGACGAAGGAGCGGTGTTCACTGCGCGCGAACCGTTCGCAGAGAAAGCGATCGAAGAGTGCGAGGAGGGTATCGTAATAGCCCCCGACGTTCAGCAGGCCGCAGGGCTTGCGATGCAGGCCGAGCTGTCCCCAGGTAAGCACCTCGAAGAACTCTTCCATAGTGCCGAAGCCGCCGGGGAGCGTGATGAATGCGTCGGAGAGATCAGCCATCATCGCCTTGCGATCATGCATGGAGCCGACGACATGAAGCTCTGTCAATCCTCCGTGCCCGACCTCCCGCGTGAAGAGCGCCTCCGGGATCACGCCGATCGCCTCGCCTCCGGCCTCCAGTACGGCGTTGGCCAGCTCTCCCATCAATCCCACATGCCCGCCGCCATACACCAGCCCGATATTTCGCGCGACAAGCTCACGGCCGAGCTGCCGGGCCGCGTCGGCATACTCGGGACGCGCGCCGTAGTTCGATCCGCAGAAGACACAGATGCGTTTCATGATACCTTCTCAACGATTTCCAATGGTGATATCCGGACGGTTCATTCCAGCAGGAGCCGCTATGCCGGCGGCCGGGCAGATGACGGAGTGATGCATGGCCGCCGGGCAATGGATTCGCCATCACCACGCACGGACGGCGGTCCCGTGGCGAACCGGCCCCGTACAGCTACGACAGCTCCGGAATTCACCCGATCTGCCGGTTTCGCCCAATCGAACATCCCTAGACCGTCACCGCCTCCCCCCGTGCCACGGGACTGAACGTGATCTTCGGGTTCTTCTCCTGCGCCGCGTTGATGTGCCAGTCGCTCTGGAAAAGCATCACCGGGTGGCCGTCCGCGTCCTTCACCACCTGCGTGCCGCTGTAGAGAATGACGTTCTCAAGATCCTCCTCGCTGCCGGAGAGCCACCGTGCCGCAACGAAGGAGAGCGGCGAAAGCAGCACCTCTACATTATACTCCGACTCCAGACGGAACTTCACCACATCGAACTGGAGCTGGCCCACGGCGGCGAGTATCGGATCGGTGCTGTTGGGCGACCACATCACCTGGATCGCCCCTTCCTCGCGGAGCTGCTCCAGCCCCTTTTGCAGCGACTTCCGTTTCACCGGCGACGGCGTACGCACCGAGGCGAAGCGCTCCGGCGAGAAGTGCGGGATTGCGTCGAACAATATCTTGCGTCCGGATGTCACCGTGTCGCCGATGGCGAAGACGCCGGGGTTCATCAGCCCGATGATATCGCCGGGATATGCCTCCTCCACGGTCTCACGCTCCTGTGCGAACATCTTGTGGGGGCGGCTCAGGCGCACCTGGCGGCCGCTTCGCATGTTCGTTACGCCCATATCACGTTCGAATCTGCCGGAGCAGATGCGGAGGAATGCCACGCGATCGCGGTGCTGCGGGTCCATGTTCGCCTGGATCTTGAAGACGAAGCCGGTGAATGTCTCATCATCAGGTTCGATGATCTCCGTCGAGGTGGCGTGCGGCCCGGGCTGCGGGGCGTGCTGGATGAAGCGGTTCAGGAAGAGATCGACGCCGAAGTTGTTCACGGCGCTTCCGAAGAAGGTAGGGGAGATGGCGCCGGTGAGAAAACCTTCCTGCTCGAACTGCGTTCCCGCTCCTTCGAGCAGTTCCAGATCATCGCGCAGGGCCGACAGATCGCCCGGGCCGATCACCGCCTCAAGCCTAGGGTCGTTCAGATCGGTTACTTCAACCGGCGCGCGGTAGGCGCCGTGCTCCGTTCGCTGGTAGAGATGCGCCTGATGCTGCAGCCGGTCATAGACCCCGGCGAAGTGCATGCCCGCGCCGATCGGCCAGTTGAAGGGAAAGGGGGAGATGCCGAACTCTCCCTCAAGTTCGTCCAGCAGTTCAAGCGGCGGGCGCCCGGGGCGGTCCATCTTGTTGATGAAGGTGAAGATGGGAATGCGGCGCAGGCGGCAGACCTCGAAGAGCTTGCGCGTCTGCGGCTCGATGCCCTTGGCCGAATCGATCAGCATCACGGCGCTATCGGCCGCGGTGAGCGTACGATAGGTGTCCTCGGAGAAGTCCTCGTGGCCCGGCGTGTCGAGCAGGTTGATCGTATGGTCCAGGTACTCGAACTGGAGGACGGTGGAGGTTACGGAGATGCCGCGCTGCTGCTCCAGCGCCATCCAGTCGGACGTGGCGCGGCGTTGATTGCGGCGTGCGGTCACCGATCCGGCAAGTCGCAGGGCGCCGCCGTACAGGAGGAGCTTTTCAGTGAGCGTGGTCTTGCCGGCGTCCGGGTGTGAGATGATCGCGAATGTGCGCCGGCGGGCTATCTGCTGCTGAAGTTCTGGCTGCATCCGACAAAGATACGAGCTTGCACGAAGCGCGCATCGGTAACGGAATGTAGGAGCCGGCTCTCTACGTCCGGAGCCTGCTCTGCTCCTCCGTCCATCCCTCGGCCCGCCATTGCGCCAGCCGCTCCTCGATATCGCCGCCGCCGTGACGTCTCATCAGTTCCGCGACCTCCGCGGCGATATCATCGTCAACCGTCACGGCGACGAGTGTGGAGCCGCGATGTACGGCCTCCGCATAGTGGACGGCGCGTTCTTCCGGTATGCCCGCGTTGGTCAGCGCGCCGAGCAGCCCCCCCGCCGCTGCTCCGATCCCGGCTCCGGTCAGCGCCGCCAGGAGCGGTCCGGCCGCCAGGATGGCGCCGAGTCCCGGAAGCGCCAGCGCGGCGATGCCTGCGAAGACTCCCAGCGTCCCGCCGAGTATGGCTCCCGTTTCCGCTCCGGATGTCGCAGGATCGACCCCGCCCGCGGGCTCCTCGCCGTTTTCCGTCACGTCCGGGGCGGGCGCCGGAATGCTCCTTGCTACGATGCTGATCGCCTCGCGCTCGAACCCCTTTCCCTCAAGCTCCGCGATGGTGGTCTGCGCCCCATTCACATCGTCGAAGATGCCGACAATCGTCCGTGCCATGATGTCGATGAATTTCTATGAAAATGTGCTGCGTTCGTCCGTTATGAACCGCCGCTGCCTTCGATGTAGCCTGTGCGTCACCCGGATTTCATCGCCTCGGTCGCTTTCTGTCAGTAACCATTCTTCGCACAACTCCCGTTCCATCTCTGCGAAGCGTGGTTCACGGCATGAGGCAGGGGCGATTCGTACGCTCAGGGAGGGGGACGAAGGAAAGCAGCGGTCGGCGATGGATGCAGTGAGCGTGCTCGTCGTGCTCGAACGGCATGGCGAGCATGCGGCCGAACGATACTGACGACTCTTCCCGGTAGCCGGGGAGGCCGATCGCTATGCGATCCTGGGGAACATCCAGCCGGAGCGTCCGATGCAGCCTGTCCCACATAGCGCCGAGCGTGGAAAAGTTTGCGTTGGTTTCGCAATCGATCGTGGAGTGGTGAATGCCGTGCATGCGAGGCGTGACTACGTAGGTGCAGAGGGCGCGCTCGGCACGGAACGGAAGCCGCAGATTGCTGTGATGGAACATGATGGCGAGCACCATCGAGAGTTCGAAGGCCACGATGCCGCGTTCCGGTGTGCCGAGCAGCAGAGCGGTCAGTGCGCGGTAGGGAGTGGAAAGGAGCCATTCACCGAAATGGAAACGTAGTGCGGTGGAGACATCCATATCGCGGTCGGCGTGGTGTACCACGTGGAACTGCCAGAGCAGCGGTATCTGGTGCAGCAGCCGGTGCCACCAGTAATAGCTGTAGTCCAGGAGCACCACCGAGAGGGCGATTCTGCCTGCGTCTCCAAGCGGCAGCCGCTGCAGCAGCCCGAGCCTGCGGCGTTCGATCAGGCGTGCCGTGGCGCTCATCAACGGAAGGAATGCAAGCTGCAATGTCACTCCGGTCACCGCCGATATGCCGACATTGCGCGCCAGCCGTACGTTCGGATCGGATGTGATGTGCCGGAGCGGCCGCCGCCGCTCCAGAAGAAGAAGGGTTGCGAACGCGACGGTTCCAAGCGGCATCAGAAGCCTGCTGAAAAGTCGTTGCATACAACGATCAGTGGGTTGTGAGGAAAAGTCTGTGGAAGAGATGATCGGGCACGCCCGGTTCGGCCGGAGTCCTGTTCCGGCCGGGTTGTGATCGTGGTTGACGGAGAGCAGCGCCGTGCCCGCCGGCGGATCCTGGAAAATCGCTCCCTGTCCGCATAACATAACTCCGTACCGCCGCATGTTGCGTGCGGTCTCCCGGACAGCATCGTATGACTTATTCAGCCGGCACCAGCCGCAGTATCCTGTCATCGTTCTCCGCGGCCGTCCCGCGTCCGTCACGATTGGACGTGCAGAAGTAGAGAGCGCCGTCGGGTCCCGTTACCACGTCGCGGATGCGGCCATACAATCCCTGAAGCATGCGTTCCTGGGCCTGTACCGTGCGCCCGTCGAGCTGCACGCGGATGATTGTCTCGCCACGCAGGCATCCGAAGAAGAAATCTCCCGCGAACTGTGGGAATGCCGATCCCGTGTAGAAGCTGCCGCTGCCCGGTGCTACAGCGGGCGTATACTCCAGCAGCGGCCCCGCCATGTCCGGATGCGCCTGCTGATGATGGACCACGGGCCATCCGTAGTTCATCCCCTTGTCGATGGTGTTCACCTCGTCGCCTCCCCCCGGGCCATCGAATCCGGAGGGGCCGTGTTCGGTCTCGAACAGCAGTCCGGTTCCCGGCTGCCAGTCGATCCCCTGCGGGTTCCGGTGCCCATACGTCCAGATCTCCGGACGTGCTCCCGGCCTGCCGATGAAGGGATTGTCCTCCGGCACCGATCCATCGTCGTTCAGCCGGAGGATCTTGCCCCCCAGCGAACCAAGCTGCTGTGCCAGTCCCCGCTCGGTGGCATCGCCGGTGGTGATGTAGAGCTTTCCATCCGGACCGAAGCGGATGCGGCATCCGGCGTGGTTGGCCGCCGATGGAATTCCCTCGATCAGCGTCATCGGCTCCACCAGACCGTTCGGCGTTTCGCGATAGCGCGCTACGCGCACGAACTGGTCTCCTGCCGTGTAGGCATAGGAGAGGTAGATGTAATGATTCTGTGCGAAGGCGGGATGGAGCGTCATTCCCATCAGCCCGCTTTCACCGCTCGCCTCCACGTCGGGAATCACCGCGAATGGCTCCGTCCGGAGCTGCCCGTTCTCGATCACCCGTACCCGTCCTGGTCGTTCTGTCACCAGGATACGTCCGTCGGGGAGAAAGACGATGGACCAGGGCACTTCCAGTCCTCCGGCCACCGTCTCCACGCGGAACCGTACGGAACTGTCTGCGGTCCGCCCCTGTTCGCCGTCGCGGCCGGGCGGCGGCTGTCCGCATCCGGCTGGAATCGTGGTTCCGCAGGCGAGCAGCATGAGAAGGAGAGGGAGGAGTACGCCCAGCGGTGCACGGCGGAGTCCATGCCGGATCAAAGCATTCAGATAATGCATGGGGTCGTATGATTGGTCGAGGTTGAAGTCCGGATCATGCTGCTGCCCGTGTTCGCGGCCGCTCGAAGATGTGGGCGGGCGGGGGTCCGGCGCATCAAGGCGTCATCACCACCTTTATGCAGCCTTCCTCCCGGCTCCTGAATTTCTCATACAGTGCCGGCGCCTCCTGCAGCCGACCGCGGTGCGTGATGACGAACGAGGGATCGATCGCTCCCTGCCGGATCTTCTCCAGCAGTGGCCGCATGTAGCGATGCACGTGCGTCTGTCCCATGCGGAGCGTGAGCCCCTTGCCGAACGCGGCACCGATGGGCACCTTGTCGATGATGCCGCCATAGACGCCCGGAATGGAGACGCGCCCGCCCTTGCGGCATGCCTGAAGGATCTGCCGCAGCGCGTGCGGCCGGTCGGTTTCCAGACGCACCGCCTGTTTGGCGTAATCGTAGAGATTGTCCAGACTCGTTCCATGCGCTTCCATCCCCACCGCGTCGATGCAGGCGTCGGGACCGCGCCCTCCGGTCATCTCCTTCAGTCTGGCCTGGATATCTTCATCCGAAAAATCGAGCGTCTCTGCGCCACCGGCCGTGCGTGCCAGTTCCAGCCGCTCCGGAACGTCGTCTATGGCGATTACGCGCCCCGCGCCGAGCATATATGCACTTCGGATGGCGAACTGGCCCACGGGACCGCATCCCCACACCGCGACCGTTTCACCGGGCTGGATGTCACAGTTCTCGGCTGCCTGATAACCTGTCGGAAAAATATCGGAGAGGAAGAGAACCTGTTCGTCGGGAATTCCCTCCGGCACCATCAGCGCGCCGACATCGGCGTAGGGAACGCGCACATATTCCGCCTGGCCGCCGGCATATCCTCCGAACAGATGGGAATAGCCGAAAAGACCGGCGGGGGAGTGGCCGTACAATTTCTCGATCGCCGCTGCGTTCGGGTTGGAATTATCGCAGAGTGACCAGAGATTTTTCTGGCAGAAAAAGCAGGCGCCGCAGGAAATGGTGAAGGGAATTACCACACGATCCCCCTCGCGCAGCCGCATCACATTTTTGCCAACCGCTACCACCTCTCCCATGAATTCATGGCCGAGTATATCCCCCTTCTCCATCGTCGGGATATATCCGTCGTAGAGATGCAGATCCGATCCGCATATGGCCGTCGAAGTGACCCTGATGATAGCGTCCCGCGGATTGATAACTCCGGGATCGGGCACATTCTCCACGCTGACATTATGTGTTCCGTTCCAGCAGACAGCCTTCATAGAATATCCGTTCTTCGCAATGACGTGAAGGTTGATGTTTGTTCAAGCGGCGGGGGAACCGCTACAAGCGTCTGCGCCCCGCCCGCACCGCTTTTATTCCTGCGGCATCACCAGGAGGGGGGATCGCTGGCCGGGAACGATTCCCACGATGCCTGGTCAACACTGTCGCGTGTGCCCCATGCGAAACGCCTGGAATGCTCTTCGCCATTCGCCGCGCGGCTGCTCATGCGGCCGGAGGTCTGCCCATCGGTGGTCGGTATCTCGCCGGCCTCCATGATCTGCTTGAATCGCCGGAGCGCATCATCGAGTTGCGTTCCCGGATCTCCTCCCAGCAGGCGGGCGACCGTCGTTCCGGCCCTGCCGAGCGGAGAGCGGTAGTTGATGCGCACCTCCATTTCCGTGCCCAGGGGTCCCGGTCTGAAACTGACCGTGCCGGCATTATCGATGTCCGCGCCGGGGAGCGATCGCCATTCGATGCGCTCGTTCTCATGTTCATGGAATATCTCCGCATGCCATTCGATGCCTCTGCCGAGCAGGCCCTTCACGCGCCAGTGCGACTGGCTGCCGTCGAGCGCCGTGACCGCTTCCAGATTGGGCATGAACCGCGGAAGGTTTTCGACGTTGCGCCAGTAGGAGTATAAGTCGCTGGCCGGACGGTTGATCGTCACGCATCCGGCAACCTCCACGCCGGCACCGCCTTCCAGGTCGCCGGTTGTCCCGGTGGCTGCTGTATTGGCGCCGATGGCCCGGTACACGGGACAGCGCCCGGTGGCTGCGCGATAGATGAATGCTCCGCCGGCCAGCACAAGCGGAATGCTGGCCCGGGAACGGCGCCAGAGGCCGAGTCCGACAAGGGCTCCTCCCGTGAGTCCCGAGATGATCCGCTCGGACGCGCCGACATTCCTCGTATCCCGCGCGCTGCCGTGCGCCGTCGGCTCTGCTGCTTCCCGCGCATCGCCCCGTGCGCAGATATGATCCTCCTCGATCAGTTGCATGATAATTCCCCCGGCTGCTGCGATGAATCAATGATGGTGCGGCGAGCACCTGTTCTCCGGCATCCCTGGGCCTGTCTCGTCCGAAGTCGAATTCCGGACGGGACAGGATAGCAGGAGTTGGGGAGCGGTGCTCCCCGACGACAGATAGTAAGAAAACATTCCCGAACGTACTCAGTGCCCCGTAACAGCCTTCAGCGCCGACTTCACGGGACCGTTGGTGATAGCGTCCGTCACACCATTTACCAGCGACTTCAGGCCATCCCCCTTCACCCGCTCCATCATCGGCTTCACCCCTTTTTCATTGACCTCGTCCACGATGCGATCGACGCCCGAAAGTTCCCCGAGATCTCTGTTGACGGCGCTGCGTGTGATGAGGCCGAGTCCGACGGTTCCCAGGGTGATGCCGAGTGCGTCATGGCGCTGCGCTCCGTAATAGGCAAGCGCGCCGCCGGCCAGTCCGGCTGCCACGCGCGCGGTGGGGGACCAGCGCTCCCGCATGATGGCATTGTGTCCGCCGGAGCCCCGCCCATCGCCCTGTAGCGTGGATATGTCGGCGGTACTGTGAAGTTCCAGCATGTTCTTCACGCTCTTTACGCCGGGCACCATCGCCACGGTATCGAGGAGCTTTTCGACTTCGCGGTGCAGGATGGGGCCGGAAAGAGTGACATGTCCCTTATCAACGGCAACTCCCAGTGCATGGGGATGGGACACCACGCGCCCAAGTCTGGAGCGGACACGCTCGGCGAGCTTCCTCTCCGATACCACTTCTTCATGGCTGAACAGTGACTTCGCCTCGGCAACGACTCCTGATGCACGATTGCTGATATCTCTCTTCGCGGTCCCGAACGCCTTTTCGGCGGTATGATATGTCTTCATGACCTTGTCGCGCGCGCGCGCACGGCGCCTGTTGCCGCGATCGGGATCGAGAATATACATAAGGCCGGCTCCAAGGCCGAGCCCTCCTATCAATCCCAGTGCGGTGTTCCTCAATGCGTTATCCATAAGTATCGACTCCGCTGTAATTATTGATGAGTGTCCTGAAATGATTGTATCCCCTATCTCCCGCCGTAAGTGCAGCGGGGGCGGCGCCGTGCACGCGGATGCATCCTAGAGGCCCGATGGAAATGTCTCGGGAACCTCCTCGTGATGGGACCAGCCGACGGGGCGTTCGAGCGGTTCGACCGCACGAGTATGGTCGATATGGAGCACGGCGTCGAACTGCTGCGGCATGCTGGCATGGAAATAATGGCTGATCCGCTCCGTCCGCGGACGGTAGATGACGCCTATCGCGCGCTCCAGCCGCCGATCGAGCAGAGCCGCGCGCAGAGGGCTTTCATCGCGCAGGTTCAGCAGAACGTCGCCTGCTCCGCTGCGATGGAACAATTCCTCGTAGCTGCCCGGCAGGGCGGGGCGTACCTGCCGGCGCGCGGGAGGTTCATCCCAGTTGTTCGCCGCCGTAACCGTACCATCGTAGGTGCTGAACCCGATCAGGACCGCATCATCGTGATGCACCCGTACGAGCTGGCCGAGATTCAGTTCACCACGTTCGCCCATTTCCGTAGCGCGCGCATCCCCCAGATGGGAATTATGCGCCCATACCGCCACCCGCGCGTCGCCATCCCGCGCGGCGATATGCTCCATAAGTGCCTCCAGCGACCGCGCCATATGGCTGTCACGGAGATTCCAGGATATATCGTGCCCCCTGAACATCGTCCGGTAATACTCCTCGGCGTCGCGCACGAGACGGGCGTTCTGTTCCGCGAAGAAATATTCATCTTCCGCCAGCCTGCCGTCGCGACCGGCGTACTCGGACTGCCGCCGCTGAAGCTCGACGAGCTGCGCCACCACATCCTCCTCGCAGGAGAGATCGAGGCTGAAGGAGGATGCATAGCCATACGCCTGGTTGTCCTCGCCATAATCCTCGAAGCATCCATAGCGATAGCGGGCACGCTGCGCCGCCTCCGGATCGACGCGGTCCAGATAGGCGATCACCGCCTCTATCGATGTGTACAGGCTGTAGAGATCGAGTCCGTAAAAACCCGTGCGGGGACGGCCGGCGGGGAGTGCATCGTTATAATCGTGCAGCCAGCCGATGAACTCAAGCACATCGGTATTGCGCCACATCCACGTTGGGAAGCGCTTGAAGCCATCAAGCGCCTCGATGGCCTCCGTGCCGCCGTCCACCCCGCGAACGTACTTGTTCACGCGATAGGCGTCGGGCCAGTCGGCCTCCACCGCCACGATCGTGAACCCCTTTTCCATAATCAGCCTGCGGGTGATCTCGCATCGCCGCCGGTAGAATTCATGGGTGCCGTGGGAGGCCTCGCCCAGCAGCACGTATCTGGCATCGCCGATCAGTTCCAGCAGCGGATCGTAGCCATGAACGTCGTCGGTCAGCGGCATCGCCGCCGCGCGCACCACTTCATGGATGGCTCCGGATTTCATCGCATACATACCGCATCCTTCCCTGTATTCTTCTGCCGGGGGGCGCCTGTCCCATGCTACCTCGCCATCTCTCTTCCCGCCGTGGCCGGTCCGCTGTGCGACCCGGCCCGCTCCAGCAGATCGTGCACCTCGCTGTCCGTTGTCTGCGCAAAATCCTCGTACCATGCGCCGACGGAGTAGAAGGGACGTGGCGTTGCGGCGCAGACGATCTCATCCACCTCCTCACGGAATTCATCACATGTCTCGGCGGATGCCGCCGGCGTCGCCACCACGATGCGCCGGGGATGCAGTTGCCTGAGCGCGATCACCGCCGCGCGCATGGTCGAACCGGTTGCAAGTCCGTCATCGACCAGAATGGCTATGCGGCCATCCACAGCGGGGGATGGGCGATCACCGCGATATTCACGTTCACGCCGGTTCATTTCCTTCTGCTCCTGCGCCGCCACCGCATCGATCTCCTTCTGATCGATGCCAAGCATCTCCACGACATCGTCATTGATAACACGGACGTTGCCGGTGGCGATAGCTCCCATCGCCAGTTCCTCGTGCCCGGGAACACCGAGCTTGCGGACAATAAAGACATCGAGCGGAGCATGCAGTGTGCGGGCCACCTCGAACGCAACCGGCACCCCCCCGCGGGGGAGCGCCAGCACGATTACGTCGGAGCGATCGGCGTAACGTTCCAGATGCACGGCGAGCTGGCGGCCGGCATCGGTTCTATTCTGGAATAGCGGTCGTATGGTCATCCGGTTCCTCCACACATTTCGCACCCGGCCGAACGGCGCTGATTTTCCCCGGGCTCCGGGCTGTCCCGGAGCGCGTTCGCATGCGGGTGCTGCTTCCGCCGGTAACGGCATGCGAACATTGTGCCTGTATTGCCGGATCGGCCGAAAGACTGTCCCGAACCGGCCATCTGCATGTCTTTCGGCGCTCATGGTTTGGTTCAGGGGTCGTCGAACATGCAGAGCGCAACGTGCTCTTCAGTTCACTGCTTTGCCGGGGACGATCATGCATTCCAGAACTGCCTGTCGAGACTGCGGTACTGGATGGCCTCGGAGAGGTGTTCCGGGCGGATGACCTCGGAGCCTGCCAGATCGGCGATGGTACGCGAGACCTTCAGAATCTTGTCGTAGGCGCGGGCGGAGAGCCCCAGCCGTGACATCGCCAGCTTCAACAGATCCTGGCATGCCATGTCGAGCCCACAGAATCGCCTGATCTCGCGCGAGCCCATATCGGCGTTCTTGAACACATCGCCGCGTTCGCTGAACCGGTCCGCCTGTACGTTCCTGGCGCGGATCACGCGCTGGCGCACGCTGGCGGAGGGCTCACCGGATCGTCTGGACGCCAGATCCTGGTACTTCACCGATGCCACCTCGCAGTGAATGTCGATACGATCCAGCAGTGGTCCCGAGATGCGCGCCATGTAGCGCTGGATCTGTTGCGGCGAACATGTGCATGTGGCGTTCGGATTGCCGTGGTTGCCGCAGGGACAGGGATTCATGCTTGCAATGAGCATGAAGTTGGAGGGGAAGGTGAGGCTGAGTTTCGTGCGGGAGATGGTGATGCGGTTGTCCTCAAGCGGCTGCCGGAGCACCTCCAGGACATTGCGCGCGAACTCCGGGAGCTCGTCCAGAAAGAGGACGCCGTGATGGGCGAGCGAAATCTCTCCGGGACGTGCAATGCCCAGGCCTCCGCCGACGAGGGCTGCATCGGAGATGGTGTGATGGGGGCTGCGGAAGGGCCGCGCGGCAACCAGCGGCGTACCGGCCGGGAGCAGGCCGGCCACGGAATGGATCTTGGTGGTCTCCAGCGCCTCCTCGAAGGTCATCGGGGGGAGGATGGTCGGGAGACGCTTCGCTATCATCGTCTTGCCTGCCCCGGGTGGGCCGACGAGAATCACATTGTGGCCGCCCGCGGCCGCCACCTCGAATGCACGCTTCACATTCTCCTGTCCTTTCACATCCGATAGATCGAGCGATGTCTCCTCCTGCCGCTCGAAGATCGCTGCGCGGTCCACGGTGTGGGGCGCCACGAACAGTTCACCATTCAGAAATGCGGCGACATCGCGCAGCGTACTCATCGGGAGGACTTCGATCTCCTCCACGAGCGCCGCCTCGTCAGCGTTCTCGCGGGGAAGAATCAGCCGGCGGATGCCCTGCGCGCGCGCCTCCAGCGCCACCGGAAGCGCGCCGCGAACCGGACGGAGAGCGCCGTCCAGCGCGAGCTCGCCCAGGATGAGGGCATCGTGCAGCGGAGCGGACGGCAACTGGTCCGTGGCGGTCAGGACGCCGAGCGCTATCGGCAGATCGAATGCCGAGCCCTCCTTGCGGACATCGGCGGGGGCGAGATTTACCGTGTAGCGTCTGTTCGGCAGCGCAAGGCCGCTGTTCTTGATGGCGGCGCTCACCCGTTCGCGGCTTTCGCGCACGGCATTGTCCGGCAGGCCGACCAGCGCGAACGTGAACATCGCGTTTTCCACATGCGTTTCGATAGCCACAAGGAATGCGTTGACGCCGATGGTGCTGGCGGAACGGAGAAGGGAGAACATGGCAAGGCTCCTTGCTGTCGTGTTGTGAACAACTGGGGATTGCGGCCGGAGAAACTGCAGTGGCGGAAGATAGAAAGAAGGGGCGAACGGCGGGAGGAAGAAGAACGGGGGGAGCCGGCGGGCTGCAAAGGAAAGGCCCATGCCTGCGCGGCATGGGCCCTCCTGATGCTGGAATTCGCCAGCCTGTGAACGCCCTATCAGCGAATGATGGTCATACCGTGCGAGACGGAACGGCCATTCTGCGTCACTACCACCCGGTACTGACCAGCCGGGAGACCGGCAACGCTGAAGTTGCGGCTGTAGTCGCCGACATACTGCATCTCATCGACCGGGGCAAGTACCTCGGCGCCGAGAGCATCGAACACCTTGACCGTCACACGGCCCGCGGCCGGAAGCTGGTAGTCAACGTTGAAGATGGAGCGGGCCGGGTTCGGGAAGGCGCGCTGGATCGCCATGCCACCCGTGGCTGCGCGGTCATCAACCGACGCCGGCTCGCCGAAGAATGTCGGGTCGAGCGTCGTCCGCTGGAAGAACTGGAACGCCTCATTGATCTCGCCGCGATCCGACGGCTGGTCGCCGTCATCCTCCGAGACGTCCACGATGACCGAGGCGTACATGCCGGGATCACGCTTGGCCTGGAAGATCATGGTGTGCTCGAAGTTGTTGTCCTGCACATGGCCCCACGAGTTCGAAAGAGCGTACTCGATCGTCGCATCCTCACCATCACCGCCGGTGAAGTCCTGCAGGATTCTCGGAGTATGCCAGGTGGCGCCGTTGTCCGGCGAACCGACCGCCCAGACGCGGAAGAAGTGGAACCCGCCGTCATTGACGATGTTCACGGATGCGTCGTCCTCCAACTGCGAGGCGGCGGCCTGGAATGTTACCACGACGTGCTTGCCGTCGTCACCCAGCGAGAGCGTCGGGTAGGACACGAAGTCCATGTTCGACTGGAGCTTCGTGAGCTGCGCGCGCATCGCGCCGATGCCCATCGTCGAATCGGCGCCGGCGATCTTCTTCAGTCCCTGCGTGCGGCTCCAGAAGTAGATGCTCTGGCTGGCGAAGAGGCCTTCGATGTTGCCGGTGGCAACCACATACGGCTCCTCACCCTGGTACACGAAGTCGATGTTTGCGCCGATAAAGAGCGAGTCCTCCTCGTTCGGATGGTTCAGGCGGGGGATGATCTGCTCCGGAGTTGACCACGACGTGCCGCCATCGGTGCTCTCCGAGAGATAGATGCCCGAGTTGCCCTCGTCATCGAAGTGATAGTAGACGATGCCGACCTTGCCTTCCGGCGAGGTCATCATCACATTGCGTCCGCCGCTGGAGGTGGCGGAGTTCATGGCGGCGATGATGTCCCACGGGCCGCTGCTGCCGAGATCGGGGTGCGCGAAGTGGATCGGCTCCGGCTGCTGTCCCACGGCGTAGCTGAGCGTGGAGATGACGACGCCCTTGGCGGAGTTCGTCGGATCGATCACGAATGCGGGCCATATCACGCCGGCGCCGCCGTCGCCCGCGCTGCCAAGCGCCGACATGCGGTCAAATGTGCCGGTGCGGGTGAACTCCGTGCTGCCGGCTGTTCCGGAATACATGAGCGTGCGGACACCCTCGCCGGTGGGATCACCGTGCGCGGCGATGTACGGCGTGCCATCCTCGGCGACGTCCAGGTACGGATAGCCGAGCCGGAAATTCGGGTCGATCTCCTGAGTCGCCTCCCAGGTTGCGCCTCCATCCGTGGAATAGGTGAAGCCGATGCGGCGCGAAGGGTCGATCGTCGTCTCATCGGTGCCGTTCAGCGACAACATGTAGACCGCATAGACCTTCTGCGGGTCCGACTGGGGGATCATCAGGCGGCCGCGGAGCATGCCGTTCGACTGATAATCATAGTAGCCGCTGAGGCCGGTCCAGACAGCGCCATTGCGGAGCGTCATGGGCACCGGCATCGAGGCCGCGCCATGCTCCGGAGCGCCGATGACGGTTGTCGAGGCAGCTTCGGACGGAACGGTGTTCGGAAGATTCGGATTCACCGATTCGACTGTACGCTGCGCCATCAGCGGGGCACTCGCGAGGCCGGCCGTAATCGCGATTCCCAGGAGTAGGGAAGATTTCATAGGTTGATCTCCTCTGTACAAGAAGTTGGTTCGAAGATGGAAACGGAAAAGATAGTTGCCTTTTTGAAATATTCCACAGTGCCGGAGAGCTCGAATAAAATATCGGGAGCCGGCGCCGCGCAATGTGCGTGCGTTTCTGTTCGCAATATCTCGGGGGATACGACGAATTGTCGGTGGCGGCGCAATGTCATGCGGACGCTCCCCCCGGGTCCGAATGCCGTGCGGCGTATCCGGACTGGTCGTGCAACGTCCAGCAGGAAACGTGCCGGACAACTCCGGCGCTCTCCTTCCAGGAGCAGGTCTTCCAATCGATCTTCAAAAATCTGGTGTCGTCGGTCCATGAATGAACTGCCGTCCCGTTGCCCGGGCATCCGGGGGGACGGCCGGGCTCAAGTTATGAAATGATAACATTTCGGGACATCGTGCGCGCAGAACATTGAGAGGGTCGAAGTGCCGGGATAGCAGGCAGCGATGCGTTCCGATATACACTTCACGATCCATTATTGTTACTTCCATACTGCATCGGGCCGGGCTTCCGGCCGGGCAGGCGATCCCGCCGTCAATCCTCCCGTCCGGCCCTGTTATCGAACAACCACAAACATTCGGGCCATCGTTTCATTCCCCGAACTCGACGTGAGGTAGTAGCTCCCGGCCGGGAGATCACCCGTCGCCACCCGTATCTCATGGTCGCCTGCCTCCATCGTTCCATCGGCCAGAGAGCATACCAGTTCGCCCAGAGTGTTCCGGAGGTGGAGCCGTACATCGGCGCGTCGGGAGAGCGTGAGCCGGATGGTGGCAGCGGTCGAAGCCGGATTCGGGAATGCGGGGGAGAGCATCATGCCGGCTCCCCGCGTCGCCGCGCCGGGCTCCGCCGCCGCAATCGAGCCGGCATCGAAATTCGACATCATCATATACTGCATCCGGCCGGCGACATTTACCTGCGCGTTGATCAGTTCATCCTCACGCGTAAGGTCCAGCTTCGGGTCGATCTTCGTCTGAAGAGTCATGAGCGGGATGTTCATGTAGTCGTCCGGGATGGTCTCCGGAATGCGGGTGAACCTGTCGAGCACCGGCGTTCCGGTGATGTTGAGCGCGCGGCTCCATGTATGATCGCTCGTGTCCGGCACAATCCTGCGCGCCGCAACAAACACATCGGTCGAGATAACCGTGTCGGGAGTAACGCCATCACGATTGAGATCCTCGTCCAGGATGTAGGTGACGAGATCGATCCATTTTACCAGAAGCCCTGTGCCGTCCGGTGTGCGCGCCGCCTGCACTTCGCTGCCGAGCAGGCTGATGCGCGGTTCCGCCGGCTCCATCGGATCGTATGATATCAGCCGCCCGCTTATATCCGCCACCTTGCGTATGCCCCAGATGCCGTTCACTTTGTATACCTCCACAAGCTGCCGAAGTTCGGCCTCCGGGGTCTTGTCGTTGTTGCTCTCGAACAGGTCAAGAAAGAAGCTGAAGTTGCCGTTGCCGGTGACGATGAAGTCATTGGCCCAGCCATAGGAGAAATGGACGCTATCGGGATTCGCCCCCTGCGAGAGCGCATACTGTTGCAGAGGGCTTACGGGGAGGAGATTCAGCTCTCTCCAGCGACGGCCGTTGTCGGTGGACATGGAGACGGCGGGGTACGGATGGGCGCGGCGCATGATTTCACGCTCGGGAAACCGTGAATAGATGCCTGCATAGATGGAACCGGTACGGTCCATCCCGAATCCCGCAAGCAGAGTGGCCTGAATGTTCGTCACGACCGGATCGACATAGTGTGATGCATCCCATTGCTGCGGTATCGATGTGGTAAGCGTGCGGGTCGTCCGGTCGAAGCTTGTCATCCCGATGTTGTTGCCCTCGATTTCGCCTGCGGTGATGAACAGTGTGCCGTCGGCTGATCCCAGGGACTTCACATCTCCCCACCACGATAGCGTATGGCCGCCGGCATCGGCGCCGGTGCTGGAATCCGGGGGGGAGAGCGGGACGGAATTTCCCTGGATGATCTGCTGGTACAGTACACGCGTCGCGCCGTCCGCCGGACCGGAGAGCACCGTAATGCCGTAGTCGAGCGCGAGGACATCATGTGAGTTCCCGGGGTTCAGAATGGTGATGCTCGGATTCCAGAGAGGCTGGGGAATGCCCGCCGGAAACGCCTGATCGGGCTCGCTCCATGAGTAGCCACGATCGTCGGAATACCGGAAGAAAACCTCTCCGGAAAGTCCGGCGTTGCCCAGTTTGATGCTCATCAGCCGGTTGGTGGCAGCGTCGTAGGCCAGCGGCTCCTGCGCGAACGAAGCATGGGAGAGCGCATTCGGCAGCGAGTCGAAGATGCGATACTGCGTGCCGACGCCGTCCGCGCTGTGACGTACGTACAGGGGAGGGCGGGGAACGCCGGTCGGGGAGGGTCGTCCGGCAGGATCAGGCTGGCTGGTGAAGGGTACGGCGGCTGACTTCGTCCGACGGGCCTGTGCATGAAGCGCTGCTGCCGGAAGGAGCATCAGGAGCATGAGGGCGAAAACCTTCTCCGGAAGGCTCGCCGGATTCATCCGGCCCGAACGTCCGGATGCGCGAGGTGGAATAAAGGTGGTCATCGCTGGTTTGTTGTGATCACGGGATCAGATCCGGGCTATACGGCTGTCGCCGGAGAACTCCAGCCGTCTGCTATCGCCGGGGTGGAACGTCCAACACCGTGGCTGCTCCCTCTGGTACATGGTGTTCTGTGACGCCGGGGTCGGCCTCCGATCTTGATGGTTTCGTTGGTTCGCGGCGCTGCGGCGATCATTGGCGCCATCGGCGCGGGACGCTTTCCTACCCGCGCCATCGCGCCGAATGTATGACAAAAGATCGAAACCATGCATCATGGGGGAGTATTCCCATCATGTTCGGCCGCATCGCTGCCGGCATTTTCCGTGGAGGAGGCGCGAATCGTTGCAATGTCGCGATTGGAAGCCCCGGCATATTTCGCTAAGTTCGTCCGCTCTTTTCAATCGGGAATATCCTGCGCACCCTTCTTTCCGTGCCGCAACACATCCAAGGCAATCGCGGAAGCGTGACAGACACACGGCGCCGAGAGCCGTGCGGAAGCGCCGTATGAATATGGCCGCTTGAAAGTCGCCGCTTCGCGCCTTCGTCAATTTTCAAGATAGATGGACATTTCTGGAAAGACAGTTCTCGTCCTGGGGGGCTGGGGACTGGTCGGCTCCTCCGTGTGCCGCCGCCTTATCGCCGAACGCCCGGCCTGCATCATCGTCACATCACTCGGAGAATCGGAAGCACGCGCCGCCGTCGCCCAGCTTCAGCGGGAGATTCCGGCCGATGCCGCAATCACCCTGGTCCCGTGGTGGGGAAATATCTTCGGCCGCTACGACGAGCGAGAACGCTCACGCGAGGAGCTTCTGAAGGATGATGCAACGCGCCACCGCCTGATCGGTGATATCATCGACGACCTCACCGACGAACTGCTGCAGCCGTCGGCGCTCTACCGGCTTCTGATGGAATTCCGTCCCGATGCCGTAGTGGACTGCATCAACACCGCCACCGCCATCGCCTACCAGGATATCTATCGGTCGGCACAGAATGTGCGCAAGGCGTTCGAGCGCGGCGAGGGGAAGAAGGCTGGCGTGGAGCAACTACTTGCGACGCTCTATATCCCGCAGTTGATCCGCCATATCCAGATCCTGTACAGGGGTTTGAAGGATTGCAATTGCTCGATGTATGTGAAGATCGGTACGGCCGGCTCCGGCGGCATGGGACTGAACATTCCCTACACGCACTCGGAGGAGCGCCCCTCGCGCGTGCTTCTGAGCAAGAGCTCCATCGCCGGCGCTCAGACGCTCCTTCTGTTTCTGATGGGGCGCACGCCGGATGGTCCTATCATCAAGGAGATCAAGCCGACCGCCACCATCGCGTGGAAGCGTATCGAGTATGGCGAAGTGATACGCCGCGGACGGCCGATACCGCTGGTGGACTGCCCTCCGGAACAGGCCGTGACGCTCGATGGCGTGCTGCGGCTGAAGGAGGATCGCGCATTCCCGCACACGGGCGAGAATCTGCGTGCTCCCTTCATCGATACCGGTGAGAATGGAATCTTCTCGCGCGGCGAGTTCGAGGCAATCACCTCGCTGCAGCAGATGGAAATGATCACGCCGGAGGAGATAGCCGAGGCGGTGGTCTTCGAGTTGAAGGGGGGGAATTCCGGGCATGATGTGGTGCAGGCGCTGGACAGCTCCGTCTACGGTCCCACCTATCGTGGCGGATATCTGCGCGGCCGCGCGCTTGAACGGCTTGCGAAGCTGGAGGCCGAGTCGGGGATTCCGTCGGTGGCCTTCGAGATGCTCGGCCCGCCGCGACTTTCCAAGCTTCTGTTCGAGGCCCACATCCTGGGGCTGGTGGCCGGATCGATGGAGAGCGTCATCGACGGCGATGCCGGGCAGATCGCCGCGGCGGCCGAAATGCTGCTGAAGACCAATCGCGATCTGCGCAGCAGGATCATCTCCATCGGCATTCCCATCCTCCTCGGTGATGGCCGCACCCTTCTTCGCGGCGATGCCATCAAGATTCCCCCCGATCGCGGCGATGCGGAACTTCCGGCAACGCCCGACGCCATCGATACCTGGTCGGCTGCCGGCTGGGTTGATCTTCGCGCCGATAATATCCGGAAATGGCAGGAGCGCCTGGCACGGATCAAGGCCGATACGGACACCATCGACGGCAGCGATACCTCCAGCCGTCTGCATTTCTCGCAGGATCACTGGGAAAATTTCCAGTCGATGCCGCCGGGAAAAATCGCGGCCTGGATTTTCACCGTCGAGGATGAAGGCGCCCGGATGAAAGCCTGAAAATAATTAAAAGTTCAAAATTCAAAGGTCAAAGTTGAAGAGGGGAGCGGGCGAAGGGTTTTGGACCTGGGCAATCGTGAACCGTAGGGGCGGGCTGTGTGCCCGCCCTTCGTCATTTTTGGTTGGATAATCGTAGAAGCGAACGGCCCGTGCTCCGGAAAGGGGAGCGCGGGCCGTTTGTTCTTGTTGTTTCAGCGCGTTTGCTTACGGGTTGGGCGTGATCGCTGATGCGGATTGAATGTATGCACGCGCTTGCTGGAGAGGTGAAGCTCCTGTACGCCCCTGAGCGTTCCGACGCCTGGGACGTCGGCGAGAACCGCGAAATAGAAATCCTCTGTGTAGGTGCCGTCGGAGTTCAGGCGCAGCGTGGCGCGGGTGGACTCGCGAGTTGGATCGGGATAGGTATGGATCGGGCCGAACACACCGGGATGCCCGACGGCCTGTAACAGAGAATACAGCCGTCGCTGCCAAACTACTTGCACCAGGACATGTTTGGGCCATCGGAGTACTCTGATTAAGAAATCGCGCTGAAAAAATCGGTGACGCACACGGCGCTATGTGCGTCTCTATTGTTAGCGGTGGTATTGACATTGATCCTGGCGAACCATAAGTTCTGCATGGATCGTTCTGTTCGTGTCTAAGCAAGGGCCAGCTACATACATTCAACTATCATATTCCCCATGATGTAACACACTACAGCCTACTTATACCGTTAGGAGGGAACACCCCCCGACACTGAAGTTTCTCCTGGTTATAGGTGATGGTATCTCAGAACCGTTCACCAAGTTTGCTGCCGTATGAAAAGCTCACCCGTTGTATCAGAGCGCATTGGTGACCTCATCCCTATTGTCACCCGCGTTATTCGCCACCGATTCCCACGAGTACCTGATGATCGCATTCGCGACGCTGTAAGTTTTGCTGTTGAACGATGTCTTAAAGCTCTGCAAACTGGTGCGGAGAAAACCACTGGCGAAGTCTTCTGCTGGCTGCGAACTGCTGCAGCAAACGAAGTGCTGAACGAACTTCGCAGTAGCAGCAGGTACGTCGATGCCGAGAAGGCGAGCCATGTATTCGAGCATCTCACTGATGGGCATCAGGCAGATCTTCTTGCCAGCAGAAGAATCCTTCTGGAACTGCTTGTTGCCCGCCTGGGCTCCGCTACTGCGGAGACGTTGTGGCTGCACGAAATCGAGCAGTGCCCGCCACGTGATATCGCCATTATCCAGAATATTAGCATTTCCTCAGTAAAAGCGCGCATTACCAGATCACGCAAGATCCTTCGCCAATACTGGCGTTGGATTAGCTGAATGTCTCCGGGCACAGCATTGTAGACGAAAGCAGTGGCTCATGTTTCTATCATTATAGAAGCTGGCTTGGTTCCGCACATGCATGTGATTTGCAGTGACTACAACCTACTGAGAAGAGGTGAACACCATGTATGTACGACTGGTTTGTATCGCAGCATTGCTGCTTGGCATGATTGGCTGTAGCGATTCACAGCCGTCGGAGCATCGGGGAACTGGAAGTGAATCTGGGCGAAGCAAGACGTCCGGGACGCTATCGATCCCTGCCTGCGAAGATGTTCCCCGTTTTACGGATATCACAGTTGATCCTGTTGTTCCTGGTGGTATGACTGAGCGGGAGATCCGGGATTCGGTAGCTGTTGGATGGGTCGATGGAGAAACCGCGGTGCCCCGGAATAACTGCCTCGTCATGTTCAGGAACAGCGTCAGCGGCGAACTTGAATGGCGATGCGGCACGATACCGGCAGGCACCAGAATATTGAAGAGTCCGAATGGCGACATCGGTCTTGCTGCTCACTGTAGGAATACCACCGACCTTGAAACGCTCCAGGATAGCTGGTTCCCACGATAATTGTCTGTCCGCATGGCGCTTCCACCGGGAAGCGCCATGCACTATACTCTATACTCTGATTGCCTCTAGGACGATGTACGCAATGCGCCGTGAAGGGTTCGTAGATAATGAGGGAGTTCACATCCATTATATGTGCATGCGAATGAACCCTTATGATGGAGTGACTATTGTGGTGATTCCTGGCATGGTGGAGCCCGCCGAGGAATATGAAAATTATTTCAAGAATTCCCCGATTCTAAATGCTGTGTTCATCAGCATCAGGGGAAGAGGAAAAAGCGACGCACCGGATCATGGATATTCGTTTGAGGCGCAACTCTCCGACGTCAGCGCAGTGATCGAGCATCTGGGGCTGCGGTCCTATATCATCCTTGGGTTCTCGGTTGGTGCATCCTTTGCGATTGCACATGCGCTGAAGCGACCGAAACAAGTACAGGGGCTCGTGATTGTTGACTATCCTCCACATTATCCTTCGATTCCAGAAGGCTGGATCGCGGCTGCTATGGAGTCCGGCCGGGATATAATTCCACTCCGTATTGCCCGGGCACTTGTAAGGGAGTCGGATAGAGTCGTCATGAGCCGTGAGCTTCCGATGATCCAATGCCCCACTCTCGTTGTACGCGGGGCGAAGGAAGGTTCTCTATTACCAGCAGAGATCGCGGCGCTGTATACGGACCGAATACCACAGTGTACGATGCTGGTACTTGAAAACATGGGCCATGACCCCTTCGAGATCGCCGGCAAGGATTTTATGAACATCCTTTCGGCGTTTGAACGCAGGGTTGCCTCGGGTCTATGAATATCATTGAGGGCGTACAGGCTCCAGCCAGTGACGCCACCGCCGCTGGACCTAAAGGTTGTCGTAGGATGACGTAATGATGTGTTAACAATACTACAGAAGGTGAATCTATGTCGCTCCCATTAATCAATCGTGAAACCCAGCTTCAGAATGAAGGTGCTACTGCACAGTCGAACGAGCTGAACGATGCTATTTTCGATGGAACCCCCATTGTGCCGGGAGCCGTTCCCCAGAACTGGAAATTGGAGTCCGAAGTACATATGAGCAGGATATTGTCGAATAAAATTGACAGTACTCGGAACTTCCTCGGACCACAGACAAATATTGTTCGGGATGAAATCCGTAAGGTGACTTGGGCAGCGTTTATCGAGAAGGGAAGCCTGGTTCTGGTGAAGATATCAGATGCCGGAATGCAGCGTACTGTGCTGGCACCTGCAAATGTCTGGAGAAGCAATATAGCCCTCGATAAATATTCTGGAACGATTCGGGCCGTGTGGATCACCCGGAACAATGGGATGCGACATATCTGGATCGATGGAGTCCAACTGACAACATTCGCCGCCGATCCGGACTTTCCGTATCTGGACTTCAACCAGGTCTCGATAGGGCGTATCCAGGATTATCCACCATCTTTTGGCCTTCTCTCGTATAAAGATCGTGGCACAGGAACAATATATATTCGACGGCTCGATGGAGGTGGTGTTGGCATGGAACAGGAAATCGCCGCACCATCAACTGTTGGAGGGATGAGCTTTGCGATTTCCGGCGAAACAATTCTTGTACGGATTGATGCTCTGGATACGGAGCGTCTGGTACCGATGATCGCGCAATCCTCTGATGGCGGAATGACATTCGGTTCCTTTGCTGCCATTGATCTGCCATATGGTCCTGGTGCTTGTGTTATTCCCTCGCCGCCGCCGGTGGTGGATTACCTGGGATACTTTCATGTTCCTGTCGTCGTGGCCAATAGTTCGACATCTGTTGCTGCCGATGTGGTAGTGGGCGAGGCTGTTGTCGAAGCCATCGAAGTACAGGGTTGTGTGCGGAATTCCTCCAAGATTGCTCTGGAGCGATTTCCGAAGAAGCCTGTTCCGGTCGAGGATGGCGCATCACGCTTCGGAAATGGCTTGACCGATGGGCTGGGACTCATTATGGTGATGGAATCCGGGGGACTACTCTTCACAAGCAATTCGCAGGCCGGAGGCATCCACTTCCCCCCTGGGGCTCATCTGAACCACGAGATGCCAAAGATTGCCTGTTATGACTCGACGGAGTGCTACACCGGCGGGGCGAGGGCGAACACGGTCAGCATGGACTATATCTACCTGGAAGTCGATCCTGAGACTGACCAGCCCGTCTGCGGTGATCTCCATTGCGAAACCTGGGACATGCCACTCCCGGAGCCTGTTGTGATGGCAACTGCTAATGGTGGGGTGGTGCGTGTGGAGATCGTCAGGGACGCGAACTTTGAGCCCGGTGCAACGTCATTCAGGTTTCAGGATCACTCGATCGGGATCACCAGCGTGGTCATCCATGATGCTCGACACGCGACGATCACAACCACGGTCTCGCCAGCAGGGGGAGGGGGCTCGCCGCTTCTGGGGAAGAGCCTGGAGTTCGAGGTACTGACCACCTTTTATCACCATGCGGGTGAAATCCAAATCACATGAGCGGCTTCAGCCATATCCAACTCAACGTCTCCGACCTAGAGGCATCATGTGTATTCTACCTGAAGGCCCTGGCGCCCCTTGGGTTTGCCAGGGCCGACAGTGAACCTGGAGAGTTTATCCGGATCACTAATGGTAGAGATGCCGTAATCGTACTCGGTTCGGTAGAGGATCGGTTCCGGCAGTGGAAGTATCACCGCAAGGGAATCGGACTCGGCCATTTCGCGCTGGCGGTGGATTCCAGGGAACTGCTCGATCTGATGGAAGTTCATATCCGGCAGGCAGGAATTCCGATCCTGGGGGAGGGGCGGACCTGGATGGAGTACCGTCACGGATATGATAGCTTCTTCTTCGAAGATCCGGATCGGATACTTATTGAGATCGTGTACCATGATGCGTTTTACTTCTCTCTGGAGAATGCGTAGCACGGAGAGGATCAGGGTCCTCTGGACCTGTACAGCATTGCATGGCTCCAGGGGGGGACCTCCTGGGGCCATTGTTTTCCTCATGGTTCCGGATGTCTAGAACCGCTGTTCTTCTCCATGCATATTCCTTTCCACCTGCAAGGTTTCTATCACATTCTTCGTTACTATGGAAAGCAAGGCTGATGGCAACTCATGTTCAACACATCGTAAATGCTTTCGGGGTGGTCTGTATCGAGATAAATGATGATACCGGCGGCTACGTGGAACTGATACCGGACGCCACCGTCATCACCCTGGACCCACTGAGTCTGGTTAACCTAGATGATGATGCAGTTACCACCTTGATCGACGCCCTGACTCGTTGGCAGCGGTGTCAGCGGCTTCTATAATAGATGTGACATCGCCGAGCTTGGCTTGGAGCCAGATCATCACTAACCATTCATAATCTTCCGGAAGAGCCCGTAACATTTAGGCGAAATGGGTGTGTACGGCCGGCTTACCCTGAAGCCGGCCGAAGTATGCCGGCGGGGCGGCGGCGCCTGCGGGCTTGCCGGTAGCGTACGGATTGCGGCAGGTGCGGCGCCGGGATGCACTGCAAGGAAATTTTTCGCATGCGCGCGAGAGAAGTGTAAGGTCTGCGGGGTATTATCGTTATAGGAAAGATACCGGCACCCATAGCAGCCGGCAGACATGACGCCGGGACCGTGCCGTAGATATGCGTCTGCTGGCAGGAATAATCACGTAATGTTCACATAGGTAAGGAATGTCCGTCTGCCTGTAACCCTGGTATTGTTTTCATCTGTCTACCGTCTCCCTCATCCCTGCATGCCGCTGCGGTAGTAACAACCATTCTCTCTCCCCCCCCCCGATTCTCATTACGGTACTCGTGCTGTCCGGCAGCCTTGCGGACCATGCAGGGCATGCCGGTTCATGGACTCCGAACATGCCGGTATATCCCGTGCACACAATAGTTTCATCCGGAATTTATGTACGGCTGGCGACCTCTATATGGAATATGGAACGATGCCCGAAATGCCACGAATGGGTGTTCATCATCGGCGCTGCGCACCATAGTTAACACGAGCGGAATTCATGGTGGGGGCTCTGCACATCATTACCCGGATGCGGCCATTTCATCCCGCCCGTGTGCGTACTGTTCGTGCGCACCAATGTATGCAGCCGGTCGAGCCGGCGACATTTCCCAGGCTTCTGGAACAGCTGCGCGAGCGGGGGAGGGTTTCAAAGTCAAAAGTCAAAGGTCAAAAGGCAAAAGAACAGCTACGCGAGCGGGGGGAGGGTTTCAAAGTCAAAAGTCAAAGGTCAAAAGGCAAAAGAACAGCTACGCGAGCGGGGGGAGGATATATACTGATCCCTGTGGCGGAAGAACAGAAAATGCTCCATGCGGTGAAATTTCGACGCAAATCATCGATGTATAATTTTTTTTGCAGTGATGCATAAAAAGTATTGCGCAATGTATACTATCATAGTATAATTGCACTGCCCTCCAGAACGGCAGCTGTTCATGACCGCCCCGCTACCAGCACCGGCGATCATGATATGTGGAAGCACCGCATGATTATCCGCACACTAGTCATGTGGTACAATCCACTGACCGGCTGCATTTTCAGATGATCCTAGGTTCCCGGCGCTTCGGCATGCGAAGGCTGGACCGCTGTCACGTCATCTCTCTCTCTCTGGTGCCTTCTACCGTACTGAAGCACCATGCGGCGATATATGTGCAGTCCGGATTTCTGAAAAAGGCTGACGCAACACACTCCCCCGTCTCTATTTATTTCTCTCACATTTCCTGGAGATGTCCCATGCGACGACCTCCACGGGCGACCCTGCCCGTTTCCGTACCACCCGTTTCCGTAGCACGATCCTCGTGCTCCACGTTTTCTGCAAGTATCGTGTCCCATGCGATTATCCTGTGCGTGCTCGCCGGACTGGCGTTCACCGTGTGCACGGCACGTGCAGCCGATTCGGCACATGCCACCAGCGGCGAACGCATCCTCTTCACCGGTCGGCTCGACCCGGATTGTCATTCCGACACTGTTCTCGGAACCCGCACCGCCGACGGCATCGGCTATCTCCCAACACGCATCATCTGGGGAGCGCCGCGTGCGGGTCATCCCGGCACGGATACCGCATGCGGAACATCCGCCCGGGTGCGGCGCACGCAGACCGTCCTTACCTACGATGACTGGGAGATCGCCGGAGGCTCCGTCGCCTTCCAGCGGCTCAACGACGACGATATGGCCGATATCATCCTGCATATCCGCGGCGTGCCGGAGCGGCGGAGCGGCGGGATGCAGGACGGGGAACGGCGCGATTCGCTCCGTTCGGTCGTGATCTTCGGCCAGCGCCTGCCCGATTCGCTCGCCGTGCTCCCGGTCTGCTCCATCCAGCGTTTTCAGGCCCGCCCCTTCTTCGCGATGGAGCTTTCCGTCGGCACCGAACTGACCGAGCCCGCCACGCGCGATCTCTCCGGGTCCATCAGCTACCTGCTGGAGCCGGTCGATCTGCTGATCCGTGACC
>Ga0206101_1000037_pt1 | contig 64762 bp, 78 predicted proteins | sample 1B0metagenome_FD_148613 | JGI IMG/M metagenome (GOLD analysis project Ga0206101, IMG submission 148613) | Enriched microbial communities from leaf-cutter ant dump, University of Wisconsin, Madison, United States - 1B0 | ecosystem: Environmental > Terrestrial > Nest > Insects nest > Nest dump... | reverse complement strand
GCGGCGATTTCCGTCGGGCAGACGAAAGTAAAGTCTTTCGGCCATGCGAACAGAACCAGCCACTTGCCTTTATAGGTATTGTTGCTGATCGTTTCAAAAGCGGTTTTGGGGTCGGAGGAAACAACGCCCGTCAGGCTGAATTCGGGAAGTTTTTGACCGATGGTAAGCATAGGTTTGCACCCTTTCTTTTTTCAAGGTTCATATTCGTTGCGACAGGTCGCGTAACGTCCCGAAGATGATCTTTTCACAGGCTTTTGTCAAGTTCGGGGGGACCGTCCGAAAAGACGGTTTCGGACGGAAATCCTATAAAAAAGCGGGTTTAGCCGCTTTCCTTATCAGAAGAAAATATCAATCCGCCGGGTATGATAAGCACCATTTATCGAAAAAACGGCCCGCTGCTTACGGCGCCGCCACATTCACGCCGAATTCCCGCGCAATCTTGTAAAGGCCGCCGGCGGAGCTTGCGCCAAGAGCGCGGAATTTCCACGTGGCACCGTCCCGCTCCAATTCCCCGAAAATGATCGCATTGTCCTCGGAGGCATCTTCGGTCAGGTCGAAATGCGCGACCTCCGTTCCCGTATCCTTGTTGATGATGCGGATATAAGCATCCTTCACCAGACCGAAAGTCTGCTGGCGCTCTTCTGCGTTGTGGATGGTGACGGAAAAGGAGATCTTCTCCACATCGAAGCCCATGGCGTCGAGATCGATTTCAATGACCTCGTCGTCGCCTTCGGCCTCGCCTTCGGTGCTATCGCCCGTATGCTTGATGGCGCCCTCGTCGGTTTCAAGGTTGTTGTAAAAAATGAAATCCGTATCGCGGCGCACCCGCCCGTTCATGTTCAGGATGAAGGCGGACAGGTCGATATCCACCGGAAAGCCTTCCTTTTCCTCCGGCGCGTCCCAGCCCACGCCGATGCGTACCCGCTTCATGGAAGCGTCAAGGCTTTCAAGCGAAATCTCGTCGCCCTTTTGCATCATGGAAATCTGGCCGAAAGACTTTTTCAGGTCCTTGTCCGGCAAGGTTTCGCCGGCGGCCGGCGGCACTTCAGGCGTGGGCCGCACCATATCCTCCGGCGCATCGTCATCCGGAATCGGCGGCGGGAAATTTTGATCGGTGTCAGATGTCATCGGATAGCCTGATCCTTCCGTTAATCTTTGTCGCGTCAAACCTTTGTGCCGTCGCGCAGGACGCGGATAAGCGCCTGCATGTCCGCCGGCAGATCGGCACGTAATGATATTCTATTTTCGCTGATCGGGTGAATAAATTCAAGCTGCGCGGCATGCAGCGCCTGGCGCGGAAAATCCAGCATCGCGCGCGCGAGGCCTTCGGCTGCCTTGTGCTGCCTCAGAAAGCGCGTCGGCGACGATTTCCCGTAAACGGGATCGCCGATCAGGGGATAGCCGATATGCGCCATATGCACGCGGATCTGGTGCGTGCGGCCCGTTTGCAGGCGGCATTCGACCAATCCTGCCAGCACGCCGAAAGCCTCCAGCGTCTGATATTCCGTAATCGCCTCCTTGCCGCCGCTTTCCAGAACCGTCATTTTCTTGCGGTTGCTGCGGCTGCGGCCGATCTGCGTTTCAATCACGCCGCGCGCCGGCGCCGGCAACGACCAGACCAGCGCCTGATACACCCGCTTCAGCGTGCGGGTGGACAGTTGCGCGGACAGGCCCTGGTGCGCCTTGTCATTCTTGGCCGCGACCATGAGACCCGAGGTTTCCTTGTCCAGCCGGTGCACGATCCCCGGCCGCCTGACCCCGCCGATGCCCGACAGATTATCGCCGCAATGCGCCAAAAGCGCGTTGACCAGCGTACCGTCGGGGTTGCCTGCCGCGGGGTGCACGACCATGTCGGGCGCCTTGTTGATGACGATCAGGTCGTCGTCTTCATAGACGATATCCAGCGCGATATCCTGCGCCTCGGGTTCCGCCGCGACGGCGGGCGGGACGGTGACGGTAAAGGCCTCCCCCGCGCGGACTTTACGCGCACTGTCGGTCACGGGCGCGCCGCCCTGCCGGACGTGCCCCGCCTCGATCAAGGCCTGCAGCCGCGCCCGGGACATATCGGCAATATGCCCCGCCAGCGTTTTATCGAGCCGCTGGCCATTGTCCTGATCCAATGCTTTGACCGTTATCGTTTCCATGCTATGAATATACGCGAAACAAAGGAGTAAAGCCATGAAGGGATTGAAAAGCGCCGTCGCCGTTATGTCCATTCTGATCGTTCTGGCGCTGGGCCTTCTCGGTTACGGCATTTACAAGCGCTTCGGCGGCGGGGATGCCAGAAACGCCCCGCTGGCGGAAAGGCAGGCGCAAGCCGACGCCGCCATCGCCGCACAGCGGGAGCGGGAGCAAAACACGCCGCCCACCCTTATGCTCAACGGCGTGGAGGTCTCCCCCGCGCCGGAAGGCCTGAAAAACGTCACCCTGCCGGCGCGCAGCTCCATCCGCCAGATGATGCCGTATAAAAACGGCGTGGCGCTTCACACGCGCACGACCAAAGGCGAATATATTTTCTACATCAATACGGCGACGGGAAAAATGGAAGGCGCGCTGAAAATCAACTATGCCCCCACGCAGCCCGCGCAGCCGCAGCGCAGATAAGCCGAAACGGGGCAACATGTTGCCGTTTGAACCGCATCCGGACGGCCTGCGTCTTTTCCTGCGCGTCACGCCGGGCGCCGCACGTGACGCGATCACCGGCCTGCAACCCGACGCCGACGGCCGGATGCGCCTGAAAATAGGCGTGACAACGGTGGCGGAGGGCGGCAAGGCGAACAAGGCCGCTCTCGCCCTGCTGGCCAAAACCTGGCGTTTACCCAAATCATCCATGACCTTGCTGGCCGGCGAGACAAACCGGCTGAAAACGGTGCTGGTGGCGGGCGACAGCGCGGCCTTGTCGAAAAGCCTTACGGCGTGGTTGGCGGCGGCGGGACTTTCAACGCCGCCTTGATTTTTTCAAAAACCGCGCCCTTCGTCCATTCGCGCGGCCCCATGAAAACCTCGATCACCTTGCCGTCACGACCGATCAGGTAACTGGCGGGCAAAGCACCATAGGCCCAGTTACGGGCGATATCGCGGTCGGTATCAATATACAGCGTCATCTGCTCCACATTGCGCGCGTCGAGGAAAGCCGCAACCTCGGCCACCGGCTTGCGGTCCATGGAAACGGGCAGGACTTTCAGCCCCGCATCGCGCAGCCTGGCCTGCAGCAAATCCAGCGACGGCAGTTCCGCAATGCACGGCGGACACCATGTGGCCCAAAGATTCACCAGCACCACCTGCCCTTTGAAATCCGCCAGTGTGGCGGCTTTGCCCGCCGCATCATAAAAGATCACCGGCGCCAGATCGGCCGAAGCCGTCACGGCCGTTTCGTCAGACCGGGGGGCAGGCGCGTTTGTCAGGGACGTTTCGGGCGCTTTTTTACCCCTCGTTTCCATATTTTTGATGTCTGAAGGCTGTATATTCGCTAAAATAGTGTAAGATAACAACGCCGCGCCGATCATGGCGCCAAGCATCAGCAAAATACGGGTTTTCGGTGTCAGCGGCATGGCTGCCTTCCTCTTCCTGTTTTTGAAAGAACGAACGTTGCGGAAGTATAGAGAGCGCTGCATGAGATTAACAGTTTTTTCGGATCGCCCGCGCCGCGCCTTGTGGTTTTTCCGCATGGTCTGTCTGCTCTGCCTGATGACGGCAAGCCTCGGAGGCTGCGGCATCAAACCCGGGCAAGTGGATCCGCCGCAGGGCGAGAAAAACGACCGCTTCCCCCGCACCTATCCCGACCCGCAATACGATCCGGCACCTGAAAGGCTGCACCGCTGATGCAAACGACCCGCTATACCCGCAACACCCTCCGGATGGAAGGGGTTGCCCTTGAAAAAATCGCCGAAAAATACGGCACGCCCGTCTATTGCTACTCCGCGGCGCAGATCACGCATAACTATAACGCCTACCGCGACGCCTTCGCCCGCGTGACCGATTTGAAAAACGTCACCATCTGCTATGCCTGCAAGGCCAACAGCAACGTCGCCGTCATGCGCCTGCTTGGCAATCTCGGCGCCGGCGCGGATATCGTCTCGGGCGGGGAACTGGCGCGCGCCCTGGCCGCCGGGATCCCGGCAAAGAAGATCGTTTTTTCCGGCGTCGGCAAATCGGCGGCGGAGCTGGAAACCGCCATAAAAAAAGGCATCTTCCAGATCAACGTGGAATCGGAAAAGGAACTTGTCCTGATCGACAAGCTCTCCGCCAAACTGAAAAAAGTCACCAACGTCGCCATTCGCGTGAACCCCAACGTGGATGCCAAAACCCATGCCAAGATCACGACCGGCAAGAAAGAGAACAAATTCGGCATCGACATCGACAAGGCGCCCGCGCTGTATAAAAAAGCGCTGAAGATGAAAGGCATCGCCGCTTGCGGCGTCGCCGTGCATATCGGATCGCAGCTGACGGTCATCGCGCCTTTCGAGCGCGCCTATCAGCGCGTTGCGGCGCTTGTCAAAACGCTGCGCCGGCAGGGCAATACCATCACCCGCGTCGATCTCGGCGGCGGGCTGGGCATTACCTACAAGGATGAAACGCCGCCCGATCTCACCTTCTACGCGCTGATGGTGCGCGACGTGATCATGCCGCTGAACGTGCATATCGTTTTGGAGCCGGGCCGCTCCATCGTCGGCAATGCGGGCGTGCTGCTGACGCGCGTGCGCCATGTAAAGGAAGGCCGCGACAAGAAATTCCTGATCCTCGACGCCGCCATGAACGACCTGATGCGCCCCGCGCTTTATGACGCCTATCACGCCGTGCTGCCGCTGAAGAAAAAAACGGGCCGCGTGACCTATGACGTCGTCGGCCCCGTGTGCGAAACGGGCGATACCTTCCTGACGGGCGAAAAACTGCCGCCGATGCAGGCGGGCGATCTGGCCGCCATCATGTCGAGCGGCGCCTACGGCGCGGTCATGTCCTCCACCTATAACACCCGCCCTCTCGCGCCGGAGGTATTGGTGCACGGCAAGAAATTCACCCTGATCCGCCGCGTGCAAACGGTGCGGGACATCATCGCGCAGGACATTGTGCCGGACTGGATGGGCTGATGCGGAACCTGAAGCGGCAACTGGCCTATTTCTGGACGCTGGGGTGGAGCTTTTTCACCCTGCTGCTGGAGCGCCTGTGGGACAGCTTCTGGCCGCTTGCGACCATTGTCACTTTTTACGCAGGCCTGTCGCTGACGCAGGTCGTGCTGATGTTCGGCAATACGGGACATATCGTGCTCCTCGGCCTTTTTACGGCGGCGGCGGCTTTCGCGGGGCTGTATCTCGGCATGCCCTTCCGCCTGCCCCGCCGGCGGGAGGTCGAGCGCCGCATCGAGCTGGAAAGCGGCCTGCGCCACCGCCCGTTGGACATGATGCACGACCGCCCCGCCCCCGGCACGGATGCCGCGGCGGCCGCGCTTTTCAACCGTGAAAAGGAAGCGCGGAAAAGGGATTGGGATCAACTGAAAATCTGGCGCCCGCGCCCCGAGGCGGCCGTGCGCGACCGTTTCGCGCTGCGCCATGCGGCATTGCTGTTTTTGGTGGTCGGCCTTGTCATGGCGCAGCAAGATGCCTGGTTCCGCCTGTCGCAGGGCCTGCGCCCGCAGATCAATATCCCGCTGCCGGGCACGCCCGTCTCGCTCGACATCTGGGCGCAGCCGCCCGGCTATACGGGCAAGGCGCCCGTTTTCCTGGCAACCGCGCAGCTGGGCCGCACGACGGAAAGCGCGGCGACGGTGCCGGCGGGCAGCCTGCTGAAAATCCGCATCGGCGGCACGGCATCCACGCCCAAACTGACGTACGCGGGCAAGGCCTATGCCTTCACGCAGGCGGCGGATAAAAGCTTCACGCTCGAAATTCCGCTGACTGAAAGCGGCACGGCGGATGTCAGGCTCGGCTGGTTCCGCAAGCTGGGCCAATGGCCGATCGGGATCACGCCCGACAAACCTCCCGCCGTTTCCCTGCTGCTGGTCACGCCGACGGACCGCGCGGGCACGAAGATCGTTTTCGATGCGCGCGACGATTACGGCATCAAAAACCTGACCGCCACCATCACGCCCGTGGATAGCGATGCGGATGATCCGTGGCTGGAAACGCTTTATCTCGACGTGCCCTTCATCCGCAATGCGGCGGCGGACAACCAGAACCATACCTTCCGCCTCGCACGTCATCCCATGTCCGGCACGGCGGTGCGCATGACCCTGACGGCGGAGGACGATGCGGGCAACATCAGCACCAGCAATGCCGAGGTTTTCGTTTTGCCGGAACGGAACTTTGAAAACCCGATAGCCGCGCGCCTGAATCTCGAGCGCAAGCGCCTCACCTATTTCAACAACGGCATCACGCGCAAGATCACGGCGCAAACGCTGGCCCATATCGCCAACCGCCCGCATTTCTTCAACGACGATCCCGTCGTCTTTCTGGGGCTGGTCGTCGCGGTGAAACGCCTCGGCTATGACGGTGATCCGGAATCCGTCGCCGCCGTCCGCGAACTGTTGTGGGATCTGGCCCTGCGCGTGGAGGAAGGCGGCCTCGCCCAGGCGCGGGACGATCTGACGCAGGCGCTGCAAAAACTGACGCAGGCCCTCAACAACCCCGATACCGGTGAAGAACAGCTGCAACAGATCATGCAGGAAGTCGCGGAGAAAATGCGCGCCTATATGCAGGCGCTCGCCAACGAAATGCGCCAGTTGGCCGAAGAACAGATGCAGGACGGTGAGCAGCTTTCCCCCGAACTGGCGCAGCGCATCCGGCAGGAAATGGACATGGAACAGCTGATGCAGCAGATGCAAAACATGTCCGATCCGGAAGCCCGCCAACGAATGCAGGACATGATGGAGCAACTGCGCCGCGCGGTCGAAAACGCCTCGCCCGAGGAAATCCGCGAAATGCAGCAGCGTCAGGCCAAAGCCACCAAGGCGATGAACGATTTGCAAAAAGTCATCCACGCGCAGCAGGCACTGGTCGATCAGGCTCATAAATCCGACGGGACAAAGGAAGACCTGCAGGAAATGGGAGAAAAAGAAGGCGGCCTGCGCCGGCAACTGGATCAAATTACCGAAGGGCTGGGGCAAGGCATGCCCGTGCCCGAAAGCCTGGGCGAAGCCGGCGATTTGATGGAACAAGCGCAAGAGGCCTTCAACGCCGGCAACCTGCAGGAAGGCGGCAAACAGGCCAAAGCCGCGCTGGACAAGCTGCAACAAGGCATGGACCAATCCGTGCAGTTCATGGCGGAGCAAATGAAGCAGCTCGTCATTTCATTCGGCGGCCGCGGCCAGCGGCAGGAAGGCCCGCAAGGCGAGTGCCCACCGGAAGAACGCGACCCGCTGGGCAATTGCCCGGGCAGTTCCGGCACAGGTTCGGTTAAAATTCCGGACGAGCAAGAGCGCCGCCGCGTGCAGGAGATCATCCGCGAATTGCGTGGCCGCTCCAACAACTGGGAACGTCCGCGGATCGAGCGCGAATACATCGACCGTCTGCTGAATAATTAATCCGGTAACAGGATAAAATCAGGCCGCGAGGGTCGAGCCGATGCGGCGCGTGATTTCTTCCAGCGTAAAGGGCTTGCTGATCACCTCATGCGCAAGGCAGTCAAGGTTATGCGCGCGCTGGCGCTGGTTGGCGTAACCGGACATCATTAAAATACGCGTCTGCGGGTAATCCTTGCTGACCTTCAGCGCAAGGGCGATGCCGTCAAGCTCCGGCATGACGATATCGGTCAGCAGGAGGTCGTAACTGCGCTTGCCGAGTGCCTCCAGCGCGGCGTTGCCGTCGGGCACGGCGGTGACGGCATAGCCCGCGTAATTCAGGGCGCGTTCCACAAACTGGCGCACGGCAGGTTCGTCATCTGCCACCAAAACCCATTTCGGCTGATCGTCTGTCATGTCGCATACCTCTTAAAAAAATAAATCAATGTTCCGATACCGTCACGTCAACGGTATTGCCGCCTTCCGGCACGTCGGCAAAAAACAATTTTAGCGGCACCGTCTCCCCGGGCGCAAGCACGGTTTGCGCTTCCTTCGGCAGATGTTCCCATTCCTTCAGGAAAGCGCCGTAAGGGCCGCGCAGGGTGATTTTCAGGGCCGGCTGCGCCATCTCGCGATCGCTGATATTCGACAGCTTCATGCTGAGCGCCATCTGCTCGCCGCGCCCCGCCTTTTCCTTGCGCGCCGTCAGCTCGGAAAAGCTCAGGCCCTCCCCCGGCGCCCGCAGAGTGGCGCCGACGGTCTCATAAAGCAGTGCCATTTCCGGCATATGCCGCACAATCGCGTGCCGCGCCAGAAAAACGCCGTTCAGCGTCATGAACAACAGCAAAAAGAACACGCTGGCCCCGAAGGCATGGGGGCCGAGGCCGCCCGGCCTGTCATCCATAACGGGGATCTCGACGTTCTGCGGCATCGGCATCATGGCGCGCGATGTCTCCGGATGTCCCGCCTCGTCCGCGGCGGCGGCCGCGTTTTGCAGCATGCGCTCGAACGAAATTTCAGCGGCAGGTTCTTCCGTCACGCCCGCGATTTTTCTTTGCGCCTCGAACCATGTATTGCCACAAGCGGTGCAACGCACGACGCGCCCGCCATGCGCCAGATGCCGTTCATCCAGGCGATAGGTGGTATGGCATTTGTCGCAGGTCAGCAGCATCATCGCAGGATTTTTCTTTTTCTATAATCCGTTTACAGATTGCACAAATAAAAGTGGCGCATTCATATGAATAAGGATAGCATGCAAAGTGTTAATTTTGCATTTTTTGTTTGCAGGTTCCGGCGGGGATTTTTGGCGGTCTTGACAGGCCGCGCGCTGCCAAGGGAACCTCTTGAGGGAGCCGTCGAGGGAACGCGTCGATGTCATTGGTCAGCTTTTCAAATGTCGGGCTGCGCTACAGCACGGGGCCGGAAATCCTGAGCGACGTCAGCTTTACGCTGGAAAAAGGATCCTTCCATTTCCTGACCGGCGCCAGCGGCGCAGGCAAGACCTCCTTGCTGAAAATGCTGTATGTCGGAAAAAGGCCGACGCGCGGCATCATCAACATGTTCGGACAGGACGTGACCGCGATGAAGCGCGAGGATCTGCCCGCCGTGCGCCGCCAGGTCGGCACCGTATTCCAGGATTTCCGCCTGCTGATGCATCTCTCCGCCTATGACAACGTCGCGCTGCCGATGCGCATTGCGGGCGTGGGTGAAGAACACACCCGCCGCAACGTCACCGAGCTGCTGCGCTGGGTCGGCCTCGGCGACAAGATGGATGCCAAGCCCCCCACCCTGTCGGGCGGCGAGCAGCAGCGCGTCGCCATCGCCCGCGCCGTGATCGCCCGTCCCAAGCTGCTGGTCGCGGATGAGCCGACGGGCAATATCGACCCCGGCATCGGCATCAAGATTCTGTATCTTTTCGAGGAACTCAACAAGCACGGCACCACCGTCGTGATCGCCACGCACGATGCGGGCATCATCCGCCGCTTCGGGCATCCCGAAATGCATCTTGAAAACGGCCATCTCATCATGCCCCACCCCGGCGCAAGGGCGGCGTAACATGGCAAAAAAGATTTTTCAAAAACATCGCTACGACATCGCGCTGGAAAGCGGCGTAGGCGCCAATCTCGTCTCCTGGGCGACGGGGCTGATGGTGTTTTTCATGACGCTGGCGCTGGCCGTCAACATCGGCCTTGTCAGCATGACCGACAACTGGGTCGCCTCCCTTTCCGGCAGCGTCACGGTGGAGCTGCAACCGCCCATGCTTGCCGACGGCAAGGACAAGATCGATGAGGAGGCGCAAAAGGCCTTCGGCGAAACGGCGGCTGAAATCGCCGCGCTGGGCGAGACGCACCCCGCCCTTGCCGGCGGGCGCGTGATGGATCGCGCCGAGGTTTTGAATCTGATCGAGCCGTGGCTCGGCTCCGCCATGCCCGCCGACCTGCCCCTGCCCGCGCTGGTGGATTTGAAACTGCGGCCCGATGCCGATATCGCGCAATTGAAAAACGACATTCTGGCGATTGCGCCCAAGGCCACGGTGGATACGCACGACGATACGCTGAAAGACGTCAGCACGCTCGTCAATACCGCACGGCTTTTCGTGTTGCTGCTGTCAGGCGTCATTATGCTGCTGGCCGTCTTCGCCATTTCGGGCATGGTGCGCGCCAAGCTCGCCATCCATCATCAGGAAGTGGAAACCCTGCACCTGCTGGGCGCGAATGACGAATACATCGCCCGCCAGTTTCGCCACCATACGCTGAAAGGCACGCTGAAAGGCGCCGTCATCGGCGTGCTGGCCATGCTGCTGACGCTTTTCGTCATCGGGCACATGACCCGCACGATCGATGCCAGCATCCTGCCCGCACGCGACATCAGGCCCGTGGAATGGGCCGTGCTGCTTTTCACCCCCATTTTGGCGGGCGCGCTGATCGCGCATATGACCGCGCAGAAAACCGTCATGAACGCGCTGGCGAGACTGGACTGATGCCCCCACGATACAAGATGAAAAAACCGGCGCAGGTTGCGCTTGCCGCTCTTTTCATGACCGCCCTGTGGCTGGGCGGGCTTTACGGTTTTACGCGCGACATCTTTCGCGATGCCGCAGCCGCGATCTCCGCCAACAACCTGCCTGCGGGCGAAACGCCGGGCGATGCCGCGCGGCTGGATGCCATCGTGGTGCTGACGGGCGGCAGCAACCGCCTGCAAACCGGCTTCGACCTGCTGGAACAGGAACGCGGCGAAAAGCTTTTCATCTCCGGCGTCTATCAGGGCGTGGAGGTGCGCGAGCTGATGGATCAATGGAAAAAAGGCGCGCATGCGGAACTGGATTGCTGCGTGGTGCTGGGTTTCGATGCCGACGACACGCGCGGCAATGCGAAGGAAACCGCGAACTGGATGGAGGCTGAAAACTACCGCTCGCTCTATCTGGTCACGGCGCATTACCACATGAAACGCGCGTTGCTGGAGTTCGGCCGCCTCGGCGCGAACTGGGAAATCCGTCCCTGGCCGGTGATCCCCGACGGCATGGACATGAACAACTGGTGGCGCGATGCGCGCTATCGCAGCTTGGTCATCCGCGAGTATAACAAATACCTCGCCGCCCTTGCCCTGCCTGGACGGCCGTGGAAAAAGGACACGCCAAAAGACAAAACGGAAAGCGAAAAATAACATGAACGCGCTGCGCTCCACCCTTTTCAACCTACTGTATATCTTCGGATCGCTGTTCTGGAGCGTCGCGCTGCTCTGGACGCTGTTCCTGCCGCCGCGCCGCTGCACGGAGATCATCAGCGCCGTCTACGGCGGCTATATCGCACTGATCGAAAAATACGTCATGGGCCTGACGCTGGAAATGCGCGGGTTGGAAAACCTGCCCGCGGACAAGCCTTTCATCATCGCCGCCAAGCACCAGTCCGCCTATGAAACGCTGAAGCTGCCCTTTATGGCGCCCTTGAACTTTCCCGTCATCATCTTGAAAAAAGAGCTGACCTATCTGCCGCTCTGGGGACTTTATCCGAAGCGCATGGGGCTTGTCGCCATCGACCGCAGCGCGGGGCTTGCCGCCATGAAAGCGATCGCCGACGGCTGCAAGAAAGCCATGCAGGACAAGCGCAACGTGGTGATTTTCCCGCAAGGTACGCGCGTCGTCCCCGGCGCGCCGGAAACCTACAAACCCGGTCTTGCAAAAATCTACAAGGATCTGCAAGTGCCGATCGTGCCCATGGCGCTCAATACCGGCATGTACTGGGGCCGCAATGCCTTTTTCAAGAAGCCCGGCAAGATCGTTTTTGAATTCCTGCCGCCGCTGGCGGAAGGCCAGCCGCCGCTGAAAGTAATGGCGGAACTGGAAACCGCGCTGGAAGCGGCCTCCGACAAGCTGGTGCAGGAAGCGGGCGGGCCGAAGCTCGGCACCGTGCCGCCCCGCGCAAAAAAGGAAAAAGAGAAAGCAAAAGCCGCTTAAACGCCCTTTTAAACGAAAGCCTTCACCGCCGCCAGCAGACGCGCATTATCGTCATGCGTGCCGATGGTGATGCGCAGGCATTCGGGCAGGTTATAAGCGCCCATCTGGCGGATGAAAATACCCTGCGCCTTCAGCGCCAGACGGATTTCCTCCGCCCTGTCGCCGAATTCGACGAGCAGGAAGTTCGTCACGCTCGGCCAGACCTTATAGCCCAGCGCGGCAATCCCTTCGGCCAGTTGCTTGCGGCCCGCACTGGTCATGTCGAGCGTTTTGCGGATAAAATCATCATCCCCCAGTGCGGCAATCCCCGCCGCCTGCGCCGGTGCGCTGACGTTGAAAGCGCCGCGCACGCGGTTGATCACGCCCGCGACTTCCGCCGGACAATAACCCCAGCCGAGCCGCAGCGCGGCCAGGCCGTGGATTTTTGAAAAGGTGCGCAGCATCACCGTGTTATTGCCCGCCGCAACAAGGCTGCTGCCGTCTTCGTAATCGGGCGCGTCGACGAATTCGGCATAGGCCGCGTCTACGACCAGCAGGACGTCGGCGGGCAGGCCGTCGCGCAGCCTTTGCATTTCGGCGCGGGTCAGATAGCTGCCCGTCGGGTTATTCGGATTGGCGATCAGCACGACCCGCGTCTTGGGTGTGACGGCGGCCAGCATCGCCTCCACATCCGTGCGCATGTCTTTTTCCGGCGCGGCCACGGGCGTGGCGCCGACGGATTTGGCGCTGATGGGATACATCAAAAACCCGTATTGACTGTACAAAACCTCGTCCCCGATGCCGGCATAGGCGCGCACGATCAGGGAAATCAGCTCATCCGATCCGGCGCCGCAAACGATTTGTTCGGGGTCGAAGCCGTATTTTTGGCCCAGCGCCGCGCGGAGGGCCGAAGCGCCGCCGTCGGGATAACGATGCAGGTCGTCCCCCGCCGCCAGATAGGCCGCCCGCGCTGCGGGACTGCACCCCAGCACGTTTTCATTGGAGGCCAGCCGCACCGGACGATCAAAAGCATCCATGCGTCCCTCCCCGCCGACATAGGCCTTGATATCCATAATGCCGGCCTTAGGCATGGGGGAAAGCGTCACGTCTTCGGTTTTGGGTTGGGTCATGGTTTGGAATCTCCTGCTGTTCTGTTCACTCTGGACAGCGGTTTGGGCGCTGTCAAGAAGCGGCGGCGGGCGACCGCTGCCTCGGCGGCGGGCGCGCCGGCAAGGGTCCCGGCATAAAGCTGCTTTGCCGCTTCCACGATATTCACGCCGCCGAAAGCGTTGAAAAACCGCCGACCGATTTTTTCCCATACCGGCGCCATGGCCAGCATCAGGCGGGAGGATGACGGCGGCATGAACAGTCCGCGCTCCACCCTTTCCGGAATAAACATATAATCCTTGAGGATCTGGCGGATCTGCCCGACCGAATAGGGCGCGCCGTGGCCGAAGGGCGTATGGTCAAACCGTGCCCAGACGCCCGTGCGGTTCGGCACGATCAACAGCAGGCTGCCCTGCCCCTTCATCACCCGCCAGGCTTCGCGCAATATGTAATCCATATTCTCGTAACCCTGCAGGCCGTGGACGACCAGCAGGCGATCGACGGAATTGGTTTCGATCGGCAGTTCCGCCTCGTCGCAGAGCGTCACCAATCCCGGCTCGTCCGGCGGCCAATAAACGGCACCCTGCTGTGCAGGCATGATGGCGATCGCGCGCTCCGCTTCCGCCATCAACGGCTTCAGATAGGGCGTCGCATAGCCAAAACCCAGCACGCGCTGCCCCGTCACATCCGGCCAGAAATGACGGATATGCTGGCGCAGCAGCCGCTGGACGATGCGTCCCTGAAGGGTTTCATAGAATTCTTTTAAATCAATTGCCTTCGTGTGCATGTCAAAGCAATTCCTGAAGCGCGGGGATCAGCGGGATATCCGCCGACGGCATCGGGTATCGGTTGAAGTCACGCGGATAAGCCCATGCAATCTTTTGATGTTCATGCGCCGTAATCGCCCCCTTCCACACGCGGCACACGTAGAGCGGCATGAAAAGGTGAAAATCGTCATACCGGTGCGAGGCGAAGGTTAAGGGCGCAAGGCAGCTTTCAGCCGTATCTATCCCGAGCTCTTCTTTTAATTCGCGGATGAGTGCCGCCTCCGGCGTTTCGCCCGGCTCGACCTTGCCGCCCGGAAATTCCCACAGGCCGGCAAGGTTCTTGCCCTCCGGCCGCTGGGCGAGCAGGACGCGGCCGTCGCGGTCCACCAGCGCCGCCGCCACGACATACACGATCCTGTCGGGTCGGGGGCGCGGCGGCGCGTCTATTGCATCAAAACAACTCATGCTTTCAGGTGTTTGGTTTCGGTTGCTCGGCTTTTGCCGCAACCGGCGTCGAATGCTCCGCATTGCTCATGTAGTCTTTCAAGAGCCGTGGATAGACTTCTGACAACAGACGCGCATCCAGAATGGCGCTATGGCCGTTATCGTCCCGCTCCTTGCGGCTGATGCCGTAACGGTCGAGCACCTTGTCGAGCGTCGCCGATTTTTCCCCGAACATATTTTCCGACCAGCGGCGCACGTTCACCCACTGGCTTTCCGGCACGGGCGGCTGGCCCGCGCGTTCGAACTCCATATTCAAAAAGGCGATATCCAGCGTGTAGTCGTCCTTGGTGCGGCAGGTGATGACCACGGTGGAATCCCCGATAAAGCGGCGCAGCTCGGCCGCGATTTCCTTAAAGGCAGGCTTGTCGGCCACTTTCGCATCGTCGATGCCGTGCACCTTGACGACATCTTCGGGAATGTCGCGCTCGGGATTGACCAGCGAATAGAACTCCCGCCCCGTCGCGCGGTGCCCTGCCACCTCGACCGCCGCAACCTCTACAATACGATGGCCTTCGGCGGTAAAAAGACCGGTGGTTTCCACATCCAGCACGATCTCACGCGGACCGCCGGCTTTATTAAATCGCTTCAACATTGCTTTTCTGCCTTCATGTCTAAAAAATACCGCTACGAGGCGGAGTATATACGAAAAAAGGGAAAGAGCGAAGCCACGCCCTTTCCCCTTGAAATAAATCGATTATTTATCTTCCTTCGGCATCTCGATCGGCTTGCCGCTTTCGTCGTAAAGGACGATCTCGGCTTTCTTATGCAGGGTATCAAGATGCTTTTGCAGCGCTTCCTGCCCCAGCGCATTGCGGATGCGGCCTTCCAGCTCGCCTTCCAGCGGCGGCACCTTGCGCTCGCGTTTGTCCTCGACCTTGATCACGTGATAGCCGAACTGGGTTTTGATCGGCGATTTGGTATAGGTGCCGGGCTTCAGGGCAAAGGCGGCCTTGCTAAACTCAGGCACCATGTCGCCTTCGGTAAAGTAGCCGAGATCGCCGCCGTTCGGCGCCGTCGGGCCGGAGGAGCGCTGCTGCGCCAGCTTGGCAAAATCCTTGCCGGCGTCCAGATCCTTGATCACCTGCTCGGCTTCCGTTTCCGTCGGCACGAGGATGTGGCGGGCGTGGATTTCCGTTTTGCCGCCATAGGCTTTTTTGAACTTGGTGTATTCCGCCTTCACGGCCTTGTCGGTCAGCTTGCCCTCCAGCATCTTTTCAATATACATCTGCTTGGCCAATTGGGTTTTGATGACGTCAAGGCGCTCTTTGTATGCCTTGCTCTCGGCGATTTTGGATTTTTCGATATCCGCGTCGATCAGGCGCTCGTCGATCATCTGGCTCAGGATCATTTTCACGAGCGCGGGCTTGTCCTCTTCCTTGACGGGCACCGGATAGCTGTTGATGACGTTCATCACTTCCTTTTTCAGAACCTTGTCACCGTTGACGGTCGCCAGAACGGTTTCTTCGGCAGCGAAGGCATAGCCCGGCTGCAGGCTGACGGTCGCGCAGGCCATCAGCGCGGCGACACCCAATGTTTGCATATTCCGAATAAAAGACATTCCATATTCTCCCAGCGATGAAGGCACAAAGTTACGCCATATAAGGCGCTTTTCGAGTTTTTATCAAGGCGTTTATCTCGGCGCCTGCCGCCCGCTTGCGCGACAGGTATAAAGGCACCCCATGTCCGGCTGCAAGGCTGCGGATTGTTGACTTGGCGGCTATTTCCGTTATATGTCATGTGTTCGCGATTATTAAGGATAACACAGATGTTCTCGGCACTTGCACGCACGATGTTCGGCACCCATTCGGAACGTGTTCTAAAGGGATATAAAAAGCGTCTCGACCAGATCAATGCTCTGGAGCCCGCCATGCAGGCGCTAAGCGATGCGGAGCTGACGGCGCAAACGGCAAAATTCAAGGAACGCCTTGACGCCGGCGAAACACTGGACCAGCTGTTGCCTGAAGCCTTTGCCACGGCGCGCGAAGCATCGCGCCGTCATTTGGGCCTGCGCCCCTTCGACGTGCAGCTGATGGGCGGCATCGCCCTGCACGAAGGCTACATTCCCGAAATGCGCACGGGTGAAGGAAAAACCCTTGTCGCCACCCTGCCCGTGTACCTGAACGCCCTGACCGGCAAGGGCGTGCATGTCGTGACCGTCAACGATTACCTGGCCGAACGCGACGCCGGCTGGATGGAGCCGATTTATGCGAGCCTCGGCATGTCCGTCGGCGTGATTATCGCCAACCTCAGCGACGCCGAGCGCCGCGCCGCCTATGCCTGCGACATTACCTACGGCACGAACAACGAATTCGGCTTTGACTACCTGCGCGACAACATGAAATTCCGCCTGGAAGACATGGCGCAGCGCCCTTTCCACTACGCGATCATCGACGAAGTGGATTCCATCCTGATCGACGAGGCGCGCACCCCGCTGATCATCTCCGGCCAGGCGGAGGATTCCGCCGAGCTTTACCGCACCGTCGATAAGGTCATTCCCCATCTGGATCCCGCGGATTACGACGTCGAGGAAAAAAACAAGAACATCTCCCTGACCGATAACGGCAGCATCCATGCCGAAGAAGTCATGAAGCAGATGGGCATCCTGACCGAGGGCGGCCTGTATGACGCCAATAACATCGTCCTTGTCCACCACCTGAACCAGGCGCTGCGGGCGCATAAAATGTACAAGCGCGACGTGGATTACATCGTCAAGGACGATGCCGTCATCATTATTGACGAATTCACGGGCCGCATGATGGAAGGCCGCCGTTTCTCCGAAGGCCTGCACCAGGCGCTGGAGGCGAAGGAAGGCGTGCGCGTGCAGCATGAAAACCACGTGCTGGCGTCGATCACCTTCCAGAACTATTTCCGCATGTATCCGAAACTGGCCGGCATGACCGGTACGGCGATGACGGAAAAGGACGAGTTCGAGGCGATCTACAACCTGCGCGTCGTGGAACTCCCCACCAACCTGCCCGCCGTGCGCATCGACCACCACGACGAGGTGTACCGCACCACGCAGGAAAAATACGAAGCCATCGTCCGCCTGATCGAGGATTGCCGCAGCCGGGAACAGCCCGTGCTGGTCGGAACGACCTCCATCGACAAATCGGAACAGCTGTCGAAATACCTTAAAAAACTGAACATTCCGCACAACGTGCTGAACGCCCGCTATCACGAGCAGGAAGCGCAAATCATCGCGCAGGCCGGCCGGACTGGCGCGGTCACCATCGCCACCAACATGGCGGGCCGCGGGACAGACATCAAGCTCGGCGGCAACCTCGAGGCGCGCCTTGCGGAGGAAATCCCCGCGGATGCCGACGAAGTCACGCGCGCGCGCCTGACCGAAAAAATCAGGAAAGAGATCGAGGCAGCAGGCGATCTGGTCAAACGCGCGGGCGGCCTTTACGTCATCGGCTCCGAGCGTCATGAATCCCGCCGCATCGACAACCAGCTGCGCGGCCGCTCCGGCCGTCAGGGCGACCCGGGCGCGTCCAAATTCTTCATCTCGCTCGAAGACGACCTGATGCGCATTTTCGGCTCCGACAAAATGGACATCTTCCTGCAAAGAATGGGCTTGAAGCCGGGCCAGCCGATTATCCACCCGTGGATCAACGCCGCCATCGAGCGCGCGCAGAAAAAAGTGGAAAGCCAGCATTTCGACTTCCGCAAGAACATCCTGAAATTCGATAACGTCATGAACGACCAGCGCAAGGTCGTCTACGAGCAGCGCCGCGAAATCATGACGGCGGACGACGTTTCGGAAGTGCTGGACGACATGCGCAACGACGTGATCGACGAGATGCTGGCCGCCGCCATTCCCGTCGGCAGTTTTCCCGAGCAATGGGATGCCGCACTGTTGAAAACCGAGTCCCACCGCCTGCTCGGCATCCATCCGCCGATCGAGGACTGGGTCAAGGAAGAAGGCATCGATGCCGAAACCGTGGGCGAGCGCCTGCGCGCCGAGGTCGAAAACCGCCTGAAGGCCAAGGAAGCGCTGATTGAGCCGCAGGATATGCGCCGTCTGGAAAAAGGCATTCTGCTGCAAATCCTCGACCAGACATGGAAAGAGCATTTGATGGAGCTCGATCACCTGCGCCAGGGGATTTTCCTGCGCGCCCTCGGCCAGAAAGATCCGCTCAACGAATACAAATACGAAGCCTTCACCATGTTCCAGCAGATGCTGGCGAACGTGCGGGAAAAAGTGACGAGCGCGCTGTGCCTCATCGAACTGCATGCCAGCGAGCCACCGCCCATGCCGGTGATGAAACAGCCCAAGCACACGATCCTCAGCCGCGGCGCGGACCCTGCCGGAAAAGCGGCGGATACGACGCCGCAGCCTTTTACCGCGCCGGAATTCGACCAGAACGATCCTGCTACATGGGGCAAAACGCCGCGCAATGCGCCCTGCCCCTGCGGTTCGGGTAAAAAATACAAATACTGCCACGGCCAGGCGCAATAAAAATCTGGCAGATTCGCAACCAGAACCCCGCCGACGGCCCTGCCGCGGCGGGATTTTCATTGGCACACCTCTTTCATAACCCTTTATTTAAAGGGATTTTCATCCCCCCTGCCATAAAAGCCGCCGCATTAACCTGCCGTTTACCATTCCTTGCTATCTTGAACTCATCAGGAAATTTCGGACAAACGGCAACGGGTCGTCCGGGGTGTGTGATCTTCTCCAAATTGCTTGAAATTCAGGCCCGCTTCTAAAAAAAGCGGGCCTCTTTTTTTGTACAGCGTACCGGCTTTACAGTTTGAAAGCGCGCGGATCGGCCTTCTGCGTCTTGGCGGCATCATCCGGCAGATAGGGTGCGACTGTCGCAACGGCTTCCGTCAGTTCCGGATGCCGCTTCTGCACGGCCCGGATGGCGACGGTCTGGGTATGGCGCAGGCTTGCATCGATCTCCGCGCCGATCTCCAGCAGATTTTCGCGGATGCCCTTCATTTTATCGACAGCGTTGTCCAGCTTCTTCATATTCGACCAGCTGGTGAAAATGCCGGCAAATTCGCTCAAGGCATCGACGAAAAGATCGAAGTTGTTATCCGACTGCAAATCGTCGGGGATGGATTTATCGAATTTCTCCTGTTCGCGCAGGCTTTCGTTCAGATCCGTCAACGCGGCGGAGGCCGATTTCATGGCATCCACCGCTTCACGGGTTTCAAAATAAGAAGCCAGGCTAAACCCGATGTTGTTGCTCATCATATCGATGCCTTCCCAGTTACTGGCATCTTTGGATTCCTCAATCGCATGATCGACAGCCGCGACCGCCGTGACCAGCTTTTGCCTGGTCTCCTTCATATGGTCGTAATTGGCGCGCAACGTCGCGCCGTCACCGCCCATTTCCACCAGCGCAAATTCGCCGTACTGGCGATAGGCTTCGCCCGCCTCGTTGCGCAGGGCATTATTCTTGTCCGCGATCTGCCCGTCCAGCCGCGCCACCTGACGGCTGACCCCGGCAATTTTTGTGGCTTTGGTAAAGGCGTGTTTCAGCTTGCCCCACAAGCCGTCCGGCCTGCCGGCGTGAAACTCGGCAACCTGCATCCCGAGCGGCGCGCGCTGCGCCGACAAATCGCGCTTTTCCTGTTCCAAAACAGCGGATTGCTGTTCCCAATGTTCTTGTACGCGCAGGATATCGGACATAAAGGGTCTTTCGTGAAAGGCAAAGATTATCACATGATAGCGCAAGCCTATACATTATGTCAATAGTTAGACGGATTCATGCTCGATGAATATAATTAATTTTCTGCCAAAACCTGTTTCACAGCCTTTTGCCAGCCATAATACAGCTTGTCGCGCTGTGCGGCGGGCATGACGGGGGTGAAGGTATGCTCGCAAGCCCAGGCCGCCGCGATATCATCTACAGTCTTGAAAATCCCCACATGCAGGCCGGCAAGGTAGGCGGCGCCGAGTGCCGTTGTCTCGATAATCTCCGGCCGCAAAACCGGCTTTGCCGTGATGTCGGCGATGAACTGGCATACCCAGTTGTTCTTGACCATGCCGCCGTCCACGCGGATCTCGGTGAAAGGCTTGCCGGCGTCTTCCTGCATCGCCTGCATGAGGTCTTCGGTCTGGTAGGCCTGCGCCTCCAGCCCCGCGCGCACGACATGCGCCGCCGTCGCGCCGCGCGTCAGCCCTGTGATGGCCGCGCGCGCATGCGGATTCCAGTAGGGCGCGCCAAGGCCGGTAAAGGCCGGCACCAGATAAACGCCGTTGTTATGCTCGACCGACGTGGCGAGGCCTTCGGTTTCCGCTGCCGATTTCAAAATACCCAGACCGTCGCGCAGCCACTGGATCGCCGCGCCCGCGACGAAAATGGAACCCTCCAGCGCATAGCATATCTTGCCGTCGAGGCGATAGGCGACCGTCGTCAGCAAGCGGTTTTTGGAAGGCTTGAATGTCTCCCCGATATTCATGAGCGCAAAACAGCCCGTGCCGTAGGTGCTTTTGACCATGCCTTCCTGAAAACACGCCTGCCCCACCAGCGCGGCCTGTTGGTCGCCCGCCATGCCCGTCACCGGCACCGGCGCGCCGAGCAGCATGGTGCGGCCGAAATCCGCGCTGTTGTCCTTCACCTCCGGCAGCATGCTGCGCGGGATGTCGAGCAAGGAGAGCAGTTCATCATCCCATTCCTGCGCGACGATGTTATACAGCAGCGTGCGCGAGGCATTCGTGATATCCGTCGCATGCACCTGCCCTTCCGTCAGATGCCAGAGCAGAAAGCTGTCGATCGTGCCGAAGGCGAGCCGCCCCTCTTCGGCTTTCTCCCGCGCGCCTTCGACATGATCCAAAACCCATTTCACCTTGGTGCCGGAAAAATAGGCATCCAGCAGCAGGCCGGTTTTTCGCACGAAAACCTCTTCGTGCCCCGCCGCGCGCAGGGCATCGCAGGTATCGGCGGTGCGGCGGTCCTGCCAGACGATGGCGTTATAGAGCGGTTCGCCCGTTTCGCGGTCCCAGACAATCGTGGTTTCGCGCTGGTTGGTGATGCCGATGGCGGCGACATCCGCGGGCGTGATGCCGACCTGGTTCAGCACGGCGCGGCAAACATATTGCGTATCCTGCCAGATATCCTCGGCGCTTTGTTCCACCCAGCCGTTTTCAGGGTAGAACAGCGTCAGCTCTTTCTGGCTGATGCCGTTGATCTTGCCCTTGTCGTCGAACAAAATCGCGCGCGTGCTGGTGGTGCCTTGGTCGATGGCCATGATATAGCGTGTCATGCCTTACTTCTCCTTCGGGCGGGTGTAGATTTTCTTCAACAGCCTGGCGATATTCTTTTGCGTCTCGTCACTGACATGCAGTCCCAGTTTGGAGCGGCGCCAGAGCACGTCGTCCAGCGTCATCGCCCATTCGATGGTCGCAAGATAGCGAATTTCCGCTTCATAGACCTGATCGCCCAAATCCTGCCCCATATCCGACAACCGCTTGCAACCGCGCAGCAAGGTGCGCACGCGCGAGCCGTAGGCGCGGGCCAGCCGGTAGGCCAAAGCTTCGGGCAGCCAGTTGAATTCGCGCTTCAGGGTTTTGAGGAAGGTTTCGAAGTTCAGCCCCGACGCCTCCCCGCCCGGCAGGGCGGCTTCCGCCGTCCAGTTGCCGCCGCCGCGCCCCAGCATCTCGACGACCTTTTCGCCGACATGTTCGGACAGCCTGCGGAAGGTGGTGATCTTGCCGCCGTAGACAGACAAAATCGGCGCGCCCTTGTGGTGCTCTAGATCAAGGATATAATCGCGCGTCACGGCCTTGGCGTCGCTTTCGCCGTCATCGACCAGCGGGCGCACGCCGCTATAGGTCCATTCGATATCCGCGGGCTTGACCTGATGACGGAAATAACCGTTCACCGCGCGGCACAGATATTCGACTTCCGCCATATCGATCCGCACTTCGTCGATATCGCCGTGGTATTCGATATCGGTCGTGCCGATCAGCGAATATTTTTTTTCGTACGGGATCACGAAAACGACGCGCCCGTCATCGTTTTGCAAAATATAGGCATGGTCGCCGTGGTGCAGGCGCGGCACGATGATATGGCTGCCCTTGACCCAGCGCACTTTGTATTTGCCGATCCCTTCCGCGCCGCCGGCCAGCGCAAGCGTTTTCCCCACCCAGGGGCCCGCCGCGTTCACCACCATGCCGGCGTGGATTTTATAGGCTTCATCGGTGATATTGTCATGCAACGTCACCGTCCAGCCGTCATGCTTGCTGTGCTTGGCCAGATGCACGGCTTCGGTGCGCGGCAGGATCGTCGCGCCCCTTTCCGCCGCATCCAGCGCGGCGAGGATGACCAGGCGCGTATCCTCCACCCAGCAATCGGCATAGCTGAAGCCGCGCTTGAACGACCCCTTGAGCGGCTGGCCGTGGCGCGTGCCGGGCAGCGACTTGCCTTCGGATTTCGGCAGGCTGCGGCGCCCGCCCAGATGGTCGTAAAGAAACAGCCCCATGCGGATCAGCCACCACGGACGCAGCTTGTTATGATGCGGCAGAATAAACGTCAGCGGCCAGATGATATGCGGCGCGGAACGCAGCAGCACTTCGCGCTCCTTCAGCGCCTCGCGCACCAGGCGGAATTCGTAATATTCAAGATAGCGCAGGCCGCCGTGGATCAGCTTGGTACTGGCGGAAGACGTGGCGGAGGCGAGATCGTTTTTTTCGCACAGCACGACGGAAAGGCCCCTGCCCGCAAGGTCGCGCGCAATGCCGGCGCCGTTGACGCCGCCACCGATCACCAATACGTCCGTTTCCCTGATCTTTGTCACGCTGTTCCGATATACCCGAAGATAACTAACTATCTGATATAAAAACGGAATAGCTGCCGATTGGCAATAGTTTTATGGGTGCGGGGCCGCCAGATTAGTCAGAATCCGAATTTTCTTCCGCCGCGCGACGCGCATCGCGGCGTTGCAGCGCGCGCTCCAGCACCTGGCGCACGGTGTCTTCCTGCAAAGGCTTGCTGATAAAATTTGCGGTATCGGGCACGTCCGGCGCGCGGCCTTCGGCGCGGAAAGGATAGCCGCTCATATACACCACATTCGTATCGGGCCGACGCCGGGCGAAAACTTCGGCAAGCACCACGCCGTCTATTTCCGGCATCGCCACATCGGTCAACAGGAAGTCGATATCGCCCTTGAAACTTTGTTGCAGCGCCAGCGCATGGTTGCCGTTGGCGGCGGTCATGACCTTCATCTCGAAGCCTTCGAGCATGATGCCGAGCACGTCGCGCAATTCCGGCTCGTCCTCCGCCACCAAAATCGTGCGGCCGCGCAGGCTCGGCAATATCTCCGCGCCGTCTTGCATATCCGCAGGCAGCGGCGGCGCGGCCGCGGCGGGCAGATAGACGTGCATGGCGGTGCCGCCGCCGGGATGCGTGCGCACGTCGATGACGCCGCCCAGTTGTTCGACAATGCCGTAAACAACCGAGAGCCCGAGCCCTGAGCCCTGCCCGCACGGCTTGGTCGTAAAGAACGGGTAGAAAATCCGCGATACGATATGCGGCGGCATGCCTATGCCGTTATCCACGACGGACAGGCGGATGAATCCTTCTCCCGCATCCTTCGCCTGCATGGCCGGCGGCAACGACCCCGCCCCGCAGGACATGCAACTGATGCCGACCGTGCCGCCCATCGGCAACGCGTCGCGCGCATTGATGGCAAGGTTCAGAATGATTTGCGTGATATGGTCCTCCCCTGCCTCCACCCATAAAGGCGATGGCGGCATCGTCACATTCAATCCTATTTTTTCGCCGAACAGCGGATGCAAAAGCACGCAGGCGTCATGCATCGCCGCGCAAAGATCCATGCTGTCGATAATGCCTGTTTTCTGCCGGCTAAAGGCGAGCAACTGGCGCGTGAGCCCCGCGCCGCGCGCGATGGACAGGTGAATGCGCTCCAGCTCTTCCGGCGTTAGCGTCCCCTCGCGCAAATGCTTCAGCGCAATCTCGGTATAGCCCTCGATGATGGACAGAATATTGTTGAAATCATGCGCGATGCCGCCGGCCAGCTGGCCGAGCGCTTCCAGCTTTTGCGCATGCGGGGGTATGACGTCCGGCTTTTTTTCGGGCATGGGAGCGCCTTCACAATCTATGGTTGCTATAACTTCATTATCAACCCTAAATTGTTTACAAAGCATGAAGGGCCGGAAATAATTCCCGGCCCTTCAAAACGCCTGTTTTTATTTTTATAGGCTTTTATTTACGGCTTTCAGGCCGCCTTGCAGGCGGGCCTGGCCTTGAAACGCATCTCGGCGATACGATCCGCGGCGGTCGCCATGGAGATATTCTCCTGCTCCGTCCGCTTGGCGATCATTTCGACCGTGTCGGCGATTTTCGCCACATGGTTCAGCACCTGCGCGCGGTCGTACGCCTTGCCCGTGGTGCGGGCGAGGTATTCGTAGTATACGCTGATGACGCCGCCCGCGTTGATCACGTAGTCCGGCGCATAAAGGATTTTCATCTCGCGCAGCTTGTCACCGTGGCGTTTTTCAGCCAGCTGGTTGTTGGCGGCACCCGCAATCACTTGCGCCTTCAAACGCGGCAGGGTCTCATCGTTCAGGATGGCGCCGAGCGCGCAAGGCGCGAAGATATCGGCCGCGACGTCATATATCTCGTTCAGCCCGACGATGTCCGCGCCGAATTCGGCTTTCGCCATCTCCAGTTTTTCGACCTGGATGTCCGTCACTGTCAGGACGGCGCCGTCCTTGTGCAGCAGCTTGCACAGGTTGTAGCCGACGTTACCGAGACCCTGCACGGCCACTTTTACGCCGCGCAGATCCCCCTTGCCCAGACGCAGGCGCGCCGCGGCCTTGAGCCCCGTGTAAACGCCCAGCGCCGTCGTGGGCGACGGATCGCCCATGCCTTCGATCCCTTCTTCGGAGGGGATGCCGACAACGAATTCCGTCTCCAGGTGGATGTTCTGCATGTCTTCGACCGTCGTGCCCACGTCTTCGGCAATGATGTATTTGCCGGCGAAGGTATTGACGGCGCGGCCCATGGCGCGCATCAGTTCGGGCGTCTTGATCTTGCGGCTGTCGCCGATGATGACGGATTTACCGCCGCCGAGCGGCAGGCCGCTGATGGCGGCTTTATAGGTCATCCCGCGGGAGAGGCGCAGCACATCGTTCAACGCCTGTTCGTCGTTATCATAGGCCCACATGCGGCAACCGCCGAGCGCGGGGCCCAAATGCGTATTGTGCACGGAGACAATCGCGCGCAAGCCCGTCTGGGGACACTGGAAAAAAGACACCTGCTCGTGCTGATCGAATTCCTTGTGGCTGAATACGGACATAACGGTTCTCCTTCTTACGCAAGAGGTTCTTATTTTTATATGTTGTGATCCGATGTGACACATCCAAGGGGGGTTTGCAATAAACTTGCGCTGCAACATGATTTTGCTGCACTGCGTTTTTTCGCAAATTAAACGAATGTTTCGCACAGACAAAAAAATCGGATCAAAAATATCCGAAAATGCGCCGACATTGCGACGCACAAAAACATGTTTTCTTTACACCCGAAACGGGCATAAGCCGCCGAGTCTAAAGGAGAAATATACATGATCATCAGCGCTGCCCTGCTCAGGGAACGACGATCTGCTCCGGCGTCAGGTTTTGCGGCTTGAAATCGCGCGGACCGCCGGCGGCAACGGGGCGCGGCGGAAAACGCCCCATGCTGATCAGGCGGTCATACATCACAATCGCCCCCGCAACGCCCACGTTGACGCAGAACTTCATGGGAATTTTGATGGCATGGTCGCAGCGCGCCAGCATTTCATCCGACACGTTGCCCATCTCGCGGCCCAGCACGTAAACGGCGCGCGTGGGGTGACGAAAGCTCGGCAATTCCACCGCATCGGGCAAAAGCTCGACAGCCACCAGCGACGTATTTTCCGGCAGCACCATGTCGCCGACCGATTTGAAGTTATAAAACGGCAAATGCCCGAAAGCGCCCGAGGTATCGGAGCCGCGCATGCCGTAGACATCCACCTCCGGATCGATCGTATAAAAGAAATTCGCCCCGAAGGAATGGGCGGAGCGCAGCAAATTGCCGACGTTCATCGGCTTGGAGATTCCCTCCACGCCGATGCCGAAAAAACCTCTTGTCATCATGCTTTCAGTTCCGCGATGTCCTTGTAAATGTCGAGCGCCTCGGGATTGGCCAAAGCCTCGACGTTTTTGATGGCGCGTCCGTGAATGACGTCGCGGACGGCGAGTTCGGTGATCTTGCCGCTTTTGGTGCGCGGAATATCCGCAACGGCAATCACTTTAGCGGGCACGTGGCGGGGCGAGGCCTGCTCGCGCACCGCTTTTTTGATTTGCGCCACCAGCGCCTCGTCCAGTCGCGTGCCGTCTTGCAGCACGACGAAAAGCACGACGCGCACGTCGCCTTCCCAATCCTGCCCTACGACGATGCTTTCGCGGATGCCGGGGATTTGCTCCACCACGCGGTAAATTTCCGCCGTGCCGATGCGCACGCCGCCGGGGTTGAGCGTCGCATCCGACCGCCCGTGGATGATCAGCCCTTTATGCGCCGTCCATTCGCACCAGTCGCCGTGGCACCAGACGCCCGGGAACCGCGTGAAATAGGCGCCTTCGTATTTCTCGCCCGCGGGATCGTTCCAGAAGGCGACGGGCATGCAGGGGAACGGCGTCTTGCACACAAGCTCCCCTTTGCCGGTTGTCATGCTGCGGGCTTCGTCGTCGAAAACGTCGACATCCATGCCAAGGCCCGGGCCCTGGATTTCGCCGCGATACACGGGTGACAAGGGGTTGCCTAAAACGAAGCAGGAGACAATATCCGTCCCGCCGGAGATGGAGGCGAGCTGCGCCTGCGGGAAGATCGCATCGTAAACGTAATCAAACCCCTCGTGCGACAGGGGCGATCCGGTGGAGGTCATCAGGCGCACGGTTTTCAGCCCCGGGCGGTCCGCCACCTTTACGCCGTTTACGCGCAGCGCGTCGATGTATTTGGCGGAAGTGCCGAAGAGCGTACAGCCGTATTTTTCCGCATAATCGAAGAGCACATGACCGTCCGGATAAAAAGGCGATCCGTCGAACAGCAGCAGGGAAGCCTCCGAAGCCAGCGCCGTCACCAGCCAGTTCCACATCATCCAGCCGCAGGTGGTGAAGTAGAATACCTTATCGTCACGGCGGATATCGGCCTGCAGCCGGTGTTCCTTCAGGTGTTGCAACAACGTGCCGCCCGCGCCGTGGACAATGCATTTCGGCACGCCCGTGGTGCCGGAAGAAAACATGATATAAAGCGGGTGGTTGAAATCGAACCGCGGAAAATCAATATCCCCCGCCGGATAAGGCGCGATGAAATCGTCAAACGCCGCGACATCCAGCGCCGACAGGTCGGATTGCAGATATTGCACGACAACGGTTTTCTTCACGCTCGGCAGTTTCGCGGCGACATCGCGCACCTTGTCGCGGCAGTCGATCTGCTTGCCGTTGTAATAATAGCCGTCGACGGCGAAGAGCACCTTCGGCTCCGTCTGCCCGAAACGGTCGAGCACGCCCTGCACGCCGAAATCGGGCGAGGCGGAAGACCAAATCGCGCCGATGCTGACCGCCGCCAGCATCGCAATAATCGTTTCAGGCATATTGGGCAGATAGCCGCCGACGCGGTCGCCCTTCGCCACCCCCTCCGCCAGCAGCGCCTGACGCAGGCGGCTGACCTTGTCATACAGGTCGGCATAAGTCATTTGGCGTTCGACCTTGTCCTCGCCCTTGAACACGATCGCGACCGCATCGTCACGGCGGCGCAGCATGTTTTCGGCGAAGTTCAGCTTCGCTTCAGGGAAAAAGCGGCTGTCCTGAAACGTCGCGCCCGGCTTGAAAACGACATCGCCCTTGTCGCCGATCACGCCGCAGAAATCCCAGACCTTGGACCAGAATTTTTCCTTCTCCGTCACCGACCATCGCCAGATGTCCTGATAGCCGCCCGCAACGCCCGCTTCTTGCATGAAGCGCGTCAGGTTGGCGCCCGCGACTGCTTCGGCGCTCGGCTGCCATTTCAGGGGGTTTTCCGTGGCATCGGCAGCGGACATAGCATTGCTCCGGGGATTGCTTTGGGCGGACATGCGCGCATCGCTCCTTCGATCTGTGGCGTCAAAAAGATGGTTCAGAAATATGTGGGCACATCATACATGCCGCTTTCCCGACAATCCATATGCAATATGCCATTTTACGTCAAATAATTCCCTTAAATCCGGCGCTTTTGCTTGCCTTTGCCGCCCCTGCCGCCCAGAATACGCGCAAGTTCATTCCACGATGCGGAGATTAGCCCATGACCACCAAAACCCTCCTGACAGCCACGGCGCTGGCCGGCATCCTGACCCTCGCCGCGCAGACGACACCCGCAGAGGCCGCCAAACTCGAAAAATGCTACGGCGTTGCCAAGGCGGGCGAAAACGATTGCCATCACCCCGCCCACAGCTGCGCGGGTCTCGGCACCGTTGACGGCGACCCCGCCGAATACGTCATGATGCCGACCGGTCTTTGCGAAAAACTGGTGAACGGCAGCCTGACCGCAGGCGAGCCCGCCATGAAGGCCGAAGCCGCAAAAGCCGAAGACGGCCGCGATCATGACCATGGTCACCAGCACAAAACAGCCGAATAACCGCCATGCGCCGCGCCGCCGCTGAACAGAGGCAGGATCTTCGCACGTCCGGCATCGGCCTGCGCCAGCCGCATATGGCGGATATTCTGGCGCAAAAACCCGATGTGGGTTTTCTGGAAGCGCATAGCGAAAATTACTTCCGCATCGGCGGCGTGCCCTTCGACAACCTGATGCGCTGCCGCGAAGACTATGCCGTCAGCCTCCACGGCGTCGGCCTGTCTCTGGGCTCCGCCGACGGCGTGAAAGAGGCGCATGTGCAAAAGCTCAAAACGCTCGTCGATCTGGTCGACCCCGTGATGGTATCGGAGCATATATCCTGGAGCGGTCACGGCACACAGGCCGTGCCCGATCTTCTGCCCCTGCCGCTGACGGCGGAAGCGCTGGAGATCACTTGCCGCAACATCAGCCATGTGCAGGAAACGCTGGGGCGGCAGATTTTGGTGGAAAACCCATCCTGCTACGTCCGCTTTCCCGCCGACGACGGCATGACGGAACCTGCCTTCATCGCCGAGACCGTCAAACGCACCGGCTGCAAGCTCTTGCTGGATGTCAATAACGTCGCCGTCAGCGCGCATAACCTCGGCTACGATCCGCTGCAATACATCCGCGCCCTGCCGCGCGATATCGTCGGCGAAATGCATCTGGCGGGTTATCAGGTCAATAAGGCGGATGGCGAAGACGTGCTGATCGACGCGCATAACCGCCCCGTTTATGACGGCGTGTGGGATCTTTATGCCGCCGCGCTGGCGCATATCGGCGATACGCCGACGCTGCTGGAATGGGACAGCGACCTGCCGCCGCTCACCGTCCTCGTCGCCGAGGCCGCGAAGGCCGATGCCTATCGCCGGCAATTCGAACAAGACCGCCATCATGTCAAAACTGGATGACCTGCAACGCGATATGCTGCGCAAGCTGATCGCGCAGGAAGACGGCGGTACAGGCGGCGCGGCGCCGGAAAAAAACATGCGCATCTATCGCAACAACACGCGGCTTTTGCTGCGCGATATGCTGAAGGATACCTTTCCCGTCACCGCCCGCCTTGTCGGCGATGCGTTTTTCGATACTGCCGGCCGCGACTACATGCAGGCCTTCCCGCCCGCCGACGGCGACATGACGGACTACGGCGCGGATTTTCCCGCTTTCCTGAAGCGCCTGCCGGGTCTGCAAAACTATCTTTACGTACCGGATATGGCACGGCTGGAGTGGGCGGCGCATGCGGCCTATCTCTCCCCGCTGTATCCGCCGCTCACAACCGCGGCGCTCTCCGCCGCCGCCGCCGATCCGCTGACGCTCAAACTGCATGTGCAGCCGCACGTCTTTTTGCTGCGCGCCGGCTGGCCGATTGCCGATTTGTGGCAAAAGATTACGGAGGCCGAAAACGGCACCCTGCCCGCCCTGGAATTGAAGGCGGAAGAAAGCTTTACCGCCGTTTTCCGCGACGGCGACCGCATCGCGGTTTGGAGCCTGACGGAGGGCGGCTATGCCTTTTTGGAATACCTGCAAAGCAACCCCGACTTCCCCTCCGCCGCTGCCGCCGCGATGAACGCCGAGCCCGGCTTCGCCCTCGACCGCTTCCTCGGCCTGCTGGTGCAGCAAGGATTGTTACAGGCGCCGCCGTAAAAACGGCGCGCCCCCGGAAAGGAGACGCGCCGCTTTGCCGTTTCAAGCCGCCACGTTACGCGGTGGCGCGCTTGATGTCTTTTTCCGCCAGTTCCGCCCGCAGTTTTTGCGCGGCCCTGACCATGGCTTCAATGGCGGGCTTAACCTCCATCCAGCCGCGGGTTTTCAATCCGCAGTCGGGGTTAACCCATAATTGTTCCGGCGGAATGACCTTGAGCGCCTTTCGCAACAGCGCCTCCATCTCCGCCTGCGCCGGTACGCGCGGGCTGTGGATGTCGTAGACGCCCGGCCCTATATCGTTCGGGTATTTGAAATCGACGAAGGAATCCAGCAGCTCCATTTGCGATCTGGATGTTTCGATGGAGATCACGTCCGCATCCATGGCCGCGACGGCTTCGATAATATCGTTGAATTCCGAATAGCACATGTGGGTATGGATTTGCGTTTCATCCATGACGCCCGAAGAGGCGATACGGAAAGCTTCCACCGCCCAGTCCAGATACTGTTTCCAGTCGCTTTTACGCAAAGGCAGTCCTTCGCGCAGGGCCGCCTCGTCGATCTGGATGATGCGGATGCCCGCCTTTTCCAAATCCCGCACCTCGTCACGCAAGGCAAAGGCGATCTGCCGGCAGGTTTCCGACCTTGGCTGGTCGTCCCGCACAAAGCTCCATTGCAAAATGGTGACAGGGCCCGTCAGCATCCCCTTGACAGGCTTTTCGGTGTGCCGTTGCGCGAAACAAGCCCATTGCACGGTCATGGGCGCAGGGCGGGAAACATCACCGAAAATCACCGGCGGTTTCACGCAACGCGAGCCGTAGCTCTGCACCCATCCGTTTTGCGTGAAGCAGAACCCTTTAAGTTGCTCCCCAAAGTATTCCACCATGTCATTGCGCTCAAACTCGCCATGCACAGGCACGTCAAGGCCGATCTCGTCCTGCCATCGCATGGCAACGGCAGTACGGTCCTCCAGGTACGCCCGATAGGCTTCTTGCGTGATCTCTCCTTTTCTGACTTTCGCGCGGGCCTCGCGAATATCCTGCGTTTGCGGATAGGAACCGATGGTCGTCGTCGGCAGCAACGGCAGACCCAGGTGTTGCTGCTGCTTCACGATCCGCTGATTGAAAGGACTTTGCCGCCGTACGAAAGACGCGTCCTTATTGGCGGCGCGGCCCTTGACAGCGGCATCATGGATGCGCGCCGAGGAACGACGGGCGGCGATGGCGGCTGCGTTCTCCGCAAAAGCGGCTTCATCGCGCGCGCCAACGGCGGCATCCGCCAGAATCCTTACTTCATCCAGCTTTTGCACGGCGAAAGATAGCCAACTCTTCAGTTCCGCATCCAGTTTTTTCTCTTTTTGCAAGTCCACCGGGACATGCAACAGGGAACAACTCGGCGCAATGATCAGATTTTCCGCCCCGCGCAAGGAAACCGCTTTCCGGATCAGCGCTTCCGCCGCCATAAAATCCGCCTTCCAGATATTACGGCCATCGATCACACCCAGAGACAATGCCATTTCTTCCGGCACGGCAGCACAGACCGCTTCCAGCTGGCCGGGATCACGCACCAGATCGATATGCAGCCCCTGCACCGGCAGGCTTGCCGCCGTTTCGAGATTATCCGCCAAAGCGTCGAAATAGGTAGTCAGCATGATGTTGATACCGCTTTTAGCCAAAACATCATAAGCCTGCGCATAAGCCTTATGCGCCGCTTCTTCCAGATCCAGCACAAGGCACGGTTCATCCATCTGCACCCATTGCGCCCCTTCCGCCGCAAGCCGTTGCAACAGTTGCGCATAGAGAGACAAAATCGCCGGCAACAGCACCCAGCGATCTGAGTCGTCCTTCATCTTGGCGAGCAGCAAATAACTGATCGGCCCCAGCAGGACGGGACGCGTCTCGATACCTGCGGCTTTCGCTTCCTTATATTCATCCACCGCCTTGGTCGTCGAAAGGCGGAATACGGTATCCGCAGACAGTTCCGGCACGATATAGTGATAGTTTGTGTCAAACCACTTCGTCATTTCCATGGCTGTCGCTTCGGGCAGGCCCCGCGCCATGGCGAAATAAAGCGCAAGAGAAATATCTCCGCCGTCGTGGTTATAACGGGCCGGCACCGCGCCCAGCATCGCCGTGGTATCCAGCACCTGGTCATAGAACGAAAAATCATTCGACGGGATGAATGAGATCCCCGCCCTTCGTTGCAGTTCCCAGTGATGTTTCCTGAGAGCCTGCGCCCTTTTTTGCAATTCGTCCGCAGATACTTCGCCCTTCCAGTAGCTTTCAAGGGCTTTCTTCAGTTCGCGTTGCCCGCCGATGCGCGGGAAGCCAAGGTTTGCAGTCTTTAGCATAGTGATACACTCCATATAAAAATTAAGACGCGGAAAAACACCTCGCATCCCCGCCTGATGGCCGGATATGCGAGGTGCATGTCACCGTATGTAAGAATTGCGCGGCATCGGAGAGCCGATGCCGTTCAAAAATCGCCCTGCAGGAAAAACCCCGTTCCCCGAGCCATACGTGACACTTAACAGCAGGTCTCCTGACTCATGGGTCGCTGCGCTGAAACTGTCTTCCCGCCTGCACAAGGCAGGCAGTGACGGTGTATCTTGCTTCAGCACTCTCCACTTACAGTTGCGGGCACAGTTCCGGCCTTCAGGCGTAGCCTGTCACCGGATTCCCTATTAATCCCTCCTCGGGAACTGTCCTGATCAGGCTACCAGTCTGACGAACGTTCATCAAAGCGGAAAAACAGATGTCGCCAGATCACGTGCCGAGACACCCATAATGTGGAAAACGACGGATATGATCTCTCCCGCGGGCCGCTTGCACCGCTTTCTCTTTCCAAAAAACGGTATCCGCACACCACATATGCGCAAACGGAGCAAAAATGACCGTTTTATTTGGGCTTTTGCTGCACCAACTCAAAAATATGCCCGGAGAGTTGAAAATGAGAATGATTTGCAAAATTGAAATTTTTGCAAATATTGAAATATAATTGTCTGATATTGCGGCGCAATATAGTGATTATTTTAAAAACTTTCATTTATTTTTAAGTTTCGTGCATTTTTCCCTTGAACCCAGAATCGAATTTTTCTATAAAAGAGTTACACACCCTCTATTACCGCCGTTTGTCCGGAGAGCCCTTAAAAGTTCTCCGGACTTTTTTTATCCCGTCCCCTCCCCTTTAACGGCGAAGAAGCGTAAAGTGGCGCCACCATGCTCTCCCTTCCCGTTTCCATCGGCATTGCCGCGACCGTTTTCCTGACCTCCATCCTCTCCGGCATTCTGGGGATGGCAGGCGGTATGGTTTTGATGGGGGTGCTGGTCTGGCTGCTGCCCGTCCAGCAGGCGATGATTTTGCATGCCATCGCCCAATTCTTCGCCAACGGCAGCCGCGCCTTCATCCACCGCCGCCATATCTATACCAAAACCCTGCTGCCCTATTTTGCAGGCATGCTGACAACCTTTACCGTTTTTGCCTTCATCTCTTTCGTACCGCCCAAGCCGCTGGTTTTCCTGCTGCTGGGGATCGGGCCGTTTTTATCTTTTATGCTGCCCAAAAACCTGAAGCTGGATTTCACCAAACCGTGGCAGGCCTACGGCTGCGGGGCCATGACGTCGGGCTTCCAGCTGACGGGCGGCGTTTCCGGCCCCTTGCTGGATATGTTTTTCCAGACCCGCGCGCTGACGCGCCACCAGACGGTGGCGACCAAGGCCTTTACGCAGGCCGTTTCGCATATCATGAAGTTTTTGTATTTCGGCTTTCTGGTGTCCAGCTTCACCGCCGCCGCGAGCGGTTTGCCGCTCTGGCTTTGCCTCGGCGTCATTCCCATGGCGCTCGGCGGGTCGCATGTTTCCAAATACATTCTGGAGAAGCTGACCGATACGCATTTTTACAAAGCGACGCAAATCGCCTTGTTCGCCATCGGGACGGTGTATCTGGCCCGCGCATTTTTAACGCTGGGCAGTTAGGCTGGAACGACCATCCCCATCTCCGCCCAGTTCCACGACATGACGATAAAGATAATATAGACAAGGTGCGTGAGGTTATGCGCTTCCTGATCTACACCCATCGCCCACCAGTACTGATAGTTTTTATACGTCCAGTCATTTTTAAAAACGATCACGGCCTTGGCGCGGTCAATCGCCCCGTGGACGAAGAAATCGACGATGCCGAGCCACCACAGCTTCGGCGCGAAAACCACGACCAGCATAAAGGTAAAGGCGGCATGTATGCCCGCGTGCACGGCAAGCGCTTTCCAACCATCGCGGGTTTGCGTCGCTTCCTTGGTCAACGCCATCCAGCCCGTTTGCAAAAAGAAATCGCAGATCACCTGCTTGGCGCGGAAGGCCAGATACAAAAGCAGAATATAAACCAAAATCATGCCATCATCCCCTTTTAAAGGCCGGAGCGTTTATTTTAAAAACCGCGGCAGACAATGGCCAGCAAGATCACACCGATGACCGTAACCCAAAGCTTCTCGGGGCCGCCGCGCGGCGAAAACAGGCAAAGGCGGGAAAATGGCGTGCCTGGAGGGATTTGAACCCCCGACCAGATGCTTAGAAGGCAACTGCTCTATCCAGCTGAGCTACAGGCACCAAGGCATGTCTTATCAAGACCTTACCCTATTTTCGGGCATTTGTCCGTATGTTTGTCGACATGTTGTCCGCCCCACTTTATGCCGCAAAATAGCGTTTTATTTCAATAGCAAAATCAGGCAAGCCGCTTGTCTTGACACAGGCGGCGGCGTAAAAATAGATATATTTCATTTATCCATTTAAGGAGCAGTCCATGGCCGGGAAGCCGACAAAAGTCACCGTGCGCGAAACGGGGGACGGGAAATTTACGCAGGAAGTCAGCGTGCGCGACCACATCTTCATCGCCGACGAGCCCGCCGAGATGGGCGGGCTGGATACGGGGCCGGCGCCGTATGATCTGCTGCTCTCCGCGCTGGGCACCTGCACCTCCATGACGATCCGCATGTATGCGAACCAAAAGAGATGGCCGCTGGAGGAGGTGACGGTGGAGCTGACCCATGAAAAAGTCACCGGCCCCGACAACGTGAAGCGCGATGTCATCACGCGCGAGATCGCATTGGAAGGCCCGCTGGACGATGCGCAGCGCCAGCGGCTGCTGGAAATCGCCAACAAATGCCCCATCCACAAAACGCTGGAAAGCAAGCCGGAGATCGTTAGCCATCTGGCCGCCGCAAAGCCCGCCACGCCGCCACCCGCGCCCAAAGCACCGCCGCAAAAACCGCCTGCGCCGTAAGGACACATACCCGCAAAAAACAAAAAACGCCCCGGAATCTCTCGCGGGACGTTTTTGTTTGTCTGCAATACGACGCGCTGCGCTCTTACGCTTCTTCTTCCGCGGGGCGGTATTTGAAGTTGTCGAGATAGCTGCGCGGCACCACTTTACGCGCATGCTCCGGCGCAACGACGAAATCCATGTCCTTGCTTTCGGCAAAGGCAATCGCCGCTTCCTTGCTGGCAAATTGCATGCGCACCTGGTTCAGCGTATCGCCCGCGCTGGTCCAGCCCATGAGGGGCTCGGGGCGGCGCGGGGTTTCCAGTTCGTACTCCAGCACCCATTGCGCGGTACCGGCACGACCGGATTGCATTGTGTTTTTTGCAGGCTTATAAATCCTGGCTTTCATGATTAACCTATTTTTTATTCATCGAAATCTGGATCCGTGGTCGGAGTGGAGGGATTTGAACCCCCGACATCCTGCTCCCAAAACAGGCGCGCTACCGGACTGCGCTACACTCCGTTTTTCTAAAACGCCTTGTTTTTAAAGCGTTTACAGGGTGGGTGTCAACATAAAAACGGGGGGAAACGATGGGAGAATGTGGGATTTTGAGGGATTTCAAGGGAAAATATGGGATGTTCGTCCCGAAATATTCCCGAACCCGTTCCGGTTTTACCCCCTGACGATACCGCCCTCAACGCGGCAGCAAGGGCATTCCAGATCGGCGAGCCTATGGAAGGGTGTAATCATCATGTCTCCGCGCCAGAAACAGCGCGCACAGAGCAGATCGACCTCGTACCCGTCTTCATGGTAGTCCAGAAGGCCAAGCACCTCCTGCGCCCCTCTGGCGGCGTTAAAAGGCCTATTGGGTTTCTGGGAAAAGTCTAGGGCGATGATCTGCGCGCCGTTGCCGGAAGATGACCAGATTTTCGGAAGCTTATCTGGCATCGGTGCAAACCGGCTTCTTGCCCGCCAGCGCACGACTCTGGTCACGCATCACGCAATAGTCGCGCGCGAACTCGGCCAGCATCGGGCATGTTCCGGCGTCAATTTCGTCCGCTGCCTGCGTCAGCTGGTCGCGGCTATACACGACCACGTCCGGCGCGGTCAGGACTTGGGCGGCTTTAGAGGCGTCCTGCGCGCATCCCGTCAGAAAGCTTGCGCAGATCAGGGCGAAGGTTGCGGATTTCATTTTTTTCAATCCCTTTTTCGATTGCGGCGCTTTGGGCGCGGGTTTTGCATTTTCCGGCCTCGATCATCCTTCCGGCCAGATAAGCACCGGAGACAACCAGAGACGCGGCGGCAAAAAACAGAGCGACGATTTTAAGCTTGACGACGAACGGCAGGGTTTTGAACGCGGCCCAAAACATCAAAACCCCTCCTTTTTAAGCCACGCCCGAACGTCGAAAGACGGGCAGGCCTTGTCCGCAAATTCGTTGTGCCCGTGGATGGTCGCTTTCGGGAATTGCCGTTTCAGCTTGCGCAAAAGGCGGGGCAGAACAGCCCATTGCTCCGGCGTGAAATTCGCCTCCGGCTTGCCCGCCGCATCGATGCCACCAACAAGGCAGATGCCAATGCTGGTCGCGTTGTGTCCGGCCACGTGCGCACCGACCTGATCGACCGGACGGCCTTCCTCGACAACGCCGCTGCGCCGGATGACGAAATGATAACCGATGTCACGCCAGCCATTGCCCTTGACGTGCCATTCACGGATTTCTTTGGCGCCGATGTCCATATCCGGTTTAGTGGCGGCGCAGTGCACAAAGAGCTTGTCGATGTTTCTCATTTCTCGAGCCTCCCTTTCATCTCCGCCAGCGTAACTCGTACGCCGTTGATGGCTTCCGTCGCGCCTGACAAAACCTCGCGGTTGGCCTTTGCCTCTGCTTGGTATGCCTCACGGTTGATCCGCGCTTCTTCCTGACGTGCTTCCTGATCTGCGCGGCGTCGGGTTTCGCAATGCCAGATCGCAATACCGAGGCCGAGCAGAAGGAAAGAGCCAAGGACGCCAGCCAAGCCAAGCTGTTGAAGCTCGGTCAGGCCGTTGAGGGTTGCGGCTGATACGGCTTGTTCCATGCTCTCTATTCCTCTGCTGGTTTAGGGTATTTTGCCTTGACGCTCATGCACTTCATGGCGAGTGATTTCAGCTCGGCCGGCACGGTAAATTCGCCCTCGGTCGCAAGCCATTTCATGATGGCGTCGAGCTGGTCGCCGATGTCGGGATATTCTGCGCGGCGCAAGTCTCTATAGGCCATTTTTTCCGCTTCCGCCTGTGCGGCCAATGCCTGATTTTCCGCTTCCACGCGCTCTGCGATTTCGGCATCCGATAGGGGCGACTGATATTTTTCAATCAAGGCCATTTTTTCGGTTTTCGTTTTTGCGGCGACCATTTCCGCAGCCGGTATCATGTAAAACTTTTTCATGCTGAAACCCCCTTGCGGCCATAAACCCTGAATTTTCCGGTGAATGTTCCGGTGCTGCGCGTGATACGGAAAGCATTGTGAGCTTCTTCAGCCTGCCGTACACCGAAAGATTCTCCGCCTTGTCCCGTAAGGGTGTAGCCGTGCCATATGCCTTTAACCATAGAACAAATGGGGAGAGATAGGTTTATTATATCAAACGCCAAGTGATGTTGTGTTGCTGCTCCAGATGCGCCAGAAGCGGAAATCGGGATACCCGTTCCCTGTGTTCCAAGACTACTATCGTATCTATATGTGTTCGCCCCCGTAATAAACGTATCGCCGTTATTGGTTGAAAACTGAAGAACAAGACCGATGACACTTGCCGTTAGAGACAAACCTTCGGACACAACGACAAAATCCGTACAATCTTCGGGAAGATTATTAAATATGACTGCCGTGGCGGCAGTGGCCTCGACAACGCCGACCTCCACCCATACGCTTCCCTCTGTGACATTCACCAACTGGCTTCCGTCAACTGCCGGTAGCCCAGCCATGCCCGCGGCTGCGCCCCAGACGTAAATACCACTCGCGCCGTCTCCTTCATAGGATGGCGTCGTCAGGTCGAGCGCGCCGCCGATCATGATGTATGGATTGCTGCTTGTGCCGGACGGATTGACAATACCTGACAGAGTGATCTTCCACCATCCGTCGCCTTCGTCATCGACGGATACGGATCCGTCGACCGCCGTGCCGTTATTGGCCAGGGTGCCCGTAACGCCGTTTGCAAGGTTGACGATAACGGAAACGCTGTTCGTCTGCGAATCTTCCGCATCTGTAATAGCGACATAAGCATAGCTTCGGCCTGCCGTTTTCGCATAAATCGTATATTCGATTTTGTTGCCGATGCCGAAATCTTCCACGCGCTGCACGACATAATGCATGTCCGTTGCCGTGTCCTCGACCAGCATATCCGCCGTACTGCCGCCGTCAGGGTCGGTGGTTGAGTTTATGGTTACGGTGCAGTTTTTCTTTACCCACTTCGCATCTGAAAAATCGTTTGCCGCCTGCGCCTTATTGACGAACGACAGCAGCGGTACGTCTCCGACTTCCGTGCCAACGTCCTTTGTCGCCGCAGTGCCGAGACCGGATGTCGATACGACAAGTTTTTCATCGTCCCCGGGATTGTCGATGCTGATGGATATTTTATCTCCCGCAATGATCTTGTCCGACAGGAATCCGGGCAGCTGGTCGCTCTCCGATACGGATGCGCGGTTGGTAATTTCGGCGTCGTTGAAGGAATTGACGTTATCGACGGTGCGGATGAGGTTATCTAGCGCATCGTAAATCTCGAATTTATAACTGCCGTCCAGCCAGATTTCCGCCCTGCCCGCGCTATCAAGCACGACAGGATTCTCATGCTCGGTTTCGCCCGAGGCATCGGTATAGGTAGCCTTCGGCGTATCCGTCCCTGCCTCATAGGTTTGGATTTTCCCGCCTGCCAGCGGGTCGCCGTTTTCGTCAAGGAATTGCAAATACGGCGGTGTCATCAGAACAGCCATCGGCTTTTCTCCATTAAAAAACCCCGCCAGAGCGGGGTGTTATTTTTTCTTTGTTTTTTGCGCTTTCATCAGCCGCATCAGGGCTGTGCGCGCTTCGTCAGGCGGCAGTTTCATGAGATACTGCCAATTCTCCTCGGAGAGGTTTTCAAAGACGGATGCGGGGACATCCGGATGCTGCGCGGCAAACCTGCCGACGTCGCTGCCACCCCTTTCGCCCGCCGCTTTCCGCATCCTGCCCGCTTCTTGTGCGCGCACCACGTCCGGCGTCATGCCGAGCTCTGCGGCGCGCTGGCGCGCTGCTTGCGCCGCGGCGACGTCTTCCGGCGACATGCGGCCCACGTTCCCGAACACGTCTGCGGAAAATTCGGGTTCCGGTGCAGGCAGGGCGAGCATGGCCTCTTGCGCCTGCTTGGGCGGCAAACGGAGCAGGTCGCGCCAGTTATCGGGCAGGCGCAAGCGTTGCTCTTGCCTGACCAACCCGCTGCGCTCCGCAACGGCGCGCGCTGCTTTCTCGGCCCGCCCGACCTGCATCTTTGCCGCAAGCCCGCGGGCACTGGCAGAGGCGGCGGCACCAGCTGCCGCCCCGCCAAGCCCCCCGCCGCCAGCGCCGGCAACAATAGGCACCAATCGGCTGCCCGCCGTGCGCAACACATCGGACACAATGCCCGACTCTGCAGCTTTCTTGATGGCGGCGCGCTCCGCCGCTGAATACCCGCGCATCCTGTTCGGATTGTTGTAAAGCGTGCGGAAACCCGTTTTGATGGCGGTGGCGGGCTGGTCATACTGATCGGCACGCTGAATAATGCGCTCGATGTCGTTCAAGCGGTGAGAGGTTGACCAGAGATTGCGCGCCTCTTTCAAGGCGTCAAAACCCGCCCTGCCGCCCACGACCATATCATCGCCGGCATCCTCGATCATGCCGCGGAGCGTTGTCTGAATATCAAGCAGCTTTTTGCCCTGCTTTGTGACGCGGCCCATTTCGGTGAAACCGTCAATCGCCTCACCCAGCAGTTCGTCAAGCTCCTGCGCCGCGCGCAGGGTCATGGGCTGCCCTCTGATCTGGCCGAGGCGCTCCGTCACTTTGCTGAAAGCATTATCGCCGCCGACGATGCGCCCAATATCGGTTTGGGGCTTCATGCGCTCGACGGCATCGACAAACTGATCTGTGAATTTCGGCTTGAGAACGCCGCCAGCCCGTTCCGCGGCTTGGTACATTTCACCAGCGCGCTGCCTGATCTGGTCCGCGTTGGGGATGATTGTGCGGGTATTTAGGCGAGAAAGCGCTCTGCCAGCAACAGGCACGGCCCCAGAGAAAGCAGCACCCAAAAGCATATCTCGGCCCAGCGTGGCGGTTCTTTCGCCATCCACGCCCGTGCCGACGCTATAAAGTCCAGCGGATGGGGCACCGAGAAGAGCAGCTTTGCCCGCACGCGCCGCGGTGTTGCCACGGCTAGCCCAATTAAGAGCAGCGGTCCCCGCTTTCGTTGTTGCGCCTGCGACACTGGTGCCAATACCTCCGACAATTTGAGAACCGACCGCTGCGACCGGATGCTGCTCAAATTGCCTTTCCTGACGCTCTTTTGTCAACCCTCTTGCCTGCTGATAGGCGTCTTTGAAGGTCAGGTCTTTATCGAGGGCGGAGGCTCCCGCAGCGCCCAGAATATCGGAAATTTCGTCAGAAAATCCGAAGGTTGCGCCCTGCATGAGGTTGTCAAAAACCGTCCTGCCAAGGCCTTCCTGCGGCTGTGCAGGCGCGGGCGGAGCATCAGGCCTTTGCCCAGCAGCAGTTTGGAGGGCAAAGGCCATGACCTCATCAGGTGTGGCGCCGTCAGGCCCCTCGAAACGGTGGACACGGCCATCCGGCCCCTGAACCTTGTAAACGGTCATTATTCCGCCCCCAGATAACGCCAGCCGCCGCCGGATTGCTGCGGAGCCTGTTGGCCGCCGCCAGATGCTGCGCCGATGCCCGACACGAAAGCGTCAATTGCCTCCTGCTCAAAGGGTTCAGGCTGCCCGATCTGTCTCGCTTTCGTATTGACCTCTTCCATCTTTGTGCGGATGAAAGAGCGCAATCTGGCGTCCTTTTCCCGCGGCGAGGCGTTTGCATCGCCAAGCGTGGCGCGCAGGGTTTTCCCTTCGTTTTCCGTGAACTGCGCGCCGAAGGTCTGGCGAAGTAAGGGCAGGATTTCGTTATCGACCATCGTGATGTAATCAGCGCGGGCAACAGCGGAATCAGGAACATCCATCCCCATTTCACGCATAAACGTGTCACGAGCGCGGCCAGCCATCGTATAGGTCGCCGCATTGCCGAGATTGCTAAGCCGTCCGACCATATTTTGCAGCTGCGGAATGCGCGCCATGCCTTCTCCGAATGAGGCTTCCGTCTCTCCGTAGGTCTTGCCAAGCTCTGTTTGCCGCGCCTTTTCACGCGCGATTTGGGGTTCAAATTCAAGCTGCTGTTTCAGCCTTGCCCGCTCCTCCATGCCTTTTTGCGTCGATGAAATTTTCCCTATCGCCTCCGCATATCCATCACGCGCTTGCGGGCGTCTGGTTTGAAATTGATTCAAATCAGGCGGCGCGCTCTGATACTGCTGCGGCGTTCCCATTTCTTCCAGCGCGGCATCCAGATTGCCGAATTGGCCAAGCTGCGTAGCATTGGAAGGCTGGCCGCTGAGAACCTGCATAGCCTCTTGCGGCGGCATTTCCATGATCTCCGAAAACGTCGGCGGTGCGCCGTAGAAATCAATCCCCCGGTCATGCGTTTTTGCAAGGCGTTCCAGCCTGTTCGCGGTCTCGTAATCCCCGTTGCTGAGAGCTTGCGCTATGGCGTTATTAATTTTCAAAACGGCTGGATCATCCCCCCCGCCAAGCGCCGACTGCTCCCGCGCCGTCACCTGACGTTCCATCATGCGGCGGTTGAAAGCTTCTTGCTCTCGATCGTAAAGCTCGTCGAGATATGTTCTCATCTGGCCTTTTTTGTAAACGCTCAAATCAACCATGGCGCTGATTCCTTAATACAGACGGTTGGGGTTATTCGGGTCGTTCGGGTCGTTCGGGTCGTATGCCCCCGTCTGCGCCCCGCGGATGGCGGAATATGGCGCTCCAAGGACATTCGCCATTGCCTGGTTCAGCACGTTGGTTCTGCCCATGATGCTGTTTGCCGCAATATCGCCCTGCTGGCCGTAAAGATCAGCCATGCCCGTTGCGGCATTTTGCCCCGCCGTAGAAAGGCCGGAGAGCTGGTTATACTGGTTCTGGTTCTGCTGCAACCAGCGCATGTAGGCATCGTTATATGTCTGGTCGGCCATGCCTTGCCCGTATTCCTGTGCGGCTTTCAACGCCGCGCCGGAGAAGAGCTGCCCTCTTGCGCCGAGAGAGCGGTTCAGCGCGTTTTCGCCCTGCTCGAGGCGGAATTGATAGCCGGGGTCAGCCGTGAAATCATCCATCGAGAATTGCCTTGCGAATTGCCCGAAGGACGGATCGGAGGCGTCCCCGCCAAGGCCCAGAAGAAGGCGTAGGCGCTCGTTTGCCGCATTGCCGCTTTCGGCATAGGGCGTCAGGCTGGAAAGCGCCTGACGGTTTGCCGCCATTTGCGCCTTTTGCATTTCCTTGTAGGCCTGCGTTCCCTGAATGCCGCTGAATACGCTGTTCAGCGCACCGCCCAGCGCATTGCGGCCGGCGGTTGCGGCACCTGCGGTTGCGGTTGGATCGGGAAGGAAAGATGTCGCCGCATTTGATGAAGTTCCGGGCAAAAGAGAGCCCGCGCCGATCTTTGCAATACCGCTACGCAATGCGCCGCCGATTATGTCCGCCCCCCTGACAACCGATCCCAAGAGACCGCCGCCGCCTTCTGCGATATTATAGGCGGCATTTCCGAATCCGGCGCTGTTCAATGCGCCGGTAAAGCCGCCCGGGGAGAGAAGGCCTGCCGTTGCGCCGGACAACAGGCCTTGCTTCAAAGCGCCTTTAAGGCCGCCTCCGCTTATAAGGCTTCCCAAGCCTCCACCCAAGCCAGCTCCAAGGGCTACGTTTACACCCGGGATCATAGCCCCAGCAATAGGTAGTGCAACACTCGCAATTTTCTTAACAGATTTACTCATATCCGCTTACTCCACACCCGATAGGACGGCGCGTATCCGCTCCGGCTCAGGATCTTTTCGATTTTGGGATTTGAAACGACGTAGGTGATTTCATGCGCACCCATGTCTTTCATGACATCCTCTGCGCGTTGCATGAGGGTGATGGATAGCTTGCCGCGTTTGCGGGGTTCGACGAAAACACCGAAGCAGGAAGCCTCCAGAATATGCTTGTGGCGCGGGTTCTCCGTCAGTTGCCAGATCGATATGCCCGCTATGCCGTCATCGTCCGCCGCCACGACAGACCAGAGCTGGCCCGCCGCGCTGGCTTGAAAGGCGAAATTCCAGTCGATATTCGGCGCGCCGTAGGGATTGGCGTCAGCCATGCCGTCGTAGAAGCGGTTGATGTTTTTCGCGATATATGCCGCCGTTTCGTGAAACGGTACGGTCTTGAAAATCACTTGGCTTCCACCAGACCGACGATGGTGACGGGCACGGATACGTTGCTCCATCCAGGCGGATAGATGCGCTTGCTGGCGCCGACAATCATGCCCGCATTGCTCCCTGCCAGTCCCGATACGGCAAGGCATGCGCCGTCCGCCTGAATATCCAGCGGAAAATTGTCGATATACGTCTGCCCTGCAATGCTGCTCGTCTCCACGCCCGGCATGATCGTCAGGCGAAAATAGCTCAAACTTGCGGACAGCTTGTAATACCGCCCCTTGATTTCTGGATCTCCCACGCCGTACAGCTCGCGAAAGCGTGGCATCCAGTCCGTCCCCGTATCGCCGGAAAACATCTGGTTGAAGAACAAAATCCATGCCAGCGTGGCAATGCCGAGGTCGTTCACCATCGGCTCATAAATCGGCGGCGGCTGTACCTTGCTCATGACAAATAAGACCCCATGATTGCGCATTTGACCTTGTGGGCAAACCGGATGCGGAACGTGATCTGCTCCGCAATGCCGAGGCGGCGGAAAACGACTTTCTGCCGGTAATGCCCCACACGGCCAATGCTGGTTTTATAGGCGTTGGACCACGTTCTCGCGCCGTCCTTGCTGACCGACATTTCGACCATCGGGTTTTCCCCGACGCCGTGCTGCAAACCGACGCCCGTTTCAAAATCTATTTCCAGACGGTTCATGCGAAGCCGCTTGTTTTCATCCGAGATATGCGTATAAACGCGCTCACGCAGGATTTCCCTGCCCGCATCGTCGTAATAGTCCTGCGACATTTCGTATATCTTTCCGCTCTTACGGTCGCCGACCAGCGTTTTACCGAAGGTGAATACGCAGCAGGATGAGAGATGTTGCTCATGTTTGCCGTATATGTTCAGGTGAGACCGCTCGTGCCACTCTCCCGTCGTCAGGTCATATACCAGCGTCGTTTTCATCGATCCGCCGGACAGTACGTAAAAAACATGTCCGTCCTGCTGATAGGTGTATCCGTAAATGGAGCCCGGATTCAGCGCGCCTTGAATGATGCGCTCGATGGGAGAAGTCGAAATGCGTTGCGGGGAAAACCCGTTTGCGCGATAAACGATGCCGCGTCCGTTTTCGTCCTGCCCCACCCAAAAGATGGAATTATCCAAAGGGACGGCGGAAAGCGGCGCGAGGATACCGACTTCCATCTTTGCGCCGGCAATGCGCTGAAACGAGAAAGCGGAATCACCTGTATTCGTCCATATCTCGGTGGTTTTCTCGCCGAAAAACCATGCCTGCCCTACGGCATTGCGCGCGCAGAGAAGCTTGTCTGGGCTGCTTTCCGCCGTGGCGAAGTCCAAAGGATCCCATGAAAGGCCGTCGTAAAGTGCCGAAGTGAAGAATTTCCCAGTGTCGTAATCTATGACGAAAAAATAGCCGTCGATAAAAGTGATATACGCGGCACGTACATACGGCGGATCGTCAGGCTGCGAAAAATCATTATCCTTGAACGTGAAGATATAGACTTCACGGCCATCGCATATGCCGATTTGAAAGCCGTTTTCATCAAGAGATACGTTGCCGGAAGAACTGTTCAGCGTACCGCGGGCATCGAAAGTGCCGTCCCTGTAGATTTCAAAAAGGGTATTTTCGGAAACGGCGAATACGCGCCCGTTTGACGCGGCAAATGCTCCTCTTACGGGGCCGGCGCCAAGATCGGCGAATTGCTTGAGCCCCGGTGTTCCATAAAGAGCGGATACCTGCTTCCCCTGCTCATCGAGCACGGGGTAAAGGTTTATGGTGCGCTGCGCATCGAATGGAAGGCTTCTTTCGCGGTATGAGCCGCCGACAAGCCCGATCCTCATGTATTATATCCGCTGTAGATGTTGCCTGCGGATATCCGCTGTTGCGGCAAAGCATCCATCGGGCGCGCCTTGAGAATAGCGCGTTTAATATTGCCCTTCGTCTCCCGTGCCGTCAGGGCATGCGTATCGGAAACGTCAACGCCGTATTCCGGTGCTTGGCGAATACCAAGATTATAAACAAGCGCATCCTCCCATCCGGGGGGGAGATTTACGACGTCGTCCAGCGTAAAAGAAGCGATGGTCTTTTCCGACATGATGCGCAGCGCATAATCACTCGACGGTACGGGCCACAGTTTGATAGTGCCGAATGGATACGCATTATCGTAATTCAGGAACTTCGGCAGGCCTTGCGTCGCCTTGCTCTGGATATAGCGCTCGAATACCTCATCCGTGACGATGCTCAAGTCATGATCCGTCGTTGCCCATCGAATGACGGCAGAAACAATCTCGTTCGGCCTTTGCGTGTCAAAAATCTGCCCTTGCCCGATCAGATATTGCCCGACACCTGATTGGAGCGGAAACGTCTCGATCTGACGCGAAGTTATCAAAAGGCTCTCCGTCGCCCATGACGAAAGCATGGCGTTCAGCTCTGCCAGACCGTCGTTCGCCTCATCTGCGGACGGTTGCTCTGTTTTGGTCAGGACGCCGATCTTTTGCAGGCTGCGTCTGACGATCTGGCGAGCCGTCGTCATTATTCGACGTTCTCCGCTTCTTCGATTAATGCCGCAAGCTTCGTCGCGCCCGTGCGGGGGTGATATTGAATACCGAGCGCATCGGCTTTGACGCGGAGTACCTCAAGCGCTTCGATCGTTTCACCGCCTTCCGTGCCGTCAACCTTCCAGCCGAGCGCCTTGCAGGCATCGACATGCTTTGCGCTGACGTATTTGACCTCTTCTCCGCGGGTAAGCGTTACCTTTTTCAATTCCATGGGGCACCTTCTTCGTTGAAATAAACGGTTGACGTATCCGACGCCGCAATGGCCGCCAGATGGGTATCGGTCGGGTTTTTCTCGAATGTCCGGAAATATCCTGCCGGAACGAACTGATCCGTCGTCGTTGCGACAACTGATGAGCTCCCCGATTTTACGAATACGGGAACGGCTCCCGCGTTATAGACGGTCACGCCATTTCTGTTGCCCGCAGGATATGCCGTGCGGGCGCTGGATGTTGAAACGGAGATGCTGGCCGACTTTGTGTTGACATGCGCGACCATCAGTCACCGATGCGCTGCTTTGCAACGCCGCTTTCGGGACGCGTGACGTGGATGATGTATTCCCCGGATGCCGGCGTGACGCCCGCTTCCGTCGGATTGACGAACTTGAGCGCAAGCGTATCCGCGGCACTGACACGCGCTCCGACCAATGCAACGCCGTTAACGTTCGACGGCGGTGCGACATGGACAATATCGTTCAGGTGAAGCCCTGGCACGTTGAACGTTTGTTCCGGCGCCGCAATGGTTGCGACTTCGGATGGCGTCAGGCTTGCCTTGATGATGTACGAACCGTAGGTGTTGCCGTTAAGAATGCCTACTGACATGGCTTTTTCCTTTCAAAAAAGAGAAAGGGGGCGGTTTTACCCGCCCCCGATGAGGTTTCGGCTTACGATTGCAGACGGCATGCCCATTCGGTACGAACGCCGGAAATCGCGCCCAAAAAGTCGAGACGCGTTACCATGCGGCGTTTCATCTGATCCCAGTCACGGATGATGGCGATGGTGTAGCCTTTATAGGTTTGCTGCACCGTCCATTCCGCTTTCTGCGGCATGATAAGCGGCACGGAGACCATGCGGAACGCATCCTTGTGGAAGGCAAGGTTCTGCAAGCTCGTCTGCCCCGCACCCCCAACAAACACCACATCCGCGCCATCGGCCGGCAATGCGGAGACGTTTTGCAGTCCCCCGGATGCGGATGTGTACATGGCAGGGGATACTGTGATGTCCAGATCGCCATTTCCGTCCGCCGTGCCGCCTGTTACGACCGTGAACTGTTGCAGGAACGGATATGCTTGTTTGGTGATCGGATGAACCGCATACACGCCCTCAAACGTAATGACGGATCCTACCGTTACCGTGCCTGTGCTGGCGGTCAGACCGTCGATATGGATGGTCGTCGCGCCCTCCGCTACGGTATCGTCCACCTCTACGCCCGTTACGTCATTGCCATTGGTGTGCGGCTGCAACATTTCGGACTCAAGCCACAGATAGCCGTCGGCAATACCGACAAGGCCTTTCTTGTACTGCTTCTTGATTTCGTCGGAGGACTGAAACAGGCCTTTACGGGCATTCACGGCGGAACGGCCCGCGGCGCTGTCGTGCAGGAAGTACCTGCTCTCGTCTTTCGGGGCGAGAAATTTGTTCATTTTCTCGCGCGCGGAAAGGATGAGGTCGGTGTCGAACACGGTTGCACCGGGAACACCGACGGAGTTGAACACCATCGTCGTTGCCTTCTCGAGAAGCTGCTGCTCCACGTCATGCGCGACCGTGTTGACGGCGGGCTTGATGACGCGCTCGATATAGTTCTTGAGCTGGATTTCGCTGGCAAATTCCAGAGAGTCCCCCTCAATCGGCACCGTGGACAGGATATCCAGCTTGAGCGGAACTTTCTCTTCCACGGTATCCTGAATGGTATTCGTGATATCGTAGTTACCGCGCTGCGCGACAAATCGGGCAGGTTTTGAAATCATGATGGTATCGCCGGCGGAATAGCCGTTTTTACCCTCATAATCCTTTGCGTCCGCTTTTGCGATGGATTTACCGAAGTGAAGTTCATCGGCAAACATTTTGGCCGCCGTCTTGGCAATAATACCAGGTGCGTCCTTGATGGTATTGAAGTTATTCGGCATGAATCGTTACTCCTTAACTGTTGAGCCATACGTCCACGAGTTCGTCCGGGGACATCTGGTGAAGAGGCTTGGAAGCACCCCCCGAACCTTTCGAGGGCTGCATAGGTCTTGGAGCATTTGTCTTTTTGTTTTGAGCTTGCTGGATGTATTGAAGGCCGCGACTTTGCGCATCCCTGATTTCAGCGGCAGCCATGTACGGAGACATCGCGAGAAGCGATTCAAGCTTCCCTTCCTTGGCAAGCGCATAAAACGCCGCCGGTGCGTTATCGAGGCTCAAGAACATGTGCTCAAGCTGAGGGGGAAACGCTTCAATAATGTCGGCGTTTTCTTCGTAAAGCTCTTTCAGCTCAGGGACCTTCTGAACCATGTCAGCGGCTTGATTGCCGATATGTGCAGATCTTTGATCTTGCCATTCGACATACTGTGCCTGCTCATGTGTCAATTTAGGCTGCTGGCCGCTCTGTTTTGACAATGCTTCCGCGATTTTCTGGTTAGCGAGAAACTCGGTCTGCGCTTTCAGAAAATCGCCAAAGTTATCGAATTGATCTTCCGTCGGAGCCTTCGGGGCTTCCGCAGATGATTTCTGCATTTGCATGAACTGGGTGAGTTCTGCCCGCATTTGCGCGATTTCCTTGCGTGCTTTCGCAAGTTGCTTGTCGCGCCTCGCAATGAGGTTTTGCGCTTTCTTGGGAAACGGCGAATCCTCGTCCTGATTTTTGCCTTCGGAGATGTCTTGCTGACTGTTCCCGCCATCGGGCGTGGAAAGATCGTTTTCCTCTTCCGGGCCATGGCCGCTTTTTGCCTGTTGCGCATCGGCAACGGCGGTATCGTCCGTATCCAAGACGGTTTCGGTATCCATTTATTTCTCCATTGAAAAAACGGCGACCTGATTGTCTGCCGTATCGGTTCTTACCGATCTTTAAACGGCCTGTGCCGTATCCTGCGGCTGCGCGGCGCGCGCCGTTAATTCCCTGCTTCTCTGCGCAAGCTCGATCTCTTTAAGATCGAGTTCACGGCTTTCATTTTCGATTTCTTTTGCCCGCAATGTGGCTTCCGTTTCGATTTTAAAGCGCTCGTTCTGCGCTTTTTCCGCTTCCGAGCGCGCCTTGATCTGAAGCTCTGCGGTTTTATCGTTCAGGCGTTTTTCAAGATCGGACATTTGCTGCTGCATCTGCATGATGAGCTGCTGTCCCTGCTCGATGATGGCCTGCATCTGCTGCTTTTCCGGATCAGGAGCGATTTCTCCTTCGTTTTCGTCCAAGAGCTGCGGCGGTATGGTCTTTTTTACCCTCTCCGCGATCGCTTGCGCGCCCGGGAAGTCCATGTTCTTGAACAGAAGGTCTCCAAACACTTGCGACATTTGCGGCTGGCGCATGATAATGTCCGCCATGAATTGCGCGCCTTCCTGCCTTTGCGTGGTGAAAGGAGCGCCCGTGATGACGCGAACGCTGTATCTGCCTTTTCGAAGATCGAACGATCTTTCCTGATCCTCCATCTTTTCGCCGTTAATGCCGACGGACTTGACTTCATCTTCTTCCCCGACGATACGGATGATCCGCGCCGTGTCGTAAACGACAGGAATGGCCGACACGAGAATCCTGCCGACGTGTGTGATTGACTTAACAAGGTTGTCGCCGTAGTGGTATGTCGCGATATCGCCCTCGGCCTTGCGCTGTGCGATCGCAATGCCGGATGTCTCGTTGCTGCGTTGTCCGATGCTGGCATCGAACATGCCCATCGTCGCCTTGATGTCGTCCACCGCCATGCGGGATGCGTTAACGATACCAACGGGCGTTTGCGGCGGCATAAGACGCTGCGGCGGCGGCGCCGGTTTTCCATCAACATCAACGTTTCTGTACCGCAGGACGGCGCTTTTATCGGGAGACAGCCACTCATCACGGTATTCCTCGACCTGCCCTTCTGCCGCCATGATCGGCGCGCGGGGCTGGTTCATCAGAATTTCGGTCTCGACCGACTTCCAGAAGTTGTACATCCGCTGCGCGTCTTTCGCCTTGCGGATCAGGCTGAACAGTTTGCGCTTGCCGTTCTCCCAAGATTCCTCCCCGTACACGGGGATGATCGGGATATAAATACCTGGGAAGGTCGTTTCATCCAGCACGTCGTTTCCGGAAAGCATGTATCTTTTAACGATACGTTCCGATGTTTCGCGCTCGGAAACATACTGCTTTCCTTCCTCGTAATTCTCCGTCTCCCCCTCTTCCGTCAGGCCTATTCTTCTTTTTTCATCAACGACCTCGAAAAACTCCGCAATCGTGATCTCGCTCTCTTCTGTGACATCTTCTTTTTGCTCAATTTCCCAAAAAGAGCAGGGGTCTTTTTCGGGGTATTTCTTTCTGAATTCGGAAACCTTGATATTTTCGAATACAAAACCGTGCAGGGCGTCCGATCCGTCTATCTCTATTGACCTGTGGTCAAGATAAACGGCTTGCGGGTTGATGGCGCGCTTGATCTGAAGCTCCTGTTCAAATCCGTCGTCAGCGTAATCGTGATCGATGCGGATATAGCCGATGCTGCTCTTTACGGCAAAAGTCGCCGCCGTATCGTAAGCCTCGTCCGCGCCGCTATTGTATTCGATATCCTTTATAAGCCCAGCTATCACATCCGCCGTCTCAATGTCCGCGCCACCGGAATGGGGGATGATCTTGATGGTCGGCGTGTTCTGCTTGATGTCGTTAACCACCTGATGGGTGAACTTTGACAGCTGATCGATCGTCAGGGCAGGCCTGCCGGATTCCACCCGCGCCTTATAATCTCTTTCGTTCCACTGTGCGCCCTGCTCATCGGACAGGAAGTTGAGGTCGTTTCGTGCCGCTTCGTATATTTCTGACCACGCGGATTTCTCCGCCTGGGCAAGGCGTTGCGCTCTGCCGACGATGTTCTCATCTTGATTCGTCATTTATCTTCCCATATATGATGTCTGCGAAGGACCCAGCTGCATGGATACCTTGCTCGCCGTGCCGTCGTTCTTGAGCCATCCGGCGGCATAAGCGACCGCCGCATAGCGGAAGGAATCGGCGCTGTGGCTTGACCAGTCATGCTTCGGCACGAGCCTGAAAATCTTGTTTTTCTCGTCCCATTCGCGGTGATAATGACCGAGACACGTGATAAGGCGCTCCGTTTTTGCCTTGTCGAACCAAGCCTGATCGATCAGCTTTCGCGCAAGGCCGATGTCCGCGTTGACGTTTTGCGTCCGCGCCAGAACCTTTACCTTGAAGCCGTGCTCCATGAATTGTTTTTCATACGATTTTCCGGTAGACAGCCGGCCGTCAGCCGCATCGTGCGGCAAGATGATGTGCGGCATGCTATATCGCTTCTCGCGCAGAAGCTTGGCATAGAAATCGATGCTTTGCCCCGAGCTCTCGTGGTGATCTATGATGCGCGGCTCGCGACCGACGATCTGGACAAAGACGATGGACGTGCTATCACCGTGACCTAGATCAAAAACGGGAAAGACCTCGTAGCGCCCGTCATATGGTACGCCGCTGATCCTTCCCTCATTCTCAGCCCTGTTTATTTCCTTGCCGTAGTAGGCCCCAGGCACCGCCGCGGAGAAGGAGCATTCGTACTCCTGTTCGAACTTGGCCAGCCCCTCATCTTCGCCGTACTGCGCGATCAGCTCCGTCTTGATGCGCTTGAGCTGATCTTCCCCGTATACCCCCGTCGCGCTGGCGGGGAGCTTCTGGCAAAACCATCCGGGTGTATTCTGCGCCATCTTGTAAAACGCTTCGGCGTGGTTTTTTCCGCGCGGCGTCGTGATAAAGAGCGCCCACCCGCCGTTTTCTTCCAAAATAGGCATGAGGTATGCCCACGCCGCAGGATCGGCAAGCGCCCACTCCGACAACACCACGCCGACCGGAGGAGAGCCGACATAGCTGTTGTAGTTGTCGGAGCCGAGCACTTGCCACATCGAGCCGTTGGCGAGCTCGATCTTCATCTCGTTGTCCACGGTGCGTTTGCGTATATCGAGGGGAAAAGATTCCTCAATGCGCCGCCTGCCCGTGTGAGGGTTGATGGCATCCCAGATCGCCTTTCTCGATTGCGATGCTTCCGGCAGCATGTGCCAGTAGTTCCCGACGCGCTCGAAACCGGCAGTTGCCGTCCAGTGAAGGCATATGTCGTCCTTCCCCGCGCGGCGGTGCCAGACGAGATAGGCGCGCTTGCACCCGTCCTCCAGAGCCTTCCACGCGGGTTTTTGATAAACGCGCGGCCGCCACAGGTGCGGCAGGGATATGCTAGTCACCAAGCCCACGGACGATGGTGATGCTCAAGGGCTTTTCGCTGTCGCCTTGAACCTGGTACGGCAATACTCGGCCGACAAGCGCGAGAAAGGCGCGCGGGTTCTCTTCGGCCTGCCGCACGAGGTACCCGACGCCGCCCGCATCGGACAGGGCCTGCACGATCATGTCCTTCACGTCCGCCGTCAGCTTGTTCGGCGTTCCTTTTTGACGGCCGCCGGTTTTCTTGTAGCCCTTCGGCCTACCGCCCTTGTTTCTGTCCTTGTCTTCTTTGGAAACCATAATAATCCCTCCGACCGTCGCCTAAAGGCCCTATCGATCAATCAGGTTTTTGAAATTAAAAAAGCCGCCGGCGCTGTAAAGCTGCTCGGCGGCTGTTGTTTTTTACCCACGAAGGGCATCATATTTAATTTAAACCTTATATGGTCCCCGCGAATTAACCCTTCATAAAAAAGAAATAAAATTTCTCACCTTTAATCTTGATAATGTCCTAAAAATAGGTCATATTATAAACATGACGCGGACATCGCGGTTCTTAAAAACAGGAGAAATGAAATGAAAAAAACGCTAACCCTGACTTTCCACTCCATCAACGGCGAGGGGGGGGTAATCGTTAAAAAATTCGACACAAAGCACGAAAACTCGCTTTCCGGCATCCACTCCGCCATGGTCGAAGTTCTTCCGCGCCTGATCGAAGATGGTTTCGTTCCGTTTTTTTACAGTCTCGAAAACGGTTATCGCCGCATCGAAACGGAGCGGGCATGGGTAGAAGGGAACGCGATGATTCAATTTCAAGGATATCGCGGACCGTTGTGGAGCATCGATGAACTTTAAGGCTTTTTGACATGGAAGATAAAAAGATCCCGCCTGACGTTCTTGCCGCCGTCGGGCGGGCAGCCTTCGGGCACCACTGGCAAGTTCCGCTCGCATCCGCGTTGAGCGTTTCTGATCGGCACCTGCGAAGGTGGGTAAAAGACGGGGCGCCTTCCCACATCAAGCAAGACCTTCTTGTTCTTATGGATAGCTCAAAAAAAGAGCTCGAAAGGGCGCGGGCGCTTCTTAAAAAAGCTTAAATCCATCCGACGACCTCGCAATATGCGTCAAGGCACTTTTTGAGATTCCCCGCAGCCGTTCCACGGCGGCAGCGGTACAGCTTGTCTACCTCGCGCAATGAAAGGCCTTCGGCGATAACGGCGATGGCCATTGCGTGGCTGAGGCGTTTTTCCTGAACGGCGCGGCCCCAGTCGAAGTACCTCACAAGAAGCCTTTCCTCTTTCGAGAGACCCTCTTCCGGGCCGCGGCGCCCGTCAACGCGCATGGGATTGAAAACGCGCATGCCGATGCCTGATGTGATGACGCGCCATGCTGATTCGATATTAAACAACGCTTCTTGCTGGGAGAGCGTCAGGCTGCCGATCAGTCTGGCATGCCAGCGGTCGCGCAAATAGAGCTTTACCGTTCTTTCCCGCCCTAGACGCGCCGTCTCCCACTCCAGGGGAGCATGACGCGCCCGATGCTTCAGCTGCTCTTCGTCATAGCCCATCTCGGTATCGGTCAACTAAACCTCCCAGTTTATCTTGATGCGCCCCCTTTCCGTGATGCGGTAGACCTTGCTGGAGCATCCGCACTGTGCGCATTCCTCAGCTTCTTCGGATCGCAGGAGGCCGCGATTTGTCAACTTTGACAGCGTAACACGCAAGGATTCCGGATTTATAAACACTTCGTCCGGGTTGTCGTTCAAATCGATCTCTATCTTGCGAAACGTCGCGCCGTACCTCTGGCGGGACAGGTAGGCAAGAATCCTTTCCGTCAGGGTCATGGCTTTGTTCCTCCCTCGGACTTCCTGATGGCCCTGAAGGGCGTGACATCGTGCGATTTGACGATCTGTCTGTCTTTGGAGAGGCACAGCGTGATGCCGCCAAGGGCGCTGAAAACATGGCCGTCGTATTTCTGTTTTACCCAGTCATACGCGGCAGTCCCCCGCCGCGTGGCGCCGTTGAAGAACATGCGGTCGGCATGAAGCTTCGCGTCACGGAACCACGCGTAGACCTCGTGAGGCTCCAGCGCGAGCAAGAGCGTAAAATGCCAGTCATCGGCTTGCCAGTCGAATTGTTTTTCAAGGCTACGCAAAACATCGGCTCTTGTCGTTCCGGCCTTTTCCTCACTTGCGGTAAACTGCACGTCTTGCCTCCTCCGCTTCCTTCGCTTCGATAACGCGGCGCACCCAGTTTCGCCAGGTCGCCGGCCAGTCGAGCTTCACGCCCTTCTGCCCCGGCTGCGCCTTCCAGTAATCGCAAAATTTCTGCATTTCTCGGTTGATCTCGGGGGGGGACAGGCCGCTTGTGAGCGCCCATGCGCCCCAAGACTGGCCTGTGTCGTCCTCCCCTTCGCGGTCAAGGAAATCCTGCAAGCGCAAGCCGCGTACGGCCTTGGGCTTGGCAGGAGGCTTGGCAGGATCGGTGGCCGGTGTTGTGTGCGGCGCTTGCCGATCCTGCCCCTTCGCTTCAATCGGATCAGGGGACACGGCGACGCCGGCAGGCGGCGCATCTCTCTCCCCCACACCTCCTCTCTCTAACTCTTCCTCTGTATCTGTATCTTTATCTGTATCTTTATCTGGGCGTTCGGTTGCGTTCGGTTGCGTTCGGTTGCGTTCGCGCCACCGTTTGGCGCGTTCGGCAGAGCTATCCTCCCGTTTTGGCTGCCTTTTTTCCCAGCCCGTCAGGTACTCCCCTTCCAAGACTTTGCCCTGCATCGCGTCAAGGATGGCATCAACATCGGCCGTTTCAATGTCGAGAGCTGCGGCAATGTCGTCAGAAAACAGGTTGTGCGTTCTTCCGCGTTCGGTTGCGTTCGCGGATGCGTTCACCATCACAAAAGTGAAAACGGCCATGACGGTGGCAATGGGCTGTCCGGAGCGTTTTGCTATAACGCGCCATTTCGGATCTGTCGGCATATCGTGCCAGAGGCGTACCCAATTATTTGACATTTAATTTCTCCCTTGCCTCGATCTTTGCTGCTGCCTGCAGGCTCTGCCACGCGGCAAGCAAATGCTCCTCTGCGGCATCAAGGTCAGTTTGCAGGCATAAAGCCCTGTCAGCGTCCCGTAGCGCCTTTATCGTCGCGCATACGTGGCTGTTTTTGTCTGCGGTCATAGCACGCTCCGTGGCCCATGCAGGCGCGTACCGATAGCGGCCAGCACTTGGCGCTCTTTCTCTGTCAGGCGATCATCCTGCAGGTGAACGGCAAACATCGTTTCCTGCCAAAGCTCGCGGCCTATTTCCTTATGGTGCTTTCGTGCGACGGTTTGGCGCAAAGACATTGGCGCCGTTTTAAGCCCGGCAAGCAGCACATCAGTAAAAATTGAAACCTGCATCTTATTCCCCGATCTCGATAATGACCTCACCCCGCGCGACCGGCTCGCCCATGCGATAGGTCGGCACAAAACGGCTGTCGTCCACGCCCCAAGCTTCTGCAATACCGTCCATGCCTGATTTCATGGCTGCAATAAGGTTGTCCCTGTCACGGCGGCGGTTATTTGGTGGCCGAAAGGTGATTGTCATGTTGATTTCTTTGGCCTTAAACGTCGGCCGTATTTGCATTGCGAACAGGCGACACGCCCCCCTGTACTCCTTAACCGCGCGCGCCTTCGCCAGATAATGCGGTCTGGCGTTCGGGCTTAGGATTTTGGGAGGCCAAGGGAGCGTGATTTTTGCCATGTTTATTCGCCGCTTTCGCTGTCGTCGCCACCTTCGGCATCATCGTCGCCATCGGTTCCGGTTTCAGCATCCTCGGCATTTTCGTCATTCGTGCCATCCAGCGCGAGCCCGGGCTGATCGGGCTGGGGCTTGCACTCGCTGCGGCCCTGGTCAAAGGCATCATCGTTTGCAAAAGTCAGCGTAACAACACTGCCAGCGTTCAAGAGCGAAAGCAGGGTTTCCTCGGACGCAAAGGCCTTGAGGTTAATGACAACCTGTTTGCCTTTGACTTTCCAAGAATCAATCTCGGCCTTTGCATGGTTGAAACCCTGTGTTGCCACAAGATCAACGGCATTGCGCACAAGGTTTTCGGCTGCAGACGTGGCCGCATAGATATCGTCAGACTGTTGGCTTTCCGAAAGCTGCGCCCAAGGCTTGCCTTCCTTGTTGTGTTTCAGGCGATCAAGCAGAAAATCACGAATGTCGCCAACCATCGTGCGCGTATCCAGCGCAAGGGCTGCATCTTCGATCTGTTCTGTCGGCTCGCCGGCGGCGGTTGTTTCGTCCTGAACGTCTTGCGGTTCCTCTTTCTTTTTTGCTTTTGCCATGTTGCTCTCCTTTGTTTGGCGTTAAGCCGAGACGGTGCAGGGCTTGATACCTGCTATGCCGGTGGTAGGCGTGTACTGACGCCTCGTTTTATTTGCCCGGACTCCCTTGCACAAACAGGGCAGCTCCGGTTTGCCCGCACCACATGCACATCAGTACATGAACCGAGCAAACTCCCATTCGGCTGATTAATGTGTCCTTCCACATCGACCGTCTCGCCAAAGATCGCCTTGCCGGTGCCGGCAAAGTGATCTTTGGTGAAAAGGTCATGGCCTTTTGATTATTTTAAGATCTCTGCAAGCAAAAACCCCTGTATCGCTGGATGCGTTTTCGATGCAGCGCGCTTGCTCCTGCAAGGAGAAGAACTGCATCTCGGCATCATTTTTTACGCAAGAGCTTACAGATATGAGAAAAACAGTTCCTACTATGGTTAAAGCTATAGATGCGACGTCAAAGTTCATTATTGATCTCCTTCTTTTTGATATCCGCATTCCAAAACCGGCAACGAGCGGTGGTATTCTGTGCAATTTACGTTCGGGCAATAGCAATAATTCTCCCAATGCCGTACATCTATAAAAACAAACATTCTTCCATCGCATTCGCGGCATGGGGGAAGAGATTTTTCAATGGCATCCAATTCTTTTTTCCGCCTCTCCCGCATCTTTTCCAGCTCCTCCCAATTCGTCAAAGAGCAGGATCCTTCCCATTCGGAAGTCCTCAGAGACGCTTTTTGCCAAAGGAAACTGGAAACCGCGGCACCGGCCATGAAGATAGAGACTATCGATATGAGGCTCATGTATTCCCTCCCTTTATCGGTATCCGTTGCTGTTGCAGCGCTCTTATACTTTCAAGGCGGCTCATCGAGCTTTCGCCCTCTCCCGCAAGAGCGCTGTCGAAAGTCGCACCGCAAGGCTGTAGTGAAAAACAAACACAGTGATGGGGCCGCAAGTGAAAGAGCGCCAGCCTCTACCCTTGTCCGTCCTCGGTTTTTCCCAAGCATGAAACTCGATCAGAATGGATTTCATCTGTTCCCCCAAGAATGTTTACGTGTGCCCACGTTTGTCTTTTTTTGATCGCGGTTATGGTTGCTTCCCCTACTCCGCACAATCTGGCCAGCGTCCTGTTTGGCAGGTTGCTTTTCAGGATTTCGATTACCTGAACTTCCGTTAAAGTAGCCGGGCCATTTTCTCCACATGGCCAAGTGCCATGCTTTTTTCTATCGGAAAAGTTTTCTTTCGGTGTCGCCCACCGCAAGTTCTCAACGGCATTATTCAGGCGGTTTCCGTCATTGTGCGCCGCTTGGTGCTTGCCGCTGGGCGCAGGGCCGACAAAAGCTTCCAGAACAAGCCTGTTGACGCGGCAATCCAATCTGCGCTCACCAACGCAAAGCTTGACAGAGCGATACCCCGTACCGCCCGGCGTTGCTTTCAAAAGCCTGCCGCTTTTTTTTCGGCGGACATTGCCTTTGCTGCTTACCTGATATTCAGGAAAGCCTTTGATTTCTAACCAAATCTCACCTGTCATTTTCGTCACCCGACAAGATCTTGATGGCACGATGTATTCTGTCCAGCGTAGGGGGCTGTTGATTTTCCAGCTTCCGATCTGCAAGGCGCATGACCTCTTCAAAAACCTCGTCAAACTCGCGCATAAGCTCGATAAGCTCTGCGGCGCGTGGGGCGTTGTGGCCTTCAAGCCAATTGCGTGCGGCGCGTGGGTTTCTTTGAACTTTTCCCGCAACAATCTTCGGCGCGGATGGCATATAACCAACCGTCCGGCGTAAAGCGGAAGATACGGCCTTTGTGATGGTTTCGTTTGTAATTGAGGCAGCACTCATCTTGCCCCCCTTGCTGAATGATTCAGCGCTTTTCTTGAAAGACATTTCCTTATCTCCATGTGATTTTTGAACACATGGGAGGGCGACTTGAAATGGAACCCAATGACAAAGTTATCGAATTTCCGCTGCATCGGCGCGGGCTGGCAGGCCCCGCCGACCTTCCCGCCAACGTGACGGCAAAGCGGTTGCTGACGATTGCGAACATGCTGGAAAGCACCGCGCAGCAAACCCCATACCCGCTTTGGATAAAAGGACTTGCTGACGAAACGCGCCGCGTGGCGCGGCAGATACGGCGGGAATGATGTCATGCGCCACCGCCATAAAAGGAATTGGCCGTGACGGCGCCGCCGGTAACTTCGGAGATGCGCTTCATGACAGCGGGGCGCGGAATCTGCCTCCCGTTGCGATAACGAAAAACCTGCATTCTCGAGCGTTTTATGCGCTCACCGAATTCTTCGTCCGTCAAATTATGTGCTTTTAAGTATTCATCTAAAGACATCATGTCCGAAAGGTAACTATTTTAGTTACCAATGTCAACTAAAAGTAACTAATTTAGTTTCTATCCACAAAAGGCCTTTGTTGCGAAAATGAAAGCATGAACAAAAAAATGAAATTTCCCAACAACTTGAAATACTGGCGGCTCAAATCAAAAAAAACGCAAGAAGACCTTGCTCGTGTGCTTGCTTCGCTTGGGGACACCAACGCGAATAAGCAGAAAATTTGGAAAATCGAGGCGGGAAATCAGAGAATACGTCTGGACGAGGCATTGGCTTTTGCAAAATTTCTTAACTGCCAAGTTGATGACATCATTAGCGATATATCTAGCGTCGAAGGTCATGAATTAGAGGATTTTTTAAAAGAAAAGGATGAAAAACACCCTGGCGCAGAAGCGGCTAGATTCCTCTCCGCATATTACAAGGCGTTTTCATCCCTCTCCCCAGACGCCCAAGAAAGGGTGCAAGATCATCTTAGACTTGACTTGCAGCACGATGTGGTAAAAAAAATGGGAGAGTCTACGGAAAGCGTACGCAGCGGCTCTGACTCTAAACAGTCAGGCGGTAAAAAACAAAAAGGAACAATTTGATGCTTTTTTTTAAACATCTGTTTACAACTATAGATAGCATTATTCAAAGAAACAAGTGGAAAATTAAACGCTTAACCATTTTAACGGTTTTTATTTTTCTGACGTCCTGCACGGCGAACGGACCGTCTTATGAGGCATCTTTACTTCCCAAGATCGAAAAAGGCGAAGCCGCTATAGTCATTTATAGACCCCTTACAATGGGCGGGGGGTCAAACCCGTCTTTTGCCATCAATGAAGATAAAAAATGCCCCACTCTCGCACCTGACGGATTTACATCAGCCTCTGTAAAATCGGGTAAAATAAACCTTTCATCAAAGGCCTTTCTCGAATCTACCTCTTACAATCTCGAGACCAAAGCGGGAAAAACATACTATTTGAAGGTCACCCCTAATATGGGACGCGTTAGCTCCCAAGCCGGTGCCGGCTTGGTTGGACTCTTTACCTACAATGCCGCCACGCATGGGAAGGAAAATGTAGGTACCTTCAAATTTGATGTGATTGATGAAGAAGCTGCGAAAAAAGAGCTTGTCGGCCTGAAATACGTTGGTGAGTGCAAGAAATGAAAAACCTCCTCTCCCTTCTCGCTATTTTAAGCCTTTCAGCCTGTACGTCCGTGGGGCCAGCATACTGGACCTGCCCTTGAGGGATGGCCATTCAGCCAAGACGGGGCAGCCTATCACCCACAAAACGGCGGTCACCCCTTGCGGGGTGGCCGCTTTTTTCTTTATATCCCTTTGTTTTTTTGATGTAAATTAAATAGTAACTTTTTTAGTTACTTTTAGTTGACATTGGTAACTAAAATAGTTACATTTACCTCATACCCCACCCGATCAGCCATCCGGCTCGCAAGACGGTGGGGAGTTCAAAGAGGTGAAAATATGACAAGACAACAGGCCATCGAGATCGTTATCGACATCCAAAACCGGCCCGAAAACGCCAGCCGCGACATCGTGACTTTCTGCGGGTTTTGCGACACCGCGGAAGAAATCCTCGACCACGCGCGCAGAAACGGGTGGGAGGGTTGAAAATGACGACAGAAAAACACACGCCCGGCCCTTGGCACATCGCAAAAGCGAAGGGAAAATCCGGCAGGACGATCATGTCCGCAGATGGCTTTGCCGTCGCCAAGGCGACCCCATGCCGCGATCTTATGGGTCAGCACCACGCCAAGGCAAACGCGCGCCTGATCGCCGCCGCGCCTGATCTTCTGGCGGCTCTGAAGGCCCTGCGCGACGCCAATGGCTCGAACAATTTCAGCGGCTGGCATGAGAATTTCCATGACGCCATAAAAATGGCTCTTGCCGCAATCGACAAGGCAGAAGGCGGTGCAGCATGACCATCACCTTCAATCACAGCAAAAGCCCCTCCGGTTACGATCTGCTGACCACAAAGACCAACCAGCACGTCAAGATCGACATCTTGTTCGACAATGGGACCGCAACCCACGTCTACATCGACGAAAACGAGTTCAAGGTGATCGACGACACGCTTTACGGCCTGTTCGTCGGCATCGGCGACAAGATGATGAGCCTTGTCGAGGTTGTCCGCGAAGCTGATCGCCAGTATCCTGCCATCGCAAGAGAAGTGGCGCAGGAAGTTCGTGAAGCTGCGCGAGAGGAGCGCAAATTGTCCAGCCCGTGCATGACCGGAAGAATCTGACATGTCGTTATCCCACACCTTCACGCTCGCCGCATGGCGGGAGCCGGAAAACCTCGTCCGCAAAGTTCTTTTGACAGTAAGGGGTTAAAAAAAATGAGATACATCGTCGCAATCAACGGCCAAATCAAGGCGGCCGGGATCAACCGCAGACAGGCAATCATGGTGCTGGAAAATCACAGATGCGACCTTCTGTCGAGTGGCATCGGCGTCACCATCAGGGGGCGGGACTTCGATCTTTTTCTCATCGACGCAAGCGGGGGGACTGGAGAGGTTCGGGCGCAATGACTATTCGCATCACCTCCATCCGCCGCGTAAAAACCGCGCATGCGCTTGATACGCAAGCTTACGCCAGACGGGCGGCCGAAAAGAAGAAACTGGCAACGGAGGCCCTGCGCCGAGAGGTTGAGGACTGTAAAAAGTTTCACGGGAAACGGGGACTAAAAAAATGACGGCAAATCTATATATCGATATGACGATCGAGGACTATCACGCCCACGCCACCAAAAAGGGCGACGACATGGTGCTGTCCAAAAGCATGCTGGACGTGTTTGACGATTGCCCCGCTAAATTCGAGTGGCGTTTTCTGCTTGGAAACGAAAAGCCATCGACACCGCAGATGCGTCTTGGCAATGCCGTTCACGTCCGCGCGTTTGAGCCGGAGCTTTTCGACAAAAAATATTACATCTTGCCGCTGGGCGAAGACGGGAAACAAATCCGGCGCGATCTGCGCACGAAGGCCTACAAAGAGCAGCTCGAAATCGCTGCCGGACGCATCGACTTGCAGCCCTCCGAAATGGAGCAGATCGACGGCATGGCGGCATCGCTGAAAAACAACCAGAAGGCGCGGCTGCTGCTGGAAAAGCCCGGAAAGGCGGAGGCTTCGATATTCTGGACAGATGCCGAAACCGGACTGAAATTCCGCTGCCGCCCCGACTTCATGCCGGACGACGGCATCTTGGTTGATCTCAAATCGACAGGACGCGCCGACGATGACGGCTTCCGTCGCATCGCTTTCGACAAGCACTATGACCTGTCTGTTGCCTTGACCGCGCGCGGCTACAAGGCCTTAACCGGAGAGTGGCCGCTCGAATACGTTTTCCTGCTGGCCGAAACAGAGCCACCTTACGTGATCGAGGGAAAGTTCACATTTCAAGCCTGCAACTACAGCGGCGGTAAAATCTCGAAAAGCTATTGGCAGCTGGGAGAAGAGCGCCTGAGCCGCATTCTCGACCGCTATATGCGCTGCCGCGAGACAGGCCATTATCCAAGCTACAACGATGATTTCCGGCCGATGGTGGCGCCGGAATATGCCGTCCGAAAACTTTACGAAACAGAAGGAGATTATTGAGATGATCGAGACAGCAGAAAAAACAGCAATCGCGCCGGCTCCGGCCATCGCGCAACAAAACACTCAAATCGGACTGACCACACAAAGCGGGTTCGAGTTGGCGCAGCGCGCGGCAAAAGCGCTGTCTGCCAGCACCCTTGTCCCGAAGGACTACCAAGGAAACCTTCCGAACTGTCTGGTCGCGCTCAACATGGCCAACCGCATCGGTGCCGACCCGCTGATGGTGATGCAGAACCTTTACATCGTGCATGGCCGCCCCGGCTGGTCGTCGCAATTCCTGATCGCCACATTCAATACCTGTGGCCGTTTTGGCGCGATGCGCTTCGAGTTCTGTGGAACCGAAGGAGAGGACGATTGGGGCTGCCGTGCATGGGCGATCGAAAAAGACACCGGAGAAAAGCTGTTCGGCTCATGGGTGACCATTGCGCTGGCAAAAAAAGAAGGTTGGGAAACCAAATCAGGCAGCAAGTGGAAGACGATGCCGCAACAGATGCTCATGTACCGCGCCGCAGCCTTTTTTGTGCGCGTCATAGCGCCTGAGCTGGCAATGGGTCTGCATACGCGCGAAGAAAATGAAGACATCCTTCTCGACGCCACCAGCACCGGCAACGGGGCTTACAGCGTTCAGGACAGCGGCATGCCAAACGTCATGCAATCCCTGAATGACAAACTCCGCGGCGAAAACGTGATTGACGCCGAAACCGGCGAAGTTTCGGAAGACGAAACCGCCATCACCGGCGAAATCATCGAAGACGATGACACCTTCCCCGGCGACCGTCCGATGCCCACCAGAAATTAAACAGCTTATGGGATGGGCAGAGCGCGGTTTCACCTCCCCGCTCTGACCCATCCCGCCAAATCAAGGAAAAAACAGATGAGCAAGGAAGAAACAAAAGTGACCGCCTACAAGGGATTTTCCAAGGACCTCAAGGCGCATGGCGGGTTTCAGTACGAAATCGGAAAAACCTATAAGCACGAGGGCGTGGTCGAGAAATGCGGCAGCGGGTTTCATGCCAGCGAATACCCGCTGGACGTTTTCAGCTTCTTTAATCCGGCACAAAGCCGCTTCGCGCTGGTCGAGCAATCCGGAACGATCGACAAAGGCGACGACAAGAACGCCTCTTCTGTGATCGCGGTAAAAGCGGAAATCAGCATTGGCGACATGGTTAAGGCTGCGATCGACTTCACGATGTCGCGCGTAAAAAAACCCGCAAAGAAAGGCCTGAACGATGAAGAAAACGGGCTTGCCAGCAACAGCGGTGACTGCGGCGCGGCCAGCAACAGCGGTGACTACGGCGCGGCCAGCAACAGCGGTGACTACGGCGCGGCCAGCAACAGC
>Ga0206101_1000036_pt1 | contig 65715 bp, 66 predicted proteins | sample 1B0metagenome_FD_148613 | JGI IMG/M metagenome (GOLD analysis project Ga0206101, IMG submission 148613) | Enriched microbial communities from leaf-cutter ant dump, University of Wisconsin, Madison, United States - 1B0 | ecosystem: Environmental > Terrestrial > Nest > Insects nest > Nest dump... | reverse complement strand
GGTTGTTCGCCTCGTTCAGGTAGCTTGTATAAAAAAACGGCAAACGGATATCCGCGCGCGCCGATTGTTCCATTTCCTTGACCACTGTCCGCGCGCCTTCGACAATCTCCCGCAGCAGATCGTCATCACCAAAGTTTTCCAGCAGGTTCGCCATGCGGGTTATTCCCCTACGGGTTATTCTTTGTCTTCGCGCGCCTTCAGGCCGGCCAGCACCTGGAACGGGCTTGCCGTGCCGCCTGCCCCCGTTTCGCGCATTTGCGCGGCAAGGCTGACGCCCGGCGCGCGCGGATAGGGATTGAGCTCCAGCGACAGGTACTGCGCCACAACCTCGCCCATATCGATCATGCCGCCCGTAACTATCTCGGCGGCTTCCAGATCGTCATCCAGCGTGAATTCAATTTCGTCGCGCGGCGCGCCCGCATTCTGGGTGAAATAGGTATCGAAAACGCCGTCGATATGCCCGTGCACGTCCTGCAGGGACACGACGCAAGCCTGCACCACATCGGCGGAGAACTTGCCGTCGATCTTGATCATGTCGCTGCCGGAAATGCGGCGGATATTCACGGTGCCCTTCAGGTGCGCCAGACGGCGCAGGCCGAAACGCGCGGCGAGCGCGGCGCATTCCTCTTCCGTCGCTTCAATCTCTTCGGTGCGGGTTTTATCGGGCGTGATCCCCTCGATCGCGATCAGGCGGGAAAATTCGGGGGTCAGCATTTCGGCTTCTGCGGGCATGGCGGAATCTCGGTCTCTGAAAGAACAGATACAGTTTCTATAATCCGAAGATTTCTACACTATTTTGAAAAGGATACCAAGAGATTTCCTTATTATCCCGTTTTCACGTTGTTTTTCAGCCCTTTTGGACGTATAAACGGCTTATCAGATATAGAATTCAAGAGGATGCAACGCATGTTCCGCCCCCTTTTCCCGCAAACGGCCTTGAGCCGAAGGGCGTTTCCCCTTGCCGGCATCGCCGTGCTGGCCCTGCAAATCACCGCCTGCACGCCGATTGTGGAAACGCGCGGCAACCTGCTCTCGCCCACCAAGCTGGCGCAGGTGGAGGTCAACCAGTCCATCCGCGCGGATGTGGAGCGCGTCTGGGGCCCGCCGACGACCGTGTCGCCTTTTAACCCGAACGTCTGGTATTACATCGGCGAGACAACCTCCCAGAAAGGCGTTTTCGAGGCCGAGGTGGAAGAGCGCCAGATCGTGCAAGTCACCTTCGATGACAGCAATACGGTGATGGAGATCGCCATGATCGACCCCGAACAGGGACGCGACATCGACTTCGTCGACCGCCGCACCCCGACGGCCGGCCGCGAGTTTACCGCCTTCGAACAATTCGTCGGCAACCTCGGCAGGTTCAACAAGGATATCGACACCAAACGCAAAATTCCGGAAGCGCGATAAGCTTCTTATTTGCCGCCTGCCGCCGCAGCAATAGCGCAGTAAAAAACCCCTTCGGCGGACCGAAGGGGTTTTTTGTCGGTTCAGGCGAAATGCCTGCCCGCTTTACACGGCCAGAACGTGCGCCATGACCGCGACCAGCAGGATCGCCACGATGTTGGCAATCTTGATGAGTGGGTTCACAGCGGGGCCTGCGGTATCCTTGTAGGGATCGCCGACAGTATCGCCCGTCACCGAGGCTTTGTGCGCTTCGGAGCCTTTGCCGCCGAAGTGACCTTCCTCGATGTATTTTTTCGCGTTATCCCACGCGCCGCCGCCGGAGGTCATGGAGATAGCGACGAACAGACCCGTCACGATCGTACCGACCAGCATGGCGCCCAATGCCTGGAAGCCGGCTTCCAGCGAGCCGTCCACTTTCCAGACCACGTAGAACAGCACGACAGGAGACAGCACCGGCAGCAAGGACGGCACGATCATTTCCTTGATCGCGGCCTTGGTCAGCATGTCGACGGCGCGGCCGTATTCAGGCTTGGAGGTGCCTTTCATGATGCCCGGGATGTCTTTCAGCTGGCGACGGACTTCCACAACGATGGAACCTGCCGCGCGGCCGACCGCCGTCATGCTGAGCGCACCGAAGAGGTACGGCAGCATGCCGCCGATGAACAGGCCGATGATGATGAAGGGCTCGTTCAGCGGGAAGGTCACGGTCAGCGCCTCGCCTACTTTTTCGGCATAGGCGGAGCCTTCGCCGAAGTAGTGCTTGAGGTCTTCCGTGAAGGCCGCAAAGAGCACCAGCGCCGCAAGACCCGCGGAGCCGATGGCGTAGCCTTTGGTCACGGCTTTGGTCGTGTTGCCCACCGCGTCCAGCGCATCCGTGACGGTACGCACTTTTTTCGGCAGTTCGGACATTTCGGCGATACCGCCGGCGTTGTCCGTGACCGGGCCGTAAGCATCCAGCGCGACGATCATACCGGCCAGCGCCAGCATGGTGGTCGCCGCAAGGGAGATGCCGTAAAGGCCGGCGTATTCATAGGAAACGTAGATGCCGGCTGCGATCACGATCACAGGCAGCGCCGTCGATTCCAGAGAAATGGCCAGACCCTGGATCACGTTCGTGCCGTGACCGGTTTCGGATGCCTTGGCGATGGTTTTCACCGGGCGGAATGCGGTGGAGGTATAGTACTCCGTGATCCAGACCAGTGCGGCGGTGACGACCAGGCCGACAAGCGCGCAATAGAACATGTCCATGCCTGTGATAACGTTGCCGTTCAACAGTTCCGTCGATGCGTTGATATCGCCGCCCAGAACATGGCAGATCGACCAGTAGATGAGACCGGCAGAAGCCAGGCCCGTCACGATCAAACCTTTGTAGAGTGCACCCATGATATTCTCGCTACTGCCCAGACGCACGAAGTACGTGCCCAGGATAGACGCGAGAATGCACACGCCGCCGATCAGCAGCGGCAGTTCCATCATGGACTGCACGCTGTCCGCAGCAAAAACGCTCGCGGCGATCAGCATGGTGGCCACAACGGTCACGGCATAGGTTTCGAAAAGGTCAGCCGCCATACCCGCACAGTCACCGACGTTGTCGCCAACGTTATCGGCAATCACCGCAGGGTTGCGCGGATCATCTTCGGGCAGGTTGGCTTCGACTTTACCGCAAAGGTCTGCACCAACGTCCGCGCCTTTGGTAAAGATGCCGCCGCCCAGACGGGCGAAGATGGAGATCAAAGATGCACCAAAGCCAAGCGCCACAAGCGCTTCCAGTGTGGCGCGCAGTTCAACACCATTGCCGGACAGGAAGAAGTAGTAACCGGCCACGCCCAGAAGGCCCAGACCGACAACCAGCATCCCCGTGATCGCGCCGGATTTGAAGGCGACGGAAAGCGCGTCTTTCATGCCTTTTTCCGCAGCCGCCGCCGTGCGCACGTTGGCGCGAACGGAAACGTTCATGCCCACATAGCCCGCAACGCCGGACAGGATCGCCCCGATGGCAAAGCCGATGCCGACTTGCTGGCCGAGCGTCATGCCCAGAATGATCGCAACGACGATACCGACTGCCGCGATGGTTGTGTACTGGCGGTTCAGGTATGCGCTTGCGCCTTCTTGAATGGCGCCTGCGATTTCCTGCATCCGGGTGTTGCCGGCGCTTGCGCCCATCACCTGGAAACCAGTAATCACGCCATACAGAAGTGCCGCCACACCGGAACCCAGAATAATTGTTTGGATCTCCAACATAGATTGCTTCCTCGTTTTCGTACTTGGTTATGTTTGTTGTGGTTGTTTTTTAGTCGACAAGGATTTGCTGACGCAAGAAGCCCCCGCCGTTTTGGCCTCTAGAGCGGTTGATCTCAGAGTTGAATGTAGAGACCATGCCGAAAACCAGGCCGCATAGCAATAGGATTTTGCCATAAAATTGAACAAAATTACAAAAAACCATATTTAGACGCCCGTTAATTTTTGTACGGCGGCACACCCGTCACAGGTTCTTGCACAAGAAACGCCTTCCCCACGCGCCCGCCTCGGCATACGGGTTTTTGATTATGAATATTGAAAAACGCGCCGGTTAATTATATTGTGCAGGCCGCCGAAAGAATTGTTCCCCAAGCCTAAAAATGCTACAAAAAGAGCGGTTTAAATAATCTTCGCGCCGGATTCTTCGCAGGCGGCTTTTGCGCCGCGGATATCCGGCATGCGACACCGCAAAAGCGGCCGTTTTGCAAAGGCCGCCCGTTAAAAAGGAACTGCCGTGACGACAGACAACACCGCCCCGAAGCAAGGCATCTCGCAGATCACCATCGAAGAGGAAATGCAAAAATCCTACCTCGATTATGCGATGAGCGTGATCGTCAGCCGCGCCCTGCCCGATGCCCGCGACGGGTTGAAGCCCGTGCACCGCCGTATTCTATACGCCATGCGCGAAGGCGGTTACGACAGTAGCAAGCCTTACAAAAAATCCGCGCGCATCGTCGGTGACGTGATGGGTAAATACCACCCGCACGGCGACAGCGCGATTTACGATGCGATGGTGCGCATGGCGCAGGATTTTTCCATGCGCCTGCCGCTGATTGACGGACAGGGTAACTTCGGCTCGATGGACGGCGACCCTGCCGCCGCGATGCGTTATACCGAGGCCCGCCTGAACAAGGCCGCCGAAACCCTTTTGGAAGATATCGACAAGGAAACGGTCGAATTCCAGCCGAACTACGACGAATCCACGCTGGAACCGAGCGTGCTGCCTGCGCGCTTTCCCAACCTGCTGGTCAACGGCGCCGGCGGTATCGCCGTCGGCATGGCGACCAACATCCCGCCGCATAACCTCGGCGAAATCATCGACGGCTGCTGCGCCTATATCGACAATCCCGACGTCACCGTCGACGAGCTGATCGAACTCATCCCCGGCCCCGATTTTCCGACGGGCGGGCAGATCCTCGGCCGCAACGGCTCGCTCGGCATGTTCCATACGGGCCGCGGCTCCATCATCATGCGCGCCAAGACCTCGGTGGAGGAAATCCGCAAGGACCGCGACGCCATCATCGTGCACGAAATCCCCTATCAGGTGAACAAGTCCCGCCTGCTGGAACGCATCGCCGAATGTGTGCGCGAGAAGATCATCGAAGGCATCGGCGACCTGCGCGACGAATCCGACCGCGACGGCGTGCGCATCGTGATCGAGATCAAGCGCGATGCCATCCCCGATGTCGTGTTGAACCAGCTGTTCAAGCATACGCCGCTGCAAACATCTTTCGGCGCCAACATGCTGGCGCTCAACTACGGCCGCCCGATGATGATGAACCTGAAGGAGTTCATTCAGGCCTTCGTCGTTTTCCGCGAGGACGTCATCACCAAGCGCACCGTCTACGAACTGGCCAAGGCCCGCGACCGCGCGCATATCTTGGCCGGCCTCGCCGTTGCGGTGGCCAATATCGACGAAATCATCGCCATCATCCGCAAGGCCGGCGACCCGACCGATGCCCGCAACCAGTTGACCGCCCGCGCCTGGCCGGCGGCGGACGTTGCGCCGCTCATCAGGCTCATCGACGATCCCGAATACCCCATCGCCGACGACAATACCTATACGATGTCGGAGACGCAGGCCAAGGCGATCCTCGACCTGCGCCTGCACCGCCTGACGGCGCTGGAGCGCGACAAGATCGGCGGCGAGCTGAAGGAAGTCTGCGCCTATATCGAGAAATGCCTGCACATCCTCGGCAACCGCGAGGTGCTGATGGGGCTGCTCCGCGACGAGCTGGTCGAGATCCGCGAAAAATACGCCACGCCGCGCCGCACGGAGCTGATCCCCGACGAGTTTGAAACCGATCTGGAAGCCCTGATCCAACGCGAGGACATGGTCGTGACCGTCAGCCATACCGGCTACGTCAAGCGCGTGCCGTTGGCGACCTACCGTGCCCAGAAACGCGGCGGCAAGGGCCGCACCGGCATGCAGACCAAGGACGAGGATTTCGTCACCGACCTCTTTATCGCGAATACGCATACCCCCGTGCTGTTCTTCACGTCCAAGGGCATCGTGCACAAGATGAAGGTCTACAGGCTGCCCGTCGGCACGCCGCAATCGCGCGGCAAGGCCTTCGTGAACCTGCTGCCGCTGGAAAAGGACGAAAAAATCTCCGTCGTCATGCCGTTGCCGGAGGACGAGGATGCCTGGGACAAGCTGGATATCGTCTTTGCGACGTCCCACGGCACGGTGCGCCGCAACAGCCTGGATGACTTCAAGAACATCCGCGCCAACGGCCTGATCGCCATGAAGCTCGAAGGCGACGAACAGCTGATCGACGTGCGCACCTGCACGGACAAGGACGACATCATGCTGTCCACCCGCAAGGGCAAGGCCATCCGCTTCCCCGTTTCCGACCTGCGCGTGTTCAAATCCCGCGCCTCCACCGGCATCCGCGGGATCAAGCTGATGGGCGGCGACGAGGTCGTTTCCATCTCCATCGTCAAGCACGTGGAAGCCACGGCGGACGAGCGCATCGCCTATTTGAAGCGCGCCGCCCTGCTGCGCCAACAGGAGGAATCGGAAAACGACGAGGAAGAATCCGCCACCGGCAACGTCGTCCTGACGGAAGAACGCTTCAACGAACTTGCCGCGCAGGAAGACTTCCTGCTGGCCGTGACGTCAAAGGGCTTCGGCAAGCGCACCTCCGCCTACGAATACCGCACCACCGGGCGCGGCGGCAGCGGCATCTGGAACATGAAGCTTTCCGCCAAGAACGGGGAGATCGTCTGCACCTATAACGTACAGGATACGGACGATGTCATGCTGGTTACCAACGGCGGCCAGATCATCCGCATGCCCATCGCCGACGTCCGCTTTGTCGGCCGCCAGACGCAGGGGGTTACCCTCTTCCGCATCGACGGAGATGAGGAAGTCGTCTCCGCCGCCGTGATCCGCGATGACGGCGGCGCCGGCGACGAAAACGGCACCGCGCCGGAAACGGAGAAAAGCGCGGAATAAGCCGCCCCTTAAAAAGAAGAAAACACAACCACATAGCCCCTGCGACTTTACGGTTTCAGGGGTTTTGTGTTACTGTTTGGGCCCACTATGAAAATGGAAAGACCGCCTATGGTGCCCAGGAAAAACATCCGGCTGAAAAAAATGGTCAGCATCGGCAACGCCCCTGCCGCTGAAGATGCGCCCCTTGTGTATCTGACGCCGCAACAGGCCGCCGCGATGGAAGCGCTGAAGGAAGCCCTGACACACCCCGCAGATGACCCGCGCCGCATGGGCACGATGCAGGATGCCCTTTACATCCTGACCCACGGCGACAACGCCATGAATGAAGAAACGGTGCAAAAGGAAATCGATGCCTTTTTGGCCGCCCGCGAACAAGAAGCGCACAATCGCGCCCAAAAGCTCGCCGAAACCTTTGCCGCTATGACAGGCAAAACACAAAGCCCCCCCGTATCCACGCCGCCGCAGCCGTTCAAACCCCGCCGCGGCCCTCTTCCCGGCTATTGATCTTATTCTTCATGTCGGACTTGCCGTTTTGCCGTGTTTTCTGCCATGCTGGGCCATCGCATCGGGCACCACGCGTTTCAAGAGAATCAAAACCATGACCGCACGTAAAAAAAACTCCCTCCTCACCGGCGTTTATCCCGGTACCTTCGATCCCGTGACGCTGGGGCATCTGGACATCATTGAACGGGCCCTGAAGGTTGTCGATCACCTGGTCGTCGCCGTTGCCGATAACCCGGGCAAAGGGCCGCTGTTCACGACCAAACAGCGCGTCAAGCTTCTGGAAACGGATCTTGCCAATAACCCCAAGATCAAGGGCAAGTCATGGGAAGTCCGCCCCTTCAGCAAGCTGTTGATGTCCTTCGTGGAGGATGTGGATGCCCGCGTCATCGTGCGCGGGCTGCGCGCCGTATCGGATTTTGAATACGAGTTCCAAATGGCGGGCATGAACGCTTATCTGAACCGTGACATCGAAACCATGTTCCTGATGTCGCAAGACAAGTTCCAGTTTGTCTCTTCCAGGTTTGTCAAAGAGATAGGCCGTCTGGGCGGAGACATTGGCGCCTTCGTCACCCCGAATGTGCAAAAAGCCCTGAAAAGAAAATTCGAAAGCACATCCGGCGGCAAAGACTGACCTTTTACGGATTTTTTCGAGGCGGCTTCCATAAGGGCCGCGGCGGCGGCGGCTTCTGCCGGTCTGTCAATGCGTGGATACGTGCCAGCACCGCATCCGGCGCAGCCTCCGCCAAGGAGGTATATTTCGGCTTGACCAAATTCTCAGGATCCGCATCCGCCTTGGTGATTGCCAGCAAACGGTTCCGGGCGTTGATTTGTTCAACCTCCGCCTGTACTTCCAGTGCCGCATCCAGATTGCTGAGCCGCTCCGCCAAACGCGGATCGCGCTTATAGGCGGGCGTTGTGAAATCGATCAGGCTCAGGCTGTTAAAGGCTGTAATACGGTCATTCTTCAACATGCCGGGCGCCGCCCCGTTCATGATATGCTCGGGATACTCATCCACCAGCGTTTGCAATGCGCCTGTGCCGGGGTTGATACGGTGAAGGCGCAAGCGATCCGCATTCCGCCCGTTATGCTTGACGTCGAAATCCAGCTCCGCCGCCACAACATCACCGTTCCCGGCGGCATAAAAGGCCGTGACCTTGCGGTACTGCCGGTCAAAAACATAGCTGCTGTGAAAAGAAACCGGCGCGCCCGTTTTGCCCGAACGGAACTGCGCATCGACCTCATAGATCACATCCTCCGCTTTGGCGCTGAGGTAGCCTTTTTTCGCGGCGCCCGTTTCCAGCGACAGGCGGCTATGGCCAAACATGTCGGCAATCACCGACAGGGCATGTACGGATTCGCTGGGCACGCCGATGGACGGCCGCGTATCCGCCGTGCGGTCTTTACCCCAGATCGCCTCAAATCCGATCGGCTTTAATCCGCCCATCTGCTTTTCCACTTCCGGCAACACGTCATGCAGACGGTCAAAAACCGGGCTGAAGTTGATGACCGTATTCATGCTCAGATAACGGCTGCGCAATGCCGGCTCTATCTCCCGCGCTTCGCGCAGATGCTCCGTCAGCGGTTTTTCCGTCAAGACGGCCTTTAAATCCGGGCAAGCCGAAAACAGCTTGCGAAACGCATCAATATGTTGGTCGTCGTTAAAAGCCATCAGGGCAATATCCGGTTTTCGCGCGGCGAGGGCTTCATCCAAATCCGCATAGGCCTTGACGTCTGCGGGCAGCCCATGGCGCGCCTCTTCTTTTTTATCGACCGCTGCAATGTCGAGCGTGATGCCTTGCGGCTTTAATACCTTTTCCGCAATTTCCCGTAAGGAAGAAATATGCCGCTGTCCCATGACCCCGGCGCCTAAAACCAGGACATGAAAGTGCTTCTGTGTTGTTTGCGCGCGTGGCTGAAAATCTTTGCGCATGGTCATCCTCGCCTCGATAAAAGTGATTTTATTATAATATCAAGGCTTTAACTTTATGTTAAAAAAATATACCTGCCCGTCCTGAAGAATAAAATGGCCGCCAAAAGCGAATAACGTATTGACGGTGATGGGTAAAAATCTTATTGTTCCCACCTGTTGATCATGATTCCGTAGCTCAGCGGTAGAGCATCTGACTTTTAATCAGAGGGTCCAGGGTTCAAATCCCTGCGGGATCACCACTTTCCCAAAAAATCCATATTCTTGACAATATGCCAAAACGGTACATAAAGACCGTTATGTAAACGTTTGTTCAAAATACATAATAATGACCTGCGACGCTCTTGCCTGGCTTCTCATTTTGTTCGCGCTGCCCCCCTGGCAGTAATTTTATTTCAAAAATCTTTCTCTCCCGCATCATTGTTTCGTCACGACGCAACATAATTAAAATACATTTAATATCAATAACTTAATTTAAAACCGCCACGCTGCCGACACACAGATATATACACATATATATAGTGGCGCACGTTTTGAGGAGCCTTGCGCCGCCCTCTTTCACCTTCCTTTTCTCAATCCGTTTTTGTCTCCAAAAACATCTGCACTTTCATCTCTTCGCAGCACGGATGAAACAAGGTTGAACCATATCTTTTGCAAAACGCGCAAGCTTACCCCCCGCAAGTTGCAAAGCATTCGCAAGATGTCTATGCGTTGCATGACGTGATCGCATCATCGCGTGATGTTCATCCGCGCATCGTCATGCGATCGGCACATGCGCCCGCCTCTTCCGCGTTTTGTTTTTTAAAACGGTGCGGCAGAGTGCGCGGCGTGAGGCATGCCTGTCTATGTACCGGCCGTCCTTAGATCGATGTGGAAAATACCGGCCGCCTTCCTCGCAACAGGCCGGCTCTTGACTGGGACGCCCTGACATGGATCCGCAAGTTCGCCCCTTAAGCGCCCCTCCCGGCGATGGGTGACGTAGGATGGCCAACGGTTGTTGTCCGCACGCGGTCTTGCCTAGACGGGGGACTGCGAAGGGCGCGGCAGATAAAAATTCATATCCGCCCCCTTGCCCCCGGGAACCAAAAAGAGCGATGATGCTTTAGGAGGTCACGTGCATTTGGCGAACCGCACCCGCAAGGGCCGCTCCTCCGAAACACCGACCCCCACCATAAAAACCATCTTCCCGACGGAGCCTGTAATGAAGAAATACCTATTGTTTGCTGTACTTCTTGGCGCTATTGCCTTTAGCGGCGTTTCCTTCCTCGCCAATGCCGAGCCGGAAACGGGCAAGGTCGAAACCGTCATTGAAAAAGCCATCGCAGCGGAAGCCGAAACGGATATCGCCGCTCCCGTCTCCGCGGATGCGGCCGCTCCTGCGGTCGATGCCTTCGCGACCGATATCGAAGATTGCCAGGCCGGCATCGAAGCCGGCAGCAACGGCCAGCAACTGGACGCGGAAACCTATCAGAATACTCTTATCTCCTGCATGAATGCCAAAGGATACAGCGCGGAAGACGTCAAATCCGGCTATCTTGACCACCAAACGACAGACGAAGCGCCGGAAGCCGGCGCGACAGAAGCCTTTGAAGGCGGCATGATGCAAGAGTAAGCGCGGCCTTTACCACCCGACATCTCGCGCATGATCAGACGCGACGAAAATGACACAGCGAAACGGATCCTGACTTTGGCCGGGGTCCGTTTCGCTAATTATGTTTTGACAAGTTTAAGAATCACGTTCTAAAATATAATTATGATTAGAAAAGCGTGATGCTCACGCTCCGCTGTTCTAATATGTTCAACTTCAAATAGGGAAGAAAACAAATGGCTACGAAAAAGAAAGCGACCAAAAAAGCAGCAGCTAAAAAACCTGCCGCTAAAAAAGCAACCAAGAAAAAAGTAGCGGCGAAGAAGCCGGCTGCTAAAAAAGCAACCAAGAAAAAAGTTGCTAAAAAAGCGACCAAAAAAGCAGCAGCAAAAAAACCTGCAGCTAAAAAAGCCGTGAAGAAAAAAGCGACCAAAAAAGCTGCCGCTAAAAAGCCGGCTGCTAAAAAAGCTGCCAAGAAGAAGTAAGTTTTTCGAAACTTGCTTTTCGCATTTGAAGGGCGCCCTTGCGGCGCCCTTCTCTTATTTTATATCAATAAATATTATCCTTTTGCACACATAAGCCCTTTCGCACACCGTGCACGTGCCGGCGTTTCTCACACCGCCGCCGGACCGCGCGCGGCATCATGCGAAAACGCGCCGCGCTTCACTCAGCCGACCGCGCAATGCCTGCCGCATCCTTAAAAAAAATTTGAACTTCACAAAAAAAACGCCGCGCTTTTTCCGCCGTCTTAAATCCCCGGCAGGCAGCAAAACCATCCCGCTCTTTTTTGCCTGGACAACCGGGAAGGCCAAACCTGTTTGTCGAAAATTTTGTCGCCGGCGCCCGGCCCCGTCATCGGACAGACAGGCCATGGTTGCATCTCTCCGGCACAGGAAACCGGAGACGCGAATCATCGCCAAGGCCTCATGCCGCCCCATGGCTTTTTGACACTCGACAGCACCGGCAAAGCCCCCTATCCTCAAAAAAGAGCAAATTATTTTCAAAGGCCGCTGTGACATGACCGATACGCTTTCCGTCCTTTCCTTCCCGATCGCGCCGTTGGCATCCGACGCTTTCGAGCCCGTGGATGCTGCCAAGGTGATCGAAGGCAGCCCGCTGCAAGCGTTCCGCGTTACCTATACCAGCGCATCGGGCGATTTTTGCACGGGTATTTATGCCTGTACCGCCGGAAAATGGCGCGTTTCCTATAGTGAAGACGAGTTCTGCACCCTGACCAAGGGCACGGTACGCCTGACGAATACGGTGGGCGAAATGCAGGAATTCACCGCGCCCGACAGCTTCCTGATCCCTTCCGGCTTCAGCGGCACATGGGAAGCGGTCGGCGATGTGCAAAAAAACTTCGTGATCTATGAAAAAACGGATTAAGATAGTATGAAGACCTGCCGCACCGCAATATATGCACGGCCCCCGCAGCCTGCCAGGACGGTAACGGATCGACCCTGACAACCAAAAAGACTACAGAGGCAATCATGTCCAAACAAAAACCCGTTGTTCTGATCCCGACCAATATTATCGACCGCAACGGCCTGCCCGGCCATTTTGTGCGCGATACCTATGTGCAGGCACTGCTGCATGCCGCCGGCGCCGTCCCCTTGCTGCTGCCCGCCACCGCAGACCATATCCGTTTTGAAGACTATGCCCATATTGCCGATGGCATTCTTTTGACCGGCGCGCCGTCCCATGTCTGCCCCGCCCGTTATCATACCGAGCAGCAGTTCGAAGACAGCTATCTCGACCTCACCCGCGATGCCACGACATTTCCGCTCATTCATCGTTTGATTGCGCTCGACAAACCCCTTATCGCCATCTGCCGCGGCTTTCAGGAACTGAACGTGGCACTGGGCGGCACGCTGTTCCAATATATTCATGAACAGCCGGGCAAGAATGATCACCGCGAGCCGAAAGATGTGCCCCTGCGCACCGTCTATGAATCGCCCGCGCATAAAATGCTGCCCAATCCCGGCGGCTTTTTTGAAAAAATCGGCCTGACCCAACCCTTCATGGTCAATTCCCTGCACACGCAGGGCATCGACAAGCCGGGCGACGGCCTGTTTGTGGAGGCCATGTCCGAAGACGGCGTGATCGAGGCGCTTTCCCTGCCCGATAAAAAATTCATTGTCGGCATGCAATGGCACCCTGAAGGGGATTTCCGCCTGAACCCCGCATCGGTCAAAATATTCGAAGCCTTCGGCGCCGCTCTGCGTGGGGAAAAGATTGCGGAAAATAAATCCGCCGCGCGCGCGTAACGCAGGACGAACCCCCATACATAACGCCGGCATTTCTTGATTTTGCCAGCGGCGGCGCTATCTGCTATGGTGCAACCGCAAAACAAAATCCCGATACCTTTGTCACCAACAGGAAAGGATCCATCCCCATGATGACCACACTTATTGCGACGGCACTTATCCTCGGCATGGCCGTTATGCCCGCCCTGGCTGCAGAACAACAAAAAGAAGATGGCGGCTTCGCCCTGCCGGAACTGCCCTATGCGTCGAACGCGCTGGAGCCCGTGATCGACGCCAAGACCATGGAAACTCACCACGGCAAGCACCACAAGGCCTATGTCGACAACCTCAACAAGCAGATTGAGGCCACGCCCGAACTCGCGGGCAAAACCCTCGACGAGATCGTCAGGAACGTTTCCAAATACAATGCTGCCGTGCGCAACAACGGCGGCGGCCACTGGAACCACAGCTTCTTCTGGCAGCTGATGGGCCCTGCCGATAAATCCGGCAAGCCTTCCGCCGAACTGGAAAAGGCTCTGACCGACAGCTTCGGTTCTATCGATGCCTTCAAGGAAGAATTTGAAAAGGCCGGCGTCGGCCGCTTCGGCTCCGGCTGGGCATGGCTGATCGTCACGCCCGAAGGCAAGCTGGCCGTGACCTCCACCCCCAACCAGGACAACCCGCTGATGGACGTGGTCGAAGTCAAAGGCACGCCCGTGCTGGGCAACGATGTGTGGGAACATGCCTATTACCTCAGCTACCAAAATCGCCGCGCCGATTACCTGAAGGCCTGGTGGACGGTCGTGAATTGGGATCAGGTTTCCAAGAACTACGCCGCCGCGACCGCGAAATAAGCATCCCGGCATGCAAGCAAAAAGCCCCCGCGCGATCGGGGGCTTTTTTTGCGCCCCTGTTCATATCGGCGCAGGCCTTGTTTACAAGCTTCCCTAAAAATCTTATCCTCATAAACGGAGCGGCGAAAAAGGCCGCGCCGGGGCGTTAGAACCCCTAAAGGCGGGCATTGCATCAGCCCGATAACCCGATGCGCCTTCTCGATCTTACGGTCGGGGTGGCGGCGGAATACAATAGCGCTTGCGTAAATACGCTGCGCCGTACCTTTACGGTTCTAAACACCCCGGTCACCAGAAATTTCTCTGGTGGCCGTTTTCTTTTATCGATTTCGGGAAAGGGTGGCGCATGACGTATACATTGCCTCAAAAATATCGGGATATGAACGATGCCGAGCTTCAGGCGGCACTGGCCGATAAAAACGACAGCCAGATTATTCATGAGCTCGCCTGCCTCATGGACGATTACACAAGACAGGTCAAAAAGCTTATGCGGGACGGCAAGGACCCGTACAGCCTGCTGGCCGCCGAAAACTGCGCGCTGGAAGACATGGCGCTGCGTATGGTGCTGGATGCCGCCAAGCCGTCGATTCTACAAAAAGGGTAAGCCGGTGGGAGAAAATGTATGGGCCTTCCCCAAGGCAAATCCGGAATTTATCCATTTGTCGGAGCGTGAAGTCTGGGCGGCACTGGGCGCCCCTGAGAACGGCCCTGCGGTTGAGGCCGAAGTTATGCGGCTGGTTGTCAGTTTCTTCGACAGGTATACAAGCTATGTCGAAGCCAACGGCCTGCAAAGCCTGCCGCCGCAAATGATGCACATCACCACCCGCTGCCCCATCGAGCGCGTGGCCGTGCTGATTATGGTACGCTATGTCCTCACCACCGGCGAAAGCAATCCCGCGCTACGGCATTAGAACCTCAACCTTCCTCACCGTCCCTGCCGCTTACGGCAAGGCTGCAGGTTTGCAAGGCTGCACGGTCAGGCGGGTTTTATCCCAGACGTTTTGCAGGATATACGGTTCCGCCGCCAGCCAGGCATCCACGGCGGCGCGGTCGGGCAGGTCCATGACGAGGACGGAGCCCGCCATGTCGCCGCTGTCATTCAGCAAGGCGGCGGCATAGAGCACCTTGCCCGCCGCCTTCAAACCGGCCAGCGCATCCAGGTGCGATTGACGCGCGGCCATGCGGCGCTCCAGCGCATCGGGATAATCGGGGGCGTAAATGAGGAATGGCATGGATCAGCTCCTTTTTTCAATCCGTGTAGAGGGCATAACATAAAATCCGCCGAGGACGACCGCCATCGTCAACGCAATGCCGGGCCAGTAAAGCGCCAACGGCACCGATGCGGCGCAGATCGCCATCGCGGTCACGCTTTTCATGACCATCGTCTTGCGCAAAGCCGCGCTGTCTTGGGTTTTCTCGACATGCCTGAAAACGGCGCAGATCAAAACCAGTTGCGCTGCCGCGCAGAACAGCAGGACGACGGCATAAACCATGGCCGGGAATTTGGCAAAGCGCATCTCGCCCATATAGGCGGTGGCAAAGGGAATAAGCGAGACGGCAAAGAGAAACAGCATGTTCGCGCACAAAACGCGCATATCCGCCCGCCGCACCATGCGGAAAAGATGATGATGACTCATCCAGTAAACCGCGACCATGACATAGCCGGCCGCATAACCCAGAAACACCGGCCAGGCCGCCAGCAGGGCGCGCGGCGTGGTATCGGGCGGCACCTTCAACGTCAGCACCATGACGGCAACGATCACCGCCATCACCGCATCGGAAAACAGCTCCAACCGCAACGGGGAAGCATCCGTAGCCTGTAGAGCGTTTTTCGGTGCGGACATGCCGGGTTTCCTCAATCCGTCGCGGAATGGGCAAGGTCAGCCCTTCCCGTTCTCGCTGGCGATTTCGTCGGTGGTTTCCTTGCGCGGCATGGCGATGATGTTAAAGCCGCAATCGACATAGTGGTTCTCGCCGGTAACGGCGGAAGACAGGTCCGACAGGAAGTAAAGGCCGGTATTGCCGAGTTCTTCCAGCGTCACGGGTCGCTGCAAGGGTGATGCCTGCGTGGTGAATTTGAACGTATGGCGGGCATTGCCGATCACGGCGCCGGCCAGCGTGCGCATGGGGCCTGCGGAAATGGAATTCACGCGGATTCCCTGCGGGCCGAGGTCGGCGGCAAGATAGCGCACGGAGGCTTCCAGCGCGGCCTTCGCCACGCCCATGACGTTGTAATTCGGCATCACGCGCTCCGACCCCAGATAGGTCAGCGTGATCATGCTGCCGCCGTCGGGCATGATGTCCTTCGCGCGGCGCGCGACGGACGTAAAGGAATAGCAGGACACATGCATCGACGTCAGGAAATTCCCGAGCGTGGTATCCACGTAATGGCCCTTCAACTCGTTCTTGTCGGAATAGGCGATGGCATGGACGACGAAGTCGATCTTGCCCCACTCTTTTTTGAGGTAGGCAAAAAGGCCGTCGAGGCTTTCCTCGCTCGCCGCATCGCACTGCACGACGTGTTTGGCGCCGATACTCTCGGCCAGCGGGCGCACGCGCTTGCCGAAAGGCTCGTCTTGATAGGTGAAGGCCATTTCCGCACCGTGTTCGTGCAGCGTCTTGGCAATCCCCCAGGCGATGGAATGGTCGTTGGCGACGCCCATAATCAGCCCGCGTTTGCCCTGCATCAATTTGCTTGTCATTTTCTTGTTCTTTCCGGTTTGAAATCAGGCCGCGAGTTTGGAGAAGGCCAGCGTGCAGTTGGTACCGCCGAAGCCGAAACTGTTGGAAATGGCATGGTTGATGTCCACGCCGTCCTTGCGCTGAAGCACGATCGGCAGGCCTTCCGCCTCAGGATCGAGGGTGTCGACATTGGCCGAGGCGCAGATGAAGCCATGCTTCATCATCAAAAGCGTATAGATCGCTTCCTGCACCCCCGTCGCGCCGAGGGAATGACCGGTCAGCGACTTTGTAGAGCTGAAAGCAGGCACGTTATCACCGAAGGTTTCCTTGATCGCCTTCAGCTCCGCCCCGTCACCCACGGGGGTGGACGTGCCGTGCGTGTTGATGTAGTCGATCGGGCCCTTGACGGTGGCGATTGCCATATCCATGCAACGCTTCGCGCCTTCGCCGGAAGGCGCGACCATGTCGTAGCCGTCCGACGTCGCGCCGTAACCCGTCAGCTCCGCGTATATCTTCGCGCCGCGCGCTTTCGCGTGTTCGTATTCCTCCAGCACCAGCGTGCCGCCGCCGCCCGCGATGACGAAACCGTCGCGGTTCGCATCATAGGCGCGGGAGGCCTTTTCCGGCGTGTCGTTGTATTTGGAGGACAGCGCGCCCATGGCGTCGAAAAGCACGGTCAGCGACCAGTCGAGTTCTTCCCCGCCGCCGGCGAAAACGATGTCCTGCTTGCCCCACTGGATCAATTCCGCCGCATTGCCGATGCAATGCGCGGAGGTCGCGCAGGCGGAGGTGATGGAATAGTTCACGCCACGGATTTTAAACGGCGTCGCAAGACAGGCGGAGTTGGTCGAGGACATGCAGCGCGTGACCATGTAAGGCCCGATGCGCTTCGGCCCTTTTTCGCGGCTGACGTCGAAGGATTCCAAAAGGTTCTTGGTGGACGGCCCGCCGGAACCCATGATAAGGCCCGTGCGCTCGTTCGAAATATCTTTCTCCTCCAGCCCCGCATCCTTGATGGCCTGTTCCATGGCGATGTAGTTATAGGCCGCGCCTTCGCCCATGAAGCGGAGCAGCTTGCGGTCGATTACTTCTTCCAGATTAATCTGCGGGCGGCCTTCCACGTGGCTGCGGAAACCCATCTCGGCATATTTGGGCGAAAACACGATGCCGGAAGCACCGGCCCTGAGCGATTGCGTCACCGTATCCGGATCGTTGCCGATGCAGGATACGATGCCCATTCCCGTCACGACGACTCTTCTTGTCATGGTTACTTCTCCTTGGATAGCGGTGCGCGGTGAAGGATTGCGCGCCTTTGGAAAAAATGCGGGACATAGAATAACGGCGAGAGTGTCTCCCCCGCCGTTACCCTTGCGCAACCGTTAGAGGCTGCGCGGATTTTCAAACAAGCCGACCTTGAGATCCCTGGCTTCGTAAATCACCTTGCCGTCTACGTCGACCGTGCCGTCGGCGATGCCGAGCACGAGCTTGCGGTTGATCACGCGTTTGATATCGAGGCGATAGGTGACTTTTTTGGCTTCAGGCAGAACCTGGCCGGTGAATTTCACTTCGCCGACGCCCAGCGCGCGGCCGGAGCCCTGCGCGCCCGTCCAGCCCAGATAGAAACCGAGCAATTGCCAGACTGCATCCAAACCAAGGCACCCCGGCATGACCGGATCGCCTTCGAAATGGCAGGCAAAAAACCACAGGTCGGGCTTTACATCCAGCTCCGCCACCAGCGTGCCCTTGTCAAAGGCACCGCCCGTTTCGGTGATTTCGGTAATGCGATCGAACATCAGCATCGGCGGCAGCGGCAGTTTGGCATTGCCGGGGCCGAAAAGCGTGCCTTTTGCGCAAGAGATCAAATCATCGTAGGTATAGCTGGATTTTTGTTGATGTGTCATTGCCTGTTCGGAAGCTTTCAGTTGTGTATTTTGCATCGTGACTTCTCTTTGGTGTTTACCCTCGGGGAGGCAGGGCCTCCTTGCCCCGCGTACGCTGACGATCCGGTACCGTTTCGGTTGCCCTCAGGTGTCGTCCCGGTGGCGCGCGCCCAGAATCATCCCTGTTTTTGCAAGTGATTTTGCAATACTTGGGTGTATCTGTCCAACATCTTCGACAGTGATTACGGCAATCATCCGCCCTGCCGCCTTGGCCACGGCCACGGCACGGCCGAGCGGATTTTCAAGGCCGATCATGTCGAAAAACTCTTCAATTTCAGGGCGCAGCTTCCCCAGGTATTCCGGAATATCATGGTTCTCCGCATCATTGGCGGGCGCCAGCGTTTGCCAGTTTTTCGGCCCCGGCGTTTCATAACGCAACGTTTCGCGCACCATGACGTTCGTCAGCGCCGTTTCGATCCCCTCGGGCAGCGCGGATTTCGTTTCCGCAGCGGTCAGGTAATAACCGGCGGTGGCGGCAATCGCGACGATCGCTTCGGCGGAGGTATGGCCGTCGGCAATAAATTCCTCGATCAGCAGGTCGCAAAAATCCTGCGTCGCCATTTCATAGGTCAGCGCCATGATGACGGTTTCGATCAAAAGGCGCAGCGTTTCCTCGCGGGAAAAGCCCTGGTCTTCCCACATCGGAAAATCGGCGATGACCAGCGCAATGGCAATTTCATGCACATCGTCAAGTCCCTTCGGCAATTTTTTGGCAACGCCGCGCGCGAGATGGCGGCCCAGCTCCGTATCGTGATCGATGTCATGCGCCAACGGCATCAGCCCCTGCTCGTCATCGCCCGCGGCGGGTTCCGCCTGCAACAGGTCGGCGATGCGATGAAACGCCTGCTCCATCACCACATCGGGCTCTTCGTATTCCAGCAGCGTTTCGGTGATCAGGCCCGCATAGATGCAGATCGTGCGCACCACGCGCGTTTTCAGGTCGCCGTCCTTGATCAGCGCCGTCAGACGCTGCTGGATGGATTTCGCTTCTTCTTTCAACTTTTCCTGGGAATCCGCCGTTGTCAAAAGGGATTACTCCTTGAAGGTTTCATCGGGATACACGCCCCACAGATTTTCTTTTTTGATCCAGCCGCCATAACCGCCGACGCTGAGGCTGCACCAGCCGGCATTGCAGGTTTCCAGCGCCGCGATCACCCCCGGCTCCAGCTTGGCGACGGGCATGGCATCGGCCTTCGGGGCGCGTAGCAGCGTTTGCATCTGCCCGCGCACGATGACGCTACGGCGGCCGGAGAGCATGCTTTTATGCACCCAGCCCTCTTCGCCGTCCACATCGCGCACCTGGCGCCAGATGTCGAATTCGCGGATAATTTCCACGGGCAGGCCGCTGCGTTTGATGACCAGTTTCACAGGATAGCGCAGCCCCGGGCCGGTGCGCAGATTGACTTCATCCGTCGCCAGCGTCACAAAACGCGGCACCGGCAGCGTGGCGGCGCTATCGGCACTGGCGACCGCCTCATCCGCGCTGTCCGCGCGCGCCTGCGTCGCCGCAAATCCGGCAAACCCGCAAAGCAACAGCAGCACGGGCAGAATGTATCGGGTTCTTGGTATCATTATACTTCGCGTTATTTTTTCTGAACGTCCGGAGAGAATAAGCATAAAACCGTTGCGATTAAACATTTTTCTGTAGTTTTTTCGCGAAAGATTTTATATCCCATGTCTTTGAAAAGACGGTTGAAAAAACAAATTGTTTCTCCCCGCTCCGCAAAACTGGACTTTTTATCCATAATAAGCTAGATATCTGCCCGATGAAAAACGCCATGGACATAGCCCCGGCCCCCCGCGCCGCGCCCCACACGCCCGCGCCGGCCGCAGCCGGGCTCGACCGCCGTGTTTCCGTCGCGCCGATGATGGGCTGGACGGATAAACACGACCGTTATTTCCTGCGCCTGATTTCCCCCCATGCCCTGCTTTATACGGTCATGATAACAACGGGCGCGCTTATTTATGGCAAGAAAACGGATATCCTCGCCTTTAACCCCGAAGAGCATCCCGTGGCCCTGCAACTGGGCGGGTCAGAGCCCAAAGATCTCGCCCTATGCGCCAAAATGGCGGAAGATTACGGCTACGACGAAGTCAATCTCAACTGCGGCTGCCCCAGCGACCGCGTACAGCGCGGCCGGTTCGGCGCCTGCCTGATGGCGGAACCAAAGCTTGTCGCCGATTGTATTGACGCCATGAAACAGGCCACGGATATGCCGGTCACCGTCAAAACGCGCATCGGCATTGACGATAACGACAGCTATCCGTTCCTGCTCGATTTCATCGCGCCGATTGCGGAAAAAGGCTGCGATACCTTTATCGTCCATGCCCGCAAGGCCTGGCTGAACGGCCTCAGCCCCGCCGAAAACCGCACCATTCCGCCGCTGAAATGGGATGTGGCCTACAGGCTGAAACAAGACCTGCCGCAGTTAAATATTATTCTGAACGGCGGGATTAAAACCGTTGAACATATTAAAGAAATCATGCCGCACGTTGATGGCGTCATGATCGGGCGTGAAGCCTACCAAAACCCCTATCTCCTCGCCACGCTGGAAGCAGAGGTTTTTGGTACGCCCGCCGATAAAATCCGCAGCCGCCACGAGGTCATGCACATGCTGATGCCCTATATCGAACAGTGTTTACAGAACGGGCTGCCCTTGAAAGATATCAGCCGGCATATATTGGGATTATATCAAGGCCTGCCCGGCGCGCGGCGCTTTCGCCAGATTCTGAGCAGCGACGCCTACCGTCCCGGCGCCGGCACGGATGTGGTGCGGGAAGCATTGAAACAAGTTCCTGAAGTTTAAACAGAAAAGTCGAAAAGAAAGTCTATTTCTTTAGCCGCAAGATTGTTATACTTTATTCCGGTTAAAGGGGAGTCATGCAACCACTCTGGACAAGATTAGCTAAAGCAGACGCACACCGCGTGCTGGACCATCTCAGTGGCAGCCGCGATGCTGTTGTGTTTTCCAAGGAAGCGACGGAAGTATCCTGGCGCACCCTGCCGTTTTACAGCCGTTATAAACATTATCGCCTGGTCAATTACGCGACCATGCCGACCTTCAGCCTCACCTACCTCAGCGACGGGGAGGAATTCATCACGCTGGACGGCACGGCAAACCCCATCTATACGGTCAACGAAAAAGACCCCATCCGCTTGAACGAGATGAATACGATTCCCTATCTCGATTTCTTCTTTGCCAACGTGCAAGGAAGCGAGGGCGATGTTTTCCTGATCAAAGATCCGAAGAAACTGCCTTTCATCAGCGCCCTTACCAAAGAGCAACGCGAGATCGTGATCACGCATTTCAAGCCGCTGCAGGTGTCCCAGAACGCAGCGGCAAATGTTTTCCGCGTCAACGGTACGCTGTATTACGGCGGCGGCCTGATCTCCTCCACCATTCTGGTGACGGAAGACGGCAAGCTGTCCTTCCAGGACCAGACGCTTTTGTTAAACGGTATTTATTTCCCCTACAGCCCCAACAGCCAGGCATGGATGGAAGGCTGACCGCCGCGCTTTCCGGCGTTTGAAACCAAGCCGGTACAGCCAAAGGATCACATCAGAGATGAACGAGCAATCCCCCAAACTCAACGACCTTCTGAAACCCGGGCAACCCCTGCCCAGCGACGAAGTCATGGTGTCCACGGCGCTCGATATTCTCAACCACTCGCCCCACGGCCAGCAGTTGGTCGATTTCGTGCGCATCAACAACATCGCCGTGCGCATCATGTCGACGCCGCAGCCGACCACATACCTGCCCGAGCCCAATCTGGTCTATATCGGATTTAACCGCAACAACCCTGTCAGCCCCAGCCGCTTCGTGCTGATGCTGGCCGGCATTCTGCGTGAAGCCCAGCAGGAAAGCGCCGGAATCAAGCACCCCAACCTCAAAGCGCCGCTGGAAGAGCACATGAAAGTCAGCATGGCCAAGCATGAGGACAAAATTTGGTATATATGTACCGTTGCTTGCGAGCTGAACGACCAGGAAACCTTTACAGAATACAATTTTCTTGACGAATTAGGAAAAATGGGCCACCATGAGTCATTAGAGCTATACCTGAAGCAGGAAAAAGCCAAATAAAGACTGAGTAAGGGGTGGGTAAATCATGAAATTGAACAGTACGAAACTGGGTAAGGAAGATATCGACTTCGTCCAGAACGCCGTTGTTGAACGCGTTTCGGGCGGGCAGCAGCTGATGGTCAGCTACGGCGTCGATGCGCCGGCGGCAACGCAAACGCACAAAAACGGTTATACACTGTAATTTTGGTGGATTTTATGGGCTTTCGGTCGTCCCTATCGGCCGGATAGAATCGATTCGCCCGGAATCACTTGAGAATTCTTCGCAAAAAACGCCCCTTCGGGGGCGTTTTTCATGCCCGCGGCGCCTTGTGAACAAATTTTTATAATACCTTCATATTTAAGACTAAATTAACTTCATCCACAGGAATTATGGGTTATTCGATTTGACAGCTATGCGTTTCTTTCGCATCCTATAGTTACAGGGCAATTAAATTTCGAAAGAAACAAAAAAGTCCCGCGAGAAGACACAAAAGAACAATTATAAAAACGAGGTGCGGCCATGACGTTGAACAAATTCCAAGCTGATTTCGATCAAACGCAAACCTACAAATCCTTCGGCGCGGAAATCGTTACGCGCGTAGAAAACGGTCGCGCCGCTTTCGCCAACGATCCGCAGGCGACCAAGAAGAAAGACTATGCCGTAGAAGGCGTTGGATTGGCATAACGCCGAGTACCATTAGAATTCGTTTTTCCTCACTATCTGAAGTACTTAAAGAAAGACCCGGCTGGCCAGCCGGGTTTTTCTTATGGTGCCTTTCTCGTGCTGGGGTATTGACGTAACAAGCCGGGCTCTTTACCCTGTTGCTGATAAGGATCCCGTATGAACAAATATTCGACACCCGAAGCGGCGAAAGACGTGTTTCAGGCTGTTCTGGATGAAGATATCCGGAACTTGCGCTTCTTTTTCACGGATGGCGCCAGCCCCGACATGCGCAATGAAAACGGCATGACGCTGCTGCATGCCGCCGTGAATGCGGGCAAGAAAAAATCGGTGCGGTTCCTCTTGGACGCGGGGGCCGACCCCGACCTCAACGGCGGCCCCGCAGGCTATACCGCCCTGCACTTTGCCGCCTATAAAAACCACCCCGCGATCGCGCAAATGCTGATCGGCGACGGCGCGAAACTGGAAAAAACAGACAGCCAGTTCATGACCCCGCTGCAGGGTGCGGCCTTTATGGGCTTCAAGGAAATGTGCCAGGTGCTGGCCGAAGCCGGTGCCGACGTGCATCGCAAAGACGCCTTCGGCCATACGCCGGCCCATATCGCGCAGCAACGCGCGGGCGAAAACTGGGACCAAACCAGCCAGCGGTTTATCGATACCTCCGTCTACCTGCTCTCGGTCGAGCGCAACGGTATCCGGAAGGTTCAAGAACAAGCGGCCGAAAAGAAAGCCGAAATCCGGCATAACAAGGCGGCGGAAGACTTTAAAAAACTGCGCGCGCAACAGCCCGGACGTTTCAGGCTCAAACCGCGCCCTCCCTCGCCCTGATGCCGGAAAGGTTGCGCCGTGCCGAAAAAAGATAAGCCCCATATCCGCCCCAGGATCAAAACCGATCTGACGGAACAGTTGCTGCGCGCCGTGGACGAGTACGATATCGATGATATCGAACCCCTTGTACGCGGCGGCGCGGATATCAACGCCCGCAACGAAGAAGGCCTGACTCTTTTGCAAATGGCCGTGCGCGACCGGATGGAGGATATTGCGGAAATTTTGCTGCGCCTTGGCGCCGATGTGAATTTGAAGGCGCACCAAAACGGCTATACCGCCCTGCACTACGCCGCCGACAAGGGTGACGAGGATCTGGTAGGCCTGCTGCTCGCCAACAACGCGAACCCCGACATCCCCGACCGCCGGCGCCAAACCCCGCTGCATATCGCCGCCGACGGGGGCGAGGAAGAGATTGTCAAAAAACTGGTCGCCGCCGGCGCCGACGTGCTGCTGGAAGACAACCTGAAGCGCACCGCGGGCCGCACGGCGGATATCCAGGCGCAGCAAACCTTCCATTTCGCGGCGGAAGCCTATCACAACATCACCGAATTCCTGAAAGAAAAGGAAACGGCCCGGCGCAAGGAACTGGCCGATGCCGCCTTGAAAAAAGCGCGTGAAGAAAAAGTCAAACACGATCTGGACACCCTGAAGCACGAGGCGGACCAGCATCGTTTCAAGCTCAAACCTCCAAAGCCCCCGGGGGCGTAATACAAGCGCCATGACGGAGAAGACGGATGTTCTGGTGATCGGCGCAGGCGCGGCCGGTATGATGTGCGCGATCGAGGCCGCGCGCCGCGGTCGCCGCGTGACGGTGATCGACCATGCCAAAAAACCAGCGGAAAAAATCCGCATTTCCGGCGGCGGGCGCTGCAATTTCACGAACCTTTACGCCGCGCCGGAAAACTTTCTGTCCGGCAATCCGCATTTTTGCAAATCGGCGCTGAAGCGCTTTACGCAGCACGATTTTATAAAGCGCGTCGATGCCCGCGGCATTGCCTGGCATGAAAAAACGCTGGGACAGCTTTTTTGCGACCATAGCGCGCAGGACATCATCGACATGCTGCTGGACGACATGCGCGATGCGGGCGCGGCGCTTTACATGGAAACAGCCGTCAGCAGCATAGAAAAACGAAATGATGTTTTTAATGTTGAAACAGATCGCGGTATTGTTGAATGTGCATCGCTGGTGATTGCCACCGGCGGCTTGTCGATCCCCAAAATCGGCGCCACAGGATTTGGATACGATATTGCGCGGCAATTCGGGCACGAGATCATCCCCACGCATGCGGCGCTGGTGCCCCTTCTTTTCGCGCCGGATATTCTGGCGAAGACCAGAGAACTCTCTGGCCTTTCCGTCGATCCTTCCGCCGTCAGCCACGGCAAAGCCACGTTCCGCGAAGGCATGTTGTTCACGCACAAGGGCATCAGCGGGCCGTCGATTTTGCAAATATCCTCTTACTGGCAGGAAGGCGACGACATCGTCATCAACCTTTTGCCCGATGTCGATATTTACGAAGAGTTGCGCAGCCGCCGTCAAAGCCAGGCAAAGCAGATGCTGCACAACGCGCTCGCCGCCTTTATCCCCAAACGCCTTGCAGAACACATCACGGCGGAGCTGGACATGGATACGCCCATGGCCGACCTATCGGATAAAAAGTTGCACCGCCTTGCAGACCGTCTTCAGGCATGGCACGTCACCCCTACCGGCAGCGAAGGCTACCGCACGGCGGAGGTCACGCGCGGCGGCGTAGATACGCGCGGCCTGTCATCCAAAACCATGGAAAGCCTCAAAACGCCCGGCCTTTATTTTATCGGCGAGGTGGTGGACGTGACCGGCTGGCTGGGCGGTTATAATTTCCAATGGGCCTGGTCATCGGGCTGGGTGGCCGGACAATACGCCTAAGACGTTCATAAACCTGCACATTTATATATTGACATAAAACACCCTCTTTTTTAGAATGCCTTCCATCCGAGGAGTGTGTCATGGCTGGAAAACAAGAAAAACTGGACAAAAAAACGCGGAAAGAAATCGCCCGCGTTGTCGGCAAGTATGTAGATCGCGGTCACAAATATATGATGCCTGCGGCTTATACGTTTGCCGGCGGCATTTCCTTGCTGGCGCTGGGCATTGATTTGATGGGCGGCGGCGGCCTGGCCACGTTGACGGTAAACAGCATCGCCCTGCCCGCGGCCTTTACGATGGGCGGCGGATACGTACTCTATTCCATGCGCCCGCGTGAACGCCAAAAAGAAAACGGCCAGACCATCATCGCTCATGAAATCGTCAGCGATACGCTGGACAAAATGGAATCCCGCCTCCGCCAGGCCTTTGCCAATGCCAGCCGGTCGAATGCGCCGCAGCTGACGCAGACCGAGCTGCAATTCGTGGTGGAGGACGTGGCGGCGGATTTGAAATCCCTCGCGCCCGCCTATCAGGTCGTCGGCGGCGGCGATTACCAGTTCATCGTCGAAACGCGCAAAGCCGCGGACGGCACGAAAGAACACATCAGCCTTGCGCGTAAGCTGGCCGAAATGCCCTTGCGCGACGCGTATAACCATCCATCGGCACAGGCGCCGGCGGCAAACCCGCCTGCCAATGCTGCCCCCGCCAATACCGACGTTGCGCCGCCCCCGACGGAAAAACCGCGCCGCAACGGCGGTTTCTCCCTCTAACATTCACTGCAAAGGAAAGGGTTGATCTTATGACAGCCACACAAGTTCCGCCACGCACAGCTAAAACCGCGCGCGACATCATCGACAAATATTCCCCCCTCGCCCACCTCGGCGGCGGCGTACCGGGCCGGATGGCCCTGAAAGCGGCCCGTCCGCTGGAATGGGCCTATAACGCGGGCCAAGCCGTCCTGCGCTATCCCTTCAACTTCGGCTACGAGAATACGGCAGGCCAGTACGTGGGCAGCTGTCCGGCCATCATCCCCGCCACGCTGCGGCGGATGGAGAAAAAACTACAGGCCGGATTTAACACCGCCGCTGCGGCGCAAGCCAGCCGCCAGGCGCGCATGGACTTCCTTTCGCTGGCGGATGAAGTTGAATCCGACGCCGCCGTCCTGTCCGGCAGCTTCAATGTCGTCGGCGGCGTTTTCGGCGTCGCGCCGGAAAAATATACCTTCATCGTGCAAAAGCAGGGCGGCGGCGCGGACGCGAAGCTGACCACCTTACAACAAGGCGTCGACGCCGTCCGCGACTCCCTCGGCAGACAGGCTGAAGCGGTTGGGAACGATCCCTTCGCGCTCAAAAGGCCGCCGGGCAATATCCCCACTCCGTTGCGGGTATAAAAAACGCGCACAAAAAAGCGGGCCTTTCCATCGGCCCGCTTTTTTGCTTTGCGCGGTCAGGTCTTAAACCTTGAAGGACTTGCCGCAGCCGCAATGACCCGTGGCATTGGGGTTGTTGAAAATGAACCCGGATTCGAACTTGTCTTCGAAATAGTCCATTTCCATGCCGGCGATATAAAGCTGCGCCTGCGGATCGATGAAAAGCTTCACGCCTTTATCTTCGATCATCAGGTCCATCGGGCTTGCTTCGCGCGCATATTCCAGACTGTAGCTGAGGCCGGAACAGCCGCTGGCCGTGACCCCCACGCGCAGACCTTCGAATGTCTCCCCTTCGGGGGCTTGCGCCATCAGGTCTTTGATGTGGCTGGCGGCGCTTTCTGTCAATGTCATCAGTTGTGTCATCATCCATCTCCTGTCTGATTGTTTATTATACCATATTTTCAGTACATATTCAGTTGCAGTTTTGCCGTTTCGGCCATGCGGGACGGATCCCACGGCGGATCCCAGACAATCTCCACCACGACCTCCCCGATGTCGGCAATCGTCTTGACCGACTGTTCCACCATGCCCGGCATTTCGCCGGCCACGGGGCACGCGGGGGAAGTCAGGGACATTTCCACATAGACGTTATTGTTGCCGGGATTGATATCCACTTTATAGATCAACCCCAGTTCATAAATATTCACCGGAATTTCCGGATCATACACTTCGCGCAATGCGGCCTGCACCTGCGGCCACAGCGGGTGGCCGGCGCTGGCCTCCAGCTCAGGCGGCTGCATCATTCTTTCTGTTTCTTCGTCACCCACGGCGTTACGTATCATCTCCTCGTTTGCGACCTGTCGCATCATTGGAACAGCCTCTTCACTTTCCGGATGCCTTCGGTCAGGCGTTCCACGTCTTCCATCGTATTATACAGCGCCATGGACGCGCGCACCGTTGCCGTCACGTCCAGTTTTTTCATCAACGGCTGGGTGCAATGATGCCCCGCGCGCACGCAAAGCCCCAATTGGTCGAAGATGGTGGCAATATCATGCGGATGCACGCCGTCGATGGCGAAAGACAAAATGCTGGCGCGGGCGGGCGCTTTTGAAAAAACCGTCACGCCGCCCAGTGCGGCCAGATTTCCCTCCACCGCCGCGAGCAGCGCGGCCTCATGCGCGATGATCGCCTGTTTATCCGTTGCCGCCAGCCAGTCGATGGCGGCGCCGAGACCGATCGCCTCGACAATCGCGGGCGTGCCCGCTTCGAAACGGTACGGCGGCTCCTTATACGTCACATCCTCAAAGCTGACATGCTCGATCATCTCGCCGCCGCCTTGATACGGCGGCATCTCGGCCAGCACTTCGGCCTTGCCGTACAAAACGCCGATGCCGGAGGGGCCATAGAGCTTGTGCCCCGTGAAAACATAAAAATCGGTATCCAGCGCGGCCACATCCACATCGCAATGCACCACGGCCTGGCTGCCGTCGATAAGCGTTTTCGCGCCGACCGCTTTGGCCTTGGCGATCATTTCCGCTACGGGAACGATAGTGCCCAGCGCGTTGGACATATGCGTCATAGCCAAAAGTTTTGTTTTAGGCGACAGCAGCGCCTCGAACGCCGCCATATCCAGCGCGCCGTCCGCCTGCACGGGGACGACCTTCAGCACAACGCCCTTCTCCTTCGCAAGGAAATGCCACGGCACGATATTGGCGTGGTGTTCCAGCTCGGAGAGGATGATTTCATCCCCCGCGCTTAAAAACGCGCGTCCCCATGTGGCAGCGACGAGGTTGATCGCCTCCGTCGCATTACGCGTAAAAACGATGTTTTTATCGCTGCCGGCATTGAGGAAGCCGGCGACCTTGCCCCGCGCATTTTCAAAGGCTGCGCTGGTCTTGGCACCAAAGGTATAAACGCCACGATGCACGTTGGCATAATGCTCCGTCATGACACGCGTCATCGCATCGATCACGGCCTGCGGTTTTTGCGCGCTGGCCGCGCTGTCAAGATAGGCGACGGGATAGCCGTTGACCTTTTGCGCAAGCGCGGGAAAATCCCCCTTCAGCGCCGCCACGGGGCGCGGGGTCGGGCGAATGTCGTTCATTTCCGCTGCGGGTTCCATGGGTCAGGCTGCCTCCGCCGTTTCCGCGCCGAGCCATGCGGCAATACGCGCCGCATAGAGCGCACGCACGGCGTCATCGGAGACACGTTCAAGGGTTTCGCCCAAAAAGGACTGGATCAACAGCGCACGGGCCTGTTCCAGAGGAATGCCGCGGCTTTGCATGTAAAAGAGCGCGGACGTATCCAGCATCCCGGCGGTGGCGCCGTGACTGCACTTCACGTCATCGGCGTAGATTTCTAGCTCCGGTTTTGCGCAAGCTTCGGCTTCGCCGGAGAGCAGTAGCGCATGATGAGATTGGTAGCCATCTGTTTTTTGTGCAGGACGATGTACATGTATCTTCCCTTGGAATACTGAACGACTTTGGTCATCTATAACTCCCTTAAAATGTTGTTCGGACGTGCCGTCCGGCTCAAAATGATCTGCGAGAATGGAAAAATCGTGACTCTGGCGACCCTTCAGCATATATACGCCGCTGATACTACTCGAAATGGCGGGATCCAGCAATTGCAATCGGAACTCCTGCCGCCCCGCAGCAACGCCGGAAACACAGCTAAAGCCCTCAAATACAGAGTTTTTTTGGCTTCTGACGACCGTGCGGCCGAACAGGCACAAACCGTCGTTTTCATCGATAAATCGGTAAAGGCGCAGCCGCGCGGCAGGCTTCAGGACGATTCCCGCATAATGGTTGGAAAAAGCGGCCCCTGTCCCCGCATGGCGTTCCAGCACGGTCATGCCGCTGTTCTCGCCCAGGCGGATCAGGCAGCGCGGATAGACGGCAGGCGCCGCATCGCGCGCGGCCTGATGCCAGTATAAAATCTCGATCGGCTTGTCGATATCCGCACCCTTGGGTATGTCCAGTACGAAGCCATCGCGCATATAGGCTGTATTCAGGGCGACAAAAGGCGATGTGCCAAGATCGCCCGCCGTGATCAGTTCTTCCTCCGCCGCGGCAAGATCCATGAGCGCAGTCAACGTTGCGCCTTCCGGCAGGGTGCAAAGGCTTTTCTGCAGTTGGCCGTTGACCAGTACGATGCGGTAGCTGTCCGCCAGCAGCGGCGCGGGCAGGCCTGCCGGTGCGACCGGTGCGGGGCTATAAGTGAAATCCCCTTCCAGCAGGGGGCGCAGATTCGTGTATTGCCAGCCTTCCCAGCCCAGCGTCGGCAGCGCGGTGGCGGTAAAGCTTTCCGTTGCCGTGTCGCGCAGGGCCTTGATCCACTGTGGCGCGCTATCGGCGCGCAACGCCGCCGCATCGGCCAGCCACGGCAAAGCTTCCGCACGGACGGCTTCAACGGGCTTGAAATTTTTTGCGACCACGGCACTCATCGTCAGGCGGCTTCCCCGGTAAAGTCGGCATAGCCGTTTTCTTCCAGTTCCAGCGCCAGTTCCGGCCCGCCGGTACGCTGGATTTTTCCCTTCGCCAGCACATGCACCACATCGGGTTTGATATAGTTCAGCAAGCGCTGGTAGTGCGTGATGATGAGGAAGGAGCGATCCTCCGCGCGCAGGGCGTTCACGCCCGCCGCCACCACTTTCAGCGCGTCGATGTCAAGGCCGCTGTCGGTTTCGTCAAGGATTGCGAGCTTGGGTTGCAGCATCGCCAGCTGCAAAACCTCATTGCGTTTTTTCTCACCGCCTGAAAAGCCGACATTGACGCCGCGCTTCAGAAAATCGGCATCCATGCCCAGCTGGGCGGTTTTTTCTTTTTGCAGCTTCAGGAAATCGACGGGGCTGATTTCCGCCGCGCCGTGTGCCTTGCGCAGCGCGTTGACCGCCGTTTTCAAAAACGTCGTGGTCGTCACACCCGGAATTTCGACGGGGTACTGGAACGCCAGAAATATCCCCAGCGCCGCGCGCTCTTCCGGCGCCATTTCTCCGATATCATGCCCCATGAAGGTTATTTTCCCCTCTGTCACGTCATAGCCGTCGCGGCCCGCCAGCACATAGGACAAAGTCGATTTGCCCGAGCCGTTCGGGCCCATGATGGCATGGACTTCGCCGGAGTTGATTTCCAGCGTCAGGCCCTTCAATACTTCGCGGCCGTCGACGGTCGCATGCAGGTTTTCAATCTTCAGCATGTTATCCAACACTTCCTTCCAGACTAATCGCGACCAGCTTTTGCGCCTCGACGGCGAATTCCATAGGCAGGTGCTGTAAAACTTCGCGGCAGAAACCGTTGACGATCAGCGTCAGCGCCTCTTCATCCGGTATTCCGCGGGACCGGCAATAGAACAGCTGGTCTTCGCTGACCTTGGACGTTGTCGCCTCGTGCTCCAGCGTGGCGCCGGGGTTGCGGTTTTCAATATAAGGCACGGTATGCGCCCCGCAGTTATGGCCGATCAGCAGGCTGTCGCACTGCGTATAATTGCGCGCGTTTTCCGCCTTGGCCGCAATGCGCACAAGGCCACGATAGGTATTATCGGACTTACCGGCGGAAATCCCTTTCGACACGATGCGGGATCTGGTGTTTTTGCCGATATGGATCATCTTCGTGCCCGTATCGGCCTGCTGGTAATTGTTCGTGATGGCGACGGAATAAAACTCGCCCACGCTGTCATCGCCCAGCAGGATGCAGGACGGGTATTTCCAGGTAATGGCCGAGCCCGTTTCCACCTGCGTCCAGGAGATTTTGGCGCGCTTGCCCTTGCAAATCCCGCGTTTGGTCACGAAGTTATAGATGCCGCCCTTGCCGTTTTCATCGCCAGGATACCAGTTTTGCACGGTGGAATATTTAATCTCCGCATCGTCCATCGCGATCAGCTCGACCACGGCGGCATGCAACTGGTTCTCATCGCGCATCGGCGCGGTGCACCCTTCGAGATAAGATACGTAGGATCCCTTCTCCGCCACGATCAGCGTGCGTTCGAACTGGCCCGTTTTCGCTTCATTGATGCGGAAATAGGTGGAGAGCTCCATGGGGCAACGCACGCCTTCGGGGATATAGACAAACGTGCCGTCGGTAAAGACCGCCGCGTTCAGGCAAGCGTGCTTGTTGTCGGTATAGGGCACGACGCTGCCCATGTATTTTTTGATCATCTCGGGATAGTCGCGGATCGCTTCGGAGATGGAGCAGAAAATAACCCCTGCCTCATGCAGCTTTTCGCGGAAGGTCGTCACGACCGACACGCTGTCGAAAACGGCATCCACCGCCACGCCCGCCAGCATTTCCTGCTCGCGCAGCGGAATGCCGAGCTTTTGATAGGTTTCCAAAAGCTTCGGGTCGACTTCGTCGAGGCTTTTCGGACGATCGATGTTCTTGGGCGCGGCGTAGTAATAGGCATCCTGATAATCCAGCGGCGCGAATTTGACTTTTGCCCATGCCGGTTCGGGCATCGTTTGCCAGTGACGAAAGGCTTTGAGGCGGGATTCGAGCATCCATGCCGGCTCGCCTTTCTTGGCGGAGATCAGGCGGATGATATCCTCGTCGACGCCCTTGGGCGCCCGTTCCATTTCGATATCCGTGATAAAGCCCGCTTCGTATTTACGATCCAGTTGCGCGACGGCTTCACGCGTTTCATTCGTGACCGGCATATTTCTCCCCTTCTTGCGGAACAGAAATTTTCGCCACGACGTTATGTGCGCAAGAAGGCGCGCGCGCCATGTCCATCAGGGTCACCGCCTGCAGCGCCGCGCGCACCGCATGGTTGACGGGCGCCCATTTACCCTTGGCGGGACATTTGGTTTCCGCGCGGCAGGTATCGGGTACGCCGTTCGCGCAGGAAACGATCTCGATGGGGCCGTCCAGCGCCTCGATCACATCGCAGATCGACAAGCGGGCCGGATCCTGCGCCAGCTTGTAACCGCCCGCCGCGCCGCGCACGGATTGCACCAGCCCCTCGCGTGTCAGCTTTTTAAGAACCTTGGCCACTGTCGGCTCGGGAATGCCCGTGCGGTCGGACAGCTGATGCGCGGAACGTGCGGCATCGCGGCCCTCGCGCCCCAGCTGCACCATCACGGCCACCGCGTAATCCGTCAGTTTTCCAAGCTTCATCATGATCGGCTGATCCTTTCCGGCACCGTTAAGTCGTACCTTTTAAGTCCTGATTTTATATGGGTTTTAAAACACCCATTTCAAGCAAAAACTTGACCGGAACATACATGATTTCAGGCGGTTGGACAAAAACATTCTGCAAAATAATCGTAACCTTCTCCGGTCGGAGGAATAATGAAAGATTATTTCATAAATTAGACCTTCTTTAATTTTTTCCCTTCATACTGAAGGCATATTCAAAGTGATAAAACACAAGGAATTGCCGTTTTGACCACGCCCCCGGATATGCCCGCCGCCAAGGCGGATATCTGCGACACACCGGCCCGCAAGCCTGATTTTGCGGCCGTTTTCGGGACATGGGCGGAAGATCACGCCGATTTTTTGCACACGCTGCGCCAGAAAATGGCCCAAAACGGTTCCGGCGGCAAAAAACTGGCCGAAAACGCCCTCTGGGACATGATTGCCGATAGCTGGTCGTCCGACTGGGGCGCGGCGCGGACACGTCTGGGCGATGCCGCCCATGACCTTTACATGCGGCAAAAGCCGGAAAATATTCCGCTCGGATCCATCGGCCTTGCCATGGATGCAGGCCAGCTGGATCAATCCGAAAAGCGCTACCGCGCGGCGCTGGCGCAATTCACCGTGATCAATGAAGAACTGCGCCTGCATGCGGAACTGTCGCACCTGCTTGAAATCCTCTCCACGGTCGAGGAATCGCAGGACATGAGCGCTGCCGCGCAAAAGCTCAACAACCGCTTCAAGGCCGCGGATCAAAAAGCGGCTCCGGAACAACCGGTCCGAAAAGGTTTCCGCGCCTATGTGGATTTTGTTTTCCGCCGCCGACGCGTTATCGCCGCTGCCGCCGAAACGGCGGGAACGGCCCTGCCCAAGACCACCACCGGCACAGCGCCAACGGCAAAATTCTAACGCATCAAGATTTACCCTACCGTTTGTTCCTTGGTCGCCAGGAAGCGGATCTCCGGCCAGTTTTCATTCGACGTATCCAGATGCCAGCCGTTGCGCGCCAGGAAGACGGGGTGCCCGTCATGATCTTCGGCAATATTCGGCAGGTTCTGGTCGATGAACTGCTCCAGCTTGACATGGTTGTCGCTTTCCAGCCAACGCGCGGTATGCAGCGCCGCCTGCTCGAACCGCACGGGCAGGTTATATTCCGTCCGGATACGGTCAGCCAGAATGTCAAACTGCAAGGGGCCGACAACGCCGACCACCCAGCTTGAATCCATGCGCGGCTTGAAAACGCGGGCCGCGCCTTCCTCCGCCAATTGCAACAAGGCTTCGCCCAGATGCTTGGCGCGCAGCGGATCGTCCAGGCGCACGCGCTGCAGGTATTCGGGCGCAAAGCTCGGAATGCCTGTCGCGTGCAGCACTTCCCCTTCCGTCAGCGTATCGCCGATGCGCAAGTTGCCGTGGTTCGGGATGCCGATGATATCGCCGGCAAAGGCATCTTCCGCCACGCCGCGTTCCTGCGCGAAGAAGATCAGCGGGTTATGCACGGTAATCGCCTTGCCGCTGCGGATATGCTGCAATTTCATGCCGCGCTTGAAATGGCCGGAAGAAAGGCGCGTAAAGGCAATGCGGTCGCGGTGCTTCGGATCCATATTCGCCTGAATCTTGAACACGAAGCCGGTGACCTTGTTCTCGGACGGTTCCACCAGACGCTCTGCCGTCGGCTGCGAACGCGGCGGCGGCGCGAGGCCTTTCAACCCCCCCAGCATTTCGCGTACGCCGAAATTATTGACGGCGGAGCCGAAGAAAACGGGCGTCATATGCCCTTCCAGATAAGCCTTGCGGTCGAGCGGCTTGCACAGCGCGCGGATCATTTCCACATCCTCGCGCAGTTTCCTCACCGCATGTTCGGGCAGCAGCTGGTCGAGCTTCGGATCATCGATCCCCTTGCACGGTTCGCCTTCGTCGGGACGCTCGCCTTTTGTTTTGGCCATCAGGATCAACTGATCGTTGATCAAGTCGTAGCAGCCCAGAAAATCGCGGCCCATGCCGATGGGCCAGCTGGCCGGCGTCACATCCAGCGCCAGCGTTTTTTCAATCTCGTCGAGCAAGGTGAAAGGATCCCGCCCTTCGCGGTCAAGCTTGTTGATGAAGGTGATGATCGGCATGTCGCGCAGGCGGCAGACTTCGAACAGTTTGCGCGTCTGGCTTTCAATTCCTTTCGCCGCATCAATCACCATGATGGCGGAATCGACGGCGGTCAGCGTGCGGTAGGTATCTTCGGAAAAGTCTTCGTGGCCGGGCGTATCCAGCAGGTTGAATTTCACGCTCAGGTATTCGAACGTCATGACGGAGGAAACGACGGAAATCCCGCGCTCCTGCTCCACCTTCATCCAGTCCGACCGCGCATGGCGGTTTTCCTTGCGCGCCTTGACGGCGCCCGCCATCTGGATCGCGCCGCCGAACAGCAAAAGTTTTTCTGTCAGCGTCGTTTTACCGGCATCGGGGTGGGCGATGATGGCGAAGGTGCGCCGTCTTTCAATTTCGTCTTCGATCGACATTTAAAAAATCTTTCCTTCAAACGGATTCCGTCCCGTGGGGTCTTCAACCTCGATCACCCAGACGTCCGGATCGCGTTCTATGCTGCGCCGGATATACGCGTCTGCGCGGTTTTCGTCAACCGGCGCATCGTCAAAAACCTGCATCCAGCCGGTATTTCCATCCGGATCGCGGCTCTGGTTCAATAAAAAACAGCTTTTGCCGCCCAGCACGATCTTGACCATGACCGTCCCCGCCGCATGGGCGCCTTTGTGCACGACGTAAACGGGAATGGCGGCCGCCATGCATTTGCGCAAATGGGCATCCACCCAAAGCGCCGTCGGCAGCCGCGCGTCATCGGTCATCGGGGTTTTACCGTCATTTGCGGAGTTTGCGGCCGAACAGCTCGAAGGTATGGTCCACCATTTCATAGCCCAAATCGCCCGCAATCTTGTGCATCAGGCGCTCGAATTCCTCGTTTTCGAATTCGACGACTTCGCCTGTTTCGGTATCGACCAGATGATGATGGTGGCCGTGATCGACTTCGAAACGGGCGGAGGTATCCTTGAAATCATGCTTCAATACCAGCCCGAGTTCGGACAGCAGGCTGAGCGTACGGTAAACCGTCGCGATGCTGATGGAGGCGTCGGCCTGGCGCGCCCGCTCGCACAGCGTTTCGACAGAGGGATGATCTTCGGATTCTTCCAAAACCTTGAGGATCGCCTTGCGCTGATCCGTCATTTTTAGGCCGGCTTCCGTACATTTTTCAAGCAACATCGACATAGGCTTTTTTATACCCCATCCGTGCTTCCAAGACCATACCCTTTCGGGACTTTTCACGTCCTGTTTTGCGTTAAATCAGTCACCCGAAATAAGACGTTCCGGCGGGAAAGACAGCGTAGCGGTGGTGCCCACCCCTTCGCGGCTTTCCAGGCTGAGACAGCCGTTATGCAGCTCCGTCATCGCTTTGGCGAGCGGCAGGCCGAGACCCGTGCCCTGCCCCTTGAAACTGCGCGGATCGTTGACCTGCCCGAAAGGCTCCATAACGTAGCGCATCTTGCTCTCGGGAATACCGCAGCCCATATCGGCGACGGCGATCGCCAGTCCGTTGTCCGCTGTACGGCCCGCGCGGATTTCAATCGTTTCCCCGGGCGGGGAGAACTTGACGGCATTGGAAACCAGATTGATCAAAATCTGGCGCAGCAAACGCTGATCCGCCCGCATATGAGGCAGGCCCGCATCCACCTTCAAGTCGATGGAAACATTCGCCGCCTGCGCGCGGTCGCTCATGATCCGCATCACGGATTGCAGTATGTCCGGCACGGCAACATCGCTTTCCATCAGATTGACCTTGCCTGCCTCGATCTTCGACATGTCCAGCACGTCGTTGATGATGTCGAGCAAATGGCGCGCGCTGAAATGGATATCGCCGAGATATTCCTCGTACTTCGGGTTGTTGATGGGGCCGAAGGTCTGGTTCTTGATCATCTCCGAAAAGCCGATGATGGCGTTCAGCGGCGTGCGCAACTCGTGGCTCATATTGGCGAGGAAGGATGATTTGGCGCGGTTGGCGATATCCGCATCTTCCTTGGCGCGTTGCAGGCGGCGCATCATGTTCTTGCGCTCCGTCACGTCGCGGATGGTGGAGACCATGAAGCGGCGCTTTTGCGTCAGCTCCATCAGCGCCGTCGTAATCACGACATAGGCGGCCGTGCCGTCTTTTTTGAGAATGCGCAACTCGCGCGTGCCGTGCTTTCCCCGGTCAATAAAAGCGGCATAAAGCTTGCGTGAAATCGCCTCGTCTTCCTCCGGGATCATGGTGGTGAATTCCTCACCCAGAAGATCTTCGCGCGTCCAGCCGTATTCGGATAAAAAGGTATCGTTCACCCGCACGATGCGGCCATGGTGATCGGTGACGATGATGCCGAGCCCGCTGGCATCGAACAAAGACGTCAGCAGCATAATCGCATCGTCACGCTCACGCTGCAACTGGGCGCTGTCCAGCATTTCGGGGCGCGCCATGACATCGATGTAACGCACACGCCCGTCCGCATCCAGCACGGGGTTTAATATAAACGCCTGCATCTTCACCCCGCCCGGCACACGCGGCACGGCATTAAAGGTGACGGCGCGGCGCGCCTTCAGACAGGAGAGAAAAGATTGCTCGACCTGGTCGGCCACGGCATTTTCAAACAGGTCGCGCGGCGTGCGGCCGATCATGTCCTCGCGGGTCAATTCAAAATACTGCGCCGCCTGCGCGTTCACTTCGGCATAGACGAACCGCCCGTCCCCTTCGACGGAAACGATCAGCCGCGCGACGGGCGACAGCAAGAAGAACTGCCTGAAATCTCCGTCGGGGACGAATCCGGTGACTGTGTTGTTTTGTTCTGAAGCGGGCATAAGACGTCTGGCTGCCGTGGAATACATGATTTACCTACCTTTTTGGTAGCATGTAAATAACCAAAAACTGGTTAACAAAACCTTTCCAAACCTGTCTTTGCAAAATGTTTTTTCTTTTATTTGCAAATAGTTAGACAAGCGACCAAAAATTATGTCGCAAAAACCCCTTTTTATTAACATAATTAATTTGACTGGGGTATATTTATACCATATAAAGAGTGCATGCGAATGGTTCGCATACACAACACAGAGGAGGTTCATATGAACAGCTTTGATCGTCAATTCCAGCACCGACTTGAGCTGATCTTCAAAAAGGCCGAGTACGACAAAATGCAGGAACTTCGCCGCCAGCGCCAACAGGAAGAAGCAGCGAAAAAGTGTGACAACGATAACCAAGGCACACCGACGACCAAAAAAGCCGGTTCCAAAAAACCCGGCCTGGGCTAATGCCCGCAAGGAACTAAAAAACTAAAGGATGGCTTGATGCCTGCTGCGTCCCCACTCGATGGACGCGCAGGCCCGGGGCGAAAAGCCCGAAAACAGGCCTTACATACAAAATGTTTGACCGCCCGCGGCTTGCCTTCGAGGCGGTTTTTATTTGGGCAGAGTCTCTGGAATTGCTTTTAATATTACGGAAATATGCTATAATAAAGGCCGTAACCGCTCGCAAGGATCACCGAATGGCCGCAAATTCCCCCGCGCAACAAACCCTGCCCGAGGATACCAAACCTTTTGTCATCGTGGGCGCCGGCTTTGCAGGCACGGCAACGGCCCTGCACTTCTTGCTGAAAGCGGCAGAGGATCCAAGCCTTTCCGCCGACAAGCCCCTGAAACTGACGGTGCTGGAGCGATATCCGCAGCAAATGCACGGCGGTATCGCCTATGGCCGCGTACCGGCCTTTGAATATAACCTCAACCTCTCTTCCAAACGCGTCACGCCTTTTGCGGCAGGCAAAAAGCCCCGCGACCTGCCCTCTTTCGAAGAATATATTCAGGAACGCGCCAAGGATGATCCCCCCTTTGCCGATAACCTCGCCAATCCGTCTCGGCAAGTCTACGGCCAATATCTGCACGACCTGATTGATGCTGCCGTGGCCCGCACGGGCGGCAAGGTCGTACTGGAGCGCAAATATGACGAAGCCGTCGATCTGGTGGACACGCCCCAAGGCACGACCGTTCATTTAAAAAGCGGCGAAAGACTACAGGCCGCGCACGTCATGCTCGCCACAGGTTTCAAGGAAGCGGTGATGCCGAAATTCGCCTTTAACGCGGCGGCACACCCGCAGTTTCTGGACTATCCCTATTCCCACCGCGCCAATACGTTTTTCGACAAGCTGCTGAACGGCCCGAACAATGCGGAAGATAAAACGACGCTCGTGCTCGGCACGGGCCTTTCGGCCATGGATACGGTGATCCGCCTGCTGGACGGCGGATACAAAGGCAAAATCACGATGCTGTCGCGCAAGGCGCAGTTTCACCCGACGTATAAAACCTTCCTCGATAAATCGTATATGGAAGCCGGCTTGCAAGGCGAGCCGCGCCCGCCGGACACCCTGCCCTTTACAAAAAAGGATCCCGATTTCATGGGCGCCGTGCGCGGCGGCACGCCGCCGCAGCGCGTGTTCAAGGAAATGCTTTATGAATTCCGCAAACGCCAGCGCGAAGGCTATACCTCCGAGGAAATCCTGAGCCACTGGGAAAAGTCCGTGCCCGAATTGTTCGCGCGCATGCCGGAGGAAACCAACAAGTTCCTCGCCATCAACGAAACACTGATCAACCTTTTACGCGTCGGCACCACGCCGGAAATTTCGGAAAAAGTATTCGCCGCGATGGACGGCGGCCAGATTGACGTCATCGGCGGCACGGTCAGGAACATCCACGCCGGCAACAAGGGCTTTGTGATCGACTACGCGTTGAATGACAGGCTGGGTCGCCCCCTGCCCGATGGGGAAGTGCAAACGCGCCGTTTCGATACGCTGATTTCCGGTATTGGCAACAGCACCAAATACGACCTGCCGCCCGCGCAGATCGGCGACGCGCTATGGCGCCGCCTGCGGGAAAAAGAGGCGTTTCAGGGGCACGTGCTACGCGACGGCGTCGCCGTCGAACACGACTTCACGCTCAAAAACGGCGACGGCACGGCTTATCGCAACGTCAGCGCCGTCGGCAGCCACATCTCCGGCCATATGAACGTCACCGCCTATCCTTACCCCGAAAAAAGCGGCAGCGGCGCGCGGCTCGGTGCCTTTACGCTGAACATCAGCGGCATTCTGGGCGCGGCCATCGCCTTTACGGATATGAAATACGACGACATCAGACGGAAAATGCAACCCGCGCCGCAAAACGGCTTGCAGCACAAAACGGCATACCGCAGCCCGGGCGTCGCGCCGGCCTGATCAGAAGTCATTTTGTGAAAAATATTGAAGGCCTCTTCAGAATCAGAAGCTGCCTTCTTTGCCCATGTCGCGGGCATATTGCGCCAGCGCCGACATTTCGCGGTATTCGGAAATACGGTTGCCGCCCGCCTTTTGCGCCTCTTCCAGCGCCGTCTTGGCATAGCCGATGCAAACCTCGGGCTTTTCGCGCTGCACCGCCTCGGCAATGCCGAAGGAAGCGGTGATTTTCAGCTTTTCCCCCGTTTGCATGAAAACGGGGTTGTTTTCTATCTCGCTGCGCAAACGGTCCATGACGGAGCAGGCATCCATGAACTCGACATGCTTCAGCACGAGGATATATTCCCCCTTGCCCAGATAATAGGCATCGTCGAAAGAGCGCACGGTGCGCGCAATCACTTGCGCCACGCTGGCATAGATCAGATCCATGCCGCGGCGGTCGTATTTCTTTTGCAAGTTGTCGAGATCGTCGATCTCGATATTCGCGATGCTGAAGGACGTGCCCTTGCGGTCGAAGCGATCCTGCTCGCGCTTGATGTCGTTGCGCATGCCGGAAACGGTGCGCAGGCCCGTCACCGGATCCACCGCCGTGGAGGAATCCGCCAGATCCTGTTGCAAACGGCGAATATGGTTGATAAACGCATCGCACTGGTTGTGAAAATCGTCAAACAACTCCGGCGTCATCGGCTGCTTGGCGGCGGCATGATCCAGCAGTTTCTTGGCCGTGGCGCAAAGGTCGTCATAAACATGCATCAGGCGCTCGACAACGGCATGGTCGATGGTATTGCGCTCCGCCTCGCGCTTGCACCACAAAATAAGGGCAGAGGGCGCATTGGCATCAACAGGGTGCGTCAGGGGCGCGTTCGGAAAAAAGCACTGGCGCAGAATATCGCCCTGCCAGTCGAGGAGCGCCTCGATCTCGGCGACGATCATGTCGGTCGACAGAACCTGTGCATAAGAAACGGCCACGATGTTGTTCCCAAACCAAAAAGAGAATAGAAACGAAACTTTATTACAAATGATACGCTTTCATTTATTAAAATATCGTAACCTTTTTGGTCAAACAATCCACTCTTTTTGTACGGCGTCCAGCGTATCGTTGGCGATCGCCGCGCGCACCTCGCGCATCAGGCGGTTCATCGTGGCGACATTATGGATTGAGAGCAGCTGCATACCCAGAAACTCCCCCGCGCGGAACAGGTGGTGGATATAGCCACGGCTGTGGTGCCGGCAGGTATAGCAATCGCAAGTGCCGTCCACCGGGTCCTGATCGTTGCGAAATGGCGCATTACGCAAATTCATCCGCTCCTTCGGCGCGCCCTTCACCAGCGCCCAGCCGTGGCGGGCGATACGGGTCGGCGACACACAATCGAAGGTATCCATACCCGCGCGCACATTGGTGAAAATATCGACAAAGCTGCCGATGCCCAGCAGGTGCACGGGGCGTTGGGGGTGGATATGCGGGCTGCACATGGCCACCACTTCATACATCTGTTCCTTGTGCGCACCAAGCGAGCCGCCGATGGCGGTGGCGAAGAAATCGCGGTCGCGCGTCCATTCGCAGGAGATTTTGCGCAAATCCTCGTAAATGCCGCCCTGCACGATGCCGTACATTTTCTGGCGGCCGTCGTCCTTGCGCTTCCATTCGGCAAGGGAGCGATCGCCCCAGCGCATGCTCATATCCATGGATTTCGCCGTATATTCCTTATCGACATGAAAAGGCGTACATTCGTCCAGCTGCACAATCAGATCCGCGCCAAGCTTGCGCTGGATGTCGACGGATCCTTCGGGGGTAAGGAAAATCTTTTTCCCGTCGAGGTAGGAGCGAAAGGCCGCGCCCTCCTCCGTGATTTTCAAAAACGTCTGGTTGCGGTGGCGCTGCCCGCGGCCCTTGATCTCGTCGGCGACGGAGCCGTAGCCGAGGGAGAAAATCTGGAACCCGCCGCTGTCCGTGAACATCGGCCCGTCCCAGCCCATGAATGTATGCAACCCGCCCATTTCCGCGACCAGGTCGGCGCCGGGCGAGAGCATCAGGTGATAGGTATTGGACAGGATGATATCCGTTTTCGCCTCGCGCATTTGCCGCGGCGACAGCCCTTTGACAGAGGCTTTCGTGCCGCAGAAAATAAAATTCGGCGTCTCGATCGTGCCGTGCGGCGTCGTCAGCCGGCCAAGGCGCGCGTAGGACTTCGGGTCTTTATAGGTAATCTCGAAAGCAAAGGACATCGTGAAGCTCGGATAGGAACGGCAGAAAAAGAAGACAATAAAAAAGGCGGGTACATGCCCCGCCCTTTTTTAACATTCCCGCGCCGGATCAAGCGGCAGCAGCGCGCTTTTGCTTGGCGGAGGGATAACGTTTTTTCGGTTCCGGTTTCGGCAACTCGCCGACCTTGGCAACGACCTGCTTGCGGATCTTGCGCAGGCTTTCCGGCAGTTTGCTCGGCGCCGTGGACAGCAGATACGTATCCAGACCGCCGTTGTGTTCCACCGTACGGATGCCGTGCGTCGTGGTTTTCACTTTGACGTTACGCTGCAAAGCGGCGCTGTAGAAGGAAGCGTCCTGCAGATTGGGCAGGAAACGACGCTTGGTTTTGTTGTTCGCGTGGGACACGTTATTGCCGACCATCGGCACTTTGCCCGTGATTTCACAACGTCTGGTCATGGTTTTTATCCTTGTTTTATCCTGATATGCATGCCCGCGCATAAAGGCATGCACCGGCGAGAATCTTTTATAGAGGCGCAAGATATGTTAAGCACCCCCGCCGCGTCAAGGGTTTTAAGCCCTTTTACCGCCTTTTTAAAGGTTCAAAACGCCCATATATTTACATAATATATACTTTGACCTTGGTTTCATAATCCGCTATAACCTTTGGGCGCGCCGGATGGGCCGGCGCAGAACCGATTCCACCTTTTTCACGAAGCAGGCGCCGCCATGAATTTCATCGACAAGAAAAAAGCGAAAAGCACCCCCATCACCCCCGTCAGCGCGGAAGGCTTCAAGGACTGGCTGAAACAGCAGGATGAAAAGACCAAAGCCTGGGTCGCCGCCACGGATTACAAAGCCAGCGAAGGCGCCCTGCTGTCCATTCCCGATGACAAGGGCGGCATTGCCCGTGTGCTGTTCGGCGTCGGCAAGGACGACAATCTCTATACCTATGCCGACCTGCCCGGCAAGCTGCCGAAAAATCCGGCCGGTTATTATATCGACAAAAAACTGAGCGATGAACGTGCGACGCAAGCGGCCCTCGGCTGGGCGCTCGGCACGTACCAGTTCACGCAATACAAACCGTCGAAGAAAAAAGAATTCGCCTCCCTCGTCTGGCCGGAGAATGCCGACCGCAAGGCGGTAAAGGCCACGGCGGAAGCCACCTTCCTCGTCCGCGATCTTGTCAACATTCCCGCGAACGACCTCGGCCCGGCGGAGCTCGCCGATGCCGGCAAGAAAGTCGCCAAGGCGTTTAACAAGGCCAGCGTCAAGATCATCCTCGGCGATCAATTGCTGAAACAGAATTTTCCCGCCATCTACGAAGTCGGCAAGGGCAGCCCGCGGGAGCCGCGCCTGATCGACATCCGCTGGGGCGATGAAAAACACCCGCAAATCACGCTGATCGGCAAGGGCGTGATTTTCGATACCGGCGGCCTCGACATCAAACCGTCGAGCGCGATGGGCCTCATGAAAAAAGACATGGGCGGCGCGGCGCATGTTCTCGGCCTTGCGCATATGATCATGTCCGAAAACCTGCCCGTGCGTTTGCGCGTGCTGATCCCCGCCGTTGAAAACGCGGTGGACGGCAACAGCTTCCGCCCCGGCGACATCATCAAAACGCGCAAGGGACTCAGCGTCGAGATCGGCAATACCGATGCCGAAGGCCGCCTTGTCCTCTGCGATGCGATTGCCGAGGCCTGCAGCGAAAAGCCTGATCTCATCATCGACTTTGCGACCCTGACGGGCGCGGCGCGCGTGGCGCTTGGCCCCGATCTGCCGGCCATGTTCTCCAACAACGACGCGGTGGCGAACGACCTTTTGAAATCCGCCGAAAAAGTGCAAGATCCGCTCTGGCGCCTGCCCCTGTGGCAACCCTATAACAAAATGATCGACACGCCGAATGCGGACGTCAACAACGCCGGCGCGGGCGGCCATGCGGGCGCGATTACGGCCGCGCTGTTCCTGGAGCGTTTTGTCGATAAAGACGTGCCCTGGGTGCATATCGATACCTTCGCCTGGAACCCCGGCAACAAGCCCGGCCGCCCCGAAGGCGGCGAGGCGCTGGGCATGCGCGCCAGCTATGAAATGCTGCGCGAAAAATACGGCAAGCAAAAACAGCCCGCCGCGAAAAAGCCCAAAGGGCCGCAAAAATGACGGCGGCGCATTGGAAAGTCATCGCCCCCGTCGTCGATGTGCGCGAGCACCCCGACAATGAAGCCTTGCGCGGCAAGCTGGAATCCCAGCTGCAATACGGGGAGATTTTCATTGCCGAAGAAGACGCGGGCGACTGGCTGAAGGGCCGCTGCGCGCATGACGGCTACCCCGGCTATGTCGAAAAAAAATACCTGACGCGTGAATTTGCTGCCGCAACGCATGTCGTCACCGCGCAACGCAGCGATGTCTACCGCGATGCCGGCATCAAATCCCCCATCCGTCGCACGCTTGGCATGGGCGCGCAACTGACCGTCGTGGAAATGGGAGAGAAATTCGCCAGGCTCGACGACGGCACGCATATCTATGCCCGTCATATCACCCCCCTGTCCGCCAAGGAAGATTTCGTCTCCGCCGCCGAAAAGCTGATAGAAACACCCTATGTCTGGGGCGGACGCGGCGGGCTCGGCACCGATTGCTCGGGGCTTGTGCAACTCGCTCTCGCCCGCGACGGTATCGCCGCGCCGCGCGATACGGAAGATCAGGAAAAATCCATCGGCAAGGACGCCACAACAGACGTCCGCCGCCGCGGCGACCTCGTCTATTTCCCCGGCCACGTCGGCATCATGGTGGATACGGAAAACATCCTGCATGCCAACGCCTTCCACATGAAAACCTGCGTGGAAAAACTGGATGACGTCGCCAAACGCAGCGGCGGCATCACCACCGTGCGCCGCGTAACTTAATTCCCTCAAAGAAATTGTCCTCGCGCTTCTCGGGATGACAATAAAGGCTTAAGCCGCCGCTTCGTCGTCCTTGGATTTTTTGGGCTTGGCGGGTTTGCCTTCCGCGATGCCGTCACCCGCAGGTTGGATGACAAGACCGTTATCATCCGCCGTGACCGTTACGGACGCGCCGTCGGGGATTTTGCCTTCGATCATCCGGCTTGCCAGCGGGTTTTGCAATTCGCGCTGGATGACGCGTTTGAGCGGACGCGCACCGAAGGCCGGATCATAGCCCGCATCCGCCAGCCATGTTTTGGCCTTGCCGTCGAGCGTCAACACGATCTGACGGTCGGCCAGCATTTTTTGCAGGCCCATGACCTGAATATCCACGATATCCGTCATCACCGCGCGGCTGAGGCGGCGGAAGAGCAGGATGTTGTCGATACGGTTCAGGAATTCGGGGCGGAATGCATGGCTGACTACGTCCATCACCTGACCGCGTACCAGTTCGACGTCCTCTCCTTCCTTCTGCGCAACGAGATATTCGGCACCAAGGTTCGAGGTCATGATGAGCACCGTGTTGGAAAAATCCACCACGCGCCCCTGACCGTCCGTCAGGCGACCGTCATCAAAGACTTGCAACAGGATATTGAACACATCGGGATGTGCTTTTTCGACCTCGTCGAACAGCACGACCTGATACGGACGGCGGCGCACGGCCTCGGTCAGCGCCCCGCCCTCTTCATACCCGACATAGCCGGGAGGGGCCCCGACCATGCGCGCGACCGCGTGTTTTTCCATGTATTCGGACATATCAATGCGCAGCATCGCGCTTTCGTCATCGAACAGGAATTCGGCCAAAGCTTTCGCCAGCTCCGTTTTCCCCACGCCCGTGGGCCCGAGGAACAGGAAGGTGCCGATCGGCTGGTTCTGGCGTTGCAGGCCCGCGCGCGCGCGGCGCACGGCATTGGCAACCGATGCCACGGCCTCTTCCTGGCCGATCACGCGCTTTTTCAAATGCGCTTCCATTTGCAGCAAACGCTCGCGCGTGCCCTGCATCATTTTATCGACCGGAATGCCCGTCCAGCGGCTGACCACGGCGGCAATGTCGGCATCGCGCACTTCTTCGTTGATCATCGCGTTTTCGACGGCTTCGCTGGATTCAGCCAGCTTTTCCTCCAGCGCGGGGATGATGCTGTAGGTCAGCTCCCCCGCCCGCGTCCAGTTGCCTTCACGGTGGGCCTGTTCCAGCTCGATCTTGGCTTTCTCCAGTTCTTCCTGAATCTTTTGGCCCGAAGACAGTTTTTCCTTCTCCGACTGCCATTTCGTCGTGATGTCGGCGGATTGCTGCTCCAGATCCAGCAGGTCTTCCTCCAGCCTTGCCAGGCGGTCTTGCGTCGCCTGATCATCCTTTTCCTTCTTCAGCGCCTCGCGCTCGATTTTCAGCTGGACGATCTTGCGGTCCAGCTCGTCCAGCTCTTCGGGCTTGCTGTCCACTTCCATGCGCAGGCGCGACGAGGCCTCGTCGATCAGGTCGATCGCCTTGTCGGGCAGGAAACGGTCGGAGATATAGCGGTTCGACAAGGTCGCCGCTGCGACAATTGCACTGTCGGTAATCCGTACGCCGTGATGCAGCTCGTATTTTTCCTTCAACCCGCGCAGGATGGAAATGGTATCTTCCACCGTCGGCTCGCGCACAAAAACGGGCTGGAAGCGCCGCTCCAGCGCGGCATCCTTTTCGATATGCTTGCGGTATTCATCCAGCGTCGTCGCGCCGACCATATGCAGCTCCCCGCGCGCCAGCGCCGGTTTCAGCATATTGCCCGCGTCCATGGCACCGTCGGCCTTGCCTGCGCCGACGATGGTGTGCATTTCGTCAAGGAACAGGATGATCTCCCCGGCGGCGGCGCGAATTTCCTCCAGCACGGCCTTCAGGCGTTCTTCGAATTCGCCGCGGAACTTCGCCCCCGCGATCATGGCACCGAGGTCGAGAGACAAAAGCTTTTTATCCTTCAGGCTTTCGGGCACATCGCCGTTGATAATGCGCAGGGCGAGCCCCTCCACAATCGCGGTCTTGCCCACACCCGGCTCCCCGATCAAAACGGGGTTGTTCTTGGTGCGGCGGGAGAGTACCTGTATCGTGCGGCGGATTTCCTCGTCACGGCCGATCACGGGGTCGAGCTTGCCGTTGCGCGCTGCCTCCGTCAAATCGCGGGCGTATTTTTTGAGCGCCTCGAACTGGTCTTCCGATGTGGCGCTGTCGGCCGTGCGGCCCTTGCGGATCTGATTAATGGCTTGGTTCAGCTTCTCGGCATTGACGCCGTTTTCCTTCAAAAGCTTTGCAGCTTCGGATTGAGGCACAAGCGTCACGCCTTGCAGCAAACGCTCCAGCGTCACGAATTTATCGCCGGATTTTTGCGCTGCCTGCTGCGCCTGATCGAATACCTTGGCAAGATTGGGGGACATATGAATGCCGCCCGCGCCGCCGCCGGTCACAGATGGCATGCCGGCGATGCCTTCGTTCAAAACCGCGGCGAGGCTTTCGGGCCGCCCGCCCGCCGCGCGCACCAGATTGCGCACCGCGCCGCTGTCGTCATCCAGCAGCGCCTTCAACAGATGTTCCGGCTGCAGATATTGGTGGTTGTTGCGCAAGGCCAGCGTTTGTGCCGCCTGCACGGCAGACCGCGCGCGTTCGGTGAATTTTTCGAAGTCCATTTTCGGCACTCCTCTTATTTAGGTATCAAAGACCCTTCATAGGCATCTTTTGGTTATGACCCGCCCACAACGGCGCGCCGTCATATACATTATACGCTCCAAAAGAAGAGATAGACTTAATAAAAATCAAAAAACCAAAGGGGCGTTTCCCCGAAAAAACGCCCCTTTTTAATCTTTTTACTATAAAACAGCGTGGTTTAAGCCGTTTCCACGGCCTTCTGGCGCAGATTGCCGCGGCGATCGGCACGAACGGCTTCCTGCGGGACATCGCCCCCTGCCGCATCGGCGCCCTCTTCCACAGCTTCCGCAGCCGCTTTGCCGTTACGCTTGCCGACAAGAAACCCCTGGTCAAGGTCTTCCAGCGCGACATCGGGCTGCTCGCCCGTGCCGCTCAGGCCGTTGCCGTCATGGTCTTCGCCGTTGGGGCGGCCGTTGTGATGGTGGTGATTGTTTTGCTGTTGCTGCTGGTAACGGCTTTGCTCTTCCGTCAGTTCGTTCAGCAGGCGCTGGTAATGCTCGGCATGCTGCAGATAGCTTTCCGCCAGAACGCGGTCGCCGCCCGCCTGCGCATCGCGCGCCAGCGTCAGGTATTTTTCGGTGATTTGCATGGCATTGCCGCGGATGCGCACATCCGGGCCGTTGCTGTCGAAGGTATGAACGCGCGGATTGATCCGGCGGGTGCCGTTATGGCCGTTGCCGCCATGGTTATTGTTGTTACGGCCACGAAAACGTCTTCCGTTTTGATTGTGTCTCATATGACTCACTTCGCTTTTGTCTCTTGTGTCCCTGTTTCTGAAAGCTTCCGGCCAGTTTTTATGCCGCTGAAGCCTCTCCCCCGGTGCCGTTTCTGTTCCATTGGGACACGCATCGCACAGAAAAGCACTGACTTCATGTTAGCCAAGACCGATTCGCTTGAAAAGCAGTTTTTTTGCAAAATATTGATTCAGCTATATTTTTAAAGGGATTACCCTGTCAATCGGGCGACCACGACACGGTCACGCCCCGCCAAATCCTGCCGCGTTTCTAGCACAGTCTGCCCATGGGCGCAAAGGATGTCTTTGACCTCGCTTGCCTGGTTGTGGCCGATTTCATAGAAGGCCAGCCCCGCCGGTTGCAGGAAATAAGGCATATTCTCCGCCAGCGCGCGATAGGCCTCCAGGCCGTCATGCCCGGCAAAGAGCGCCTCGGGCGGGTCGTAGTCCAAAACCTCCGGCGCGAGGGTCTGGCGGTCCCGCACCGCGATATAGGGCGGGTTGCTGATCACGATATCGGCCAGCGTATTGGGGCGGAATTCACGCCAGTCCGCATGCACGAAACCGGAGCGTTTTTGCAGCTTCAACCGGCGGCTGTTGGCAGCCGCGCAGCGCAGCGCCCCTGCGCTGATATCGACGCCGATGCCGACCGATGCCGGCCATTCGCCCAGCAGCGAGAGCAGTAAACACCCCGTGCCCGTACCCAAATCGAAAATACGCTGCTTTTTCCGCTTCCCCTCCGGCACCCAGTGCAACACGGCCTCAATCAATGCTTCGGAATCCGGCCTTGGATCAAGGGTATCGGGCGTGACTTTAAAGTCATCATTCCAGAAACTGCGCATGCCCATGATGCGGGAGACCGGTTCGTGATTCAGGCGGCGGGCGAGCGCTTTTCTTAAAGATGCTTCTTCAAGTTTCGATACCTTATCATTGTATTTCAACAATAATTCTTCATGCGATATTTCCAGCATGCCCTGCACCAGCAAACGCGCATCCAGCTCGGGCGTATCGATGCCGGCTTCTTTCAAGGTTTCTTTAAATTCCTCGACAAGCATTTTGAAAGTTTTAAGTTCTTCTGCATTTTGCACAACGGAAGGCATTACCAGCTTACCTCCGTTAATTTCGCCGCCTGATCTTCCGCGATCAGCGGGTCGATCACTTCATCCAGGCATTCGCCGGTGATGATGCGGTCGAGTTTGTAAAGGGTCAGGTTGATGCGATGGTCGGTCACGCGGCCTTGCGGAAAGTTATAGGTGCGGATACGCTCCGACCGGTCGCCGGAGCCCACCTGCTCCCTGCGGTTGGCGGAACGTTCGTCCGCCAGCCGCTGGCGTTCCATTTCATAAAGCTTGGCGCGCAGGATTTTCATGGCGCGATCCTTGTTCTTGTGCTGGGATTTTTCATCCTGCTGCACGACGACGATGCCGCTGGGAATATGGGTAATACGCACGGCGGATTCCGTCTTGTTCACGTGCTGCCCGCCCGCCCCGCCGGAGCGCATAACATCGATCCGCAGATCGCCATCTTTGATCTCGATATCCACATCCGCGGCCTCCGGCAGCACGGCGACGGTGGCGGCGGAGGTATGGATACGCCCGCTCGCCTCCGTTTCCGGCACGCGCTGCACGCGGTGAACGCCGGATTCATACTTCAGGCGCGCAAAGACCGCCTGCCCCGATACCTCGACCACGGCCTGCTTGATGCCGCCGAGGTCGTTTTCGGCCATTTCCATGATATCGAACCGCCAGCCGCGGTCGGCGGCGTAGCGTTTATACATCCCCATTAAATCCAGCGCGAAAAGCGCGGCCTCGTCCCCGCCCGTGCCGGCACGGATTTCGAGGATGGCGTTTTTATCATCCGCCGCATCCCTGGGCAGCAGGGCGATCTGGATATCTTTTTCAAAAGACGGCAGCGCTTCCTTCAGGCGGTAATACTCCTCTTCCGCCAACGCGCGCATATCCCTGTCTCCGGCTGGATCTTTCATGAGAATTTCCAGATCCGCAAATTCGGCCTTGGCTTTTTTGTAATGAAGAACCTTTTCGGCAAGCGGCGTCAGCTCCGCATATTCGCGCGACAGTCTGGTGAAGGCATCCGCCGCCAGCGTGCCGGAGGACAGGAGAGCTTCAACCTCCCGAAAACGGCTTAACACCTGATCCAGCTTGCGATCCAGCGACATGGGCCCCCTTTTACGCCGCCGTATCGGCGGCAGATTTTTGGGCGGCGGCTTTTTCAATCTCGGCGGCTTTATCCTCGACCAGCTTCACCAGATGGTCGACGATGCTTTCATCCTTCAGGCGGTGCGCGGGCTGGCCCTTGATGTATACTTGATGCGTGCCGCGCCCGCCGCCGGTAAAGCCGATATCCGTCATCAGCGCCTCGCCGGGGCCGTTCACAATGCAGCCGATCACGGAAACGGTCAACGGCGTCGTGATATGCGCCAGGCGCTCTTCCAGCACCCGCACGGTTTCGATCACATCGAACTGCTGGCGCGAACAGGACGGGCAGGAAATGACGTTCACCCCGCGGTGGCGCAACCCCATGGATTTCAGGATATCAAAACCGACCTTGACCTCTTCCACCGGATCGGCCGTCAGCGACACGCGGATCGTATCACCGATCCCCGCCCAAAGCAGACTGCCGATGCCGATCGACGATTTGATGGTGCCTGTGCGCAAGCCCCCCGCCTCTGTCACGCCGACATGCAGCGGATAATCACAGGCATCCGCCAGCTGCTGATAGGCCGCGACCGCCAGAAACACATCGGACGCCTTGCAGGAAATCTTGAAATTGAAGAAATCATGATCTTCCAAAATCCGGATATGACGCAGGGCGGATTCCACCATCGCCTCGGGGCACGGCTCGCCGAATTGCTCCAGCAGGTCACGCTCCAACGATCCCGCGTTTACGCCGATGCGGATGGAGCAGTTGTTATCCTTCGCCGCCTTCACGACCTCCCGCACACGGTCGTCGGAACCGATATTGCCGGGGTTGATGCGCAGGCAGGCCGCGCCCGCCGTCGCGGCTTCCAGCGCGCGCTTGTAATGGAAATGGATGTCCGCCACGATCGGCACCTTGACCTGTTTGACAATATCCTTCAGCGCGGCGGTGGAGGCTTCATCGGGGCAGGATACGCGCACGATATCCACGCCTACGCACGCCGCTGCCCGGATTTGCGCCACCGTCGCCGCCACATCCGGCGTCGGTGTATTGGTCATCGTTTGCACGCTGATCGGCGCATCGCCGCCGACGGGCACATTGCCGACAAAAATCTGCCGTGACTGGCGGCGGTAAATCCGGCGATAGGGGCGCACTTCTGCGGACATTTTCTACACACTCATCCTTGGGTCTATGCAGGGCTTTCAGCGCCCCATCCTTATTCTTCGTTTTTTGAGGTCTTCGGGCGACAGATTGACGCCGCGCATGACCTCCCCTTCCTTGCCGATGGGCTGGACTTTATTGCCATCCACAAAAACATTCAGCCCGCCGGCGTTGGAGGTAACGAGCGTCATGCCCTTCTGGTCGGGCACATAAAATTCCTCGCCCTTGTCCATGACTTTTTTATAAACGACCTTGCCGCTGCCGTCGGAGACTTGCACCCAGCTTTTCTCCCGCGCCTGCAACAGCACACGCGTTTTGCCGCGGCGCACGTTGATAAGCGGCTCCCGGGCCGGTGAAAGCGGCGCCGTCGCCGCAACGGGCGGCACTACCACGGTTGCCGGTTCGGCAGGCGTGCCGACGGTGCCCGAAATCGCGCCCGCATCGGCAGGTACCGCTGCCGTATCGGTGCTTGCGGCGGCGGGCATCCCCCCTGCCGCTGTCGTCTGTGGCGGCGCCGCCGCGGGAAGCCCTGCCGCAATCGTCGCGGCCTCCGCCGTTGTGGAGGTCAGCGGCTGCTGGTCGGCCAGCGTCGGCATGCCGGAAGCCGTGCCCACGACAGGCGGCGGCGGAATATCAGCAGCGGTTTGCACGGCCACATCCCCGCCGTCGGAGAAGACCGACCAGACGATAAACACGATCACCACCGCCAGCGCGGCGATGCCGATGACCACGGGACTCGGCAATTTATCCTCGTCGATCGGCTCGGGGATTTTCAATTCTGTCTTTGCCGCGTCCTCGCCCGCATGTTCCTTCTTGAAATCCCTGACCACCTGCTGCGCGTCAAGCTTGACGAAATCGGCATAGCTGCGGACAAAACCGACGGCATAGGTCATGCCAGGCAGCTGGTCGATGCGGTCGTCTTCGATGGATTGCAACTGCGCCACGCGCACGTTGATGGCAGCGGAGACATCTTCCAGCGACAGCTTCATCTCCATACGGGCACGGCGCAGCGTCTTGCCGACGCTGTTCGGGTTCGCCCCGACGGCGGAAACGGACGCTTCTTCCGCAGATGTGCTTTCCGCGCGGTTACTTTTCTGCGCGGGGCCGCCCTGAGGCGTATTGCCGCCGGCGGCTTTACGGTTTTTTTTCGGGCTTTGCGGTTTTTTATCCGACATCAATCCGTCCTTTAGTTCGTTTGGGTCAGGTTAACAGCATGGTCGCGCGCAAAAGACAGCAACCGTTCACGCAAGGAATGCTCACGCGAAGACATAAGATGTTCAAGGTAAGGCACCAACCGCGTCGTATCAAGGCTCGGCACCATGAGTTTCAACGCCTCCACGGACTGCGCGGGCGCGGACAGCGTCCGGAACCCCAGCGCGATCAGCACCATCGCCTCCAGCGGGTGGCCCGCCATCTCCCCGCAAACGCTGACTGGCACATTGGCGGCATGGCATTGGTCGGCAATGGTTTTCAGGACGCGCAGCATGGCGGGAGACAACGTATCGTAGCGGTTGCGGATGGCATAATTGCTGCGATCCGCCGCGAACAGGTATTGCATCAAATCGTTCGTGCCGACGGAAATGAAATCGACGGTTTTCAAAAACTGTTCCAGCTGGAACAAAACCGCCGGCACTTCCAGCATGATGCCCAGCGCAATTTTCTGCGGCACGGGAATGCCGTTTTGCGCCGCACGAATTTTTTCCATCTCCAGCAAGGCGCGTGCGCGGTCGAATTCGGCAACTTCCGTGACGAACGGCAGCATGATTTTCAGGTCGCGTCCGCGTGATCCGCGGATAAAGGCGCGGAACTGCGTGCGCAGAATCGCGGGGCGATCCATGCCGATGCGCACCGCGCGCCAGCCGAGCGCGGGGTTCTCCTCCTCCGGCGCCTTGAAATACGGCAGCGGCTTGTCCCCGCCGATGTCGAGCATGCGAAAGACGACGGGCTTGTCGCCCAATTTGTCCATGATCTTGCCGTAAAGTTCCGCTTGCGTGACCACCAGCGGGTATTTTTGCCAGGCCATAAAGGACAATTCCGTGCGGAACAGGCCCACCCCTTCCGCGCCCACGGCATTGACGCTGTCGATTTCGTTCATCAACCCCGCGTTCATCATCACCGCAACGGCAATGCCGTCCCTGGTTACGGACGGCTGATGCGCCTGCCGGCGGTAAAGCGTCGTACGGCGGCGGCGGGTTTCGATGCTGCGGCCGTACAGCTCTTGCACGTATTCGGACGGATTGATGTAAACCATGCCGTGGTCGCCGTCGACAATCGCCAGATCGCCCGCGTTCACGCGGTTCAGGATATCGTCGCACTGCCCGACGACCGGCACGCCCAGCGCGCGGGCGACGATGGCGACGTGGTTCGAATAGCTGCCCTTTTCAAGGATGACGCCCTTCAACCGCTTGTGGTCGTAGTCCAGCAGCGCGGCAGGCCCCATGGTGCGGGCGGCAAGAATGATGTTTTCCGGCAGGGCCTCACCCATGCGATTGTCCTGATCGTCCCTGCGCTGCTGCCTGGCAAGGTGGCTGAGCAGACGGTTGCTGAGGTCTTCCAGGTCCTGCAGCCGCTCGCGGATATAGCTGTCGCTGATCTGCATCATGCGCGCGCGGGTTTCGTTTTGCACGCGCTGCACGGCGGCCTCGGCCGACAGGTTTTTGTCGATCGCGGCTTCGATGCGCGCCAGCCAGCCGCGATCGCGCGCGAACATCTGGTAAGCTTCCAGAATATCGCGGCTTTCCGCGCCCGTTAGCGCGGCATTGCGGTTCAGCATGCGGTCGATGGCGTCGTGCATGCTGGAGAGCGCCTCGTGCAGGCGGCGTTTTTCGGCCTTGGCGTCATCGGCGAAAATGTTGTGCAAGCCCATGCCCGGCTCGTACAAAACGACCGTGCCCATGGCAAGGCCGCGCCCCATCGTCACGCCTTCAACGTGATTGGGGTTTTCGCCCGACGCGCCGCCCGGCGTCAGTTCGCGGCGGCTCAGCATGCCGCCCGCGACGATCAGCTCCGCCAGCACCATGGCGACGGTTTGCAAAATATCGATGACTTCTTCGCCGTAGCTGCGCTGCAGTTTGTTTTGCACCACCAGCACGCCGCGCACATGGCCGCCGCGCAAAACGGGCACGCCGCAAAAGGCGCGGTAATCCGCCCCGCCCGTTTCGGGCCGCAGGGAAAATTGCGGATGTGACGTAATATCAGAGATCACAACCGGCGCCGCGCTGGCCGCCACATCGCCGATGAAACCGTCGCCGAGGCGCAGCTTGGCCTTGTGCGCGACTTTCGGCGGCAGGCCAACGGTGGAGAAAAGCTCCAGCATCTCGCCCGCGCGCAGGATGAAGCAGGAGCAAACATCCGCCCGGATTTCCCCGGCCACCAGCCCCACGATCCGGTCCAGCTTTTGCTCCGGCGGCACGTCTTCCGCCATCAGGTCGCGCAGGCGGCACATCATCTGCCGGGGCGCGGCGAGCGCGATTTGCGCATCGACGAATTCCGACGACGTTTTTTCCCGCTTTTGCGACAAGGATCCGGCCTCCGTTGACCAGCTATGCGGATCGGCGGCGGAAACCATTATTCGGCAGCCGCCTCCCGGTCCAGCCCGTAGGCGGTGTGCAGGGAGCGTACGGCAAGCTCGGTGTAATCCTCCAGGATCAACACGCTGACCTTGATCTCGGACGTCGTGATGACCTGGATGTTGATGCCCTTTTCCGCCAGCGTACGGAACATTTTGGACGCCACGCCCGCATAGCTGCGCATGCCGATGCCGATGATGGAAATCTTGGCGACATCGGCGCTGGATTCATACTGCACGCCGTCGAGCTCCCGGATGGATTCCTTCAAAACCTCGATCGTTTTCGGCAAATCCGCGCGCGGCACGGTGAAGGTCAGATCCGTTTTCTCCCCGCCCGGCGATACGTTCTGGACGATCATGTCCACGTTCACCGCCGCGTCGGCCAGGGGGCCGAAAATCTTCGCGGCCACGCCGGGAATATCCGGCAGGTTGCGCAAGGTTACTTTGGCTTCATCACGGCTGTGCGTCACGCCGCTGACGACTTCCTGTTCCACGATATTCTCCTCATCCTCGACCAGTGTGCCGGGCAGGTCGCTGCCCAGCGCGTTTTCAAAACTCGACAAAACCTGAATAGGCACTTTTTCCTTCATCGCCAGCTCGACGGAGCGGGTTTGCAAGACCTTCGCGCCGACGGAAGCCATTTCCAGCATTTCCTCATAGCTGATGCGCCCGATCTTTTTCGCATGGCTGACGATACGCGGATCGGCGGTATACACGCCGTCCACATCGGTATAGATGTCGCAGCGGTCCGCCTTCAACGCCGCCGCCACCGCGACGGCGGAAGTATCGGAGCCGCCGCGCCCCAGCGTGGAGATGCGCCCGTCCGGCGCCAGCCCTTGAAAGCCGGCGATAACACCGACCTCGCCGCGCTCCAGGCTTTCGCGCAACAGGCCGGTTTCAACGCCGCGGATGCGCGCCTTGGCATGCACCTCGCTCGTCATGATCGGCACCTGCCAGCCCTGCCAGCTGCGCGCGGGAACGCCGCGCTTATGCAGCGCGAGCGCCAGAAGGCCGGATGTCACCTGCTCGCCCGACGATACGATGGCGTCGTATTCGCGCGGATCGAAAATCTCGCTGATTTCGGAACAATAGCCGACAAGCTGGTTCGTCACGCCCGACATGGCGGAAACGACGACGGCCACCTTGTGCCCGCGCTTGATCTCAGCCGCGACCTTATTGGCGACATTTTCAATGGCGGGAATATTGGCGACGGACGTGCCGCCGAATTTTAAAACAAGCAATCCCATGATCAGCCGTGCCCTGGTCGGGCCCTCTCCTCCGACGTATTCTCAGCGCAGCCGTGCGGCCATGCCTTCCCGCGCAAAGTAAGGCGGTACGGCTTTATTCTCAAGCCCCGATGCCCTGCTTTGCCGGCCCCGGCGGACAGCCTGCTGCTATTCCGACCAGAATACTCCGAAGCGGCGGTGATTCCGAAGAGTCTTTTTGCTGATTTTATTAAATATTTCCGTGTTTTCGGCCGCTTTTTGGTGCTATCCAGAAGATGTACCCTTTGAACAGCGTGAAAGGCTATGAAATATGGCAAATATTACCGTGATCGGTTCCCAGTGGGGCGATGAAGGCAAAGGCAAAATCGTCGACTGGCTGGCCGCCGAAGCCGATGTCGTCGTCCGTTTTCAGGGTGGGCATAACGCGGGCCATACGCTGGTGATCGGGGAAAATGTTTACAAGCTGCATCTGCTGCCCTCCGGCGTGGTGCGGGGCAAGCTGTCCGTGATCGGCAACGGCGTGGTCGTCGACCCGCAGGCGCTGCTGGAGGAGATTTCCCGCCTCAAGGGCCAGGGCATCCATATCTCCCCCGACAATCTTTTGATCTCCGAGCACGCGCCGATGATCCTGCCGCTGCACAGCGCGCTGGATCAGGCCTCCGAAACGGCGCTGGGCAAGAACAAGATCGGCACCACGGGCCGCGGCATCGGCCCCGCCTATGAAGACCAGACGGGCCGCCGCGGCCTGCGCATGTGCGATCTTGCGCATCCCGACACGCTGCCCGCGAAGCTGGAAAAAATGGTGTCCTACCACAATGCCGCGCTGCGCGGCCTCGGCGCGCCGGCGCTGAAGGCGGAAGATTACCTGCCGCTGCTCAAAGACATCGCGGCCAAGCTGCTGCCCTATATCGCGCCGTCATGGAAAGTACTGGATGGAGCACGCAGCCAGGGCAAAGCGATTTTGTTCGAGGGCGCGCAGGGCGTGATGCTGGATGTGGATCACGGCACCTATCCTTTCGTGACGTCGTCGAATACTTCCGCCGCGCAGGCCGCCCTTGGCACCGGCGTCGGCCCCGACCAGCTCGGTTTCGTGCTGGGCATTACCAAGGCCTATACCACCCGTGTCGGCTCCGGCCCCTTCCCGACGGAACTGGAAGACGAGATCGGCGCGATACTGGGCGAACGCGGCCATGAATTCGGCACCACCACGGGGCGCAAGCGCCGTTGCGGCTGGTTCGATGCCGTGCAGGTGCGTCAGGCCGTGAAGGTGGCAGGCATTCAGGGCATCGCGCTCATGAAGCTCGACGTCATGGATACGCTCGCCGACATCAATATCTGCACGGGCTATACGGCGGACGGCAAGACATACGACTACCTGCCCGCAGCACAGGATTTACAGGCAAAACTGACGCCCGTTTATGAAACGATGCCGGGCTGGCAGACGGATCTTGCCGGTGTGCGTCGCTTTGAGGATCTGCCGGAAAACGCCCGCGCCTATATCCGCCGCATCGAGGAACTGATCGGCGTGCCCGCAGCCGTGATTTCCACTAGCCCCGAGCGTGAAGACACCATCCGCCGCATCGACCTCTTTGCCGATGACGCGGTTTGCACGGCGAAAAAAACGAAGGTGGCTTAAACAGTTGTCATTCCGAACGCCGTTGAGAAATTTTCGACGTCACGATAATACGCACGTCCAAAGATTCCCCGGCCCCACCTCGGAATAACCGGCATATTTAGCCGCCGAACCTGTTCAACACATACCCGAGCAGCAAAACCTGCGGTACCGTCAGTAACGGCAGGAACAGCGTCAGCTTCCATGATTTGGTCGCTTCACGCAGCACCATGATTTCGGTGTAATCGGTTGCCACACCCGCCATCAGGAAGGTAAACCCGTTGCCGAGCGCGCCCGCGCGGTTGATGATATCCGCCGCGATCGGCGTGGCGCCTTCAGAGCATACCTCGATCACCGTCGCCGCCAGCAGCGTGATGACCAACCCCATGAGCGATGGGCCGAACCAGGTTTCGAAAAAGTCCGGCGTCATCGCCACGCGCAGGGTGGCCGCGATGATGACGCCCAGAAACAGCCAGCGCAAGATCATGCGGGAATCCAGAATACCTATTTTCAGCGTTTCAGCGAAAAAGGCCGGCGTCCATTTTGCATTTTTCAGCCCTTTTTTGGCTTCGGCCCAAAAATCGAAACCTGCGGTCACAGGCTGGTGATTGGGGTTCTTCGGCAACACGCCGCGCGCGACCAGCGCATCGAAAACAATCCCCGTGACAATGCCCACCACCATCGACAGCGCAATGAACAAAAGCGTCGCGGGCAGGCCGATGAGGGAAATCAAAATCAACGTCAGCGAAAAGGAGTTCCACGGGCTGGAAATCAAAAAGGCCATCAACTGCCCCGCCGTCACCCCGCGCTCGTAGAGCTTCGCACCGATCATGAGGATGCCATGGCTACACAAATCCAGCGCAACCCCGGCAAAAGCGGCGCGAAATATCCCCCGTACGCCCTTGCCGGAGCCCATAAGGCTCATGACGAAATCGCGCGGAATACGACTCAGGAACCCCATCGCAACGATGCCGAGCACGACCCCGAGCCACATCATATTCATAAATTCAAAAACGGCAGCGCCGAAATGATGAGCGATCCCCCCCATCCCCGCATGGGCTGCATCCGCGGAGTCGCCAAAAAACCAAAATCCGGTATAAGATATTGAAATAATTACCAAAGTTACCCAAAGCAGATAATCCGCGCGGGGTTTGGCGGTTTCGCCCGTGTCACAGCAGGAGGGCACGGTTTTATTCGTTTCGGGCTCAATATGGCAGGAAGGCCTATGTTGCAAGGGTTTCTTCTACTTTCCGAGCTTGACGAGTTTTCATAAATTTGATACTGTCCTGCCCATATAAAGGCACTATATAAGGTTCCTGTATGCATTTAAAAAGATATATGTGCCGCAAGCAAAGGGATGCCAGCAAATGTTCGCAAAAATTGCCGCCGCCGCACCGCAAGACGGTACAATAAAACAAAAACTTGTCAAATCCGTGATTTTTGCGGCTTTTGCTGCCGCCATCGCCTTCGTGCCGAATGCCGCGCCGGCTGCGTATGAACAGGCCAGCCTGCGTTATGAAGTGGAAGCGCCCGAAAAACTCGGCCTGAAATACGATGTTTATGCCGGTGGCTTCAAGGCGCTGAACGCCGAGCTGACGATGGATCTGGACCCCAAGGCCTATGACATGGCGCTGAAGGCGCAAACGCAAGGCATGATCGGCAGCCTCTTCCCGTGGGAGGCAACCTATGCCACCTCCGGCCATGCGGAGGACGGCAAGCCCCTGCCGTCGATGCATACATCGCGCAGCAACTGGAAAAAGAACGAAAAATTCACCGAAATGCAGTACGGGCCCCAGGGCAGATTGCTGAAGGCAACCACGCGCGAAGACAACAAAACCAAGGTCAAAAAGGATTTCGAGCCCGACCTGACCAAGGACGCCGTCGACATGCTGACAGGCGCGCTGCAGATGATGCAGAATACGGGCACGACCGACCAGTGCGCCGGCTCCTTCCCCGTTTTCGACGGCAAGCGCCGTTTTGACATCGAGATGAAAGACGACGGCAAGGATACGCTGGAAAAATCGAAATACTCCGCTTTCCGCGGCGAGGCGCTTCGCTGCACCCTCAAGGTCAAGCCTGTTGCCGGTTTCAAAAAGAAAGACCAGAACCGTGGCTGGCTGGCCGTGCAAAACCACACGGAAGAGCGCAACAAGCCGCCGACCATCTGGTTTGCCAAGCTGGAGGAAAACGGCCCCATGGTGCCCGTCCGCATGGAAATCGCCAGCAGCTACGGTTCGGTCGTCGCTCACCTGACGGGCGCGCAAAAACAGTAATGCGCGCGCAAAACCATTAAAAATCAGCATTAAAAAAGCCGTTTTTGATACGCCTTCATTTGTTGTAACCTGCTGCAACAAACTGTGAATTGATGCGGCGCGTCCTGCTCTGCTTCATTGACGTGGTGAAGGAATTGAAAACCATGAACAAAAAACTCGCCTGTCTTATTCTTGCCGCCGGCAAAGGCACACGCATGAAATCGGCCATCCCCAAACCGCTGCACCGGCTTGCCGGGCGCACGATGGTGCGGCATGTGATTGCCGCGGTCGAAGGGCTGAACCCCGACAAGATCGTCGTCGTCACCGGCCCCGACATGCCCGAAATGGCCGAAGCCGTCAAACCGCATGCCACCGCCGTGCAAACCGTACCCAACGGCACGGGCGGCGCGGCGCTGGCGGCAAAGGATGCGCTGGCGGGATTTGACGGCGACATCCTGATCGTTTTCGGCGATACGCCGCTCGTCACCACCGCCACCTTGCAGCGCATGGTGGATATCCGCCGCCAGTTTCCGGCCATCGGCCTCACCTTCTCCGGCATGCGCCCCGCCGATCCCGGCCGTTACGGCCGCATGGCGCTGGACGATGACGGCACGCTGAAAAAGATCGTCGAGTTCAAGGACGCAACGGCGGAGGAAAAAGCCATCCCCCTTTGCAACGGCGGCATCGTCGCGGCGGACGGCGCGAAGCTTTTCGACTGGCTGGCGCAAATCGGCAACGACAATGCGCAAGGGGAATATTACCTGACCGATCTGCCCCCCATCGCGCGCAAGGACAACCGCCAGACCCATGTGGTGGAAGTGGACGCGGCGGAGCTTGCCGGCGCGAATACGCGCATCGAGCTGGCCGCGCTCGAACGCGCCCTGCAACAACGCCTGCGTGACATGCATATGCTGAACGGCGCAACGCTTACCGACCCCGACAGCGTGTTCTTCAGCCATGACACCGTTATCGGGCAGGACGTCACCATCGGCTCCAACGTCGTTTTCGGCCCCGGCGTGACCGTGGCGGACAACGTGGAGATTTTGCCCTTCTGCCATATCGAGGGCGCGACGATTGCCGAAAACGCCGTCATCGGCCCCTATGCGCGCCTGCGCCCCGGCTCGCGCATCGGCGATAGCGCGAAGGTCGGCAATTTCGTGGAAACAAAAAACACCACCCTCGGCAGGGGCGCGAAAGCGAACCACCTGACCTATCTGGGCGATGCCGAGATCGGCGATAAAACCAATATCGGCGCGGGCACCATCACCTGCAATTACGACGGTTTCCTGAAATACAAAACGACGGTGGGCAGCGAGGCCTTCATCGGCTCCAATACCGCGCTCGTCGCGCCGGTGACCATCGGTCAGGGCGCGATCATCGGCGCGGGCAGCACGATCACGCAGGACGTGCCGGACAATGCCCTTGGCATCACCCGCGCCCCGCAGATCGCCAAGGACGGCTGGGCCCCCGAATTCCGCCAGAAAAAGATGAAAGAAAAAGCGCAGAAGCAATAATGCTGGAATGGTATCTTAAAAACATAAGTCATCCTTGGCTAAAATTATCTTTTCCGCTTTTGGCTATACTTGACTGCATATTGAAAAACGTAGAAGAGATTGCAGCCATAGAAATCCCCCTGCATCATAGTACAGCGATCACAATTGCGGGCTTCTTATGGCTCCTCAGCGGCACACTCTATATCTGCGGACTTGCCTTCGACAGATGGATGAAAGATAAGAAAAAAGAGGCGCGCGTATATTTCCTCTTCATTTTGGCAATTGCGATAGCAACAACGCTGACACCAGGAACTGACTATCACTTTTAACAACAAGGACAAACAATCATGTGTGGTATCGTAGGCATTCTGAGCAAGGACAAGGACGTCGCCCCCCTGTTGGTGGAAGGGTTGAAGCGCCTGGAATACCGCGGCTATGACAGCGCGGGGATTGCGACGTTGCAAAACGGCACGCTCGACCGCCGCAGCACAGAGATGATATCAACGCAACTTACAACGGTCTCCTGTTTGTCGGCGTCATCTTTGCCGTTGCCACATCGCGTATATTTTTGTGAGACATATAATGGCGCTTAAAAAATACTTTGCAAAAATAGATGCCCCCAAAGCACAAACAGCCATTGTCGCCGTTTATCCGATTGGGGCTATCTGGATTTTTTTTCATCGAGAAAGTATTCAATTTCGATAACAACACAACATATGTGGAAGTACCCTCTACAATAACCACGAGTATAACCCTACTACTTTGGGTATGGAGCTTTGGAGCTATAATCTACATGTCTCTCAAAATTGTATATCACCTAGTGGTTTTCGACAGTAGGAACTGCGCTTTCAGCACCGCTCTTCTTCTCAGCAGCGGCATGATCGGCGCGCTAATTGTTAACCTTTTCGCAAAATAAACACAAAACAAGGACAAAAATCATGTGTGGTATCGTAGGCATTCTGAGCAAAGACAAGGACGTCGCCCCCCTGTTGGTGGAAGGGTTGAAGCGCCTGGAATACCGCGGTTATGACAGCGCGGGGATTGCGACGTTGCAAAACGGCACGCTCGACCGCCGTCGCGCGGAAGGCAAGCTCGTCAACCTTGCCGACAAGCTGCAAAAGGAGCCGCTGGGCGGCGCCATCGGCATCGGCCATACGCGCTGGGCGACCCACGGCCATGCGGTGGAGAAAAACGCCCACCCGCATATCACCGCGGACGTGGCCGTGGTGCATAACGGCATCATCGAGAACTATCAGGAGCTGAAGGCCGAGCTGGAGCAATCCCAGTTCCGCTTTGAATCCGACACAGATACCGAGGTCATCGCGCATCTGGTCACCTATTACCTGCGTCAGGGCATGACGCCGCAAAACGCGGTCGATGAATCGCTGAAACGCTTGCGCGGCGCCTTTTCCCTCGCCATGATTTTCACGGGCGAGGAAGACCTGATGATCGGCGCGCGTTTCGGCACGCCGCTTGCCGTCGGCTACGGCAAGGGGGAGATGTATCTCGCCTCCGACTCTTACGCGCTGGCGCCGCTGACCGATAAAATCTGCTTCCTCGAAGACGGCGACCGCGTGGAGGTCAGCCGCAGCGGCGCAGTCATCCGCGATACCGGCGGCAAGGAGATCAAGCGCGAGATCCGCGTCACCGCGCAATCCGGCGCGCTGATGGGCAAGGGCAGGTATCGCCACTTCATGCTGAAGGAAATCAACGAGCAGCCCGCCGTGATCGGCGAAACGCTGAATACTTTCATCAACCCCGCCACGGGCCACATCACCCTGCCCGATGACATCCTGCAAATGGCCGATGCCCCGCGCATCACCATTTCCGCTTGCGGCACGGCGTTTTACGCGGGCATGGTCGCCAAATACTGGCTGGAGCAAATCGCGCGCATTCCGGTGGAGGCCGATATCGCCTCCGAATTCCGCTACCGCGAGGCGCCGATGCCCAAGGGCGGCGCAGCGGTATTCATCTCCCAGTCCGGCGAAACGCTGGATACGCTGGAAGCCCTGCGCTATGCGAAACGTCAGGGGCAGCGCATCACCTCCATCCTCAATACCATCGAGAGCACGATCGAGCGGGAAAGCGACAACGTGCTGCGCACCCTTGCCGGCCCCGAGATCGGCGTCGCCTCCACCAAGGCTTTTACGACGCAGCTGACGACACTCGCCTGCCTTACCGTCGCCCTTGCCCACAAAAGAGGCGCGATCAGCGATGCACGTGAAAAGCAGATGACCGACGCCCTGCGCGAAGTGCCTGCGCGCGTCGCCGAACTGCTGGGCCATGACGAAAAACTGCAACAGGTCGCCAAGGATATCGCGGAGGCACGCGACGTGCTCTACCTCGGCCGCGGCACGGGCTACCCCATCGCCCTTGAAGGCGCGCTGAAGCTGAAGGAGATTTCCTATATCCATGCGGAGGGTTATGCCTCAGGGGAAATGAAGCACGGGCCGATCGCCCTGATCGACGAAGATGTGCCCGTCATCGTCGTCGCGCCGCATGACAGCCTGTTTGAAAAATCGGCCTCGAACGCGCAGGAAGTCATTGCCCGCGGCGGCAAGGTGCTGCTGCTATCCGATCGCCAAGGCATTGAAAAACTTAAAGATACCGCTACATGGTGCATCGAGGTCCCGGCGGTCGATCCCTTCGTCGCCCCGATCCTTTACACCATCCCCGTGCAGCTTTTGGCTTATCACACCGCGGTCGTCAAGGGCACGGACGTCGACCAGCCGAGAAACCTTGCCAAGAGCGTGACGGTGGAATAATATCCGCGGCTATGATTTCGCCGCATGACACATATTCCCTGAAACCCCTGGTGGTTCTG
>Ga0206101_1000035_pt1 | contig 66393 bp, 53 predicted proteins | sample 1B0metagenome_FD_148613 | JGI IMG/M metagenome (GOLD analysis project Ga0206101, IMG submission 148613) | Enriched microbial communities from leaf-cutter ant dump, University of Wisconsin, Madison, United States - 1B0 | ecosystem: Environmental > Terrestrial > Nest > Insects nest > Nest dump... | reverse complement strand
AACTATCGCTCATTGAATCCGTATCACTACGCAGCGAATAATCCGGTAAGTCTGAGCGACCCGGATGGCCGCAAGACGGTAAGCATCCACGGAGTGGATGCCGAGCAGGTAACGCGGGAACTTGACGCCGAGACGAGCCTGACGCTGACGCGCGACCCGAACACGGGGCAGATTAGCGCAACAGGAATAGCGCTGACACCGTGGGACAACAAATTGCTGGATGCGATCGAGGATACCAGGATTCATGTGAATCTGAATACGACGGCGTATGATATGTTTCCCTCCATTGATAAATCGGCAGGCTATATCGTTGGTGGAGCGTTTGACGGCAGCGTGATAGAGAAGAACGGAGATGTACGTGCGGAGCAGTGGATGAGTGTTTACCAGAGTCAGCGTATAACCACGGTTGGTGGTGGCACTGTCGGGCAGACAGCCCTGCATGAGACAAACGAGGCATATATAGGAGCGCAGATGTTTCCGGGGCAGCTCTATGTGAAAACGAATTACAATGCAGCTCACCTGGCAACCATGGCGATCGATCCGCCTCAAGGGCAGGTTACTATCATCGACGATCTTAGGGGCCAATACCGGCATATTAGTGCACAAGGACCGGCAGGAAGTGTGTTTCTGTATATGATTGATACTAGGACAGGGCAGACTATACGATGACCTTGCATAAACCGACAAATCTTCCACTACTGATGGTGCTAATGTGCATGGGCACGTTTCCGGCATGTGCCCCACGCTTATCCAGTGGAAATGCAACTACCTATATGGTAGATTTAAAGCCATTATGGGACTCTACCAAATCCTATTACTACTTTGGGAATTACGAATTCATTCCATTGCGGCCGTGGAGAGATGGCAGGTTTCTTGATGTGCGTTTCGATAGCACCCTGTTTAATAACGGCACTCGTGTGCTCTGCATTAATGGACAGGTTATGCAGTACGGCGATACTGTAGGTAGCCCAGGTGTGCAGATTATTGTTGGGACCGTAATGCGTCGAGACGCGCAGGTCATCAATAATAGTGGAATGCCGCCAGTCACAGGTGATTATTTTGGTACTAATATACAATAGGCACCCAACCCTGATTTCAGCGAAGAATCGGTTTTTTTTGACTTTATGGAGTGATAAGGTATGGATATGTAGCTATATAGAAGAAAAGTGTATGAGTATGATAGTATCAAGAGACACAACAGGGAAATGGACGTTGAAGGCAGAGACATACGAAGAGGATGTAGCAATAGACTACATCCTCATAAAGATTGGGAAAGGCGAGATGGATGATGAGATTCAGGCAGCTATTTCTCAATACAATCGGCGACCAATTGGAGTCGGGCTGTATCGGGCATCCATCCCCAAAAACCATGAAGCTCAAAGACAAAAAGAGAATCCGTATCCTTATTAATGAGAGGTAACAGTTCAGCGAATATCGATTCTGATAGATTATTGGCATCAAATCTACGAACATATGAAGATCGCGATATTTCTTGCCACCCTGAAGCTACAAGGTGATCGTGTAGCGTATCTCGTCTTTTATTAGTTTTGCTGATATCCTCTGGTGTGTTGTCTCCATCAGGAGAATTGATATCGTAAGTCACAAGGTAACAGGCCATGAGTGCGCCTCAGAATTGATAGAATGTGTTGTTGAGGGTAGGACAAAGATAACCAAAGGAGGGAAGTCAACAACGGACTTCCCTTCTTCACATGCAGACAGGTCTATTTGTCCCGGAGTGTTATGATGATCTGGGGTTTGCCGGGTATCTGGAAGGCAATTGTAGAAGCTACACCGGGAAGGGGGCACACAAAGATGTACTCCCCCCGAATCTTGTTTGTCAATCGTATTGTCCCTATCTTGAGTGCGTTAAGGCATCTTTATTATTAATTATTAGTAGTGTCCCCCGTCACTACTCCGTAGGATATCCTCATACCCATCAATTTACTTGCATCAAGGGGGCTTCTATGCTTCATTCTGAACGCCGCTGGGTATTATGTCTCAGCGCACTGCTTCTCATCTCTTGGTATGGTTGCAGCGACAACAACATTATCTCCAACACAAAGCAACCATCACAAAAAGGACCGGACATCTACACCACCGATCCTATCAATGTCGCCGACGCCGGCACCCTGCACAACGATGGCCTCGAACATATGCTCGCCACGTTCCCGTACACCGACCCCTACACAGATTACACCACAAAGGCCACGGCGCTCCTCAGCAATATCTGTGGCTACTTCAAATCGACTAGAGGGTGGGATTCAGCAGAACTGCACACTACGTACCTACGCGACTCGATCGCCGCAATGATGACCGGTGGCTACTACACTGCGCCGGACTTCTGGTGGAATCGCGTCCGCAGCGACAATTTCCTAACGTCGCACGTCTCACAGACAGAACTATATTTCATGGACAACGCACGCACGATCCTCACCGCTGATTATTCAGGGATGACAGGCCCGCAGGCATGCGACGCGATCACTGCCAGCATCAACGCTCTAATCTCTGAGTACAACTCAACGACGTGGAGCGGACCAACTGGGGGAGAAATGGCCGGCGGGCTTCTCTATCTCACCAAAGGCTCGGCTGCCTATTGGAAGCTGAGAGGTCTCTCGACTACCGACCCGCACGCCGGAGGAGAGATTCATGCTCAAATTATTCAGGCCGATTGCCTCGGGTACATAGCCGGCTGGGCGTCCGCATTGTGGGACGATGCCAACAGTGCGGGAGGGATTCGTGTAGAGGGGCAAAAGCGTAGGATCGGCCAAGGAGTAATCTGGGGGCTGACTGCAAGCGGTGCGGGATGGTTGACAGGTAAATAGCTCAGAATCGATTACCACTAACTGAGCAGGTGAAGCAGGCCCCCCCCTGCTTCGTTACTCTACGAGAAGACTATGCAATCTCTCAGTATGAAATCTGCGCTTATGAAAGTACCATCCACACTTCGCAATGATATCCGATGCACCTTGATCGTTCTGGTCTGCGGCACTATCGGCCTGATCGTCGGCTTCAACACGGTTCTGTTCAATCTCGGTCTGTTCTACGGAGTCATGGGGCTATTCCTAACCAGATACCTCCGTCAACGACTCGTTGAAAGGAAGTCTATAGTACTTGACATCTACCCAGCAATCGCAGGAATCATCATTCCATCTCTAACTATTCTTATCCTTTTCCTGATCCATAGCGAGACTGCCAACTTCTGCGTAGGGATATTCCTCGGGATCGCCTTCTACAACGGTCTCTATCTCGGCCTGAACAATACCTCACGGCATATGCAAAGATCGGCTACAACAAGGACCCGTTCGTGAGAGCATGGATAAAGAAAGCAGACAGGAGTTATTACGAGGCAACATTCAAATAACACCAACCGCTGTTCCTACACTCAGGGAAAATTGAAGGCCGTACCCGCTAGCACGGCCTTTTTCCGGGGGTCGCGTTCGCGTAGGCATCCGACAACGTGACAATCCGTGTGTGTTCAATGGTGGCAATAGTGCTCTGCCAGTCCAGTACGTTCTCACGAAAGAAATCCGGGTCCGCCAACAATCCGGCAGTTACAGTCCGGCCGAACTGTTGGGGAAGATCGATCTTACGCCGTTTCTCGCATCGCAGGATGTGGAGCCCTTTCCACTCCATACTTGCTCTCCCTTTACATACTCCACACACATCTTCCTCCCATCTTCCTTCACCACTACATCCCCTGATTTGATCTCTTCCATAACAGTTTCGTTTCTGGTATATATACACCAGATCAATCCCCTCTGGGTTCCTTTTGTATATTAGTACCATTATTTTGGGGTCGCCCCAAATTATGAGAATATAACTGATAGCCAGGGACGATTTTCACTGTGTGCAAACATCGACTCATCCTCCTCGCTATTAATCGCCAGTGACAGTTATTATCTGGAACTCTACAAGGTTGGAAAGCTTGTGGATTCAGCGTGGACACCATAGCTGAAGCGTGCTCGAAACGCCGGGCATTGACGTTTATCGGAACAGTTGGGCCAAGGATAATCAGGCTCGGAACATGGCCGCATGTGCGTGTAGATGCGGCCAACATATAGCCCCACGGCATGCCGGGTAAGGGGTCAGAACGCTGAATTTCAGAAAGTTTCAGCGGGTGCGCCAAGTATATTAATACCTTTGCGTATCAACGTCTGCTCGGCCAGCACGGAGCGGTTTCAAGCATGAGCCGCCGCACAACGTCATCGACATCGTGTGCCATCTTGCGCTTCACCCCGTCCTGGCCGTATATTTGAGCATACGGCGATGGAGTTCGCCATAACCGCTGGTCTCCTCATTGTGCTCGACATGGAGGGCCCATGCTGATGACTCCTGTGAACAACGTGGACGCTGTTCATGGGAGTTGCCGTTTGGTGCCGGTTCTCATCCACCTTCCGCAATCCTTCCTTCCGACAGGTCCTTCTTTTCTCATTAATTACCGATCGACCCATGCCGTTTCGCTGGAGTCTAACCGAACATCTCTCGCTTGGCGCGCATGTCGCCAGGTGGGTGCTCATCATGATCCCCGTTGCCGCCGTGATCGGCTCGGCAACGGCTCTGTTTCTCTGGAGTCTCAATCTTGTTACGACAACACGGTGGGACCATCCGTGGCTGCTGTTTCTGTTGCCGGCCGCTGGCGCGATCATTGGCGTCATCTATTACCGTTTCGGGCGATCGGTCGAGGGGGGCAACAATCTTATCATGGATAGGATACATGAGGCTGGCGGAGGGGTTCCGGCTCGCATGGCGCCGCTGGTGCTTCTCGGCACCGTCATCACCCATCTCTTCGGCGGTTCGGCCGGTCGTGAAGGTACGGCCGTGCAGATGGGGGGAAGCATCGCCAGCGTCTTCGGTCGATGGCTGAAGCTTGGCCCCTCCGACATGCGAATGCTTCTGATGGCCGGTGTTGCAGCAGGATTCGGGGCCGTCTTCGGAACACCTGTCGCCGGGGCCGTCTTTGCAATGGAGGTTCTTGCCATCGGACGCATCGAGTATGAAGGGCTTGTTCCCTGCCTGGTTGCCTCCATCGTCGGCGACATGACCTGTTCGGCGTGGGGTATTATCCACACGCACTATCACATCGGCATCGGCACGATCGCAGGGCTCTCAACGGCGCTGCACCTCGACTGGCTGGTGCTGGCAAAGGTGGCGATCGCGTCGGTCGGGTTCGGCCTCGCAAGCGTCCTGTTTGCTGAACTGACACATGGATTGCACCAGGTCTTTCGACGGCTCGTGCCTCATCCGGTGGTTCGCCCGGCAGTTGGTGGCATGCTCATCATCGCACTGGTGTATCTGCTCGGCACCCGCGAGTATATCGGCCTCGGGGTGACTTCTCCCGATTCCCATGCCGTCACCATTCTTTCGGCCTTCACACCGACCGGGGCCGATCCGTGGAGCTGGTGGTGGAAGATTCTCTTCACGGCCATTACCCTCGGCAGCGGCTTCAAAGGGGGGGAGGTAACGCCTCTGTTTTTCGTGGGGGCCTGCCTTGGCAACACCCTTGCCCATCTGCTTGGTGCTCCGGTGGATCTCTTTGCCGGTCTCGGATTTGTCGCCGTGTTTGCCGGAGCAACGAACACTCCTCTGACCTGTACGATTATGGGGATCGAACTCTTCGGCTCCGAGCATACCGTCTACATCGCCGCGGCCTGTTTTCTTGCCTATCTCTTCAGCGGGCACTCCGGCATTTATCTCTCCCAGCGCATTGCTGTCCCGAAGGCCGGCGCAACGACGGTCACGCCGAATACATCGCTCCGTACGGCACGCGAGACAAGGTTCCCCGTTCATCGTGTGCCGTCATCGGGCAGGCGCCCACGTTGATGTATGAGATGCGGAATTGTATTGCGTCGGCGACATGGTTCAGGGAGGTTGCCGCCGGGCAGGAGTTCCGGGGGATACGCAAACGGTGCGGATTTCGAGCCGGTGAACCGGCCGATCTACTGCGGGGCAGCGCCTGCCGGTGGCGGTGAGGAGCTTCGACCGTAAAATTCCGTTCCCCCCATCGTTATCAATCAACAATCCGGCATCACACATCGAACATTCCCATGCTTTCCCGTCTGCACATACTGGCCCTGGGTTTTCTTCCGGGCATGACATCGGCGGCGCTGCGCGGGTTGATGGAGAGCGGGGCGTCGTTCGGCGATATCGTCGCGGCGCCGACGCTGGCCGCCTTCGGGCTGCGCCGTGCAGCGGTCAGGGGAATGGCGGGGATTGATGAACTGCTGGAGCAGGCCCGGTTTCAGACGGAGCAGGCGGAGCGCCACGGCGCCGCCATCGTTCAGTGTTATGATGATGGCTACCCGGCGTTGCTGCGCTCCATTTATGCTGCGCCGGTCACGCTGTATGTGCGTGGGCGGCTGCTCCCGGAGGATGAACGGGCGATCGCCGTCGTGGGAACGCGCGGCGCCTCGGTCTACGGCCGGCTTGCAGCCGAAAGCTATGCGGGAGCGATCGCGGCGGCGGGCGTTACGGTTGTGAGCGGGCTGGCGCGCGGGATCGATACATATGCGCACACGGCGGCGTTGAGCGCGGGGGGAAGAACCATCGCCGTGGTCGCCTCGGGACTCGATCAGATTCAGCCGCAATATGCCGCGCAGCTTGCGGAGAAGATCGCGGGGCAGGGGGCCGTCGTGAGCGAATATCCGTTCGGCGTCAGGGCGCTGCGTCCCTATTTCCCGCAGCGGAACAGGATCATCAGCGGAATGTCCGTCGCGACGCTGGTGGTGGAAAGCGATGAGACCGGCGGCGCGATGATCACTGCCGGTTTCGCCTTCGATCAGAATCGCGACCTCTTCGCCGTTCCCGGTCCCATCTCCTCTCCGAAGAGCCGCGGACCGAACCTGTTGATCCGTACCGACCGTGCGCGTCTCACGCAGTCGCCGGATGATCTGCTGGAGATGCTGGGCTTTCAACGCCGCCTGAAAGCGAACGGCGAATCCCCATCCCCTGCCCTTCCCGATCTCACCCTCTTCGAGCAGCAGGTGTACGATGCGGTGGGTGGGGAGCCGGTGCATATCGACGCCGTCTGCGATATCACCGGCATGCCGACGAATGAAGTGCTGGTGAGCCTGCTTGCGCTGGAGTTCAAGGGGCTGGTGCGGCAGATGGCGGGAAAGATGTTTCTGCGAGGATAGGGGTGCGCCCGCGCCGGCCGGGAGACGCCGTCAAAAGGCAAAAGTCAAAAGGCAAAAGTCAAAAATAGGGGTGCGCCCGCGCCGGCCGGGAGACGCCGCTGCATACCCCGGGCTGCGGGCGCTGTCAGGTACGCACTCCCCGGAATCTCCCGGATTCGGGCGTGAACGTGGCGTCGAGACGCGAGGCGTGCGCGGCAAGCAGATCGCTTCGCGAGATGATGCCGAGCATCCGGCGCGGTTCCTCGCGCGAAACCACCGGCAGCCGTCCCACCTCCTGATAGATCATCAGATCCGCCGCCTCGCGCAATGAGCAATCTTCGTAGACCACCACCGGCGGCCGTTTGATAGCCTCCCGAACCTTCATCTGATCCGGCTTTGCCCGATCGAGCAGATCGCGCAGCGTTACCACACCGAGCAGGTGACGATCATCATCCAGAACCGGAAAGCCCTGGTGTGATGGAGCGGTGGACGGGGAGGCAAGCCAGGTGCGGACGTCGCCGAGTGTCCGTCCGGCATCGAGCCACACCACCTCCCGTGTCGCCGCCTCCCGCACCGACACCTGCGTGAGATAATCCACCGAATATTCCGTGCGCACCTTGGTGCCGCGCCGCGCCAGCTTCTCGGTCATGATGGAGTTGCGCGCCATCAGCAGCGAGACCAGATAGGCGGAGCCGCAGCCGCCGAGGAGCGGGAGTACGCCGGAGGACTGCCGCGTTATTTCAAACGCGAAGACGATGGACGCGAGAAGCGCATGGGATGCTCCCGCGAATATCGCCGCCATGCCGACGAGCGCCGCAATCCTTACATCGACGCCCAGCCCCGGTGCAATCGCTGCGATGGTTCCTCCAAGGAATGCGCCGAGTCCTCCGCCGATGGTGAACAGCGGCGCCAGCGTTCCTCCCGATGTGCCGCTGCCGAGATAGATCGTCCAGGAGATAAGTTTCAGAACGATGAACACCAGCAATGCCTGCCCGGTTATCGTCCCCGAGAGAATCGCCATGATGTTGTCGTAACCGACGCCGAGCGTGCGGGGGTCTATCAGGCCGACCGCTCCCACTACGATGGCGCCCAGCGCCGGCCACCACATCCAGTGGATGGGGAGCCGTTCGAATGCATCCTCGATCGCATAGACGAGCCGCGATACGAACACCGAAATCACGCCGATCACCGTGCCCAGAAGGACGTAGACGACGAGGGCTTCGCCGGAAGGGGTGGCCAGGTCCGGCATGGCGAACATCGGCTCGTGGCCCACGAGGGCGATCCGCACGGCCGTGGCGGCCACGGTGGCGAACACCACCGGGATGATCGAGCGCGGACGGTATTCGAACAGCAGCAGTTCCATCGCCAGCAGCACCGCCGATATGGGGCTGCCGAATGTCGCGGCCATTCCCGCTGCCGCCCCCGCCGCCAGCAGGGTCTTCCGTTCATCAGCAGTGACGCGGACCAACTGGCCGACCAGCGAGCCGAACGCTCCTCCGGTCGCTATGATCGGGCCTTCCGCACCAAAGGGGCCGCCGGTTCCTATGGCGATGGCCGCCGATAGAGGCTTCAGGAAGATAAGCTTCGGCCCGATCCTGCTCCGGTCGTACAGGATCTTCTCCATCACCTCCGGAATGCCATGTCCGCGAATGGCTGCCGAACCATAGCGTGCTATCAGACCGACTATCAGAGCTCCCGCCACCGGTATCAGGATCGACCATGCCCCGAGATGCTCGATCGTCGGCGCGGCGGCCGCAAGCGAGAGGCGGCCGTGGTACACCAGGTTCGTGACGAAGTCGATCAGATGAAGAAATCCCTTCGCTACGAGCGCCGCGGTCACGCCGATTATGGTGGATAGCAGGGTGATCAGCACCACGCGTCTGCTGATCGCCGGATGTTCCGTAGGGGCGGCGATTGCTTCGAGCGCCAGGTCTATCGTCGGGGCCACCGGGAGCCCCTCGCGAATGTCATGTGCAGCCGGTTCAGCCATTTGTCCCTCCGGCGGAGGCATCGTCCTCGAAGAAGAACTGGGCAGGCTCCTCGTCGATTCCTGCACGGGCGATCCATTCGCCGATGGTGGAGGCGAGGAACTTCAGTTGCTCATCGGGGAGCTGTCGCAGAGATTCTATCAGCCGTGCCTGCGGTGTGACCGGCGCCGCGGCAAGCAGCCTTCGCCCCTTCGCCGTCAGCTCGATCAGCGTCCGGCGCGCATCCTCCTTCGCCGTTTTCCGCTTCACCAGACCCTGGTCGGCAAGCCGCGTGACGACGGCGGAGACGGAACTCTGGTGCGTCATGGTCAGCATCGCCAGCTCATTCACCGAGTGCGCCGGCCGCTCGGCAAGCTGCTGCAGCACGAACAACTGCGCGCCGCTTATACCGATACCCCGCTCCACCGAGCGGGTGGAGACGCGCAGCGACCGCACGATACGCCGGATGGCGTCCATGATGATCGCGGCGTTCTCATTGCGATCCGGATTCGGACCGGCATCAATTGTATTGGCTCCCATATATTTTCAATCTATCTGATTGCGTGGGATGCGGCAAGAGGAAAATGGTTATGGAATTGTGAGAGGTGGTGAGAGGCGAATAAAAAAATAAAAAAAAGGGGACGATCCCGAAGGACCGTCCCGCAGATTGCGCACGATGTCCACGCGACGCTCAGGCGATCGTGATCCCGGCATCCAGGTAGACGTCCTGGATCGCGTTCAGCAGCGCGGCCCCCTCCTTCATCGGGCGCTGGAAGGCCTTGCGGCCGCTGATGAGCCCGGAGCCCCCCGCACGCTTGTTGATGATCGCCGTCCTGACGGCCTCGGCCAGATCGCTCTCTCCCGAGCTTGCGCCGCCGGAGTTGATCAGCCCGGCGCGTCCCATGTAACAGTTCGCCACCTGATACCGCGTAAGATCGATCGGATTGTCGCTCGTGAGCTTTTCATACACCAGCCTGTGGGTCTTGCCGAACTTCAGCGCGGTGAAACCGCCGTTGTTCTCCGGAAGCTTCTGCTTGATGATATCAGCCCCGATCGTCACCCCGAGATGATTCGCCTGTCCGGTGAGGTCGGCCGCAACGTGGTAATCCTTGTCATCCTTCACATTGAACGCCGGATTGCGCAGGTAGCACCAGAGCACGGTGGCCATGCCCAGCTCGTGCGCATATGCGAATGCCTGCGCCACCTCCACGATCTGCCGCGAGGCCTCCTCCGAGCCGAAGTAGATGGTGGCGCCGACGGCCGCCGCTCCCATATCGTGGGCCTGGTCGATCGTGCCGAACATCACCTGATCGAACTTGTTCGGATAGGTAAGCAGCTCGTTGTGGTTGATCTTGACGATGAACGGGATCTTGTGCGCATACCTGCGCGCCACCATGCCCAGCACCCCGAATGTTGACGCAACTGCGTTGCATCCCCCCTCGATGGCCAGACGGACGATATTCTCGGGGTCGAAGTACTCCGGGTTCGGAGCGAACGACGCCCCCGCCGAGTGCTCGATGCCCTGATCGACCGGGAGGATGGAGAGATAGCCCGTATTTGCCAGCCGGCCGGTGCCGTACAGCTTCTGAAGGCTGCCCAGCACCCGGATGTTCCGGTCCGAGGCCACGAAGATGCGGTCGATGAAATCCGGTCCCGGAAGGTGGAGCGATTCCTTCGGAATCGTCGTGCAGGTATGGTTGAGCAGGGCGTCGGCGTCGGTGCCGAGAAGTTCCTGAATGCGTTCGATCATGATGGACGATATTTTAATTGTATAAAACGTTCCGTTCGTGCGATAATGGCTGCAAATGTAGCCCGGTGGCCCCGACGAGACAAACCCGGCGCCGCTCCGGCGGGGTGCTGGCGTCGGTATGGAGATTGCTGCATCGCGATGCATGGGAACATGAACAGCGAGGAGGACAACAATGAAGACCAGGGTACTCTGGGAGATGGTTACCGAAACGTTCGATGAGTGGACGAAGGATAAATGTCCACGTCTGGGAGCGGCCATATCCTACTATACGCTCTTTTCGCTGGCGCCCGTGCTGATCATCGCCATCGTCATCGCCGGGTTGATCTTCGGCCAGGAGGCGGCGCGGGGGCAGATCGTCGATCAGATTCAGGGGCTCGTCGGGCGCAACGGCGCCGAGGCGGTGCAGACGATGGTGCAGAACGCATATAATTCATCGGATAGTCTCTGGGCGACGGTGATCGGCATCGCCGCGCTGATGATCGGCGCGACCGGCGTATTCGTGGAGCTCCAGGATTCGCTGAACACCGTGTGGGAGGTGATGCCAAAACCCGGGCGGGGGATCATGGGGATTCTGAAGGATCGGCTCTTCTCGTTCGGCGTGGTGCTTGGCGTGGGCTTCCTCCTGCTCGTCTCACTTATCCTGAGCGCGGCGCTTACCGCCATCAACAGCTATTTCATGGAGTACATGTCGGATATCCCGGGGACCGCACTGTTGTGGCAGGGGGCGAACTTCCTTCTCTCCTTCGCCGTCGTCACCTTCCTTTTCATGATGATCTACAAGTTCCTGCCGGATGTGAAGCTTGCCTGGAAGGATGTGGGGGTCGGGGCCGCGGTGACGGCGGTTCTCTTCACGCTGGGCAAGTTCGTGATCGGTCTCTATCTGGGCAATAGCAGCATCGCCTCCGCCTACGGGGCCGCGGGGTCCGTGGTGGTGCTCCTGGTATGGGTCTACTATTCCGCGCAGATATTTCTGTTCGGCGCGGAGTTCACGCAGGTCTATGCCCGGCGGTTCGGAACGCGCATCGTTCCGAACGACAACGCCATCTCGCTCGAAGGGTTGGCGCGCGACAAGACCTCAGCGCGCGAGATCGCAAAGAATGCGATAAAGGCCAAGGAGGAGATCGATCAGAAGGAGGGGAAGGAACATGGCAACGGTGGTGGAAGGAAGGGGAGGGACGGACGTATAAAGTCAAAGGTCAAAAGGCAAAAGGCAAAAAGGTAGGGCGAAAGGCAAAGGTCAAAAGGCAGAAAGGTGTAGTGCGGGATTCCCGGTTGCGTTCTTTGCGTGGGCTTTTCTTCAGGCGGGCGTTACGGCTGACGAAGATCCGCATGGCCTCTATGCCAGCGTATAATAGTCCTCTCCCTCATTTGTGAAAAGCCGGATAAGCCCCGCGCGGACGAGCCGGACGAGGCTGCGCGAGGCACGGCGCTCGGAGATGTTCACGAGGTGCCGGAATTCCCGCAGAGTGATTCGTTCATTCCGCTCCAGATGATCGAAGAGCGCACGTTCCACCTTGCCTATCTCCAGCACCAGTGGCGGCGCATCGGGCTGCGTTGCGGCCAGGACCCGCACCACTTCTCTGCTCGCCATCACGCTCTTTTCTCCCTGGCGGATATATACCTTGGTATCGCGGGGATCGGCGGCCACATTGCCGTTGCGTTCGGATGGGGAATAGACGAGTTTGTGCGGCTTGGTCCGGCTCTCCGGGATTTCGACCACGATTACATCGACGCCGTCGATCTCCACAACATCGACCTCGGTTTCAATCGGGGGATCACTGTAGAATTCCGCCGCCGATGTCAGCAGATCGATCTCGGATTTCTCGCTTTCGACACCAATGATCCGTCCATCATCGTCGATACCGACCAGAAGCAGACCCCCACGGGTATTGGCCAGCGCGATCATCTCCCTGGCGATCTTTTCGAATCCGGAAAATTTGCGTTTGAACTCGACAGTGTCGGTCTCGCCAAGCTCGATGATCGCACGGAGTCTCTTCGCGTTCATGTCTGTCAAACGAACAGTGGTCTGCGACGCCTTGCACCAGCCTCCGGAGAAAGATACGAACTTCGATGTATCCTCTTGTTCCGGTCCGCCGGCTACGTCTATTATGAATGATTAACTGCAATCCCTGTTCCGGAAGCAGGATCTTCGATGGTGGAAGACCGGTGGCGCAACCTGGCCCGGAGGCCGCAATCGATCGGGGAATGTTGCCTGACACAGCCGTTTCACCCCCTCCGATATTGTGAATCGACTGCATGGCTCATATCCCCCCGTGATACCGCAAGTTTCACTAACTTCAAGACTCGTTCCGCCGGGAGAATTCCTTCGGCGGATGATATGGCTGGGCCGGGTCGGCGTAACGTCTGTTCGATTGCGCGTGCCATGATGTGTGGGAATAGCTGAAAGACCGATGAGTGAATTCTATCAGGATAGAAAACAGACGGATACCGTGGTGGAGCCCGCTCCGCGTCCCGAACCGGATGCTGCGGCGCAGGAGGAAACCGCCATCTCCCGGCGCGAATCGCGCATCGGATGGGGAACCCTGCTGAAGTATCTCCTCGTCACCGCGCTGGTGATGTTTCTGCTGCTTGTGCTGGTGGATAAGGTCATCATGCCGTGGTACGTGAAGCTCGGTGCGGTGGAGACGGTGCCGAACGTGGTGGGACTGACCTTCGCCGAGGCCGAAAAACGTCTGGAGAAGCTCGATTTCGAGGTGAAGAAGGGAGAGCCGCGATTCGATGATCGCTATCCCGCCGGCACGGTGATGATGCAGCTTCCGTATGCGGGACAGCAGACGAAGGAGGGACGGCGCATCTACCTGACCATCAGCCGCGGTACCGAGATGATCCCGATGATCGACCTTGTCGGCATGCCGCTGCGCGAGGCGCGCATCAACCTGATGCGCAATGGGTTCGACCTGGGCGAAATCGCCTACGAGCACAACGACACCATCATGAAGGATCTGATCTACTCGCAGAGCATTCCTTCGGGCGTCGGCGCCCGTCCCGGCACGGTCGTGGACGTGATGATCAGCCAGGGGCCGAGCACCCGGTTCACCATGATGCCGAATCTCCTGTCGCTCGATGTCGATCAGGCCCGCATCCGCCTGACGAATGCCGGGCTCGTGCTCGGTGTGGTCCGCTACAAGGAGGACCCCACCTATCTGCGAAATACCGTGATCGGGCAGGGGGTGACGCCATACGCGCAGGTGGCGCAGGGGGCGGCGGTGGATATCACCATCTCCGGTCAGCGCGACCCCGAAAGCTCCATCGAAGGTGATGAAGGAGGGGAGGGCGAGGTGATGAACCTCAGGTAGGCCGGACCGCTGCGCCCGTGCCCGTTTCTCCACACTGGATTGCATGTGTCATCGATCTCCCGCCTGTACGAGCGCTATTTTCTGGGACGGCGCGATCTGCTCCTGCTCTGGATAGGACAGATCGCCTCCGGCTTCGGCGATTCGCTCGCCTTCATGGGGTTCCTCTTCCTGGCGATCCAGCTCACCGGCTCCGACCACGCCGTCGGCACCTTCCAGCTCGTCGCCTACATTCCCATCATTATCTTCGGTCTCGCCGCGGGCGTCTACGTGGATCGCCGCGATCGTCGGCGCGTCATGCTCGTTGCCGATGCCGGCCGTGCGCTTGCGCTGCTTCTTCTTCCGGTAGCCGCCGCCGCGGACAGTCTGACGATAACGTGCGCCGGCGCCATCGTGATGCTGGTAACGACTCTTACCACCTTCTTCAATCCCGCATATAATTCGGCGCTGCCGCTGATCGTGAACGATCCCTCGCGTCTCTTCGGCGTGAATGCAGTGATGCAGTCGTCGCGGCAGTTCGCCGCCATCGCCGGACCGCTGTTCGCCGCGTTCGGCGCCGGACGCAACGGGCCGGTGACGCTGCTCGGGGTGAATGCCGTCACCTACCTGATCTCCTTCCTCTGCATCGCCGCCATCCGCATGCCGCTCGCCTCCGGCGAACGGGCGCGCATCAGGCTTGCGGAACTTCGCGCCGAGGCGGCGGCCGGACTCCGCACCGTCATGATGAACCGCGGTGTGCGCGCGGTGTTCCTGCTTACGCTCGTGGACAATTTCTTCCTGATGGGGCCTGCGCTCGTCGGCACGCCGCTGCTGGTGAAGCAGGGCTTCGACGGCACACTCGCCGACTTCGCCATCATCGAGCTGATGTACGCGCTGGGCATGACGATCGCGGGGCTTGTCCTGCACAGATCGCCGCGCGTTCGTTCCGTTGGCCGGCTCTGGGCGCTTGGACTGGCGCTGGACGGCTTCACCTTCCTCCTCTACCTCCCGGCCGGTACGCTTCCGCTGCTGTATGCCGCCACCTTCATCCACGCGCTCGCCATCCCGCTGATCGTCGTCTCGCGCGCCACTATCGTTCAGCGGCTGGTCCCGCAGGAGCTTCTCGGCCGCGCGTTCGGCTATATCGATATCGCCGTCTATGGCGTCACGGCGCTTTCGGCCGGCATGACGGGGTTCGTGAGCGAAGAGATCGGCCCGCTGCTCACAATCGTCTATGGCGGCGTGCTTGCCGGCGCATGTGGCGTGGCGGGGCTGCTGATGAAGGATGTGCGGGATATATGGTTCGAGTGAGCGGATCTGCGATTGGAAGCAGCCAGGAGGAAGGCGCAGGGGCGGCCGCATCCCTTTGCGCGAAGCCTTTTCCCGTTTGCGATTGATGATCGGATCTCCGGGTCGTGCGTCGCCGTTTGTGGGACATTCCCCGTCATTCATTCCTTCCCGCCATCAATTCGATGGTCGCTGTAACTTTTCCTGGCCACCCGTGTAGGTTGTGGGCCGGATATGGTGCGCACGCATTTTTACGAAAATGACAGGGAGAAAATAGCAGGCGGATGTCCCTCCGGCATCCGATCGCCGGGAATCTGTTCGGAATCAATTGGAAATGATTCCGACCCCATTGCAAGGGACGAAGCGGTGTGGCGATCCCACCGGAATTATCTGCGCGAAAACCGTCGAGGCCCAATGCATGGCCGCTGCGCAGCGCTTCGTCGTTTATTCCCTGATCTCCCTGCAATGACCGTGGATATGCATGACACACGTCGTAAATAGTCCCCAACAGCTTGTAATAATGATAGCATTCACAGCAAATTCGGGAGATTATCATGCGACGAATTTTATTGCCGGCGGGCATCGTATTGCCATTAATAATGGCGAATGCCATATCCTGTCCGGTCAGGACCGGCAGCGTCGAACACATGGAATTTCACAGTTCCAATCAGGGATTATTCATCGTTGATGTGCACGTTGGAAGATCGAAATCCCATTATCCTGGCGAGGCCGGAAGGAGTTGCCTGTCTGGTGCCAACCTCCGGCCCGGCGCAGGAAAATCCGTCGATGGTGGGGAAGACGGTATGACGCGGCTGGCGCCGGTGCGGTGAGGTGCGGCCGCCGCGTGCGAACGCCGGTAGCTACAGCGGTTCCGCCGGTTTCGGCGAAATCTTTGGTTGTATACAACCAGTGTGCGGATAGGGCCGGCGATGCATCGGCGTTGCTGCGAAACGAGACGGTCAGATCGTCGGCCCCCGCACGCTGCCCAGGCCCGGATCACCTCTTCCGGAGTCCTGCATGACCGTCGGCTCTCGTGAAATCTTTGCGGGGTTGAATGCGCCGATCATCTCCGCCGCCCGGCACGGCGCGGGTGATGGCAGCAGCCCGCAGCTCCATCCCAGCCATCCCACAATCCCTTCCGGCATATGTCCCGCCATACGCAGCTCGGCGATCGAAACGGAGCCGTGGCGTTTCGCCAGCCGCGTTCCGTCGGCGGCGAGGATGAGCGGTGCATGTGCGTAGGAGGGGGCCGTGGAGCCGAACGCGCCGAAGAGGAGGATCTGGCGCGGCGTGGAGGAGAGCAGATCGTCGCCGCGGAGCACATGGGTGATGCCCATGACGATATCGTCGATCACCACTGCCAGTTGATAGCCCGGGACGCCGTCGGCGCGGGCGATGATGAAGTCGCCGGTGACTGCCGAAACATCCTCCTGCTGCTCGCCGTGAATGCCGTCGGTGAAGCTTGTAATGGTTCCGGGCCTGACGCGGAAGCGGAGGGCCGGAGCCTTGTTGCGTCGCCGGAGCGCGCGTTCCTCCGGCGTCAGATTGCGGCAGCGCCCGGAGTAGCGGCCGGTGGCGCCGTGGGGAGCGCTGGCGATTTCGCGCAGTTCCTTCCGCGAACAGAAGCATTCGTATACGAGATCGCGCGAACGCAGATCTTCAATCGCGGCGCGATAATGCCTGGAGCGCGCCGACTGGAAATATTCGGGGGAGAGCTCGTTGTCCCAGTCGATCCCGAGCCATCGCAGATCATCCACGATCCCGCGCCATGCATCAGGCACGGCGCGTTCCTGGTCCAGATCCTCGATGCGGAGGATGATCTCGCCGCCGAGCGAGCGCATCTGCAGCCAGGCGAGCAGAAAGGAGCGGGCGTTGCCGAGATGCAGATAGCCGGTCGGGCTGGGAGCGAGTCGCCCGCGAAGTCGTACCGGGGGATGATGAGGGGTCACGATGTCATATCCGGTGAGTGGATGGCCGTCGGTGGCTGGTGGCGGGAAATTCCAGCACCGCCAGTCGGCGGGGCGTAGCCGGGCATATCATCTGCGGCCGACTCCCGCCGGACGTACCGCCGGCGTGGTTGTCAGAATCTTCCGTATCTCTCGAAGAGCCCGCGCGCATCGCCGCCGCCGATCAGCCCGTGGTGTGTTGCTGCCTCCTCGGCGCAGGCCAGTTCCAGTTCGGTATGAAGCTCGCCGAACCGCGCCGCGGGAATTGCGACCACGCCATTGATATCGCCGAAGATGACGTCGCCCGGCCGCACCTCGATGCCGCCGATCCGCACATCCACATCGTACGCCGCCATATAGCCACGGCGCCGGATATCCCTGATGCAGCGGTGTTCGCCGAAGACCGGGAACTTCAGCGTCCCGATCTGCTCCACATCGCGCACGCCGCCATTGACGGCCGCCGCCACCGCCCCGCGTGCCCGGGCACGCGCGCTCATCATGCCTCCCCACAGCGCGGCGTCGATGGGCTTATCCGATGCGACCAGCACGAACGCTCCGGCCGGAATCGCATCCACCATCTTCAGAAGCATGTCGATCTCCACGTACTCGTCGGTGGGAACCACTCTGCACGGGAACGCGATGCCGCAGACCTTCAGCAGGGGATCGGGGAGGATCGGCTGGATTGCGTGATGAAGCGCTCCGGATGGCATGCCCAGCCGTTCCATCGTGTCGGAAACGAGCGGTGTATAAAATCGGAGCATGCTCTGAAGCATGTCGGCAGTGATGGCTGGTGCGTCGGTCATGATGTGCGTGAGATGGACGTTGTCGCCGATGTCCGCGGTCCGGACGATTTTTCCCGAAGATAAATATTCGCCGGGTCGCGCGAACAGGCCGGTGTTACGAACAAGCTGTGTGGATGTCATGCAATGCCGGCGCAACCGGTCATAAGGAGTCATGAACATTCCAGAACTATCGGGGGCTGTCATTATGATGAAGTCTTGTTGCATAGCCGTGCTTGCAGGTATCTGCTGTGCCGTCGTTCCGCTCACAGCGCAGCATCCGGATGCGGCCGGCGATTCCGCGCGGGCGGAGCGTGCCGCCCCGGAGCGGCGCTGGGAGTCGGGCGTCACGCTCAGGAGCGTCCAGGTGGAGCTGCCGTTCATATCTCCGGTCGGTGACATGGGCGCATCGGCCGATCTCGACTTCCTGACGAATTCCCGCTATGGCCTCGGCATACGTGGTGGCGTCTATCATTCGGAGAGCCGGAATCTGGTGGATTACAGCTACGAGACGCTCATGTGGCGACTTCTGGCAAGGGTGTCGGTGCTGGATAAATGGGTGCGCCTCGATCTCTACGGCGGCTATGCGCTGGTCTCCTTCACCCATGGCGGGTTCGAGCTCCCCGGCTCCACAAGGATCTACCACACGATGGAACTCGGCAGCGAAGCCCGGATCTACCTGATTCCTCCGGCGCTCGCCATCCTGCTCAGATATTCCGCGGCGATGGACCGGCCGTTCGGCGAGGAATCGCAGACGTTCGAAACCGGCGGCATCGGCCTGGCGATCGGATGGCAGTGGTAGGCCCTTATGGACGATGCGCCGTCAGTCCGGCAGCCGCATATCGAACCTTCCCTTCGTAACCTTCAGCGGCGTCTCCTTCACATCGGCCCCGGGATACAGCGTCAGCACGAACGTCCCGACGATGCGCTGGTCGGCGAGCTTCGTGATCGTCAGCGTTCCGTAATCCAGCGTAAGATCCAGCCCGGTGGCGTAGCTGGTGCCGCCGGTGGAGATCTGCGCTTTGCAGTTCTCCGGATTGATCCTGTACGTGCCTGCGCTGTTGATGCCGGTCATCGAAAAGGTGACCGCCTCCATGTCCGTTCCGGAGTCGCGCATGGCCACGATGCTGATGGCGCCGAACATCGGCGTCCGGAATGCGCTGACGTCCGTGTACGTCCAGGTGTGGCCGCTGAATGTTGCCTGAAGATAATCCCCTTCCGGCGCCGGATCGCCGGTGGTGTCGCCGCCTGCGGGATTGTCGCTGCAGCCGGATATGATCGCCATGAAGGCGAGCAGGAGAGTGAAGGCATGAAACCGCGCGAATCTCATGGACGGCTCCGGATGACTGAGGAATCTGTGCGGGAATCGCCCCGTTCACGCATGCGGGCATACGGCACGCAGAGGCCCCGGAATATAGAGATGGGAAGGAGAACGGAGGAGAGGATTATTGGTTCTGGTGAAGGATCGGCGCATCGTCCGGATGATGCGGGGATGCTGGTGCGGGGATGGCCAAGGAGGATGTATCACGGCGACGGCCCGTTTCCGGAGAGGGGGGGGAGAGCCGCCGCCGCGAAAATGTTCACGCGATACCGCTGCTCGTCACGCTCAGCAGTCGCAACCGTTCGCGACCTTCGTGGCCGTGATGGTACAGTTCGTGCGATCGAAACAGACCCTGGCGCAACAGCCGGTGCCGAGCTTGACCAGCGGAATGCAGCCGTCGTTCGGGAAGAGTATGAAATTGCCGCAGGAGTCACGGACCCCTGCGATCGGATTGTTCTGGTTGGGCGCGATGGTTATCGTCGTGTCGCCCGGAATGGTGAAGCAGTCGGGATTCGCCGGCGGGTTGCTGCAGACAGTAAGGCTGCAGTCGGTGTTATTCGTGACGGCGATGGTGTTGCACTGCGCGCGCAGTTCCGGTGAATCGAAGGCGGAGACAGCCAGCGACAGGATCGTGGCGAGCAGGAAGGGGAGTGCGCGGGGGGATAGCATGTTCTTCATGATGGTTCTCCTTGTACAATGGGATTGATGGAAGCCGGTCCACCATGCCGGCCCTCTCATGCTGCATCGCATGCAGCAGGTGCCGGACGGCCGGTGTCCCGGACGGGAAACCGATATGCGAAACGCATTGCGGAGCCTTCCATGTGGCATACAGGTAAGAGGAGATGGCCGGGCGAAACTGGACATTCATGATGGGGACGTAAACGGGGATGTAAGTGGTTGCGATGAACTATGTGAGCGGGCCGGCGTATTCGACGGAATATGGCTGCGCATTCTCCTTCCATTGTTCGTAGAGGAGCCGCGTGATCTGGCGGATGTGCAGGTAGTCGTGTGCGACCCATGAGACCAGCAGCGTGCCGGCGCTGAGCGGCCAGCCTGCCGGATGTGGCTTCTCGGCGTCCCAGTCGGAGGCCTCCAGGTTTCGCAGCCATTCCACCGAAAGCTTCCGCTCGTCGAGGAAATTCTTCAGCGATTCATCCAGCCGCCGCGACTGATAGTTCCTGGCAACGACCCATCCGGCGGGGTCCATCGGCGGCCACGGCTCCTCCCGCCGGTGGAGCACCAGGTCGATACGCTGCCGGAAATCCTCGCGCTCCTCGTCGTAGAGATGGTTCACTATCTCCACCAGCGACCATTTCCCGGGCGAGGAGCGCCAGGTTGCGCGCGGCTCCGTTATCCCGTCCACCAGTTCCCGGATTACGCGAGCGTTCCGCTCCAGCGTGTGCGTCAGATCATTGATATCGATCATGGTCGGATGCCTTGTGGTTAATGATTGGTGGAAGGGATGTTTTCCCCGCACCTGGGCGCCATGTTGAATGCGGCTGGAGATCGATGCCGGCCGGGGCATGGTTGCCGCCGGGGGGACGGATTTCCCCTGCATCAGAGCCGGAAAACCTTCGCACGCATATCTGATGGATCACGTCCCGCCATGTTCCGCCGCCGCAACCGCCTCCATCGGCCCCTGCTCCCAGTAGCGATAGAACGTATCGTCGCACGAGAGGACGGGCGTACTGAAGGTCGCCGCAAAATATCGTCCCCAGTGCGGACGGCCGCCATCGATGTCGGAGAAGCCGTACTCCTCCGAGAGTTCCCACGAGCTGACTATCCTTCCTGATTTCCTCATCACATCCGGATCGGCCGCCAGCGCCGCTATCGCGCGTCCGACGAAGCAGGGCGTTTCCGACGCGATGAAGTGGGGATCGCTCTTCGCGCCGTCGCGCCAGTTCTTCTCCGCAACGCCCAGATAGTCGAGCACCTCCTCGGAGCGGAGAAACCCGGGAGTGACCGCCAGCGCCGTTACGCCATGCTGCCGAAGCTCCTTCGCCATATCGAAGGCGAGGCGTATCACGCCGGTTTTCACCAGATCGTAGTAGAGCGTGCCGCGGTAGCCGAAGCTGTCGCCGTCGGTGATCTCCACGATGAGGCCGTGGCCGCGCGCGACCATGAGCGGCGCGGCGAAGCGGGCGGTGATGATGTGCGAATGCAGCCCGCGCTCCAGCATCAGCAGGCCGTTCTCCAGAGAGTGCTCCCAGAATGGCTTCCATTCCGTCAGCGCATCGCCTCCCCAGACGTCGTTCACCAGCAGATCGAGCGCTCCCTGCTCGGCGGCTATCCGCTCGATGAGCGCGCGCACCTGTTCCGGGTCGGTATGATCGGTCCGTACGGCGATGCCCCGGCCGCCATGCGCCGTCACCATCTCCGCCGTCTCCTCGATCGTTTCCGGACGGTGCGCTCCCGACGCCGGGTTCCCGCGTATGCTGCGCCCGGTGCAGTAGACCGTAGCCCCTGCCTCGCCGAGCATGCGGGCTATTCCCCGTCCGGCACCGCGCGTTGCGCCGGCCACGAGGGCGATGCGCCCGTCGAGAGGTTGTTCAGATGTGCTCATATCCGAAACTGTTCGTGATGGAAAAATGATTGCCGGGAGATCGCTGTGCTTCCGCTGCGGTTTCTCCTCCCGGGGAGATTCCGTCTGCCCACGCATCGCTGCCGTACAGCGCCGCATGAAATCGAGGATGATGCCAGGATCGTGTTCACGCCGCGAGCCTGCGGAGGGGCGGGGTCTGCGGCGGCGGTGAACGGAGGCCGTCACTGATCGTCATTGCGATCTTCTCTGGTTCTCTTCTGTGACAGGCCGAGGAATTTGGCGCGCGCCGCGATCGCAGGGATGGATCGTTCGAGTGCTTCGGCGATCTCCCGCCGTGTCTTCGACGCATAGTGCCGGATCATGTAGCGATCCTCCTCCTCCGTCCACGGAGGAGCGGGGGCATCCACGATGCCCAGCTCGCGCGCCTTCAGACCGATCGATGCGATGCTGCGTCCCAGTCGCGCGGCGATCTTGCGATTGGTGACCCTGCCATACAGCTCCCGCAGCACCGCCTGCTCCCGCGCGCTCCAGCGCACGCGCATCGGCTGTGTCACGGTCAGTCCCAGCTTCGCCGCGCGCGTGCCCACGGAAGTTGCGGTCCGTTCGAGCTGCCGGCCGATCTCGGCGTAGCCCTTTCCCTCGGCGTGCAGCCGTGTGAGCAGGGAATCCTCCTCGGCGCTCCAGGGACTCCCGAAATTTTTGGTCAGGCCGAACATCCCGGCGCGTCTGGCGACGGCGCTCACCGAGCGTCCCACTCTTTCGGCAACCTCCGCGACGCTCATGGTGCCGTAAATCCGGCGGAGCAGGCTCTTCTCCTCCTCGGTCCACGGCGGCCAGGTCCGTGCCCCGGCGATCCCAAGATATCCGGCATGGGCGGTCACGGCCGTGACGGAGCGTCCCAGCCGACCAGCGATTTCCCTGTACGGCACGGTGCCGTACAGCTTGCGGAGCAGGTGATCCTCCTCGGCGGTCCATCCGCTCTGATCGCGGTACAGACCTGTCGAGCGGGCACGATGCACGATATCCTTCTTGGTGCGTTTGAGCGCCCGGGCGATCTGGGACGGGGTGCGTCTCTCGACGTGCAGCCTGCGCAGCTTCTCGTCATCCTCCGGCGTCCAGGGAGGGGGCGACCATCCCTTGCGCGCCCAGGGGCGGGGCTTCCCGGCGGTTGCGGATGGCCGTGTCACTCCCAGATCGCTGGCGCGGGCGCAGATCGCGTACTGCGACCGTCCCAGCAGGCGCGCCGCATACTGCGCGCCGTACCTGGGGTAGTGCCTGCGCAGCAGCTCCTCCTCTTCGTAGCTCCAGCGGGAATATCCCCGGTAGGCGCCGGCCGGAGGCATGGGAACCCCCTCCGGCCAGGAGCGATTGCCGAGTATTCCACCGGAATTTTTTGAACGCCGCTTCCTGCTCATGGCACGATGCTCCGGAACGTGGGGCAGGCAGGGGGGTACATCATCGTGTACTTGTCTCTTCGATGGTATGCGGGTAACGTTGCGAGACCGAATAGTACGAATCTCCCATGATTCCCGGTGTACCTTTCCGAATGCCGGAGCAGGCCCATGCACGGGATGTCCATGCCCCGGCGCAAGAGGAAACCATCGTTGCCGATCCCATTCATCCCTCTGGAGTACATGACAGAATGAGTCTGCCCGGTGGAGGGCATATAATGCTCCTGCCACGGACTACCGATCACGGGCCAGGGCCGTGCTGCTGCGGCAGTTCCCGGATTCACTTCATTCTGTTGGGGGGACTTTAGCAATCATGCACCAGACAAGGAGTATCAAGCCATGCAGCGTATCATCAATCGTTTCGCCGGCGCGGCGATCGCCGTGACAGCAGCGATGCTCGTCATGCTCTGCGGAGCAGACACGGCCACCGCGCAGATCTGTGGAGCAACGCAGGTAACCATCATCAACAATGCCCGGTGCGACGTCATCATCTGTCTGGACGGGGTTCCGCCGATTCCCTGCTCACCGTTGGTTCCGGCGGGCGCGACCGTTCCCCTCCCCGTGCCCCCCGGCACCGACATCAGGGGAGTGATAAGCGCGGGTGGCTTCTTCTATGCGTGGATGCCGAATCCGCTGCCGCCGCCGCAGTACTGGGTGCCGAACGTTGCGGTGGATCTCATGAACTGCTGCGTCAACATCTTCTATGATCCGGCGACCTGCACCATCCAGGTCTTCCCGGCAGGATTCCCGCCGCCGTGCCGTCCATAGGGGCGCGCTGAACGGAAATTCTCGTCACCCGGGATCGAGGAGATGGTGCGGCAGATGGCGATGGATATGTGCGACATGGCGTCGGAGACAACCCGGAACAGCCTCTGATGATCCTCATGATAGTGATGGGTCCGGATGCGGATTGCAGGGATTCACGGCATGATGCTGCCGGAATTATCAGATGATGATATGCATCGCTGCAGGTTCCCATTCATGAGAACCTGCTTTCCGGGGGCCGGAATAGCAGGTGTTGCGCCATCTGGTGGGCAGTGCGGTTCGCCGTGGTGCCCACAGGGGGGTACACAAAGATGTACTGGTCCACAGCGGAAATACGGTCGTACCTTCGCGGCATTGCTCCACGATGCTACGAGCGGTCAATGCCGCGGAGGTTCATCGGTCTATCAGCCTCGAAGAATTTTCATGTCCCCCCGACAGCCGTGCATTCCCGAGTTCGCGGTCCAGGAACATCGAACGAACCGGCACATACTGAATTCCATTGGTCATATCCGCCTGCCGACGTACAGGTGTCCGATAGCCGGACGCGAGCGGAGCGTCGTGCGGCGGTGTCTTGCCGAATTTCATGCTCCGCGCAAGGAGTGCGCTGCGCCCGCGGCGAACGCGATCGAATGATGCAAGCAACATGCTGCGACGGCATGCCCAACGTCGCTCATTTCTCTTAATCGTATCCTTATCCACAATTATTTCCGCTCGAACGAGCCGGAAAGGAGTGCGTTCATGTCTGTCACAACAGATGGTCCTCTTCAGTTCACGTTTCAGCTCACGCCCGAAGTAACCATCGTCACCAACGTGTTCGGTACTGCACGCAACAGCGCGGGCGTCCAGATCATGGGAGGAACGGTTCCTCTGTGGAGCGGTTCCATGACGCAGGGAGCGCCGAAGGTTGTCGTAGATACGGAGATCACCTTCGGCACGACGACCATCAAGCAGGGAGCCACCTTCACATTGACGATCCCGACGCAGATGCAGAACGGCCAGGTGATATTCAGCGGCGAAGTGGCATCGGGGGGCAATCCCTTCCAGAAGACCACCGTTCAGGTGGCGCAGTGGCCGCTCAACAGCAGCGTCTGATCTGCTCCATATGGGAATGATATCAGACATGCCGTCCGGCCGCGGCGGCTTCCGTCACGGTCCGTGGCTCGCCTGGTGTCTCGATGAATCCGTACCACCGCCGGCGCCTGGCCCGTCACATTCCGGTTGCGGGCCGCCGGCGGCGGCTACCGCGTCCTCCCCGGGAGATATCGAGGCGGAGGAGCGCATGCAATCGGCGGTCTCTCATCGATCGGGTGCCGGAGCGTACCGGCGAGGATGATGCATGATGCGTGAGCACGACGCGAATTCAACATATCTGACGCGGCGGCCTTCCACGCCGGGCAGTCGTCGGCCGACACGGAGCATTCTGCATCCGGTGCTCGTCGCCGTGCTGCTTCTGATGACGCAGACGTTCGCCGTTGCGCCCGCGTCGTCGCAGGATGCGCGTCCCGGCGGGGAAGCGCGCCGCGACTTCGGCCCGCTCTCGATCGAGTGCAATGTCGATTCCAGCCACGTCTGGAGCAGCGTGACGCTGAGCATGCGGGGGAAGGTCGTCGCCCGGCACCTACTGACGCCGGATTCCGCCGAGTACCGGTTCGCGCTCTCGGTTTCCGGCGACAGCGCCGGTGGGACCATCCGGCTCAATCCCGCTTCGCCTCCGCAGTTCTCGTCGGTGGAGGGGATGTTCGTAACGCGCACGGCGGGGGGCGAACCCGTAAGGTTTCAGGGGAGCATCGCCACCTGGCAGGCGCCTGAGAATGCCATCTACATCGAACGCAGCTTTATGCTGTCGCCGCAACTGGGGGCCCATACCGTGGTGCGGGGAGCATCGCTCTCCGATGTCACCGTCACACTCCTTTCCGGCGAAACGCCGCTGTACACGGTCGCGATGGTGCAGGGAAGTCCCGTGGCCGTGATCGACAGCGCCATCATCCTCGGTGATGCCTGGTTTGCTCCGGGGACACGATTTACTCTGACCATCCCGACGCCGGTACAGACCGGACAGGTCTTCATGCAGGGACAGTTCCGCTCCGCCGGTATTCCTGCGACAACCATCTCCGCCGCCATCGCCATGTGGTCCATGTAGCGCGTGCGTGGAGCGCAGGAGCGGGAGAACCAACAATTATGGGAGAGATGCGCCATGAGCGACCCCACGCCCGATTACAGCCAGAAATTCCAGTCGGCCCTCTTCGAGATGCCGCCCGGTGCGTCCACGGGCTGGAGCGCCTATCTGCTGCCGAAGAACGTCGCGGAGAAGATGGACCCCATCTCCATCGCCGATTCATTCTCGAAGTTCAGCGGCCACTATCTCTTCGCTCCCTCGGCGCCGGAACTCCCCGATGAGACCGTGACCCAGCAATTCATCGATGCCGTGCGCAGGCAGATCCTTTCCTGCTTCGGCTCCAGCTTCGGCGACCGCGTCTGCATGTGGCTGCTCGATGCCGATGGCCCCGTCTTCGGCACGCCGTGCTCCGGGTATGCATTCAGCTTCGGCCCCGCAATCTCCGGCTACACGCTCGGGAGCAACTTCAATAATCCCATGGGGACGCAGCTCTCCTTCTCCATCGGCAGCGGCGCGCCGATCTCCGGGATGGCGACCGGATTGAAGGTGGGCTCCAGCAGCAGCTCGCTGGTGAACTTCGTGACGCTTCCGGACAGCTCGATGGGACCGACCGTCTCTCCGAGCATCGCGAACATTCCGGTGATCGGTCCCTACAGCGGGTGCTTTCTCATGCAGGGACGCATCGATACGTCGGTGACGCTGGCGTATTTCAATGCCGGATTTCGCTATGCACATGGCGACAGCGGGGGAGGAAGCGATGTGGCGCAGACCTATCCCATGCTTGTCACGTCGAAGCCGGGGACGGTGTTCAGCTATATCGGATCGGTCGATCCGCTCGATCCCGTCAACCGCAACGCGGCGACGGTCGATGCTGCGGCCGGGCAGTTGCGCACGCTTCTGATGCCGGTTCCCTCCGGAGCGGTGCCGCCGCAGTTCGCAAGCTGGTTCCGTACATCGCAGAACAGGAGCCTTGCGCTCGTGCCGGTCTCCGCCGGCGATGCCGCCAGCGGTCCGGCTCCGAACGCCGCATCCTTCGTCTTTCAGTTCGCCGGTCCCGTGCCCGCGCCGGGAACGCGTGGCAGGCTCTACATCACCACCGCCGGCGATTACGGGCTGGCCGTCTCCCAGGGGAGTTCGTCCGATGCATTCATTCTCTGCGGCCTGTTCGGCTCCGAATCGATGAGCTTCCGGCCGTATGATCCGAACAATACCTTTGACCGCATCCGATTCATCCCCGGCAACGGGGCATACGCTCCCATCTTTCCCTTCCCCACGGCTACGCTCGACGATCCCTCCGGCGGCTCGGTGGGCGATCGCCTGACCACGATCTACACCACATCATGGGCGATGATGATCAATGGCGACGGCGGGGATGTCCGGTACTTCGCGCAGCCGGAGGGGAGCCCGCTCTTCGCGGTGGGCCCGACCGGAGCAGCCGAGGATGGAACGGTCGTGCTGGATGCGTTCAACACCGGGACGAAACTTGAGGATACGCCGGGCTTCGCTGTGCCGATGGTCCCCTATGCCGGTATCGCCACCGTGGCGGCCGCCTTCACCGGCGATGATCTTGTCACGTACGAAAGCCAGATCATCTCGCCGACACGCAAGGCGCTGATCGCGAAGTCCGTCGAAAGCGCGATGATGGAGCTGAAGAACAACCGGCGTATGGGACTGCTGGCGGATGCGGTATCCACGAAGACCACCACGCCGCAGGGATTGCTGGCGGAAGTGACCGAGGGGAGCATCGGCGCCGATTACACGAAGGTCACGCTGGCGCAGTCGGTCCCGACGCCGGGGCGCCCCCCCGAGATGGCCTTCATCGATCTTGAGGTGCCGCTGCAGAATCTGCTGCAGAGCAATCAGCTCTTCGCCGTCGTGGTGAATCCGAAGTTTCTCGGCGCGATGATCTCCGTCGAGCCGGACCAGCCGATCACCGGTCCCGCGTTCGAGAATACCGTGACGATCACCGACTGGACGATGGCGGCGAATGTGGGGGAGGGGGTGATGGCCACGGACTACCGCAACGTGATGATCTTCAAGTTCGGCGAGGGGACGGTGCGCGATCGCGTGCTGAACCCGAACAAGTGGGTCGGCGTCGATCAGTTCTCGATCGCGGAGAACGGGGGCGATCCGAGCGTGGCGCTGACCGGGCTTTCGCAGTGGCTGCAGAACTTCATCGACGGGGCGATCGTGGAAGCGACGGTGAAGAACAATGCGCTCTACAGGAACTTCGCGAACATCGTGCAGGACCCGAACTGGAACGGCATTCTGGTGCTGCGCGCCGATGTGCTGCATCTGCCGGATGATCTCGGCGGGCTGGCGGCCGGCATCGACTTCAGCAGGTTCGAGGCGCATCATTTCGGCGTGACGGTCAGCCGGGTGGCGGTGAACGGCACCGATATCACGATCGACGGGCCGAGCAGCATGTTCGGGCTGATCGACTACCAGCTCCCGCTCTTTCAGCAGAGCGTCGCCACCGGCGGCAATCCGAATGTTCCGCTCGGCGTTCCGGTGGACGGCCCCTACGGCTTCACGGTGCTCCAGCTCCAGGCGCTCTTCACCAACAGCACGATGGTCGATTTCCAGAGCCGCGTGCAGCTTACCACGAATACGCTCTTCGACTCGCGCGTGCTGCAGACCTACACCATCTTCGGCGTCGGCGCCTCCAATGCCGTGGTGCTGAAGGGGAGCTATCAGACGCAGGGGGCCACATCCACCTACGTCTTCGAGCAGAACAGCAGGACGATCTTCATCATCGACAGCAACGCCTTCAACGCCATCGCGTTTACGCGCGTGCAGTTCAACACGCTCACGACCGATGATGAACAGATCGTCAGCCGTTTCCTGATCTGGGGCGTCTTCGACTTCAAGCAGCTCACCGATGGTTCGGGGGAGCCATTCGACGTGCTCTCGTTCGGCTCTCCCGGCGGAACGCCGGCGGCGGGCCTGGGAACGGGCCTGGCGTTCTCCAATCTCCAGATACAGCTTGCCTCTCCGGCCGATACGCCGAACGCCGTCACCTTCACCTTCGATGCGGGGGGGCTGGCGTTCGATCTCGCCAACAGTACGGCGCGCGAGAAGAGTCTCTTCCCCACCTTCGCGCTGCAGCTCGACAGCTTCATCGCGTCAACCGCCGACAAGCGTCCCTCCGACTACGGCTATCTGCCGGTGCGCTCCGCGGTTCCCATCCGGGAGATCTCCGGCCCGTGGTATGGCGTGGCCTACAAGATCACTATGGGAACGCCGGGGGCGCTCGTATCCGGTGCCGGCTTCGAATCGCGCATGCTGCTGGCGTGGAGCCCGCAGACGCTCGCGGCCGATACGACCATCGCGCTCTTCACCGGACTTCAGCTTCCCGGGGCGGCGCCGGGGGCGAAGCTCCTTAGCCTGCAGGGGGTGCTGAAGGTTTCCATCGACAGCATCCAGCTCCTCTACCAGGCCGTCACCGGCGGAGCGGGAGAGAAATCATTCAATCTCCGTCTGGGCAATATGGGCCTGAAATTCCTCGGCATCGTGAAGCTGCCGCCGGGCGCCACCATCAACTTCTTCCTCTTCGGGCGTCTGGCCGGCACGGGAAGCCTGGGATGGTACGCGGCATACAACCAGAACAAGCCGACCATGCCGATGCTCGAATCCGCGCCGGCATCCTCCGCGCCGGCGATGCTCCCTGAAACCGCCGCCGACGTTCCTGCGGTGGTGCCGAGGCAGAGAACGCCGAAGTAGAAGAGTTACGACTGGAAGAAGAACAAGAGGGCCGGGATACGGTCGTGCATATCATGTGTGGCTGTGACCTTCGCGCTCTTTGCGCCTTTGCGCGAGAATCTTTTCGTTGAACAGCCTGAACATATCCGCTGAAAAACTTCGGCGTGGATTTCCACATCACAATCCGGCTGCCTGCGGACAACGGTCAGAAGAGGAGACCTGGAATGTCGATTCGCATACTTTACTGGAATATCGAGAACTTCGCCTTCAACAAGATTGCCAACCCGAACACGAGAAAGCGCCAGAAGGGGGCGAGCCGGAAGCTGGCACAGGCGGCGGAGGATCGCAAGGACTACATACTCCAGCATCTGACGTCGCTGAATCCATTTCCCGACATCATGGTGGTGGTGGAGGTGGAAACCGCATACGACGGCGACGGCAGGATCGTCCGGGGGGCCGGGGCCAACGGCGCTGTCACGCTGCTCGACGAGATCCGCGACGCCACCGGCAACGACGACTGGATGCTGGTGCCGCCGCTGCAGACCGGACCGAACGAGGCCGTGGGCGTGTACTACAATTCCACCAACCTGGTCTTCACCGGGCCGTGCGTCTGGCCGGGAGGGGCTGGCGCGACCGCGCAGATAGGTGGTCCGACGGGGGCCTATCCCCCCCCTTTCAACAACACCATCACCACCGGCCGTGACGTCCCGGACGGGGCGCTGTACAATGTCGATGTGCCCGAGGACGAGTGCGCGGCGCGCGTCAGATACACCTACAACAACAACAATCCCGGTCTGCAGGGGCAGCAGGTGATTCTGTTCAGCCGCATGCCCTATATGGTCACCTTCGCGGAGCTGGACGCCAACGACGACGTGATCGCCAACCTCACGCTCTACGCCATCCATTCGCCGGCGAACGCCTTCTCTGCCGGGATGTATCTGGACGATCTGGCCGACTACGAGGAGATCACCGATGCCCTTGCCAACGACGAGATACGGGTGATAGTTGGCGACTTCAACGTCAATCTGATGTCGGCGGCGCCGAACTTCACGGAGAGCGCCCACTACAACCCGCTCCAGAACGCGGGCTATGCGCTGGCGCTGAAGCCGCTGGGGGCCGCCCCGAATCCGGCGAACGGCTATCCGGGATATTACGCCACCCATATCCGGCGCGGATCGAAGGCGGTCTACTGGAGCACGACCGACCTCACGACCTACTATCCCGGCTACGGGATGATCGGGTCCGATCTCGTGCAGAACTTCTACGCCATCGACAACATTTTCACGTGCTACGGCGCCGGATGGCAGCCGCCGGCGAACAATCGCTTTACCATCATGAACGGCATCGTCGGCTCCCCCTATAACCTGCATGCCGTTCCGGCCGTGGGGACGCCGCAGGGAACGCTGGCGTTCGGAATCGACATGGCCAGCGCGGCGTTCGCCGCACCGCCGGCGACAGGACCGGCCTTCAGCGTCGGTCGGCGCACGGCGTTCAACGGATGGGATAATTACGGGCATATCCGGAGCACGAGCGATCACCTTGCGCTTGTGATCGATGTCTGAGAAGATGTAGTAGATGGCAGGAAGGGTGGCAGCTCCATGCTCACGATGGCCGGGGTTCATGGTGAGGAGCTCGTAGATAGCAGTGGTGGTAATGATCGGTGGCCGGTGGGATGCCCGTTCCCTGTCCACCAACCGGCTCCCCGGCACCTCAATCTGTTAAGCACTCGTAAGGAACCGCCGTCATGGCAAACGACTCTCTGCAGAATCTTGCTGATGCACTGAAGGCCGCGGCCGCAAAGGGGCCGGTCACACTGAATGCCGCGTTCATACAGGACGCCGGCGTCACTCCGCCGGATGGATTCGACGCCATGCTCAGGAGCGCCTTCAGGCTCGACGCGAATGCGGCGGGTCTCGAAGTCACATTTGCTCCCTCCAGTGTCGGCGCGGTGAGCGGCGATGCCTTCCAGGTGACGAGCGCGCAACTGACGGCCGGCTTCCTTGGCGCCACCGCGGCGCAGACCACGGTGGTGATGACCTTCACGCTCCCCGATACCGTGCTCCAGGTGCAGATACAGGCGGAACTGACGGGGGGCTGGACGTTCAGCACGTTCTTCACCTACATGACCGGCTGGCCGTTCAACATTCTGGTGATGGCGAATCCGACCTTCGTCTTCTCGACGGTGGAGAAGAGCTACACCTGGCGGAACACAACGATCGCGCTGAAGACCGGCCAGAACTTCACCTCGATGCTCGCAGTTCCCTCGCAGTTTCAGCCGATATTCAAGCTGGTGCAGGGGCTGGGGGTGGTAAAATCGCCGCTCCCCTTCTTCGGTCCGATCACCATCGACAAGGCGGACAACGAGACGATCCTCTATCCCGACCTGAACCTGTCGGCGAAGATCAGCGACGAGCAGATCCAGATCTATTTCCTGAAGGCATATGCCCCATCGATCGGCTTCCAGATCGAGACGGTGATGGATGTGGTTGACGAGGATGGCGAGGGGGAGCCCGAGCCGGTGCAGACGCCGGGGCTCTTCTTTGGCGCGAAGATCGACGTGACGCTGGATGTCCCGGCGGAACCTCTGACGGACGCGCAGAGCACGCTCACGCTGGACATTCAGGCGCTGCTGATGCAGAGCGGCAGGAACTATGCGTTCACCATCATGGTCGATCCGCTGAGCGATGTCCGCCTGACGCCGATGACCGTGGCGAACGTCCTGATGGATGGCAACTCCTATTTCCGCTACGTTCCGCCGCAGCTCCAGGCGTTCCTGACGACCGTGGGACTGGAAGGGCTTTCTCTGGCCGGGCCGCTGCTTCCGTCGGCCGGCGTGTCGTCGGTGGGGGTGGATCTGGGGAGCGCCGCCGGACAGCCGATCGTCCTCATCGGCGACCCGACCAACGGTGCGGTGTTCACCATCGAGTCGATCATGCTGAACTGGGTGATCCTCAATCCGCTCAACACCGCGTCCCGGAGAAATCTGGTCAATTTCTCGACCACCTTCACGCTTTTCCCCACGGTCTTCCGCCAGCCCGACGGCTCCCCCGGCGGAACCTTCGAGGTCTCGATCGATCAGGACTTCAACATCGACGCGGCGTTTGCAGGGAGCGTCTCGATGGACGATCTGCTTCCCGCGGTGACGATGGGGCAGATCGGTATGCCGGAGGGGGTGTCGGTCACTTTTTCCGATGTGGTGCTCAGTCTGAGCCCGAGCGCCAAGACCTATTCGTTCGCATTCACCTTCGATGCATCGCTCGATTTTGTCACCTGGGATGGCGAACCGCTGCTCCAGTTCCAGGGAATGCGCTTTACGCTGGCTGCAAGCACCCCCACCGGGACGAAGGGGGGCGCCGGTGTCGGCGCGACGAACGGCACGACTGTGTACAAGGGATCGATAGCGGGGGTGATCGGCGTCGGGCCGATACTGGTGAATACGTTCGTGGAATACGATGGCACCAGGACGCCGGGCGTGTGGACGCTGCGGACATCGCTGGCGCAGCCGCTGAATCTGAGCGATCTCGTGGACCAATTCTTCAAGGGAATCACCGGCGGCTATGATTTTCCGAGCTTCCTTCCCGGAACGCTCACGGTGGAGAGCTTCAGCGTTGATGCGACGATACCGACGAAGACGGCATCGACGGGGGGGACGCCGCCGCCGGGAAATCCCGCGCCTCCGGCCACGACCCAGCAGCAGTCAACATACAAGGTTGCCGGCAAGGTGGCGTGGGAGTACGATGGGCTTCCGGGGCTGCCGATAAAGACGATCGCCGAGATCGGCCTGGAGTACGACGGCAACCAGCCGGTGGGAAAGCAGTTCTCCGGCTCGGTGATCGGCACCATCATGGTGACGTGGCAGTACGGCTCCACCACCGTGAACCTGGAGCTGATGATCGGCTACAGGTTCGGTCCGGCCTCGCAGGATGCGAAGGATCTCGGCCCGGGATCGGTCGATCCGCTCGGCACCAGCAAGGTGCTCTGGGTGCAGTGGCAGGGCATCCGCACCACGTACGATATCACCAACCAGACCATCAGCCTTTCGCTCAAGGGGTGGACCGTCGGCAGCCTGCTGCAGGCGCTGGTGCGGCTGATAGGCGATCCCTACTTCACGCTTGAATCGCCGTGGGATGTCCTCAACCAGATCCCGCTCGACGGCCTCTCGCTGGTCTATGACCTGAAGCCGAACGTGGCGAATCGTGTAACGGCGAAGTACACGCTCCCCGCCCCGATCAACTTCGGCTTCATGAAGATCACGGGGCTGAAGTTCCAGCTTGTTGACGGGAAGGTGACGATCGCGATCGACGGCACCACCAGCGTGCCGGGGCTTCAGAGTTCGCCGCTGTTCAATCCCAGCGGATCGGGACAGAACGTGCAGCAGATGCCGCAGGTGCCGGGGCAGGGGAACCAGTTGTTCGATCTCCGGCTGCTGGCGCTCGGGCAGCGGATCGGTATCGTCGGTTCGCCGACGTTCGATTCCACGAAGGCCGTGATAACGGCGCTGAAGGATGTCCCCTCCACCAGCGGAACAACGAATCCGGTCGATCCCAACAGCACGCAGAAGGGGCAGCCCTACTACAACCCCGACAACAACTGGCTGGTGGCGGCGGACTTCGGTCTGTTGAAGGTGGGGCCGGTCTACACATTCGATTGCATGATCGTCTTCAACGATCCGAACCTGTACGGATTGCGGCTGCAGTTCAACGGGGAGAAGGCGAAGGTGCTGGCAGGGCTGGCGATCGATATTCTCTACAAGAAGATCACCGACGACATCGGCCTCTATCAGATCGATTTCAGCTTCCCCAGCATTCTCCGGAATCTCGACTTCGGTGCGTTCTCGATCGTGCTGCCGAACATCGGCATCCAAATCTACACCAACGGCGACTTCTTCTTCGATTTCGGCTTCCCCTACAACCTCAATTTCGCCCGCTCCTTCACGGTGCAGGCCATCGTCTACGGCGTTCCCGTTCTCGGCTCGGCCGGCTTCTATTTCGGGAAGCTGAGCAATGCCACGGCGAAGGGGCTTCCGCAGACCACGAAGGGGACGTTCGATCCGGTGATCGTCTTCGGCCTCGGTGTGCAGATCGGCGTCGGGCGCTACTTCGAGAAGGGGCCGCTCAAGGCCGGTTTCAGCATCACCGTCTTCGGCATCATCGAAGGGACGCTGGCGGCGTGGCATCCGTACGATGCCACGGGGCTGCCCGCTGACACCAGCGCGGTGCAGGGCAACTACTATTTCAAGCTGCAGGGTTCGTTCGGGGTGATAGGAAAGCTCTACGGCACGGTGGACTTCGCCGTCATCAAGGCCGATGTGGAGCTGCTGGTGCAGATCGTGGCGAAGGTCACGTACGAGTCGTTCCGGGCCATCCCGCTCTCGCTCTCGGCGCATGTGTCGGTGAAGGTTTCGGTGAAGATCAATCTCGGCCTCTTCTCCATCTCCATCAGCTTCTCGTTCGCCACCACCATTTCGGCCGATCTCACCATCGGCAGCAACAGCCGCGCGCCGTGGGATGATGGCGCGAGCACGGTGCTTGCCATGAGGCGCATGGCCCGGATAGCGCCGGTGCCTGCGCCGGCCGGACTGCTCCGCGCGCGCAGGGCGCTCAGATTCAGGCCGCTTCCGCGCCTGGCCGCCGAAGCGCTGCCGGAGCTGACGCTGGTTCCCGCGCCACAGTTCACAGTGATGATACCGGACATCGCGAGCACCGATCTCGCCGCGCAGCAGGGGGCGTTCGTCTTCCTGCTGGCGATGGATGCCCCGACCGCCGGCGGCAGCGGCAACCAGGAGGGATCGTCCTTCGAGTCGCTCTGCCGGGAACTGCTTCCGTGGGTGATCGACTCCTTCGCCGGGAAGGAGGGGGCGACGCGGGCTTCGCTGGATGAGACCTCGGTGACGAAGGTGGAGCTGCAGGCGATCGTCGATGCGCTTGCTGACAACGAGAATCCGCCGATCAGCTACGCCGATATCATCGACTTCCTGAAGGCGACCTTCACCGTCAACGTGGTGCCGGTGAAGGAGGGAGCCGACCCCGCGGTCAGCGAGAGTATCAAGAACGGGGCGACGATCTTTCCTCCGTTCCCCGGCTTCTGGCTGAAGGTGCCCCCCTCCACCGGAACCGATGATGTGACGATCCAGCTCTGGAACTATGTGACGATCACCGATGCCTACCGGGCGGAGATCGCCGAGATATTCCAGCAGCTTGCGGCGCGCGTGGAGGATGAATCGGGGCAGAGCCCGGCGCAGGCGAAAATGATGGAGGCGGTTCCCGAGCCGCTGTCGCAGTTCGTCTTCGAGGATTACTTCCTGCTGATAGCGCGGCAGATTGTACAGTACGCGGCCGATGCGCTCGACGACTATTCCTACCCGCTGGCGAGCGGCGATTCGCTTCTCTCCATCCTCACATGGGCGCAGCAGCGGGGGAATGAATACCTCACGGTGCAGGATGTGGCGACACCGAACCTCGCGCATCCTCTCACCGCCGCGCGCCGGCTCAGTCTCCAGGGGCTCGTCTATACGGTGCAGTCGCAGGTGAAGGATGGCGCACCGGCAAGCGACAGCCTGACGGCCATAGCGACGCGCTACAGCGATCCGGCGGCGGGCGACAAGCGGTGGGAGACCACACAGTCGGGATTGATCCTGGCGAATGCGGCGTTGAGCACGCTGGTGGCGACGAACGTGACGCTGACCATGACGGTCGAGGGAAAGGAGAAGATCTACACGACGCAGCCGGGGGATTCGTTCCAGTCGATCGCCGATGCGACGGGGCAGACGATAGAGCAGCTCGCCGCGCAGACAGGCCTGTACGACATGACGAATCTGCTGGTGGCCTCGGTGGCGATGGCAATTCCCCCGATCGCCTACACTACGGCCGCAGGCGATACCCTGGACTCCATCACCACCGCGTTCGCGATGGCGCTGGACCAGCTCATCGATGTTCAGGAGAATCAGGTCGTCCCGGACTTCTTCGATGCTGCGGCCGAGGCCAATGTCCGCATCGCCTATCTCGATGCGCTCTATGTCTCCGATCTCTGGGGGGCGATCGTCCGCGACGACCAGGTGGCGCAGGTGGCCGGCATGGCGGCGCGCTATCCGCTGCACGGTGTGCGGCTCCCCAATACCACCGGACTTGGGCTCCCCTCCGGGTTCCTCTATCCCGCGGGACAGCCGGACTACGGCCTCTACCAGCTTACCGGCCAGCAGTTCCCGACGCCGGACCTCTCCGCCGGCGGCGCCTATGGCATCACGCTCGGCAAGGACACGGTGCTGGACTGGGTGCAGTTCGACGGGAGCACGGGTACGGGGGAACTGGCGCTCGATCTGACGAAGCAGGCCGGCGACCTTTCGGTTGTGCTGGCATATGCCCGTGCCACCGGCTACGACCCGGCGCCGACGCTGGAGATACAGCCCGATGTGAGCGTGGCACCGAAGCGAACGGCGGTGCAGAGCTCATCGCTCTGGTCCACCTCCGATCTGGCGAGGCTTGCGACCATCACCGCTCCTCCGGCGCTCATGCAGTCCGCCGCCGACGAAGCATCCTCCGGCGCGCAGGTGCAGCCGGTGCTGTGGCTGATGCCGGATTCCGTGCTGCGCGAGGCCGAGCAGCGGCAGGTTGCCCTTGCCACGCGATTCTCCATCGCAGGGTCGTTGCCGTACCTTCCGGTGCTCATGCCCCAGGCGGGGACCACCGATCCCGCGACGCAGGCCACCACCTATGCGGATATGGAGAACTATGCGTTCGCGACGCGGATCGATTTCCAGGTGAAGGTGCTGGCACAGGCCGACGATCTGACGCCGCAGAATCCGTTCGCCAACGATGTCGTCCCGCCGGATTCCGGCAATGCGGGGTCGCAGGCGCAGCCGCTGGCGCCATACAACTACGAGCTCATCGGCCCGGGGCCGTCGGATGCCGTTCTGCTCCAGCGCCTGCTGACGGCGATGGATGAGCTTGGGCAGGATATCATCTCCGATATCTTCATCCTCTATCCGGATAACGGCGCCGCCCCTACCGGGCTGGTGAGCCGTGCTCCTGCGGAGTTCCTGAGCTTCATCACGCAGACGAACCTTTCCACGGAGACCAATCCTCCGCAGGCCATGAGGCTGATGGCTGCGACCGCAGGAGCGCAGCCGCGCGGCATCGCCGACACGCCCGGGGAGTTCATCAAGCTGATGTGGGAACTGAGCACCGTGCGCTCCGGCGGATACTACCTCTACTACGAGATGGTGGGGCAGGAGGCCGGGCTGCCGGTGGATCTGTTCGACGACAGCGGAGTGGCAACACTGACGCTGGTGATAACGTACGATCGCTCGCGCGAGCCGCAGAATGGCGGCTATCTCACCAATTACGTCAATGCTTTCGTCACCACCGATCCGATCGACATGAACCGCACGGCCATGTCGATGGAGTCGCGATCGGCGCAGGCGGAGACGGCGGCGCTCTCCGGCACCGAGACGCTGCAATCGCTCGCTGATCTCTACGGCGCGGATGTGGGAACGCTGGCGCGGCTGAATTCCGGCAGGGGAATGGCGTCCGGCGTCCAGATACCCATTTCGGGAGCGGTGCGCCAGGTGACGCCGGACGATCTGGCGACGGGGAACGTGCTGCAATCATTCGCCGCGTACTATTCGAAGGGGGCGAAGACGCCCATCACCGAGGCGGACATCACGGCGTTCAATCCCGGCGTCCCGGTGGCGCTCTATTCCGTCTTCCGCATACCCCCCATCGTCTACGTCGTCAGCGCCGATGCGGGGGGGCCGGGGACAACGTTCGATTCGCTGGCTGCGTACTATGCGCTGCCGGTCGAGGCGCTGGCCGATCTCGTGCGGAATGTGGCGGGAACCTTCGCGAAGGGTGCGACGCTCGCCACCGATTCGATCGATCTCGACGCGCAGCCTGCGCTGGGGCTCGGCAACATCGGCCTTGCGCTCACACGCGCCGATCTGGGAACGCCTCCGGATCTTCCGCCGGACCCGACGCAGGCGGAGAAGGATGCGTTCGCGAAAGCCTATCTCTATTCGCTCTACCAGCTTCTGACGGCGGGACTCTACGGCAATGCCTTCTTCACGGCGAGCGGGCCGGGGCTCTCCTTCGGGCCACGCAAGCCGCTGTCGCAGGAGGATGCCGCCGCGCTGCGCAGGCCGAGGGCGCGGAGGATGCTGATGGCATCGGAGGAGGAGGAGGCCACATTTGACTACAGCCAGGCGCTCGGCTTCGGTCTCTTCTCCACGGTGAATCCGGCGCCGGATGTGACGCCGACGGATCTGCCGCCACAGAGCGCCAATCCCTACGTCGGCGTCGGCACGTTCGGCCAGTTCGATCTCGCATGGGTGGATATCTTCGGCAACCGCACGGTTACTCCCTTCTCCGCTCCTCCGTCGGGCTACAAGGGGCCGCTCAACGACCCACCGGCGATGATCGACTACGTGGACAGGCTGATAGGGCTGGACAAGTGGCCGAATGTCCGCACCTACTACACCTACGCGGGAACGGAGGGGAATCCGGAACTGCAGATGGTGATGACGCTGAATACGGCGGCGTACGAGCCCACGGGTGATGACAACCTGCCGTGCAAGAATCCTCCGGAGGGTGACATCCCGCAATGGCAGCAGAGCGCGCTGAATGATCTCCAGGCATTCACACGCCTCTATTTCCAGTTGAACCAGAACTACGATACGCTCGATCCGAAGATCCCCGGACTTTCCGGCAACGCCGTCTCGATGTGGCTGCATAACAGCATCCTCGAAGAGCCGGACGCGGAGCTTTCCGATGCCGATGTCGGCGCCGTCCGCGATTTCGTCGCCGCCTGCACCGCCTATGTCTACAACCGCGCCACCTGCACTGCCGGCGGCGATACGCCATCGCTGACGCTGAGCATTCCGGTGCCGCTGTCGTCGGTGGCTGTCGAGAACATCATCAAGCTGGATGTCGCGTTCATGATGCGTCGGCAGGCGGATCTGAGCGATCCCGCGCTCCGTGTGATCGAGGATGGTCTTGAGGTGGCCACCGTGATTCGTCCGTATATGGATCTCCCGGATGAAACGGACACGACATCGTCCGTCGGGGACGGCGCCACTCCGCCGCCGCAGAACATCGGGGTCTTCGCTGCTGCGCTCGAACGGGTCTTCATCGATAGCGCGTGGCAGCTCCGCGTCGGCACCGGCGCGTCCGATCCCGATCAGCCGCGCACCTCCGAAACATTCTCGGTCTGGGCCGTGCGCATGGGGAGGCAGCCGGGCGTCGGGCTTACCTACACGGTGGGATCGGAACTGAGCTACTACGCTCCGATGCCCGTCGCCAACGAGCTGCGGACCGATACGGTGGTGCTGAACGGATATACCACCGGCAGGCCGTATCCGGATGGACAGACTCCTCCCGTGACGTTCACCGGCGTGGACATGAACGTCTGGGCGAACACCGCGCTGACGGCGATCGACACATTCCTGACGCCGACGTTCGCCTCCCCCGCGTATATCCTGGACAATCTCCTCTTCGCCGATCCCGAGAACGAGGGATATGTGGCGAAGATTCTTGAGCACAAGGAGAAGCTGGCCGGAGCCATCGCGAGTACGGTACGGCCGATCCTTGTCACCAGCGCCACGGACGCCGAAACGCAGGCCGCTGCGCGGGAGAAGATGTACCAGGCGCTGCTCAATCGTCTGAGCAATGCATATCTGGTGACCGCCGTCACGGTGGTGCCGGTGACGAACGCCTCCACGAACGAGCCGGATGCTCCGGGGACCGCCGCATCGCCGCGATTCTTCGGACAGCCGCAGGCGAAGGAGACCACGGCCACGCTGTCGGTGACCGATTCATCCGAGCAGAACTTCTCGCTCTCCAGCGGCAAGATCCCGCTGCGCCCGGCCGGGGAGGGGGGCGATAGTCGGCTGGCGTTCCTCTTCTCGTCGAAGAACGTGCAGCAGCAGTCGTACGTGGCGCTCGATCTCTCCTATGCGCTTACGCATCTGGAGACCAACATCAGGAAGGTGCCGGGGATCGACGGCTACGAGCAGAGCTCCTGGATCACCTTCGTCAACGGGCCGTTCATGTCCGAGATCGCGAGCGACGCGAACATCCCGGTGGTGCTCCGCGCTCTGCCGACGCCGCCGACTGTGACGACGCAGAGCGCGACCGCCGCCGATGCGGATGCCTCGGGCAGCCCCACCGCTCCGGCACAGGCCGTGCCGGCCGACCTCGCGAAGTGGAGCTACGGGTTCGATTACGTCTATCTCGGAAGCGCACAGGATTCCGTCCGTACGACGGTGGAGTTCAACCTGGCGCCGGCATCGCTGCGCGCCATGATGGATGCAGGCGCCGATCTCTTCCAGGCGCTGGCGCAGTTCATGACGGTCTACCCGGCGATCGCCAGCGATATGCAGACCTACCTGCGTACGATCAATGCGAGCTCGACGGTGGAGGACACTGAAGATGCGGCCGATGCGGTGGATGCGTTCAACCAGATCGTTCAGGGCGTGGCGGATGCCTACGTGGCGTGGGCGGATGCGCAGGGTGCGATGATGGCGATGGCGGAGCTGGAGCACGTCAGATTCGTGTTCGATATCGTTCTCGCGAACGACGGCAACCAGGCGCGGATCGATATCTTCCCGGTGTCGCTGGAGCCGGAGGGAACGGTGCTGCCGAATCCTGTTGTGCTGATCGATCCGGATGTGTACCAGTGGGAATCCGTCACGCCGCCGGAGGGGGCGCTGGCCTCCTACCGTTATAAGCTGAAGGAGCCGCCTCCCGGCCAGGAGGATGCCTACCTGTCGTATGAGGGGGCGCTGGCGATGCCGGAGCGTGGTGTGATGATGGACGAGTTGAATCTCTTCGCATTCCAGAATGCGTGGTCGGCCATACAGGTCTGGCGCAACCAGTTCCTGGTGCCGGGTGTGGAGACGACGGACACCTTCAGGTTCAGCACGCCGACGGTGCAGTTCGTCGATCCCATAGTTCCGCTGCTGCAATATGCGGAGTACGACCTCGGTTCGCTGCTGCCCGGGACGGCTCCACTGTCGGACTATCTGGATGCGTTCTTCGAATCGCTGCTCGGTGGCGCCGTTGGCCAGCAGGTGCAGGTGTCGATGGGGTCGTCGTTCTCCTATGTCCTCGTCCCCTCGATGTCCACGCTTCCCTACACGACGCTTCCGATAAATCTTCTTCCGCCGACACCCACCACCGTCGAGACGGGGAAGCCACCGTCATTCGTTGCGCCATTCTCGGCCGCCGTCACCACCTGGCTGACGACGGTCGCGCCGGTGCTGAATTCCACATCAACGGTTGATATCGAGCTGGCGGTCTTTGCCGGAATTACCGGCGATACCGCGCAGCAGTTGCCGCTGCTGAAAGTCCGCGACCTCTACATTGATGCCAATATTGTGGAGACGGGTGCCGGATGAAGGGTGCATGGTGATTAATGCAACTACGCGCGATGTGCGCCGCCTGCCACAGGTTACATGCCATATCACTCCGGAGATATGGCATTTTCCTTGTTCCATGAAGCTCTCATGCGGAAGGATTGTTCGGTCTTTCCGGATTGGCTGAAAACCGGACAGTCCGGCCGGGGGAGATAATTCAGACAGGATATGGCAGGTTATGTGAAATCAGTATGGTGATTCCGGTACGATTTCCACTGCGAAAAATTTCTGCCAGGTGGAGCATAACTTGTCGGAAAGTCGTATACTTACGCTACAGGTCCGGGCGGCAGATCCCGCTGCTAACAAATTCGGTCCTCGTCTCGTTGATCGAATGCGTCCCGTAAATCCCTGTCCGGTTCTCTGAGCCGGATCAGACCTGATCCCCATCCCAATCTCTCCCAAATCCCCGCGGATTTCCCGTGCCAGCGATTATCGTGGCCAGGGTGTACGGCAGTTTATTGCCGGAAGAAACTACTATGTAGCTAGCAGGAGGATTGCGCTATGTCCAGAAGCGCTGTCATCGCTCTGAGCTTTGTGCTGCTTACATCGGTGTTACAGGCGCAACGTCTGGAACGGAGCCTCGTCGGCACGGCCGGCGGGTCATCCGATGTCGGCACTGCACGGATATCATGGAGTGTGGGAGAGCCGGCCACCGGGCACATCGGTGTGGCGGATGAAGCGAGCATTACCCAGGGGTTCCAGCAGCCCTATTATTCCGCTGCATTGATCCGGACGGAGAATTTCAGCGGCATGCCCGGGGATACCGGTGTCATGAATATTCTGCTCGATCAATTCCAGGGAATTTACGGCGCCGGAATTTCCACCATCGATCTGCAACTGCGTTTCAATGCGACGCTCCTGGAGCCGATCGTTGATGAATCGGCAGTGCAGGTTCTTGCTGATGAAATAAGCGGCGGCGATCGCACGCTTGCGCTGCGCCTTCCCGTTCCTCCGGTGGGGCTGGGGCCGGAGGTGCTTGCGACGATGAGGTTCGCCATCGGCCTCGGCAATGATTCAATCACTGCCATGCAACTGATCGATCCGCGCCCGCTGGATGCGCCGCTCCGGTTCCGGACGGCATCCGGCGAATTCAAACTGCTCGGCATCTGCTATGAAGGGGGGCCGCGCCTGGTCGATCCCGTGCGCCGTCCCGCGATGAAGCTCCGTCCAAATCCCGCTAGTGCTACAGCGACGCTCGAATTCGATGTCTACGAGAATGGCGGTATCACCGCGACGGTGCTGGATATGTTCGGACGTCCCGTGCGGACGATCGCCGATGAGAATCTTGCACCCGGGCATTATTCGCTCGCCTTCGATGCAGGCCTGATTCCGTCAGGCTCCTATGTCGTTGTTCTGCAGACGCCGTCGGCACGTATTTCGCGCCCGCTCATTATCCAGCGCTGAGCGGCGCGGCGGTGCTTCGATTTCGAGATGTCCAGTCTCATGTTCTTATATACCAGGATAGGTCCATGAAGAAATGGTATATCACCTGCATGGTGCTCTGTCTCCTGCCAGAGCTGTACGGAGACAGGTCGTGGGGACAGGCGATCGACGACAGCAGCTATTACCGGATGCCACGCTTCGGCATCGTCGGCGCTGCGAATTTCATCCATCATTCATCGGATTTTCAGGCGTTGCCCGGTGTTCCGAACTGCTGTACGCAGTTCACATCGGGGAGTGGTGTGGGATATTCCGCCGGTCTTCTGTACGAACATCCCACGCGCGGTGCCTGGCTGCTTGGCGGAAGAATCGCTTTTCAGCATGTGCCGGCACGGTTCCGCAGTCGCGAGGCTACCACATTCATCATCGATGGCAAGGCCACACCCGGCGCGTTCGACCATGAGATCGACGCGGAATATGATATAGTGTGGGTGCACTATATAGCTGGATATCGATTGTTTGAAATCAATTCCGGACGGCTCGATATCGCGGCCCAGGCGGGCATTGGCGCCGGCATAATCACCGGCTCCAGCTACAGCCAGCGCGAGCGTATCGCGGAGCCGGAGGGAGTTGGAGAATTCATCGATACCGGAGAGCCGGTGCGCAACGAGGCTTCCGGAACAATTCCGGATATAAGCAGTCTTGCCGCCGAAATAACCATCGGCCTCGGATCGAACGTAAAGCTGAACGAATCACGCACGCTGCTTCTGTCGCCGGAGATATGGTTCTCCGTCGGTCTTGCCGATGTGGTTCCGTCGCTTTCCTGGCGTACATACGAGCTGCGTGTTGGGGCGGCGTTGAAATATATACCGCGCTGACGGATAAAAATGTTCCTGTCTTGCATTCGCTGCAGATGCGCGAGGCCGGTCGGTCCCGGAGATACTAAAACGGAGTATACCATGAACACTGCTATTCTGCGGACAATCGTGGCATGTTGTCTCGCCATGATGATGATCATGTTTTCTCGAACCGATGTATCGGCGCAGGGTGTTCCGCAGGCCATGAATTATCAGGCGGCTGTGCGTGACAGTCTCGGATTGCCACTCGCTGATAAAGACATCGGCGTCAGAATTTCAATTCTTCGAGGATCGTCCTCCGGAGAACCGGTATATGTGGAGCAGCATCATGTCAGGACCGATGATCTCGGCCTGTTCGTCGTGGCGATCGGCCGGGGTGAATCGAAATCGGGGGCATTCGGTGCGGTGGACTGGAGCGCGCGCGATTACTGGTTGAAGATCGATGTTGATGTCCATGGCGGCACGGACTTTATCGAACTCGGCGCGCAGCAGCTTTATAGCGTGCCATTCGCGCTCATGGCCGAGCGCTCGCGCTACAGCGATACGGCAAAGGTCGCACTTCGCTCTCTCGGTCCCGCCGGCTCCGACGGCGATAGCCTTGCCTGGAAGATTGGCGGCAATCGTGGCATCGATCCGGAGCACAACTTCATCGGCACTGCCGATTCCGCGGACTTCATCGTGCGGACCAATGGGAAGATACGGTTCATTATCGGCGCCGATGGCTCATTCCATGTGGGCGATCTGCGGCCGGTGGAGACGAACATGGTGGTCGTAAGCGACGACAGTCAGGGGGGGACGCTGGGCAGCAGGCCGCTCATCGATCTGATCGACATGGCCGTGCTGCGCAAGCTCGATTCGATGCTCTTTGCCGATCCGCTCTTCATTCATCACATCATCAGCCGCCTGAATATCGATCTCGCTCATGATTCGGTGTTCATACGCGAAGTCACCAGCGACAGCCTGTTCGTTTCCCGGTTGCATCATACTATCAACTCGTTGCTGCTGAAGGATTCGTCGTTCATCACGAGTCTCACCCGCCACCTTGAGACGCTCATCAGGCGGGATACGATGAGGGTGGAGACGATCGTGCGCGGCCTGGATACGCTGCTCTCGCGTGATTCCGTGTTCATCGCCCGGCTGACCTCCGACAGCACGTTTATCGAGCGTCTCGAAACCATAGGGGAACGATTTTTCTGGTCGCTCACGGGAAGCACGGGAACCGATCCATCCCGGAATTTCCTGGGAACCCGCGACAGCCGCCCGCTCGCCATCCGCACCGACAACGTGGAGCGGATGCGCGTGGATGGAAACGGTAATGTGGGTATCGGCACGGTTGCCCCCACGGAACGCCTGCATGTAGCGGGCAACATCAGGTCGGAAGGGCTTGCCGGCGGCGACAGACGGCTGATGGTTGCGCAGCCGGATGGCAGGATGGCGGCGCCCGGCTATGTCGGCGATGTCATTCTTCCCCAGATCGACACGGCGCTTGCAAATGATCCGACGTTCGTGACATCGCTGACGAACAACAACACGTTCATCACGAACGTGCAGGGGCTGGGTGATTCCTCCTACTGGTCGTTGACGGGGAGCGCGGGCCTCGATCCGTCGCGGAACTTCCTCGGGACGACTGACAACAGTCCTCTGGCACTTCGCACGAACGATGTGGAGCGGATGCGCGTGGATGCCGCGGGCAACGTTGGCATCGGCACGGCGGCGCCGGAGGAGAAGCTCCACGTAGCGGGAGATATCAAGGTCGATGGTCTGAGCGGGCCGGCTCCGCGGCTGATGGTTGCGGGCGTCGATGGGAAGATCGGCGCGAGCAGCGATGTTGGATCGATCATCGTTCCGCAGATCGACACGGCGCTCGCAAATGATCCGACGTTCGTGACGACGCTGACGAATAACAACACGTTCATCACGAACGTGCAGGGGCTGGGTGATTCCTCCTACTGGTCGTTGACGGGGAGCGCGGGCCTCGATCCGTCGCAGAATTTCCTCGGGACGACTGACAACAGTCCTCTGGCACTTCGCACGAACGATGTGGAGCGCATGCGCGTGGATGCCGCGGGCAACGTTGGCATCGGCACGGCGACGCCGGAGGAGAAGCTCCACGTAGCGGGAGATATCAAGGTCGATGGCCTGAGCGGGCCGGCTCCGCGGCTGATGGTTGCGGGCGTCGATGGGAAGATCGGCGCGAGCAGCGATGTTGGATCGATTATCATTCCTCAGATCGACACGGTGCTCGCAAACGATCCGACGTTCGTGACATCGCTGACGAACAACAACACGTTCATCACGAACGTGCAGGGGCTGGGTGATTCCTCCTACTGGTCGTTGACGGGGAGCGCGGGCCTCGATCCATCGCAGAACTTCCTTGGGACGACGGACAACAGTCCTCTGGCACTTCGCACGAACGATGTGGAGCGGATGCGCGTGGATGCCACAGGCAACGTGGGCATCGGCACGGCGACACCGGAGGAGAAGCTTCATGTAGCGGGGGATATCAAGGTCGATGGTCTGAGCGGGCCGGCTCCGCGGCTGATGGTTGCGGGCGTCGATGGGAAGCTCGGCGCGAGCAGCGATGTTGGCCCGATCATCGTTCCGCAGATCGACACGGTGCTCGCAAATGATCCGACGTTCGTGACATCGCTGACGACGAGCGGAACGTTCATCAATCGTGTGAAGATTATCGGTGACTCATCATACTGGTCGCTGACGGGGAGCGCCGGTACCGACCCGTCGCAGAACTTCCTTGGGACGACGGACAACAGTCCTCTGGCACTGCGCACGAACGATGTGGAGCGGATGCGCGTGGATGCCACAGGCAACGTGGGCATCGGCACGGCGACACCGGAGGAGAAGCTTCACGTAGCGGGGGATATCAAGGTCGATGGCCTGAGCGGGCCGGCTCCGCGGCTGATGGTTGCGGGCGTCGATGGGAAGCTCGGCGCGAGCAGCGATGTTGGATCGATCATCGTCTCTCAGATCGACACGGTGCTCGCGAACGATCCGACGTTTGTCAATGCGATCATCACAAGCGACCTCTTCGCGACGAACCTGCGGATGGTGGGCGACACCATGTTCTGGGCGCTCGACGGCAGCGCTGGTCTCGATCCGTCGCGGAATTTCCTGGGTACTACTGACAACAGCCCGCTTGCACTTCGTACCGGCGATGTGGAGCGTCTGCGGATCGATGCCACGGGCAACGTCGGCATCGGCACGGCGACGCCCGGCGAACGGCTGCATCTCTCCGATGGCAACGTCCTTATCAGCAACACGACAAACACTGCCGGGGAACTGCGTCTGCAGGAACCTTCGGGAAGCGGCTCGAACTACATTGCACTGCGAGCGCCGTCGCTGGCGTCGAACGTTGTCTTCACTCTTCCGGCGTCGCTGGGCACGGCCAACACGATCCTGACCAGCGATGGCGCCGGCGGATTGAGTTGGACGGACCCCTCGGTGCTCGTGGGAAGCAGCATCTGGGGCGTCGGCGGCAACACCGGACTGACGAACCCGAATTTCGGCACGCTGGACGATCAGCCGATCAACTTCATCACCGGCTCGGGCGGTCCGAATGTGAGGCTGCGGATCGATGCCAACGGCAATGTCGGTATCGGTACGACTGCCCCGCAGCATCGCCTGCACGTGGTGAACGATTCGACGGGTGACGAGCTGGCAGCCGTCTACGGCGTTGCCACACAGTCGGCGACGGACCAGGCGATCGGCCTGTGGGGGGACGCTTCGGGGACGGATGCCGGCAATACCGGAACCATCGGCGTGCTTGCGACCGGCAACGGGAGCACCTCGGTGGGAGCAACGAACGCCGCAATCCAGATTAATGACGGCGAGATCAGGGTGGGGCGGACGACGGAGACGGGAACGGGATATACGCCGGTGGAGGGGGCGGCCGCGGGCATTTCCTATACCGCCGAGGGCCCGAGCGGCGTCATCGAGGTGGCTAATCTGGGCGGGCTGCTGGGGACGCTCGGCATCGGGCAGTCGCTGATTCTGAATCACATGCCGGTGAACAACCGCTATGTGAAGCCCAACAGCATCATTCTACTGCAGGTGATCAATGCCTCCGGGCTTACGCTGGGGAATCTGCTCAATCTCACCTTCTCCACGCTGGTGGATGATCGCACGGACGGCAGTTTCATGGTGAGCGTGAGCGCGCACTATGCCGGACTCCTGCCGCTGGTGCTCGGCGTTACCGATGCGGTTCGCATCGGGTATGTGGTAATCAACCCGGCGCAGTGATGTGACAGGTTCCGATCGGGAGGTTCGCCTGTCGAGCCTCCCGGCGCCTGCATACGGTGCCTGGTCGCAGGTGCTCTCCCTCGCGGATGGGACAATCCTTCCCACGCTGGTCGAAGTCGTCGGTGGTTCTGTCGGCATGCGTGCCGGCTCCTCTCCATACATTTGTCGCCGGTCGTATCGTGCGGTCGTGTCACCCTGTGCGTTGGTTACGCCGGGGGATCGCCGATGCGACTCATGGAATCCGCGATGCGTGCCGTCGCAGCGTATTGCAGGCATACCTGTGCAGCGGCTCCTGCGGCAGGGCGTTTCACCGGCCGTCCGGCGCGCCGCATGTATGCTAGCGGGGAGAACGCGCCCTGTCGTCAAGCGCGCGCCCCCAGAGTTGCAGCCTGCGGCCGTCGGCAATGCGCCCGGGCTCCCAGGCGGCAAGCGCTGCGGGGACATCGCCGGGATGTTCGGCGATACGTTCCGCCAGTGTCAGTGCGTCCGCCAGCGCCTTCGCGGTTCCGGAGGACGTCTGCGGACGAAGCGTAAATGCCGCGTCGCCGATCAGGCATGCCTGTCCGAACGCCATCGCCGGTACGCCGAGATCAACCACCTTCATAATGGACATATCTCCGGTTCGTTCAAAGAGATCCAGGAAGGCCGGGGGAAGAAGCGCCCGTGCCATCTGCAACTGCCGTTCGCGGAGCTCATCCGGAATATTCCCATGCACGCCCCTTTCGTGTACGGCGCCGTGACTGTCGGTCATGAGGCTGGCAGGGGCATCTCCCTCCGGCGTCTTCACATACCAACTCCAGTCCATCCTGCGGTTTCCCGGCGTGGTGTCGCCGTCGGTTCCGGGGATCATGAATGCCACCATCTGCATGCCGTATCCCTGGTAGAGCGTGTGTTTCTCCCCGAGAGCCTTCACGGTCCGCAGCGGCAGCGCCTCCTCCGCTATCGTTCCATGCCATGCGACGTATCCGGCATATTCCGGCACGGCCTCCGGCAGAAGGATCGCGCGGCATGTCGAGCCGATGCCGTCGGCGCCGACGAGGAGATCGCAATCGATTTCCCGTCCGTCGGCGAATCGTGCGCGAACCCCGCCGTCGCTGTCGCCGATGCCCGTGAGCCTGCTCCCGGTGTGATAACGTTCCTCGGGAAACGCCGCGCGGAGCCGTTGATGAAGGGCATCCCATGATTCGTAGCGTGTGAATGCGGCCTCGCGGTCCAGCATGTTGCCGTCCAGATCGATCCGCTGCCTGATCCACGACGGCACGCCGATGGACGCCGAGACCGGGATGCCGTGGTGCTCCAGAAAGACCTCCATTTCATTGCGCACGACCACACCGCTCCCGCGGCTCGGGTGATCTCCCGCGGAGCGTTCGCGGATCTCCACGTCACAGCCGGCCGCGTGCAGCGCCAGCCCGGCGCACAGCCCGCCGATGGAGCCTCCGATGATGACAACCTTCGTGGAGTGTTCACATGATGAATCGGTCATGACGACGATGAATGCCAGGGGCGAATATGAAGCAGGATGAGCACATGCCGTTCCGGATATGCCGGCCATGCGCTGGATACGCGATTCCGCGGCGGCGAATATGGCCATGATCGTGCTGGTGCGCAAACATGCGCACGCGCGAATGCGTTAACAATAGTATGCCGCGCATGCTTGGTGGAATTGCTATGATAGCGATAATGATGACGTGGGACATGGCAGCGGGGAAATCACCATTGTGTTGCGTGGTATAAACGCCATACATTTGAGACGGCTGGAGAATCGTAAAGACAGGGATGTATATAGCCGAATCCACAGAGCGCGCAGGGGGATGATACGGGCACTATCTCGTTCTTCTCGTCGGTCTGTACCCGTCGGCCGAACCATATCCGTACACGGAATCCTCCGGACATCCGGCTCTTTTCCTGCATTTCTTCCAGCACACTCTATCGGCGCGGAATCATCCCGGGCAGCCTTCTTCCGGAAATGTCCACCGCGCACTGTTCCGCTCCCATAGCTTTACAACGTTGACGTATCGGAGCATCGTCCGGAGGGATCGCCGGGTGATGCGAACCGATTGGAAACCTCATGGCCCTGCGCCGTCGGACATCACCGTCGTGCATGCCGTGTGGACGTCGCCTCCGCTTTCCTTCTCACTGATTGGTTCCCGGAGCCTGGTGATCTCTCCCCTGCCAGAGCCTCCGGATGCGCATGTCCGCTGGTGATGGCAGCTCATCGCCGCGGACGGAGTGCATGGCGGCTGGATGTGCCATCTGCAGCTCGTGTTCGCCGTGCCGGCGTTCGAGTCATCCAATTCAACTACAGGCTCATCGATGGATCGGACTTCGTTTTTCCTCTGTAGATTTCGGCTCGGTGGTACTGATGCCTGGCTTATCTGGTACTCCAACGGCAGCGACGGCATCCTTGTCGATGCCGACGGACGCATTCCCTGTTTTCCGGACGCATGCGACCTCCTGCGCTTCGCGGAGTCGCGCAGCATCCCGGTCGAAACCGAAGAACCCGCCCTTCATGATCTCGATGCCGTGGATGTCTGGGTGAGCAATCCCTCGCGGGGCGTCATCGACTGCAATCAGCTCCTGCGCGCATGGAATCTCTTCACCGATCTTTCCGCATCGGTTGATGGCAGCTTCGACGAAGACTACGGCTACACCAACGCCACCTACGAAAAGCTGTTCCAGTGCGCCGCCGCATCAGGAACCCACGAGGGATGGGATGCCGATGAACTTCTTGTGCTGCGCGATACACTCGCGGCCGGGCTCGATCTCTTCCGGCATCATGTCCATGTTCAAGTGATAGGGATCTGATGGCGAAGGCAAAGGGCAAACGCCGCAAAGGGCGATAGCGACGGGGATTTCCCGGTTATCGGCATCCCTTTGCGATCTTTGCGTGAGTCCATCTTCTTCAGCTCTATTCCTCCGTTCCCGGCATCTTATGATGTGCGGTAACGTCGGGTTCGGCGCCATCGTGCACCTCATCAGCCGACGATCCATCCAGCTTTTCGCCATCCAGTTCCGCGATCTCCTTGTTACCGAGAGTCATGGTCGATACCGGCGGCGAGTCGAAATCATTGGCATCCCCTCCGGTTCCCGTAGCGAAAGAGTTGTTCGGCGCATCCGACGGCACCAGACGTTCCTTCGGCGACTGCGCCTCTGCTCCCATGTTGCTGCGATTCGTATTCATCGCGTCCTCTTCTGATTACATGTTCATGAGATTCCCGGGGGAGCGATGCCGCATATGCCGTGCCAGCAGCCATATGGAAGGGGGTGGAGTTTCGGTGGTATATCAAATGACGAAGGAGATGGATAGCCATCTCCCACGCATCAATTCATCAGACATTGCCGTTCTGCGGTGGCTCCACCGCATCGTTCACCGGGGGCGGAGGCGTCTGCTCCGCGACACCAGGTTCCGGTGCGGTGCGCGCCGCCCGGTCGCCCCCCGGCGGCTGGATCTTCGGTTCCGTCGGCGCATCCTCTAGCCGGGGAGTCTGCCGGCGTGGTGCGTCGGCGCCGCTCGACGTCACTCTCCGGGGATCGCGGCTGACGGTCTTCGTGTTGCGACGATGCTCCAGTTCGATAGCGCTGTTGATCTGCTCGGTGAAATCGCGCTGGGCGCGCTTGAATTCCTTGATGCCGCGGCCGAGGCTCTGCGCCAGCTCCGGAAGCTTCTTCGGACCGAAGGCGACCAGAACCACGATGAGTATCAACAGAAGCTCACCACCACCGATATCGAACATAGCACAATCTCAAACTGGTTCACGATCAGAAAATAAGCGCCGGCATCAGGCTTCGGGGCCGCATCCGCCACGGCTTCGGGCCTGCCGTCCGTGAAACACGTCCGCGGCTCCGGCGCCGTGCCCCTAGCGTGCCTCGCGCTGGCGCTGGTCCTCGGTATAACGATCATCGACCGGACGCTCGTAATCACGGCGATCATCCAGACGGCGGTCGGCCTCACGGCGGTCGTTCAGATGGCGCTCGTGATCGCGGTCCCGGCGGGAGTCCGAGTCCTCATCTCCCGTCGCCTTCTTGAATTCCTTGACGCCGGAGCCAAGCCCGCGCATCAGTTCGGGAATCTTCCGGCCGCCGAACAGCAGCAGAAGGATCAGGACGATGATGATGATTTCAGGTGTGCCGATTCCCATTGAAGTTCCTCAGAAAAGAGTTGGAACGGGGCGTTTCCCCACCGGCCCGTGCCGGTACATGATGTTGGAGCGTCTGGCGGAAGCCGAGGGCATATCGCCACCAGGCGGACCGATGTCGCGTCTGATGACCTGTTCCTATGCCGCCACGATTTCGAGCGACCGGACGATCGAACGGAAGATGCCAAGGCCGTCGGTCGAACCGAGCAGCGGCGAGCATGCGCGCTCCGGATGGGGCATCATGCCCAGAACATTGCCTTTCGCACTGACGATCCCGGCGATATTCAATTGCGAACCGTTCGGGTTGGCCTCCGGAACGATGTTGCCGGCGGCATCGCAGTACCGGAAGACGATCCGGTCGCCCGCCTGAAGTTCCTGCAGCACATCCGGATCGGCATAATAGTTTCCCTCGCCGTGTGCGATCGGAATCCGGAGCACCTGGCCGCTGTCCAGCTCGCCGGTGAAGATCGTCCGGTTGTTCACGACCTTGATATGCACATGTTTCGAGATGAAGCGCAGTCCCTGGTTACGCAGGAGAACGCCTGGAAGCAGCCCCGCCTCGCAGAGAATCTGGAAGCCGTTGCAGATGCCGATCACCGGTCCCCCGGACTGTGCGAAGCGGATCACCTCGCGCATGATGGGGGAGAAGCGGGCGATGGCGCCGCAGCGGAGATAATCGCCGTAGCTGAATCCGCCCGGCAGCACGATGGCGTCCACATCCTGGAGATCGTGCTCCTTGTGGAAGAGAAATGTCGTATCCACGCCGATCTCGTGCTTCAGCGCGTAGTACGCATCGTGGTCGCAGTTCGATCCCGGAAAGACCACCACGCCGATCTTCATCGTACCCCCTCCGGCTCCATGGCCGTTACGGTAACTTCAAAGTTCTCCATGATCGGGTTGCTGAGCACTGTTTCGGAAACCTCCCGTACGAGCCGCTCCGCCTCCGTTGCGTCCGCCGCCTCGATCTCCAGCGTAATGTGCTTGCCGATCCGTACATGGCCGACGTTGTCGTGCCCAAGCGAGTGGAGCGAGTGTTCGACCGTCTTCCCCTGCACATCGAGGATCGCGGGACGGAGCATGATCTTGACTTCAGCTTTGAACGTCATGGAAAATGGAAACCTTCTATCTGGAAGAAATTCTGGGTATTTGATACCGGAAAGCGCCGGAGAGGCGTTCCCGCCGGCCCGTCGTCGGTGGTCCGCAGCCCATCGCAGAGGAGGACCCTTGCACCGGGCATCAGATCGGCGCCGTCGATAGCGTTACGGGGATGCCTGCACATCACGGGCCACAGTCGCCGATGCCCGGCCGGCACATGCCGCCGGAAAGGGGACATTGCCGCGGAACGGACGAGCGGAACAGACACATGCAAAAGTACGAGATCGGCAGGGTTCGTGAAACCGGACCGGACCTCTTCGATGGGGCTGGAAACTGCAACGTATCGTGATAGAAGCCGGCCGCGGGGTCTGCCGCTCCGGCCATTTGCGCCGTGGGCCACGATCAGGAGGCTGTTTGGGATTGTTCCCGATGCCGCGCCATGCACATCCATCGCCATTGCGGGGAGGGCACGAAGTGACCGGCGGATCACCGCCATCCCCATGCTGCCGGCGACACAGACGGCAAACGGCAGATGATCGGCGTTCCGCGCCATCACCTGCTCTTCTTCTTTCTCCGATGCTCCAGCGCCTTCAGGATGTACGGGCCCGCCTCCGGCGTTCTGCATGCGGTATCGCCGTGGTCCACCTCCACCTTGCCGATTCTGGCGGCGACGGCCAGCGCTTCCTCCGTGAGCGCGCCGCCACGTATTCCGATGGCTATCAGCGCCGAATTCATGGCGTCGCGGACCCGATTCTTCCGCGTATGGATCTCCCGTTCGATCGTCTCCAGGTATGGCTCGAAATACTCATCGGGAAGTTCATCGCCATTCGAGAGCCTTGCCAGCACCAGCCAGCCCATTCGCCCCGTCCATTCCCTCCCGGAATCCATCCACGTCTCCGCCAGTTTGCGCGCATGAGGCGTCGCGGCGACGAAGGCAGCCAGCACGTCGGTGAGGGAATAGTTCGTCAGATCCTTCACCCATGCGTTCAGCATCTTCCCGGTTGTCCGCGCCGGGTCCGCGATCATCGTCGCGAGGTTGCGCGCATCATAGTTGCCGGTCGCCCACAGTTCCTGCGCCATCTCATGATCCACGCCGATCTTCTTCTTCAGCTTTCCCAGGTCGCCGAACTTTACGCCGTATACATCGTCCCCGGCGCCATGTCGCCGGTAGGTCTTCCTTGTCTGTTCAGTTCCGAGCTTCTCTAGCTCCTGAAGGACTTCAGTTGTCGTCATTGCCGACGCTCCCTATTTTATCAGAGGCTTCAATGAAAGATACTTCGTTGAATTTTCACGGTTCATCCGGCTCTTGCGCAGGACCATCCGGGCGCTCCGGCGGAATGTCATCCCGGCATTTGATTTCTGCTCTTCGCCCGGGCATCGGCTGGCTGCCGTGCCGACGGATACGGCAGCATCACTGATAGCCGCCCGGCATACGGAGTTGAACCTGATGGCTCGCAAACAGTAATCCGATAGTGATGATGGAAAACACATTGCCGATCGCCTGTACGCTCTCCGGGGCGGAGCTTGAGCAGCGACAGAAGACAACCCTGCATGCGGTGGTTGCGCAGGCGCAGGAAACGAGGGCCTTGAATGATGGATATGCTTTCCGGTTTCAGCCGGGGGATACGATTCTTGAGCAGATCATGTCCCTGATCCGGAAAGAGAGAAAATGCTGTCGGTTCCTGCAGTTCGATCTGCGGGTAGCACCGGATGAAGGGCCAATATGGCTGGAACTGACGGGGCCGCAGGGAACCGGCGACTTCCTGCGGACAACATTGGAACTATCTGCGTAGACGGTCTGTATCGCTGATGCGGCTGTGCCTGACCGGTCTGTACGGTGTGATTATGGCCGTGCATTCTTCCATCGCACCAGAGCGACTATAGACCACACTGTCTCGACAATCGCAAAGGGAAGAGTGCCGGCGATCAGGGCGTACAATGCCGATGACAGGCAGGCGATGGCGAAGACCAGTATCCAGCTACGTGATCTGCGCTCCAGCGCATACGATATCAGCATGATGGTAACTGATGCGAAACCAAAGAGGGTAGGGATGTCCATGACGGGTGCGAGGGGATATGGAAGGATTCGACGTCACGGACGGAAATCCCTGGCATAACTGGCGCAATGGCATGCTGCGATTCAAGGCATGGCTGAAACCGGACGGAGCTGTAGAGCATGTATACGCATGCTGTCCTGCCGATACAATACAATATAAGGCGCGCAATGTGAAGCAAATGCCCCGCCGGATTTCATGATGCCGCAGGCAGGCATCAACGGTTTGCGCATCATCGCGACAATGATCCGTCTCGGACGCTCGTCGCGTGCCTGGTTCCGCAGCCCGTGACGGCCAGCCTGCGGATGGAGGGGAACCCGTCCGAAGCATTCCATGACGCCATCACTCGAAGATGAAGTCCCGTTTGACTCCGAAGATGAACCCCAGGAGTCCCCCAACGGCATAGCCTCCGAGAATGAAATCGGCCGCGCGGGAACGATCCTCCATCAACAGTACCGTTCCCGTCCCCGCGGCGGTTCCGGCAAGCATGCCGAACAGGGTGCCTCCGGGCCGGTCCAGTACCGATATGCGATCCAGCGCCACCGTCGGGGCGGACATCGCCGCGCCGCTGGATCTGTCGGTCCAGTAGGCGGAGTCCCCCATAAGGGTGAAGAATTCGGCCTCGAATGGTTCGGGGCGTGTGTTGAGCTGGATGGTGACCGGACCGCGGGCCGCGGTCATGTTGATATCGAACGCCCGCGCCTTCGCCGCCGCGCGCGGGAATCGGGCGGTGGTACATCCTCCGGCGGCGAGCGTAAGGATGAGCAGAAAAATCAATGGAGTTTTCATGAGCTGAAAGATGCTGGATATCATGTAGGCCGGGCGAATGTAGCAGAACGCGCAATCCCAGAGAATGAAAAAAATAGGGACATGATCTCCCGCTTTCGCTGAGTCATGTCCCTGTATTCACAATGGCGGGTGTTGGTGCTAGCGATCGACCGGCGCCTCCCGCTCCAGCGCCGTGCGATCCCATTCGGCGAGCGTCGCGGCGGCCTCGTAGCCGCTTTGCAGGAAATCGAGCAGCGTTTCACGCGGATTGTTCGAGCGGCGCAGATCGTCATACCGGAGCATTGCCATCGAGCCGCCGTAGGCATCGCTCCAGAACGCCTCTGCCGGGCGCAGCTCCTGCGCGGCGAGTCCCGGCGGTTCGGGATGGGAATAGAGGTAGAACATGGGCTCGCGCACCTTGTCGTCGCCGGCCCAGAAGCCGCAGCTTATCACCTCGTGCGAATAGGCCTCGCGCGTGACCGGATCGGCCTCCGGCGACACCGGCGCTGCGCGTCCCGAGAACCGGGTGACGGCGATGTCGAAGCTGTGCCAGAAGAAGTGAACGGGACTGCACTTCCCGATGAACCTTCCCCGGAACTCCTTGAACACGGCGTCGATCTGCGAGAGGATATCCCAGAATCTGCGGACGTAGGCGGGATCGTAGGATGCATGGATGGTGTCGGTCGGGAATGGTTCGGTGATCGGAATGCCGAAGGGCTTCGCGATGATCCTGAACGGAATGCCGAGCGATTCGAGCAGCGATCGCATCCGGGCGTAGAAGTCCGCAACCGTGCGCGGCTCCAGCGGGAACTTCTCGACGGTGCCATCGCTCACACGCACCGCAAGCTCGTGGGCGATGAGGTCGAATTCGATGTCGAACGTCCTGTCGCCGTACGGTATTGCGCCGGTGGTGAGCCCGCGCGCCGATACGTAGAACGGGACATGCCACCAGTGATTCATCGCCGGCATGTATGCAAGCCGGATCTTCCCGACGATCTGCATGCAGAGATGCAACGTCTTCTTGGTCTCCTCCCATTCCTCGAACGGGAGCGGCGGGAGCGTTTCTGTGGTCATACGGGAGTGAGCATTGTTGAGAATGTCACGAGCGCCGCATCACGGCTCAGGCTCGCGGGTCGGTGGATAGAACCACACGCGATGGATCAGCCCGTCACGGACCTCGAACACCATGATCGACGTCTGCGCATGATCGCCGTGGGGATCGCTCCACGAGGAGCGCTCGCGAATGGTGATGTAGGGGCCGGTCGCGGAGATCGCCTGAACCTCCGAACGCAGGTTCGGGACCGAGGAGAAGTAGCCGGTGAGGTACTGTTCGATGCCTTTGTGCCCGTTGACCTGCACGACGCTGGCGTTGCCGTCAAACGACATCCACGTCACATCGGGATGGGAGAGGGCATTCACGGCCATGATGTCGTGCCGGCTGAATGCCTTCATATGCTGGTCCGCCACCCACATGGCATCCTGCTCGGCCTGGGTGTAGATCGATGCGGACGAACACCCGGTGAACGCGGCAAGGATTGCGGCGGTCATGCCCGCAGCGAACATACGCGGAACGTGTCGGCGGATGGCGACGATCGCTCCGGATGACCGCGCCGGCTTCGTCGTTCCGGAGTCGGGGGAGGGTAGGATTCCGTCATTCATGGAAGTAATCAGGATCAGCAAGGATCGCGTCGGAAAACGGCGCAAGATACGGGAACTTTACGTAATGTGGCGCCGGAGCGTCCGGTGGAGCCCACGTCCGGCGCGCCGGTAACATCGATATAAAGCAATGATGGAGCCTTCTCCGATGGAATGCCGCGCCGGCTGCGGCGCCTGCTGCATCGCGCCGTCGATTTCCTCCCCCATCCCGGGCATGCCCGGAGGGAAACCGGCCGGCGTCCGCTGCATTCAGCTCGATGATGGGAACAGATGTATGATCTTCGATCATCCGGAACGTCCCGCCGTCTGCTCGAATCTTCGTCCCACCGGGGAGATGTGCCGTGACACGGCCGCCGAGGCACTGGTACATCTTACGCTGCTGGAGCTGGCGACGGCGCCGGATCGTTGAGAAGATGCACCGTGGGCCTGGTCCCATCCTGCTTCCTGCCGCTGCATTCCGCTATGCACGCTCATCGTCCGTGCCGGTGCGTACCTTCAGCATCCGCGCATTGATCGCGACGACGATGGTGCTCAGCGACATCAGCACGGCGCCGATGGCCGGACTGAGGAGGATACCCCAGGAATAGAGCGCACCCGCCGCCAGGGGAATTGCGATCGCATTATATCCGGTGGCCCACCACAGATTCTGGAGCATCTTCCGGTAGGTTGCCCTGGATAGCTCCACCACGGCCACGACATCCAGCGGATTGCTCTTCACCAGGACCACATCGGCCGTCTCGATCGCCACGTCGGTGCCGGCTCCGACCGCGATGCCGACATCAGCCCGGGCCAGCGCCGGAGCGTCGTTGACGCCGTCGCCGGTCATCGCCACCACCATGCCGCGCTCCTGTACTTCGCGCACCTTCGCCGCCTTCCCATCCGGCAGCACCTCGGCGAAGTATTCGTCCAGTCCGATCTCGCCGGAGACCCACGCGGCGGCCTGCCGGTTGTCGCCGGTGAGCATGATCGTCCTGATGCCCATCGCTGCAAGCCTGCCGATCGCCTCCTTCGCTTCGGCCCGGATCACATCTCCCAGCGCTATTCCGCCGGCCGGCGCTCCGTCCACGAGCACGAAGACGATGGTCTTCCCCTGTGACCTGAGCTTCTCCAGGCGCTCCGATTCCCCCTCGATGTTCTGCTCGCGCAGATAGCCGGGACTGACAACCATCACTTCCCGTCCGTCCACCGTCCCTTGCACACCGCGGCCGGTGATCGAGCGGAAGCCGGAGACGGGGAGCGCCGCGACGTCCTCCGTGACGATGCCGGCGGCGATCGGGTGCTGTGAATGCCGCTCCACCGATGCCGCAAGACGCAGTATCTCATCGCGCCCAAACGCGTCGTCCAGCACCACGACGTCTGTGACGGCGAACTTTCCCTCGGTCAGCGTTCCGGTCTTGTCGAAGATGATGGCGTCGATCGAGCGTGCTTTCTCGAACGCGGCTCTGTTGCGGATCAGCAACCCCGACCCGGCCGCGATCGAAGTGGATACCGCCACCACCAGAGGCACCGCCAGTCCCAGCGCATGCGGGCAGGATATCACCATGACGGTGACGGCGCGTTCGATGGCGAATGCGATGTCCGTGCCCGCGAAGAGCAGCCATGCGGCGAACGTCGCGATGCCGCCGCCGATGGCGATCAGCGTCAGCCAGAGCGCCGCGCGATTCGCCAGATCCTGCGTCCGCGATCTGCTCTCCTGTGCTGTCCGCACGAGATCGATCACCTGCGCAAGGAAGGAATCCGCGCCGGTCCTGTTCACCTCGACCGTGATCGATCCTTCGCCATTGATCGATCCTCCTATCACCATCGCACCGCCTGCCTTCGACACAGGTTTCGACTCGCCGGTAAGCATCGCCTCGTTCACGGATGTGGTTCCATCGATCACCTCGCCATCGGCGGGAATCTTCTCTCCCGGCCTGACCAGCACGCGATCGCCCGAACGGAGCACCTCCAGCGGTACATCGTGGATCGTGCCGTCGGGCATCACCTTGTGGGCCTCGTTCGGCATCAGCCGGGCAAGCTCCTCCAGTGCGCGGGAGGCTCCCATCACCGAGCGCATCTCGATCCAGTGACCGAAGAGCATCAGGTCGATCAGCGTCGCCAGCTCCCAGAAGAACTGCGCTCCCGGCAGCCCGAACACCACTGCGGAGCTGTAGATGTACGCCGTGGCCGTCGCGACTGCCACCAGGGTCATCATGCCGGGAGTCCCATCACGCAGTTCGTCCGCCATTCCCTTGAGAAAGGGATAGCCGCCGTAGAGGAAGATGAAGCTGGAGAGGGCGAAGAGGATATGGAGATCGCCGGGGAAGCGGAGCGTATCCCCCAGCCCCGCCCACATCTGGAGCATGGGGGAGAGCACCAGAACCGGAAGGGTGGCGGCAAGCGAGATCCAGAAACGCCTGCGGAAGTCCATGGCCATGCGGGCATGATGACCGTCATGCCCGGTGTGAGCTTCCTGTCCGGCATCGTGATACATTTCGTGGCCGCCGGGTCCGGATCGGGTTTCCGCCGCGCCGTCGCCTGCCGTTCCGCTTTTCATATCCCGGCCGGAATGCTCCATGTGGCCGTGCTGCTCGTGTTCCCGGGCTGGAGTGGTCATGGTGCGCGCATCAGGATCGTGATCGATGAAGGAAATGGACGTCCGTGGCCGGTGCGTGGTTCGCTACCTCCCGCATCCATCGCCGCACGGGCATGACCAGGGATATGGAAGGATCATGCCACCATGAGCACGGCGATGTTCGGGTGAACACCGTGGCGGAGAGGGATGAGAACGTGGGGATGGATGAGGGGCGGTCCCGACGGGATGCGGGCGCGAGAGCCGTCCGCCGGGATTCAGACGTCGAACGGCGAAGGCTCGTCCTGCTCCATCGTATCATCGTCATCCTCATCATTCCGGTTGCGGATCAGATAAATGATATGGCGGACGAGCCCATAGATCAGATAGAGCGCCATCAGCGGGAAGATCGCGGTCCCCCGTGTGGCGATGGCCGCAACCACGGCGATGATGATGCTTGCGAACTTCAGCGGGTGTTTGCGGATGCCGCTCACGGTCGGCTTCGGCAGGGAGTCGTAGCGGATCGTGCTTACCATCAGCAGCGAGACCCCTGCCGTGATGGCGGCGATCAGCCCCGGCTTGACATCGGCGGGGATGATGCTGGTGTCGGGGATGTGATAGAACACCAGATAGCTGATAAGCACCAGCGCGGCCGAGGGGATGGGGAGCCCGCGGAAATAATCCTTGTCGAATCCCACAAGCTGGACGTTGAACCGCGCCAGCCGGAGCGCGCCGCAGAGCGCCGGCAGCGACGCCAGCATCACGCCGGCGGTGTTCCACTGGCTGAAGAAGGCCGTATAGAGGATGAAGGAGGGGGCGGCGCCGAAGCTGACGACATCGGCAAGGGAGTCCAGTTCCACACCGAATTCCGAGCTGGAATTGGTGAGGCGGGCCATTGCACCGTCGAGCGCATCGAAGATGCCGGCCAGCACGATCAGCCAGGCCGCCGCCATATACTCCTCATGGGCGGCCTTCACGATGGCGAAGAAGCCGCAGAAGAGATTCATGCTGGTAAACAGACTCGGTATCACCGAGCGAGTCACGCGGAACGGCACAGGCAATTTGGGAGAAGATGGAACATTCCCCGGTGTGCGGGGCGGGGGAGCCCGATCGCGTCGCGCTCCCGAATCCGTCGGCGATGCCGGGGTGCGCTCCCGTCGCGCGTCGGTCAGTCGTTCGGAAGCCGGCAGAGAATGGTCTCTCCAGCCACCACCATATCGCCCAGGCCCACCTCGACGATCATTGCCGGCGGGACCACGATGTCCATGCGGCTGCCGAACTTGATCATGCCGAATCGGTCGCCTATATGCACTTCATCGCCGACCTTCACCTCGCAGACGATGCGGCGGGCGACCGCCCCGGCTATCTGCTTGAACAGGATGCGGATGCGCCCGTTGCTGATGCCGATATGCGTCCGCTCGTTGAGCTCCGAGGCCTTGTCGTGGAAGGCGACCAGATACTTCCCCTTGACATAGCGGTAGTAATCCACCACGCCCGATGCCGGAATGCGATTCACATGCACGTTCAGCGGGGAGAGGAAGATTGAAATCTGCTTCGCTGGTCCCTTGTGATACTCCTCATCGATCACATCCTGCACCACCACCACCTTCCCGTCGGCGGGGGAGATGACGATGTCCTCATCCCCCTTTCCGGCGGGGACGTTGCGTTCCGGATCGCGGAAGAAATAAAGCGTGAATGCCCCGAGAACTATCGCAAGGGCGACCAGGAGAGCCTGGAGCCAGATGAGATCAATGAACAAGCCGACGATGATGAGGCCGATCGTCAGAAGCGTCATCACGACGAGAACGTCGCTTCCGTACCTGGTAAGTTTCATAGAGATGATTCGGAACTGGCTGCAATAGTACGAAAAAGGAGCGATCCGGCCCTCTTTTACCGGAATGGCGTCTTCGCCGGCGTCGGCGGCAGCCGTCATGCCTCCTGTGGAATCGCAATCGCCGCGCCAGCCGGCGGGCCGCGGCGTTTCGCGGACAGGTGTGCCGATAAAAAAAAGCCGTCGGAGCATGATCTCCGACGGCTCTTAGACCGGACCCCTCCATTCCGGGAGCCACACCGTTATGGATGCGGGATCGTTCGGTCCTAGTCTGGACAGAGGTTCAGGACCGTACCGTACGGCGGCGCCCGTGGCGCGGGCTATTTGATGCGTATGAACAGCCCTGTCGATGCGTCCACCAGCACCTGTTTCCGTTCCCCGCCCGCCGCCGGTTCGACCTCGATGGTATAGACCCACATCGCATCCGTCTCGTCATATTCCAACGTCCACATCGTCACGTTGCCGGCCACCTGGGCAAGCGCTGCGGTTCGTGCAACGCTCAGCGCCACCAGCGTATCCCCCGGCACCTGTGGCTGGAATTCACCCGCCGTCATATCTCCCCCGGTCTGCTTTATCGAGATGAATGATCCCGTAAATGCGTCGTAGGTTATCTCGTAGTGGTTGGAGTCGCGCGAGGCCTTCACCTCGTACGATGCCGTGGTATCGTTCTCCACCTTCAGCTTCACCTCGTCGATCCGGATGCTGTCGATGGTCGCCGAGGCTATCGTGCGGACGGAATCGACCGAGATGATTCCGGCGGGTACCTGCGTGGTGTCGCCGTCGTTATCGCAGTCGCAATGGCAGTGATGGTAGTGGCCGTAGCCCTTGCCGTGGCCGTGCCGGTAGTGACCGCGTCCCTTCTTGTTCCTGTGCTTGTCGTCGTCGCAGCGGCCGTCATCCTTCAATTTCCGCTCCTTCCCGCTGTCGGCGTCGATGTAGATCGTCACGTAGCGATTCTCGGCTGTGATGATCACCACGATGTAGGTAAGCTGGCCATCGACGTTCTCAAGGTTGCATTCCACCACATCCCCCTGGGCGAACTTTCTGGCCCTTTCCTTCGCATCCTTCACCTTGACCACGATCGGCCTGATGATGATGACGTGGGTGAAGTAGTAGTTGCTGATCGCCTCCTTCTTCTTCACGCTGCCGGTCTGTGGATCGACCACGACCACATAGACGACAGCCCCCTGGCGGACCACGCATTCGTAGTTGAGATCATCGCTGTCGTAATCCAGCGTGACGCCGAGCAGATCGCCGCCGCCGGACTGCTGGAGCGCGATCGCGATGGCTTCCTCGATGGAGATGATCAGCGTATCGCTCTCGTTCCTCCGGACATTCGCGCGTACTTCATCGGCCTCCTGCGCCGGAACGGGATCGCTTACCAGGATGGTGGCGTTGGAGCCGGGAGCGGTTTCATCAGTGGGAGCCGGGCCGGTAGTGTTATCCGAGCAGCCGGCCAGTATTGCGAGGATGGAGAGTGTGCCCGCCAGCGCCAGACGGCGCAGCATATCACGGATGTTCTTTGCTTCCATCATGTTCCCATGCGTAGTAATAGGTTTCCTGTTGATTCCGCTCTCCTGACTCATCCTCAACGGATGCGCCGGGAGATTTGTTAGCGGAACCCGAAAAAATTATTTCGGGATGCTGCGGATTGGCCGCGAAACGTGGCCCGTGGATTCGCGGGGGCGGCAGCCGCGCGTACCTGGACGAAAACGCCGCAGGTACGGCGGAGCCTGGTTGTCAGGAGAGAATGCCCGCACTGGCGCAGGCGCGCCGCGCGCGGACGATTCCCTTCGTCCGCTTCCGGAGCAATGGGATTAATCTCGTATGATGTTTTTCTTACATGCACCATGCCTGTTTTTCTCCTGGCGGGCATGTAATAGTTTTGCCCGACATTTTCACCTGTACCGGACAGAAGAATATGGTGAAGCGCCATGATTTTTCAATTGCGGGGATGTTCTGCATGCTGATCGTCCCGGCATTTCTTGCAGGCTGCGGCGATGATGCCCCGGAGGCTTCCGGCAGCTCCACGGCGGCCGATTCCGCGCGGAATGATGCGCCCTTGTCCGCGAATGCACATGCCTCGAATCATTCCGATTCCGGCACCACGTTCGTCATGGAGCGCAGCCCCTTTCCCGCCGATACGAATGCATGGCCCGAGTTCGACGGGTTCTTCCAGCAGCTTCTCAGGGTGCGTGACATTGCGGTGCGGAACGAAGGGGTGGTGGAGCAGGAGGTCGTGGATGCATTGCTCCTGCAGGGGGCGCGGCTTGCCGCCGACAGTTCCGCCCGGCGCGGCGAATCGATGAAGGCGCGGCAGAAGCTGCTGCAGCGGCTGGATGTCTATGCCGGCGATCCGCTTCCCACGCAGCCGAAGCTGCAGCGGCTGAAGCGCCTGCTCGGCGTGGCGGATGCGGCCGCGGAGGTGGCGCGCACCGAACAGCCGCCGCTGGTCATGGCGCAGCCGAAGCTCGATTACATTACCGGGCAGCTTCAGTTCTTCATCGGCAACCCGGAGTCGTGGCCGGCCCGGAATGAGTGAGGTCCGGAGGTCCCGGGCTTCGCTGGGAGGGCACGACAGGATAGGTCTGTCCGCCGGGGAAACAATGCTCCTGCCACGGACGACGGACATCCGGCCGCGGACCAGGGCATGACGGACACGGTAACGGCGCGCGGCGCTTCATCCGCTAGCGCCTTTAGTAAATCGTTGTCGCCGTACAAGCCCCATGAAATCTGCATTCCTGGCAAACCTGGTAACATGCTGGTAACAAAATTGTAACGGCTATACGCGGGCATGATGCAACTGTCAGCAACGTTGCCCGCCCTGGCTGCTCCTTTCGCTATCAGTGCTGTTACCTGATGCTCTTGCCGGGAGCTTCTGTTCCCTGCCCCATCCATCCCCGGTCCGGGCTCGTGGATGCCCGCACCTTCCTTTCGATTCACTATCACGAGCGTTGTCGTCGCTTGAATCGTGACCATCCGGCTGACAGAAAAAAAATAGTAGAATCGGGCGCATGTCCGTTCCCAGACGTTGCCTTCCTGCACCTGATCCGCTCCTATCCCTCTGTCACACGAACCAGGTGTCCGTAACTCTCGTGTTTCGATGGATTCGCAAAAGAATTTGTCCGCCCATCCGTATCGAATCCCTTACCCGGTCGTTGCCATTGCGTTGTGGTTTGTCCACTCGGCAGGTGCGGCGCCGGGATGCACTGCGGGATGCACTGCAAGGAAATTTTTCGCATGCGCGCGAGAGAAGTGTAAGGTCTGCGGGGTATTATCGTTATAGGAAAGATACCGGCACCCATAGCAGCCGGCAGACATGACGCCGGGACCGTGCCGTAGATATGCGTCTGCTGGCAGGAATAATCACG